>Ga0070741_10010885_pt1 | contig 16992 bp, 12 predicted proteins | sample Coa_R1_4_FD_66440 | JGI IMG/M metagenome (GOLD analysis project Ga0070741, IMG submission 66440) | Surface soil microbial communities from Centralia Pennsylvania, which are recovering from an underground coalmine fire - Coalmine... | ecosystem: Environmental > Terrestrial > Soil > Unclassified ...
GGCGTGTGCGGCGGCAGCGGATAGGCCCACTCGGCATAGCCCGGCAGCGTACGGAGCGACTGTCCGCGCGTCCACTGCTGCCCGCCATCGTGGCTCACGAACACCTCGGCCGGGTCGGTTCCGGCCCACAGCGTGTCGCCGGCGGCCGCCAGCGCCGTCACCGGTGCCTGCGCCAGCGCGCCGGCCACCGGCTGCCACGTCCGCCCACCATCGCTCGCGCGCACTGCGCCTCCATGGCCGGCCGGGCGAAGCGGGCGGCGCATCGGCAGGCCGTAATCCGGGGTGAGCGCCGCCACGATGACCTCGCCAGCCACGGCCAGCGCCTCGGTGCTGGCTCCATCCGGCCCAAGCCGCGTGGAAGCGCCGGAATCCGGATCGAGCGAGAAGACCCCTTCGACGGTGCTGAGATAGAGCATGAGAGGAGGATAGCGCGCGCGAGCGAGGAAACGAAATGGCAGCTAATCGGGGCAAACGGGAAGGGCAGATGGAGGCTGCGCCTCACTTACTCATACTCATACGTGGATCGAGGGCATCGCGCAGGCCATCGCCCAGGAAGGTGAAGGCAAGCATCACCAGCCCGATGCAGGCAGCCGGAGCAAGGATCAGTACCGGCTGGCTATAGATCGAGGCGAGGCCATCCTGGATCATGTTGCCCCAGCTCGCCATGGGAGGCCGGATGCCCAGCCCGATGAATGACAGGCCGGCTTCGGCGAAGATGGCACCGGGGATGGCAAAGGCCACGCCAACGATCAGGGGGGCCAGGATGTTGGGCAGGATATGGCGGACCATGATGCGCGCGTTCCCGGCGCCGAGCGCGCGGGCAGCCTCGACATACTCCTTCTGCTTGACCGAGAGTACCTGGCCCCGCACGATGCGGGCGGTGCCCTCCCAGCCCACGATCGCCAGGGCGACGAAGATCAGGAGCAGCCCGCCCATCTGGCGCCCGAGCCAGCTATCACGGAAGGCCACGCTCATCAGAATGACGAGCAGCAGCCCCGGAAAGGCGTAGACGATATCGACCAGCCGCATCAGCAGGTTATCGACGCGCCCGCCGACGTAGCCGGCCAGCATGCCCACCGTTCCACCGATCAGCAGGTGGATGGTCACCGGGATCAGGCCGACAACCATCGAGATGCGCGCCCCCCAGATCAACCGACTGAGCTCATCGCGGCCGACACCATCGGTGCCCAGGATAAAGCGCCAGTCGCCGGTCTTCCATACTGGCCCCTGATAGACGTACTGGTGGTACTGCGAGTTGTAGTGATACGGGGCGATCAGCGGGCCGATCAGCGCCAGGATCCAGAAGAAGACGACGATGCCCATGCCGGTCACGGCCGCGCGGTTGCGGGTGAGCCGGTGCCAGGCATCGGACCACAGACTGCGAGGCTTGGTGACCCGGAAGCCGCCGGTGAGGGACTCTGGAGCGCTGGGAGCCACGGCCGGTGAAGGCCGCGCCACCGCTCCCGCTGCCGCCGCCTGCTGTGCCATCTACTCGTTCTCCTCGGGCAGCTTCACCCTCCGAAGCTGCGGCTGCTGTGCGGTTGTGCTGCTGCCGACCATCGGATCTGGCGGCGCGCCGGTCTCCCTCCGAAGCTGCGGCTGCTGTGCGGTTGTGCTGTCGTTGTGCCTCATCACTTGTCGCGCGGCTCGGAGCTGTACCGGGCCTGGAGAGTCTCAGGAGTAGCTAATGCGAGGATCGAGCCAGCCGTAGACAATATCGACGATGAGATTGGCCAGCGCAATCAGCAGGGCGTAGAAGAGCCCCGTGCCCATAATCACCGAGTAGTCGCGCTGTGAGACCGACTGGACGAAGAGCCGCCCCATGCCTGGAAAGCTGAAGAGCGTTTCGACGAAGAAGCTGCCGGTAATCAGCCCGGCTAGCGCCGGGCCGAGCACCGTGGCCACGGGGATCATGGCATTGCGCAGCGCATGGCGGATCAGGATCACCTGCTCACGCAGGCCCTTCGCGCGCGCCGTACGAATGTAGTCCTGGCGGAGCACCTCGAGCATCATCGCCCGCGTCAGGCGTGCGATCGAGGCCGCCAGTCCGGCGCCAACGCAGCACGCCGGCAGCACCCACGCCTGCCACGTGTCCCAGGTACGGGGCACGATCGGCAGCCAGTGCAGCCACAGCCCGAAAATGATGATCAAAAAGATGCCCAGCACGAAGTTCGGGGTGGAATACCAGATGGTGGCAAAGAAGAGCGACCCGTAATCGGCCAGGCTGTTGTGGCGGATGGCGGCGATGATGCCCAGCACAATGCCCAGACTGGCGCCGAACAGGAAGCCCAGGACCCCTAGCTGCGCCGAACGGCCGAACCGGCTCTCCCACCACGGCCGCCCCTGCGGCACGCCGAACAGAATCTCGGTCACCCCCCGCCCCTTGTACTGATACGATGGGCCGAGGTCACCTTGCAGCACGCCCCTGAAGATCGGCCGGCCAGTGGCCGGATCCTTCTCGCTCGGCCACAATCCCATGTAGATCAGGTACTGCTTCCACTGCGGCTCGTTGAGGTGGTAGCGGCGATTCAGGGTCTCGACGATCTGGGGCGGGAGCTCTCGCCCGCCGGCGGTGGTCTCGAACGGGCCACCCGGTGTTAGCTTCATCATCACGAACGTGATGATGGAGATCAGCACCAGCACCGGGACGATCCACAGCAGGCGACGGATCATGTACCGGTACACGAGCGCTGCACCCTCCCTCACAACCGGGAAGGGGCCGCCCCAGTAACGTGGCGGCCCCTTCGCTCACTTCCTGGCTCAAATACTAGCAGAGCGCTGGGACGCCGTCTCTAGCCGGCCAGGCTCGACTCGTACAGGTAGTGCTCGAGGAAGAAGGTGGCGTTCGGGTCCATGAGCGCTGCCTTCGGCGCCTTGACCCGCGGCTTGGTCAGCGCCCAGACTACGCTGTAGTAGAAGAAAGCCACCGGCGCGTCGTTGATGAGGATCTGCGCTGCCTGCCGGTAGAGCTCGCGCCGCCGCCCCGGATCCTGCTCAATGTCGGCGGCGTCGACCAGCCGGTCGAACTCCGGGTTCTTCCAGCCGACGTGCGTCACCGTCGACTTCGAATGGAAGACGGTGGAGTACCAGTCCTGCGGGTCGGGGTAGTCCTGGCACCAGCCCAGGAAGAAGAGCTGCGGCGTAGTCTTGGGGTCCTTTACCAGCGCGGTGTACGCCCTGGGCTCCACCGGATCGAGCGGCATGTCGATCCCCAGGTTCTGCTTGTACATCGCCGCCAGGGCCTCGAACCGGGTCTTGTTGCGTGCATTGGCCGAGTAGGTGAGCTTGATCTCTGGCAGGCCCTTGCCTCCAGGATAGCCGGCTTCGGCCAGCAGGCGCTGGGCAACGGTGGGATTGAAGGTCTGCTCCTCCAGCTCGAACTCGTAGTACCCAGGGAACCCGGGCGGAACGAACTGCCGGGCAGGAATGCCCTGCCCGCCAAGAATGTCACGCACAAAGCCGGCGCGGTCGAGCGCGAACGAGAAGGCCGAGCGCACCTTCTGGTTATCGAACGGCGCCTTCTGGGTATTGAAGCCCACGTAGAAGGTGCAGGTGCCCGGGTACTGTACGAACTGCGCGCTCAGCTCGGGATCGCTATCGACGCGCCGCTTGTCCTCCACCTGCACGCCGGTACGATCGAGCTCGTCGTTCAGGTAGGCCGCGAAGGCCACCGCCGGCTCGCTGATCATGGCGTAATCGTAATCGGAGATCGGCGGCGCGCCACGATAGTAGAGCGGGTTAGCCTTGAAGTGCATCCGGTTCTGGTGCTCCCAGAGCGTGAGCACGTACGGCCCATTGCCGATGTAGGTGGCCGGCTCGGTCCACGTGCTGTCGCTGTCGTTGCCGCCGTTGCCCTGCATGATCAGCTCCTGGCGCACGGGCACGCCGTTCCAGGTACCGAGGATGGCCAGGAAGTAGGGCGCCGGGGCCTTGAGCTTGAAGGTGATCGTCTTATCGTCCAGCGCCTTGACCCCCACGGCGTCACGCAGGGCCTGCAGCTGATCGGGAGTGAGCTTCTTTGGATCGGCCGTGTTGTACTCCTCGGCCCCGCTGATGATATAGCCGGTGAACGCATACTCGCCGGCCACGTTCGGGTCGAGGTGACGCTTCCAGGCATACTCGAAGTGCGACGCCGTCAGCGGCGTGCCATCGGAGAACACCAGCCCATCGCGCAGCGTAAAGGTGAGACGCGTGCCATCCTCGGTGACCTCCGGCATGCCGGCTGCCATCTCCGGATAGGGATTGCCGTCCTTATCCAGGGCCATGAGATTGCGGAAGACCATCATGATCTTCTCGATCTCGCCAACGAACGATGCCTTCTGTGGATCGATCGTGTCGGGCTCGGAGCCGGTGTTGAGCCGCAGGGTATTGGCAGCTTGCTCAGCCGGCGCCGCGAGGGCTACCGCTGGCGCGCCAGCCGAAAGCACGCTCGCGGCGGCTGCCACGGCGGCGGTACTCCCTGCCCGCACGAGCAGTCCCCGGCGCGTGACCACGCCATCTTGCTCCATACTCAGCAATCCATCTTGAGCCACCGTCTTCCTCCTCTAAGCCGGCCACTCTGCCGGCCTGTAGTATTCTGCCGCCTTCGCCATACCGTCCTTTGGAGACTCCCACAGGTCGGTGGCGAGCATCGCATGGTAGAAGAAGAAGCGCAATCTGTCAAATAGGGGGACAATTGGGGGGGTCAGCCGTCGCCTGCTGCCGCCAGGCACGCAGGCGCTCGGCGATCGTGCGCTCGTAGCCACGGTCGCTCGGCTCGTAGAAGCGCTGGTCCACTCCTTCCGGCAGATAGCGCTGCGCAACGTAGGCGCCTTCATAGTCATGAGCATACTTGTAGTCGCGGCCGTAGCCAAGCGCCTTGGCCCCGGCAAACGAGGCGTTGCGCAGGTGGAGTGGTACCTCCGTATTGGCCCCAGCCTCGATCGCCGCCTGCGCGGCCCACAGCGCAGCGGCGGCGCGATTGCTCTTGGGCGCGGTGGCCAGGTAGGTCGCCGCCTGCGCCAGGCAGAGGCCACACTCCGGCAGACCAATGCGTTCCACCGCCTCCGCCGCGGCCGTGGCCACCAGCAGCGCCTGCGGGTCGGCATTGCCCACGTCCTCCGCAGCGAGGATCACCAGGCGGCGGGCGATGAACCGCGGATCCTCGCCGGCGGCGAGCATCTTGGCCAGGTAGAAGACCGCCGCATCGGGATCGGAACCGCGCAGGCTCTTGATGAAGGCCGAGATGGTCTGGTAATGGTCGTCGCCGGCCCGGTCGTAGCGCACCTGCCGACGCTGGGTCACCTCGCGCACCGTCTGCGCGCTCACCGTGCCGCCCGCCTCCGCCGCATCGACCGCCGCCTCGAGCGCGGTCAGCGCGATGCGTGCATCGCCGCCGCTCAGCGCAACCAGCTCGTCGAGCGCCTCCGGCGGTACCGCGATGCGGGCCTCGGCTAGCCGCCGCGCGAGCCCGCGCGCCTCGTCGTGTAGTGCCCGCTCGAGCAGGCGGCGCACGTCGCCATCGCTCAGCGGCTCGAAGCGAAAGATGCGCACGCGCGAGCGCAGCGGAGCAATGACGTCGAAGTACGGATTTTCAGTCGTCGCGCCGATCAGGGTGATCGTGCCATCTTCGACGTGCGGTAGCAGCGCATCCTGCTGCGCCTTCGACCACCGGTGGACCTCGTCGACGAGCAGCACGGTGCGCCGGCCCAGCTGTCGCCGGCGCCTGGCTTCCTCGATGATCCGGCGCAGCTCGGCCACGCCCTCGGTGACGGCGCTCAGCGCGAAGAAACGCGCCTGCGTCCGCCGAGCGATGAGGAGGGCGAGGGTCGTCTTCCCCGTGCCCGGCGGCCCCCAGAGAATGATGGAGCCGAGCCGATCCTGCTCGATCGCCCGGCGCAGCGGCTTGCCGGGGCCGAGCAGGTGCTCCTGGCCGACCAGCTCGTCGAGCGTCTGCGGCCGCAGGCGCACCGCCAGCGGCGCGCTCGCCGCGCCGGCTTCCCCCAGGGCTTCGTCCGCGGCAAAGAGCCGCTCCTGCACCGCTTCAGCCCGATCGCTTGGCTTGGTCACGCTCTTCTCACACCCACCAAGATCCGCCTGGCAGAGCGCTACGTTCCTCCCAGCCCGACCCACTGGCCGAGCTGGCGCGCGCGGTGGCGGGTCTGCAGTGCGCCGCGAATGCGCTCCCAGGGACCGCGCGCGCGCCGCGCGTCGGCCTCGCCGATGGGCCGGCGGCTGTACCTGGCCTGCACGAACGCCTCGGTCAGCACCTCGATCTCGCCCCGGCGCTCGGGAAGACGCGCGGCCAGCTCCTGGCTGTATTCGTAGGGGGTCTGGCCACGCCGGCGCCCCCACCCCAGCGCCTCAGCTCGCCGCGCCAGCGACACGTAGAAGTACTGGATCAGCAGGCGAGGAGCCAGGCCGCGCAGGCGCAGCCAGCCGAACGGCCCCTCGGCGAGCGCCGCGCCGGGCCGGCGGCGCCAGCGCGCCTGCACCGCCGCCGGTGCCAGCCGCAGCAATCGCGGCGAGCCGAAGCTGAAGAGCCGCCAGAGCGCCGCCACCAGCTCCAGGATGGCGCCCCATGTGAGATCGCGCACGTCGCGCACGAAGGTGCGCAGCCCCTCCCAGATCGCTCGGCGCTTGCGCCACGTATTCCAGATCGCATAGAGCGCCACCGCGCCCGGCAGCACGTAGAAGAGCAGCCCGAAGGCCACGCGCGTGCCGATCGATGGCGCGCCCGGGGCTGGCGCCGTGCCCGGCGTCGGCTGCAGGAGTGGTGGTGGCGCTGCCGGGGGGACCTCCCGCTCCTGGGTAGGAAAGAGGCCCGCCACCAGGCCGAAGAGCAGCGACGCCAGATGCGCCAGCAGCCACGTGATCGCGCCCATGATGATGGTGGTGAGCGCGCGAAGGGGCCACAGGAGCACCCCAATGACGTTGGTGGGGTCCTGCTCGCTCAAGCCACGGGCGAACGAGGTCGGCAGGAGCAGCGCCAGCACCAGCGCCACCGCCACCAGCGCGGCGCAATAGGCCAGCCAGCGCCGCGCAATGCCGGGCTGAACGGACACGCCGTGGCGCAGCCAGTCGGCCCGCAGCCGGTCGAGCGTGGTCTGGCCGGCGAAGATGAAGCCAAAGAGGTAGTAGAGCACCACGTGCGGGATGATCCCCTGGACCTCTGGCCGGTCGGCATTGGCCAGCTGGGCCGGTGGGATCAGCGCCAGGCCGGTGAAGCAGAGCGTGGCGAACCCACCGGCGACGAAATACCACATCAGCTGGTGCCATGCGCCGCGATGGTCGACGAACCGATAGGGGCTGCTCAGCCACTCGTCGTAGGCCGGCGAGCCCGCCGCCGGCGGCAGCTCGCCCGGCTGCAGCGAGAGGCGCTGCAGGTGCTCGGCCACGCGCAGCGAGAAGTCCCAGATGGCAAAGACCAGAATGAAGCTCCACACCAGCGTGGCGTCGAAGAAGTGGGCCGGGTCGTCCACCCAGCCGGCAATCTCGCGCCCCAGCGCGGCTGGGCCTTCGAGCAGGTGTGGCAGCAGCTTGAGCAGCAGCAGGATCGGCACGAGGAGCAGCAGCCAATCGCCAAGGTCGTAGTCGGTATAGCGGCGCAGGCTGCGCCCCTCCTCGCGCCCGCCGATCGCCACGCCGATGGCGAAGATGGCCACGGAGACAACAAATAAGGCCAGCGTGTGTGCCAGTGTGAATCCGGCGACGCGGAGCATGGTGGTGAACGCCCAGGCGGCACAGCCGAACATGCCGATGGCGAGCAACCGCTGGAGCTGCAGGTTCACCACCCATTGGGGACCGACATCAAAGTCCGGCCGCGCGCCGAGCCGCACGCCGCCGACGCGGCGATCGAGCGTGCGCCGATCGCCGGGCGTGGCCTCGGCGGCGCGCGGTGGCGGCGGTGCCGGTGGGAGCGCTGCTCCGGTTGCCATTGCCGCTATCCATTCGACAATACCACGCGAGCATCACGCGTGCTCAGCCGGTGCCGGCTCGGATGCCGGTGCCTGGAGGGAAGGCGTGTGGCTGCCGGCCCCATCTGCCGCGGGCGCGATCAGCCCGCGACTGCTCGCTCGCCGTGCCAGCCGCCCGCGATCAGCCCGGCCCCACCCTACCGGCCGCGGGCGCGATCAGCCCGCGACTGCTCGCTCGCCGTGCCAGCCGCCCGCGATCAGCCCGGCCCCACCCTACCGGCCGCGGGCGCGATCAGCCCGCGACCCGTGCCTGATCGAAGAGCGTAGTGTTCTCCTCGCTCCGCACCTCGTGCACCTGCAAGCCGAGCGCGGCCAGCTCGGCGGGGAAGGTGTCGCGCAGGCCGAAGCGCACCAGCACCACCACCACGTTGAAGCCGGCCCGGCGCAGGCTGAGCAGCGCCTCCACCAGCCCAAAAGCACGGCCCCAGGTAATCACGATCACCGTGCTGCCCCACGGCAGGCGCACTGCCTGCTGGCGCAGCAGCGAGGCCAGCGGCTGCCCCGGCCGCACCTGTGCCCGCGCCAGCGCCTCCAGCAGGCGCATCAGGTGCGCTCGCCCTTTCCCGGGCGGCACGGCGATGGAGGGCCGCTCGCGCGGCGCCAGGCTCTGCGGCGTGGCGAAGCCGAGCTCATCCACTCCCCGCCGGTCGATCTCCCAGGGCTGCAGCGCGGAGAGGCCACGGGGACGCTCCTCTTCCGCCTCGTCGGCCGGCGCCGCCAGGTCGCGCCCGTTGGAGATCAGTCCCACCGGCTGGCGGCGCTCGGCCAGGTGCGCCACCAGGCTGGCTGCCACCGTGATCGCCAGCTCGCTCGCGCCATCGGCGTAGGCCAGATCGTACTCGTCCAGGTTGAGGTTGAGGAAGAGCAGCGTATCGAGCGTAATCGCCGGCTCGAGCTTCTTGACCTGCAGCCGCCCCAGGGCCGCGCTGACCTTCCAGTTCACCTTGCGCAGGCTATCGCCGCGCGTGTAGTCGCGCACACCCACCACCCGCGCCGGGTCCTCGTAGATGATCTCGTGCGTCTTGAGCGAGCCAAACGGGCTCTTGGAGGGTAGGCCGAGCGAGGCCAGCGGCACGATCTTGGGATAGACGGTGAGATAGCTCGGCGAGGCGGTCATCAGCTCGCGGGCGTGAAAGCCAAACACGTCGCCCAGCTCGACACGCAGCGGCCCAATGGGATAGTAGCCACGCTTGACCGCCTTGACGCGGTACTCGAGCACGCGTGTCTCGTGCGGCAGGAGCGATACCGCCGCGCGGTAGGCGTCGACCGCCGCCAGCCGCGACGGCAGCCGATCCTCCACGTGCACCCACGGAATCGGCAGTCGTCCGGTGTTGGTGAGACGCAGGCGCAGCGGCACGACCTCATCGAGGAAGACATGGTCGTCGAAGTCGCGCCGGATCTCCAGGTGCTTCCATGCCTGCCACACCCACAGCCGGGCCAGCACCGCCACCAGGACGAAAACGTAGAGCACAAAGTAAAAGAAGGCGATGCGGAAGGACGCCGCCAGGAAGATGAGCACCAGCGCGACGACAATGAGGTTCGGCATCTCAGGCCGTGACCGGTAATCCCAGGGAAAGCTCGGCCGTCTCCAGAATCGCGCTGACGATGGCCTCGGCGCTGCGCCCTCGTAGCGCGCTCTCCGGGCGCACGATCAGCCGGTGGGCGAGCGTCGGCACCGCCAGGCGCTTGACGTCGTCCGGCAGCACGTAGTCGCGATCGTGCATTGCGGCGTAAGCCTGGGCTGCTTTATAGAGCGCGAGCGTGGCGCGCGGCGAGGCGCCGAGCGTGAGCTCCGGGTGCTCACGCGTGGCACGGGCCACGGCAATGACATAGTCGCGTACGCTGGCCTCGACGTGCACCTCCCACACCGCCCGCTGATGCTCGAGCAGCTCCGCCGCGTCGACCACCTGCTCGAGCCGCTCGATCGGATGCTCGCCGCGCAGGTTGTCGAGGATCTGGCGCTCGTCATCGAGCGAGGGATACCCGAGCCGCAGGCGCATCAGGAAGCGATCGAGCTGTGCCTCCGGCAGCGGAAAGGTGCCTTCGTATTCGATGGGGTTCTGCGTCGCCAGGACGAGGAACGGGCGGGGGAGGATGCGCGTCTGTCCATCCACCGTGATCTGGCGCTCGCCCATGCATTCCAGCAGCGCCGACTGCGTGCGCGGCGTGGCGCGATTGATCTCATCCGCCAGCAGCACGTTGGAGAAGGCTGGGCCCGGGCGAAACTCGAACTCCTGCGTCTTCTGATTGAAGACCGAAACGCCGGTCACGTCGTTGGGCAGGAGATCCGGCGTGAACTGAATGCGCTTGAACGCGCCGCCCAGCGAGATGGCCAGCGCACGCGCCAGCATCGTCTTGCCGGTTCCTGGCACGTCTTCGAAGAGGACGTGCCCTTCAACCAGCAACGCCACCAGCACCAGCTCGATGACCTCCCGCTTGCCAACGATCACCCGCTCGACGTTCTCCGCCACGCGCTGGCAATAATCGCGCAGGCGGCGCAGCCCTCCATGCTCCATCGAGCCGCATCATAGCATGGTCTGGCACCGACCGTTCGCCCCGGGGGAGCTCTTCGCCGGCCCCAGTGATGCAATGCGGTGATGCAGTGCGGTGATGCTACAAGTACGTCACCTACCTCAAGCAGCAGGGCTGGGATGCACACCGGCCCCAGTGATGCAGTGCGGTGATGCACACCGGTCGAGCCATGGGCTCCGGTTGTTATCCTTCGACTCGCTATGGTTGCCACCGCTGCACAGCCCGCTGCCCGCGGCGCGCCCTCCCGCCGCCGGAGAGCGATCAACCTGCGCATCCCCGGGCCGACGACCCTGCCGCCGGCCGTGCGGCGCGCGCTCGCCGGCCAGATGATCAACCACCGTGGCCCTGAGTACGCCGCCCTGCAGCAGGAGACGGTGGAAGGCGTCAAACGGGTCTTCCAGACCAAGAACGACGTGCTCTTCTTCCCCGGCAGCGGCACCGGCGGCCTGGAAGCCGCGATCGTCAACTGCTTCTCGCCGGGCGATCCGGTGCTGGCCATCACCGTCGGCTCGTTCGGTGAGCGCTGGTGTGCGATTGCCCGAGCGTTCGGCCTGGCTGTCGACCAGCTGCAGATCGAATGGGGCAAGGCGGCCGAGCCCGATCTCGTCCGCCGGCGGCTCAGGCAGGGGCCACCGGTCAAAGGCGTGCTAATCACGCACAACGAGACCTCCACCGGCGTCACCAATCCGGTGGGCGAGATCGCGCCGCTCGTGCGCGAGCACGAGGCGCTCCTGCTCGTCGATGCGGTCTCGTCGATGGGGGCGATTCCGTTCGAGACCGACCGCTGGGGCGTCGACGTTGCCATCACCGGCTCGCAAAAGGCGTGGATGATTCCCCCCGGCATGGCGATGCTCTCCGTCTCCGACCGCGCCTGGCAGGCCGCCGAGCAGGCCAAGCTCCCGCGCAGCTACTGGGACTTCCGGGCCATGCGCCGGTACATGGAGCGCGGGCAGACGCCCTACACGCCGGCCATCACCCAGATGTATGGCCTGCGCGCCGCGCTCAAGCTCATCTTCGAGGAGGGGCTGGAGAACGTCTTCCGCCGCCACCACGCCATTGGCGAGCAGACCCGCCGCGGCCTTCGCCGCCTGGGCCTGCAGCTTGCGGCCGACCCGCGCTACTTCTCCGATACGGTCACGGCCGTCGTCTCGCCGCCTGGAGCGGATATGAGCCTGGTGCGCAAACGCCTGCGGGAGGAGTACGGCGTGGTCATCGCCAGCGGCCAGGACCACTGGCGCGATACCCACTTCCGCATCGGGCACCTGGGCTACGTGCGCCCCGCCGAGATCGCCCAGGCGCTCCGTGCCCTGGGGGAGGTGCTGGGGAGCCACTAATGCGCATCGGGTCAGCGCAGCGCAGCGGCCCGAGCGCGGCCCGTAGGCAGGACGGCGAGGGCAGCGGAGCAGTATGGGCGGGGAGCAGCCAATGACGAACGTGATGATTGCTGGCACCGCGGCGCCGGCAGCGCGGCCGGGTGAGCCGAGCACGAAGCGGGCCAGGATCCTCGTTGCCGACCCGATCGCCGAGGTCGGGGTGGAGATCCTGCGCCGTGAGGCCGAGGTGACGGTGCAGACCGGGCTCACGCCGGAGCGCCTGATCGAGGTGATCGGCGAGTATGAGGCGCTCGTCGTCCGCAGCGCGACCAAGGTCACCAAGCCGGTGCTCGAGGCTGCGCGCCGCCTGCGCGTGATCGGCCGGGCCGGCGTCGGGGTGGATAACATCGACCTGGACGAGGCGACGCGCCGCGGCATCGTGGTGGTCAACTCAGCCGGCGCCTCCACTATCACTGTAGCCGAGCACACGATCGCGCTGCTGCTGGCGCTGGTGCGCAACGTGCCGCAGGCGATGGCCTCGCTCCTGCGCGGCGAGTGGACGCCTTCCAAGTTCATCGGCATCGAGCTGCGGGGCAAGACGCTGGGCATCGTGGGCCTCGGCCGCATCGGTACCCAGGTGGCGCGGCGGGCGCTGGCCTTCGAGATGCGTGTGATTGCCACCGATCCGTTCATCTCGCGCGAGCACGCCGAGAGCCTCGGGGTCGAGCTGGTGCCGCTCGACCGGCTGCTGGCCGAAGCGGATATCATCTCGCTCCACGCGCCACTCAGTCCCCAGAACGAGCAGCTGATGGGGGAGCGCGAGTTCGCCCGTATGAAGCGCGGCGCCTGGCTCGTGAACTGCGCTCGCGGCGCGCTGGTCGACGAGGCTGCGCTCCGCCGGGCGCTCGACGAGGGCCAGCTGGCCGGCGCGGCCCTCGACGTCTTTGCCCAGGAGCCGCCGGTCGGCAGCCTGCTGATCGGCCATCCAAAGGTGGTCTGCACGCCGCACCTGGCGGCGTCGTCGCGCGAGGCGCAGGTAGAGGCCGGCATGGACGTCGCCCGGCTCGTGCTGGCCTGCCTGCGCGGCGAGCACGTCTCGGGCGCAGTCAACGCCCCGCTGCGCACGCCGGGGGATATCGAGTTTATCGAGCCGTACCTCAGGCTGGCTGAGACGCTCGGGCGGGCGCTGACGCAGCTGGCCGAGGCGCGGCTGGAGACGGTGGAGCTGACGTATGCCGGCGAGCTCGCGGCGCACGACGTCACGCCGCTGACGGCGGCGGCGATTAAGGGGCTGCTCGCCGGCGTTACCGAAGAGCGGGTGAACCTGATCAACGCCCGCATCGTCGCCCGCAGCCGCGGCCTCAACATCGTCGAACGCAAGGCGGAGCGGCCGGAGGCCAACTACGCCAATCTGATTACCATTGCCGTGCTGGCCAACGGCGACCGCCACCTGGTCGCCGGCACGCTGCTGCAGGACGAGCCGCGGATCGTGCGCATCGACGACTACTGGGTGGACGTCATGCCCTCGGGCCACATGCTGGTGACCCACCATCTCGATCGGCCGGGGATCATCGGCCGCGTGGGCACGCTCTTGGGCGAGGGCGACGTGAACATCTCGAGTATGCAGGTGGGACGCCGCGTGCGCCGCGGCGAGGCAATCATGATCATGAATCTGGACGAGCCGCTGCCCAGGGCCTTGCTCGACCAGATCGCCGCCATCCCCGACATTCGTCGCGTGAAGCAAGTGAGCCTGTAAGCGTGCCGCCTGACTACGATTACCTCGTCGTCGGGAGCGGGATTGCCGGCCTCTCCACCGCCCTGCAGGCGGTGGAGCATGGCCGGGTGGCCGTGGTGACGAAGGGGCGGCTGGTCCAGAGCAACACGCGCTTTGCGCAGGGGGGCATCGCCGCCGCCGTGGCCGGTGACGATTCGCCCGAGCTGCACGAGCGCGACACCCTCGCCGCCGGTGCCGGGCTGTGCGACCCCGAGGCGGTGCACGTGCTGTGCATCGAAGGCCCGGCGCGCGTGCGCGAGCTGATCCGCCTGGGCGTCTCCTTCGATACCGTCGAAGGCGAGATCGCGCTGGCGATGGAGGGCGCGCACTCACGTCCGCGCGTGCTCCACGCGCGCGGCGACGCCACCGGCGCGGAGATCGAGCACGCGCTGGCGCGGCGCCTGCTACGCGCCGGCTCCGACCTCTTCGAGCACCACCTGGCGATCGATCTCATTGTCGAGGGCGGCGCCTGCACTGGCTGCCTCGCGCTCGACCTACGCACCGGCCAGCGGCGCGAGCTGCGAGCGAGACAGACGGTGCTCGCCACCGGTGGGGGCGGGCGGCTCTTCGCCCATACCACCAATCCGCCAATTGCCACCGCCGACGGCGTCGCCGTGGCCCTGCGCGCTGGCGCCGAGGTGTGCGACCTGGAGTTCTTCCAGTTCCATCCCACCGCGCTGATGAAGCCGGGCGCGCCACGCTTCCTGATCTCCGAGGCGGCGCGCGGCGACGGTGCCTGGCTGCTCAATACGCGCGGCGAGCGGTTCATGCCTCGCTATCATCCGCGCGCCGAGCTGGCGCCCCGCGACGTCGTGGCCCGCGCGATCCTGGCCGAGATGGCGGCCACGGGCGCCCCGCACGTGTGGCTCGACCTTACCCGCATCGACCCGGCGCGCGTGGAAGCCCATTTCCCCACCATCTCGCGCGTCTGCCGACGTTACGGAATCGAGATCACACGCGATCCAATCCCCGTCGCGCCGGCGGCCCACTACATGATCGGTGGGATTCGCACCGACATCTGGGGGCGTACCTCCCTTCCAGGGCTCTACGCCTGCGGCGAGGCTGCCTGCACCGGCGTCCATGGGGCGAACCGGCTGGCCTCCAACTCGCTGCTGGAGGCCGTGGTGTTTGCAAAGCGCATTGTGGAGGCGAGCCACACCCCGGCAGGCTCGAGCACCACTCGCCAGGGAGTCCAGATGCCAGCCGGCCAATCGGGGACGGGCTCCGCCGCCGAGCCGGGCCAAGGCGCGGTACCCAGCCCGCCGCCGATCGAGCTGCGCGTGGTCACCTGGCCTCCAGCAGCGGAGGCCGTCGCGCCGTCGCTGCCTCGTCTGCGCACCCTGCTGTGGGAGCAGGTGGGCATCACACGCCGCGGCGAAGGGCTGGCGATGGCGGAAGCCCGGCTGCGCTGCTGGCTCGCCGGCTACCGGCCTCACCTCACGCGGCCGGCGATCGAGCGCGCCAACATGCTGCTCGTGGGCTGGCAGATGGCTCTGGCTGCGCTCGCGCGCGAGGAGAGCCGTGGCGCGCACTACCGCGCCGACTTCCCCGAGCCGCGCGAGGAATGGCGCAAGCGGCTGGCCTGGCGCCTGGAGCGGCCACGGCCGCTCGAGCTGCACGACGGCGGGTAGGCTGTCGGCGCCGGCATATCGCTACGGTGGAAGATCCTGCCGCGCATCGCTCTGGCCGGGCGGTTCCACCGTGGTACCGCCTCTCTCGCCCGGTCGATCGTGCCCAGCCGTGCCAGCGGCCGCAGCCCGCCGGCGTGTCGCCCTGGTGGAGTATCCTTCACCAGCAGCGATGACGAAGCGCAGTATGTGGCTCGGACTTGACCCCACCTACGTGCGGCAGGTCGTGGCCGCGGCCCTGGCCGAAGACATTGGCCCGGGCGACATAACGACGCTGGCCACGATCCCGCCGGCCGCGACGTGCGAGGCCAAGCTGCGCTCGCGCGCCGAAGGAGTGGTGGCCGGTCTGCCGGTGGCGATCGAGGCTTTCCGCCAGCTCGATCCCGCCGTGCACATCACCGAGCACCGACACGATGGCGACCGCATTGAGCGGGGCGACCTGCTCCTGACGATCCGCGGTGCTGCGCGGCCGGTGCTCACCGCTGAGCGCGTGGCGCTCAACTTCGCACAGCGCCTCTCAGGCATTGCCACGCTCACGGCCCGCTACGTCGACGCCGTCGCCGGCACGAAAGCGACCATCGTCGACACGCGCAAGACCACGCCCGGCCTGCGCGCGCTGGAGAAGTACGCTGTGCGTGCCGGCGGCGGCCATAACCACCGCTTTGGCCTCTTCGATGGCGTGCTGATCAAAGACAATCACCTCATCGCCGCCGGCGGCGTGGCGGCGGCGGTGCGCGCCGCCCGCGAGCGCGCGCCCCACAGCGTGCGCATCGAGGTGGAGACGGAGACGCTCGACCAGGTACGTGAGGCGCTGGATGCCGGAGCCGATGCCATCCTTCTGGACAACATGGCGCCCGACCAGCTCAGGCAGGCGGTGGCGCTCATTGGCGGCCGAGCGCTTACCGAAGCTTCCGGCGGCATCACCCTGGAGACAGTGCGCGCCGTGGCTGAGAGTGGCGTCGACCTCATCTCCGTGGGAGCACTGACCCATTCGGCCCCTTCGCTCGACCTAGGCCTCGATTTCGTCGTCAGCTTTATCTGACTTTCTGGATGAAGGAGTGCAGCGATGGAACAGCCCACGCGCGTGATCTTCGAGCGGCAGTACCGCACTCCCTATTCGGAGGGCTACCACATCCTGGCCGGTGACGGCCGGCTCGGACATGTGGACCTCCACTACACCCGCGGCAGCGTCTATGCCACGCTGGTGCTCGAAACGGAGATGGACGAGGAACACGTGCTCGATCTCATCGAGCGGATCGACGAGTCGCTTGTGCTCTCGGCGGAGGTGGAGCGCGAGGATCTCCTCGTCACCGTCTTCCAGGGACGGCAGACCGGCTTCTACTCCGACGACTTTCTGGAAGAACGGCAGGCGCGTCGTACTCGAGACGATGGTGCCTAAGCTTTATCACTTAGCACCATTCCTCATCTCCTCATCATGGACGCTAAGGGCGCTGGTACGGCGCTTAGCTTCGCCCGCCGCGCGCGCCGGGGACGGGCACTGTATCCAGAATCTCGCGCACGATCTGGCGCGTATCGATGTTGCGCAGCCGCGCCGCTGGAGAGACGATGAGCCGGTGAGCAAGAACAGCCGGCGCGAGCGCCTTCACGTCATCGGGAATGGTGTAGTCGCGCCCCTGGATGGCGGCTCGCGCCTGCGCCGCCTTCATCAGCGCCGCCGAGCCACGCGGCGAAGCCCCGAGATAGACCTCCTGGTGCTGGCGCGTGGCCGTGGTGATATCCACAATGTACTCCATCACCAGCCGGTCGACGTAGACCCCCGGCAGGTTGCG
>Ga0070741_10010886_pt1 | contig 16990 bp, 14 predicted proteins | sample Coa_R1_4_FD_66440 | JGI IMG/M metagenome (GOLD analysis project Ga0070741, IMG submission 66440) | Surface soil microbial communities from Centralia Pennsylvania, which are recovering from an underground coalmine fire - Coalmine... | ecosystem: Environmental > Terrestrial > Soil > Unclassified ...
TCGGTGGCCGCCGCGCGATGCAGCGCCACGGTCACCTGCTTCAACTTCGGATCGTCGCCGACGATCTGCGGCGCGCCGCGGCGCTGCGCGAGCTCCTCTTTGAGCAGCAGGTTCTCGGTCGCAAGCCGACGCTGCGCGAGCGCGCGCTCGACCATCAGCAGCAGATGATCCGGATCGACCGGCTTGGCGAGGAAGTCGAGAGCGCCCTCCTTCATCGCGGCGACGGCGTCCTGAATGCTGCCGAACGCCGTCATGACGATCACCGGCATTTCGGGATCGAGTTCTTTCGCGGCGCGCAGGACGCCGAACCCGTCACCTTCCGGCAGCCGCAAGTCAGACAGCACGAGCGCCGGACGCCCGCCTTGCAGCGCCGCCTCGGCCTCGCGCTGGTCGCGCGCTTCGACGATGGTGTGCCCTTGCGCTTCGAGCGCGTGACGGAGCATCGCGCGCAGCGAGTCTTTGTCCTCGACGAGCAGGATCGGCAGTTCGATTGTGCGGCGGGTGTTGCGAGCGGTCACCGGAGCCAGCCGGGCGGAACGCCGGCGCGGCGCGCTTCTTCCTGCAGGTCGTCGATCGCCTTCTTGTCCTTGACGATCTGATCCTTCAACCGATTCACTTCGGCGACGGTTTTCTGGCGGTCGCGCTCGATGACGGCGCGCTGCGCGGGATCGTCGCGGTTGACGAAGTCGGTGTTCAGCGCGTTGACCTTCGTCTGCATCGCGTCGGCGTACTGTTGATCGCGATCGAGCGCCTGCTGAAGCGCCTTCAATCGTCCCGACCAGTAAGCCTGATCCTTCGGGGGCTCTTTGTCCTTGTCTTTGGCGTCGTCCTTCGCCGTGTCCTTGGCTGACGTCGGCGCGGACGCGGCGGCCGGCTGTGCCGACACCACACCCGGATCCTTCAAATCGGTGTTCGTGATGACCTTCGACGGCTGTTTGATTTCCTTCCGGCGTGCCTCTTCCTTTTTGGCCACATCGGCCAAGGATTGGGCGGCGACGCTAACGGTGGTCGCCAGCACGATCCCGGAAAGAACGCCGGTCAAGCCTTTTCTAATCATCAATTTATGTGTTTATCGGCCGCAGCCGGATCGTACGTGAGGAGGTGGCGGTGGTCAAGGGAAGACGCTTATTGTCAACAGGTTAGACGAGACACCCGTTTATACTCTGGCGGACCTATACCGAATGATTAAGCCGCAGGCGCTGTGGATGTTCGCCGCAGTCGTCGTCGTCACCGCGACTCTCACGTTGAACCGACTGCCGATCCAGTTCGGCGACGGTCCCTTTTACGCCTCCATTGCAAAATCGCTGCAATCCGGCTCGGCCGGTGTGCCGTCGGTACTCGGTCCCGGCCCGACAAGTGTCGACCACGTCCGGTTCTACGGACCGGTGTTCTTCAGCGCGCTCGCGGCGTGGTTCTCGGTCGTCGGTTTGTCCAGCCTGACGTTCCGGCTGTTTTGCCTCGCGTCCGCGCTGTTAGTGGCGTTCGGCGGACTCGCGGTGTCGTGGTCACTCGGTGGACGTGCGCACCGACAAGCGTGGTCCTTCTTGATCCTGCTGCTGTCTCCGGAACTCGGTGCGGCTGCGACGTTCGGCCGCATGGATGCGTTCGCGGTCGGTTTCGAGATGTTCGCGCTGGCGCTGTTCGTCCACGGCCTTCTCCACCAGCGACGGCCGTATCTGCACGGCATCGCGTCAGGCGCCGTGCTCGCCGGCGCGGCGTTATCGACGCCGAGGACGTTTCCGTTCATTCTCGGATTTGTCGTCGCGGTGGTCGCCGTCCTCGGCCGCCGCGAACGCGTGAAGCGGCACACGACCATCCAATTGGCGGCGTGCGTCGGGACGGCGACCGTGCTGTGGCTCGTCTGGACGATCTTCTCGGCGGGCGGACCGATGAAATGGCTGTGGATGATGTTCTTCATCGCCACGCACGAAACCACAGACGTCGCGCTGCTCGGCACGCCGCGTCAATGGATATTTTCGCCGTGGCAGCTCATCACGCCGGCGTTTTCGATCGCCGGCGCGTTTCTGCTGGCGCCACGGCTGCGCGGCCACGCGACGCACGTGGTGGCTGCGAAATTCTCGCTCGCCGTGACGTGGGTCACCTTCGTCGTCACGTGGACGTTGTTTTCGTACACATTCCTGTTCGGCACCTACGCGATTCTCCCGCTCCTCGCGGTGGTGCTTGCCGTGCCGCTGCCGATGACAGAGATTAATCGCCGGCGCGTCGCGACGGTCGGTCTCGCGCTCATGATCGCGTTTGCCGGCCTGCGCGCGGTCAAGCTGATTCGTGGAGGGGTGACCTGGTCGGCGCGCGATCCGGATCGGCTGACCGCGTTCGTCCGGCAACACGTGCCGGCCGGCTCCGTCGTCATCGGCCGCGATCAAGATTATTTCTTCAACGTGGAAGAGAGCGGCTCGCGGTATCTGACGGCGTCGCAGATCAGCGCGTCGGACTGGGCGCGGTGGATCCCCGCGATCGATGGATATGAGGCGCCGCCGTTGAAGCAGCCGCATGGCGACTTCCTGCTGTGGCCCGACGCCGCGGATGCGCCGATCCCGGACGCGCTGCGTCAGTGCGCGACGCTGCAGCGGGTCGCCGCGTACACACCGCCGCCGCTCGATCTGCCTGCGCTCGAATGGTTGACGAGAGGCGACGCGCGTGCCGGTTATCCAGCGACGACGCTGTATCGCATGTCATCGGCAGCGGCACCGGCACCGGCACCGCACTCGACGTGCGCGACGCGCTAGCGAACGGCTACGACACGCGGCCGGGCTTCTGGGTGTCGGACACGAGCACGTCCACATGCTCCTTCACGCGGCTGGCATCGTCGGCGTCCGGCGCGAGCTCGAGGTATTGCTGGTACGCCTTCACGGCATCCGCCATCCGGCCGACCCGTTCCAGGCTGACGCCGAGCGACAGGTAAAACGACGGCTCGCCAGGCGCGAGAGCGATCGCTTTCTGGTACTCGACAATCGCCGCCTGTTCGTCGCCCTTCTTGTGCAGCGCGAGCGCGAGGTTGTACTGCGTTGGATAGTCTTCCGGCGACAGCTTGATCGCCTCGCGATAGTCGGCGATCGCCTGATCCCACTGGTTCAGCCGTCCTTCCGCGTGAGCCAGGTTGAACCGGTAGGACCACTTGTCGGGGACGAGTTCGGCCGCCCGCTTGAACCGCGCGATCGCGCCGTTGATATCGTTGGCGCGTTCGAGCGCGAGGCCAAGGCCGTTCAGCGCTTCCGGATCGTCAGGTTTCGCGCGCAGCACTTCCTCGAATTGCTCGCGCGACCGCGGTACGTCGCCGCTCGTCAACGCGGCGCCGGCGTCGCGGCGCGTCGCCGCCACTTCCGCATCACCGATTCCGACGGGTTGCGGCGTCACGGTCGGCTGCACCTCGGTCGGCGACCCCGGCTTGGCGGCGGCGACGTTGGTTGACGCGGGACGCGCCACCGTGTCCACGTTCTCGTGCGTCGTGTAAAGCACGAACGCGAACGCGACGACGACGACCGCGGCGATGCCGCCAGCGATCATGCCGGCGCGATCGGACGTCTTGAGCGACTTCCAGACGGGCAGCGTCGATTCGTCGACGTGCAGGGGCTGCAGGCACCGCAGGCACCGATCGCGCGACGCCTTGATCCGCGCGCCGCACGCGCGACAGACAACGTAGCGTTCCGAGAATTCCGATTCTGTTTCGTGTTCCACGACGGCTACCGAACCTCTCGCCAGGATAGGACGCGGACGCCGGCATTGCCGACACCGTTGTTGTACGCATTGGGATCGCCGAACATCTGCAGGTTGGCGCCGGCGCCAAACGCGAGGTGCTGATCGACGATGAAAGGCGCCGTGGCGCGCTGACCGGCGATCGATTTCACCAGCGGCGTGTCTTTGTTCGTGATCGTGTTGTCGCCCGTATTGTCGTACGCCGGACCGCCGATGAACGTGAACGCATACAGGTTGGCAATTGGCGCCGCGCACGGATCGGATGCGGTGAACGTCGTCGTCGTAAAGAACACGATGTCGCCGGCGACCGCCGGAAACGCCGTCACGCGCTCGTCCGACGTGACGTTGTTGCCCTGCGACGCCTTCGTCAGCACCTGATCGAGCGTCTTCGACCCGCTGGCGCCGCTATCGAGCACGCCGAGCAGATGGTTGACGGTGTTCTTGTCGGTCTGACCGAGCAGATCGCTCCCCGTCCCGTAGAAGATGTACTGCTGCGTGCCGCCGACGTTCACCGTCGCCATCGAGCTGAAGATCGGCTGATCGGAGCCCGAGGCGTACAACTTCGTCTTCGCGTTCAGCTTCGGCTTGTTCTGATTGGCCGCGTCCAGAATGATGTCGAAGCGCCAGAGGTTGCCGTCGAGATCGCCGGCGTATGCCATCGTGATGAATCGCGACGCGGCCGGTCCCGTCGACACGGGATCCGCTTGCAGCGCGTTCTTCTGCTGCTTGCAGCCAACCGCGTTCGCGCGGCAGTTGTTCGTCGTCTCGGCGAGGCCGTCGCTGCCGACGTCCATGCTCGAATACACGCTGCCCGTTTGCGCGTCGATGATATACATCGTCGTGCCGGCTACGGCACCGCTGCGATTCGCTTGTTGCTGCACCGCGTACGGCAGGAATCCCGATCCCAGCAGCACCGAGTACGGCCCGCTGTTGCTCACGATCTCGCCGATCGCCGGATCCGACCACGTCTGCCCGACGCTCTTCTCCACGGCTGGGGCCGATGCCTTGATATCGCCCCAGGGATACACGCCGCAGGTGCCGGTCACGGTGTCGCAGTGGTCGTTGATCGTCAACGTGGGATCGAAGTCGCTGTACGCCGGGAACGACCAATTCAATTTGATCTTCGTCGAGTCGGCGAAGTACGCCAGCACGGCGTTGATGTCGTCGCTCGACGACGAGACGGAGTTGGCCATGTCGGCCATCGTGACGTCGAAGGACTGGTAGAACGTCCCGCCGCCACCCTCGCCCATGACGAGGTGTGAATGCCACGTCCCGTCGGCGTAGCGCACGTCCGCCACTTTCGGCGAACTGTCGACGAAGTAGTCGAACATGCCGATCGATTGACCGTCGCGCAACGTCTTCAGCTTCGGCAACAGGTTCGGCGGAATGAAGCCCCACACTTCGACGCCGGTCCGCGCGTCGATCCCTTCGAGGATGCCCGAGTTCGTGCCGACCCAGATGATGCTGCGGCGCCCCTTGTTGGCGACGGCGAATCCCGGGTAGCTGTCGTCAGGCGGCGGATCGAGTGACGGCGGGTTCATCAACGCCGGCGTCGATGTGAGAATCGGACCGAGCGGCAGGCTGCGCACGTAGCTGATCACGCTTTGCGCGTCCATCGCCGATACGATGTTCATCAACGTTGACAGTGCCGCGACGTTGTTCGTCGTGAACGGAATCAGGGTGCCGGTCGATGGATCCGCGGTGTAGAGGTTGCGCACACCCGGGTCCGTCACCGACGTCCCGGTCACCGTCGAACACCCGTTGGGATGATCGATTGTCGCCGTCGGTCCGGGCACGCACGCCGTCCACAAGCGGGTGCCGTCAGACGAGAACTTGTATCCCGACAACTGCGTCGAGTCGGCCACCGGCTTATAGACGCGAAACGCGCGCAGGTTGCCACCGAGGCCGTACGGCGTCGGCGTGATGACCGCGGTCGTCAGCAACATGTTGCTGCGCTGCGGGATCAGGTTCCCCGCTTTGTCGTAGACCTGCGTGTTCGGCAGCGCCGTGTTGTTGATGTCGCGCGCGTTCGTGAGATCGGTGGTGCCGGTAATTGGCGCGACCGTCGGATACTCCGACAGCTTGCCGAACGGATAGGTCGCTTTCGGGTAGAGCGCGGTGTTGAACGTGTTGATGTCCGAGGTCGTGGCATACGCATGCGCGATCGCCGCCTGAATCGCCGCGACGACGTCGGGGACGATCACCGTGCCGGACATCGCCGCCTGCGGCGGGAACATCGTCGACTGCAGGTTGAACGCTGCGTCGATCATCGCCTTCGTGATCTCGAAGTATTGACCACCGCTGGTGGTGGCGATCGCCTTCAGCGAATCGCGATCCGTCGCGGGCGGCGCCAGCGCGATGACATACACGGGAATACGGTCGCCGCCAATGTTCGTGAACCCGCTCGCCGTGGTTGCAAGATCCGCGTTGGTTGCGCCCGCAGTCGTCCCTTCGCCGCCGCCGACGATGAGGACGACGACGGTATTGCGGCACGTCGGGTCGCCGTTGATGCTGAGGAGTCGCGTGACTTCCGCTTTCGTATCGACGAGCAGGTTGTTGACGGGCGCGTCGAGCGTGTTTGCGTCGTCGTTGCCGGCGGGGATCAGCGCGCCGGCCGTCCGCACGTTTTTCGCCAGCTCGGTGAGGACGTCAGTGTTCGCCGTGTTCGACTCGGCCTTCACCCAGGTGCAATTCGAGTTCGGAGTGGGACAGTTCGCGGAGGTGGCGGCGCCGTTGTTCGCCGCGACCGTCGGACGCGAGATGTTCCACTTGCCACCGGCGACTTCGGTCGTGCCGGCAACGTTCTGCGTCGCGTCCGCGTCGACCACCGGTCCGGAGTTGCCCGCCGTCGCCACAGTCGGCGTTTTCTGGCGCATCTGCACGAGGCCGAATCGCGCGACGCGATTGTTCTCGACAATCGCCTGATAGATCGCGGTCTTCGCAATTGCCAGGCGCGTCCGCGCTTCGAAGCTCGCGTACGCAGCGGCCTGATCGGTCACGACGCTGATCGTGTCGGCATTGAACTTGTCGGGATTGCCCGACGACTGCAGCGTCAGGTCGACGTACCTCCGCCGGTAGTTCGTTGTCGTGTTGACGTTGGTGACACCCAACGTCGCTTCCGCCACGGCGTTCGTCCCGCGCACGTACAAATAGGGATCGTAGTACGAACTGGTCGAGTTGAACGTCGCGAGCGTGCTGTTGTCCGTCGGCGCATCGCGCTGCATCCGGTTTGCGACGTCGACGGCGACGATGATGTTCGGCAGGCCGATGCTCGTGTTGCCGGTCGTCGCCTGATAGCGTTTGAAGAATTCCATCGGATCGGTCTGCGCGTGCGCCGGCGCTGCACACGCAACGCCGATCGCCAGGGCGGCTGCCGTCCGCAAAAACAGGGGGCGCACTACTGGATTCCTCCTGAGTTCAGCGCCATCGATTGCATCGTCAGCGATTTGCCGGGGGTCTGCACCGCTGCTTTGCGGGCGCGTCGGTTTTGTTCGTCTTCGCCGCGTTGCCCGGTGTAACCGCGTTCGAGGTTGGTCGTGTCGGTCCGCGCCAGCGTCATTTCAATCACCTTATGGGCACCGCGCGGGCCAAACGCTTCCGCGCGCATCGCGATCACGCCGCGGCCGGGATTGGTGTCCGCCGTACCGTCGTGCAGCGGGTCGTTGTCGGTTTCCGATGGATCGTCGGCCACCATCACGATGACGTAGAACGACGAGTTGATCGTGCCGGTGGGCAGCATGTTCTGCAGCGGTCCGTACGCGTACGGCTGCCACACCGGGTTGTTCGCGCCCCACGGACGCGTCCCGGTTGAATTCCCAGTGAGGTCGGCGGCCGAACAGGTCGACACCTTGCCGCAGTTCGCCATGTTGATCGCTTGCGCGACGTCGATCGTCGAGCCGTCGGGAAGCGTGCGCGTGCCGCTCGGCGGACCGTCGATGAACGCCGACTGCGTCGAGCCGTTGAGCAGGTTGTTCCAGTCAGGCACCGTCAGGATGTCGTCCATCGCGCGCTCGAACGCGGCATCCGCGGCGTACAGGCCTTCGTTGCCGCGCGAGTAGTTGCTGGCGATGATCGTTTCCGACGACGTCGTCATGACGAGGGCGGCGCCGAGCGCGCCCATCAGCATGACGGCCATCAAGGCGACGAGCAGCGCGATTCCTTTCTCTTCTCTGATGCGCATCGTTACCTGCCGAGATTCAAATTGCGCGGTGAAACGCTGAACGTGACCTGTTGATCGGGGACCCACTTGTCGCCGCCCGTCGACGTGCCGCCGTTGGTGAAGAGCACGCTCGCCGGTCCGCGCAGCGATGCGAGCGCGGCTTGCACGCGCATCGTGACGGCGACCTTTCGAATCCGCAGTAAGTCGGCGTCCCATCGGCCGTCGGTCGCCGCGCCGGGGCACCATGGGCCGTCGTTCAGCATGGCGGAGGTGAGTTCGACCAGCGTTGTCGTCGTCCCGCCGGCACCGAGCACCGGAAGACGCGGGACCTGCTGGCCGCCGCTGACCTGGAAGAGACAGCTCTCACCGGCCGGCCACCCGTCCGACGGATTCTTGTTGTTGTCGAGCACCTGACTGCCAAGCGCAGGCGGCGGCGGGCCGTACGTCGTCCACGGTCCGGTCGGATCGCTCAGCGGCTTCCCATTCAACTGCGGCGGCTGCGGGTCGCCGTAATATTTGAACGACAGGCTCACGACGTTGTCGACGACGGGCACGTCAGCGCCGGTGCCGCCGTTGTAGAACATCAGTTGATGGGTCTGCGAGTTCAGGTAGTAGGTGTAGTTGTTCGCCTGGACGATTTTCGTCCCTGGGGCGTACTCATACGAAAGCTTGTCGCTGTTGTGCTGCAGCTTCAGGTTGTTCTGATTGGGATCCTGAATCTGCGTCACCGTGAACGTATCCGAGTGGCCGTACTGGTCGTAGATCAACAGCGTCATGCCGACCTGGAAGCCGCACAACAAATCGTTCAGCGGGCAACCCGATTCGGCGTTGACTTTGGTCTCGGCCGAGTTCACCAGGCTGTTGCCCGGATTGGATGCAAGCGTCGTTTGCGCGATCGTCGGCGGGACGTACATCAGCGTGACGGTATCGGTCTTCACCGTGCCCGGCAGATCCTCGCCGATGGCGCCTTTGCGATACGGGTACACCGGAGCGAATACGTAGACGAGAGAGCCGGACATCGAGCCTTGGTACGCGCCGTTGCCCGCCATCACGAGGTCCTTCGACAATGTGTCGGCCGCGACGCGCATGCGCTGCTGCATGTCGGACACTTCGGTCTGCGCCTGGAAGGTGCCCTGCGAGGGATTGAGGACGGAGAAGATGCCGGCCGTGACGCCGAGCATCACAGCCATCGCCACCGTCATTTCGAGAACGGAGAAGCCGTGGTCGCGTCGCATCACGAAGCCTTCCGCGTTTTCACGCTGATCAACCGCGCTTCCTGGGGGTTTCTCGACACGTTCGTCGTGAGATCGTTTCCAGCGCGGTTGCCCATGGGCGTGACCATGACCTGGAGCACGAGCGTGTTGTTCGGATTGGTCGGCAACGGTTCGACCGACCATCGCCGCACGTACATGGTGTTGGTCGGAGGCGACGACGTTCCCCCGCCGAGCGAGTTGCCGAACTTATCGACGTAGTCGACCCAGCCGACGGTGTTCTGGTTGAGCGTGCCGGGCGGCGACGGGCTGAGGCCGGTGCCGCCGTTCTGCGTTTCGGGCACGACTGCGGTATTCGTCGACGTGTCGTTGCTCGGCAGCCCGAGCGCGTCGAAGCCCCACTCGAGGGCGCGCAACTGTTCCATCTTCTGCTGCGCGAGGATCGCCGTCAGCGACGTGTTCTTCGCCATCGCGTTCGTACGCGTCGACATGAAGAACAACTGTGCGAGCGACGCGGCCCCGGCGATCATGATCGTCGACGCGATCAGCACTTCGAGGATCGAAAACCCGCCTTCGCGCGTTCGCGCTTTGGCGCGGCAGGTCTCGCCTTTCCTCGTGCGCGCGTCGGCGCAGCCGGCCCGCTTAGCGGTCCATCTGGATTTTGCCAAGTCCGTTCACCACAATGTTTTTGCTCACGCCTTTGCGCGTCAGCGTAATCGTCACACCGGCGGTCCCGATGTTCGGCCACGGATTCGCTCCGCCATTCGCAGCGTGCACCGACCCGTCAGGCCAGAATTCCAACGTCGTCGACGACGTAACCGTCACGCTCGAATCGAGCAATGCCACCGGTCCGTCGTTGTTCGGCTTCGTCAGCCGGCTCGAATCGCTGCCCGTCGGTTTGTACGGATACGTCGTTTCGTTGCACCGAGTGGTGTAGCTGTCCGGGTCCTGCACGGGATCGGGCACGGCAGGCGTGCCGATCAATTCCACGACACGGATCTGTCCGACCACGGGACAATTGAAGCGAAGCCGCATCGCCGACTGGCTCGAAACCGCCTTGAGTTTTGCGAACTGCATCTGCCGCTCGACGGTGCGCAGCGAATTGCCCAGTCGATACTGGTCGACCATGTTCACCAGCGGCGGCGTCGCGATCGCCATGACCGTGGCGGTGATCGCAACCGTGGCGACGATATCGATGAGCGAGAAACCGGCATCGCTCCGAAGTGATGCGCGCATACTGGGCATTTCGAGGAGGTTGTTGAGCAACTGGGCTGCCAGACCCAGCCGTTACCGCAGATCTATCCCGTAATTCGTTCTAAATAGGATGTTTATTGGATCGAACAGATGTCGGAAGCGATGGGACTCTGACGCGCACGTGCGTCGATTTGTTACATTCGGTAACAGTTCAGGAACTGCGGGTCAGGTGGCGAGCGGCAACGTCACTTGCAGGCTGGCCCCTCCGAACGGCGACGTGCCGACGACGATTCGACCGTTGTGGAAGACGATGATCTTCTGGACGAGCGCGAGCCCGAGGCCGGTGCCGTTGCGCTTCGTGGTCACGAACGGACGGAACACGCGCTCCCGAAGGTCGGGCGGAATTCCCGGGCCGTTGTCGTTGATCGAAATGCGCGACACCTGTTGCGCCGCGTCGATTTCGGATTGCACCACGATGTGCGGCGGTGTCGTCGCGGTGGACGCCGCGTCGAGTGCGTTTCGCAGCAAGTTGCTGAAGGCCTGGCGCAGCAGCACTTCGTCACCGTCGACGATGCCGAAGTCGCCGCGGAGCTCGACGGCCCCGCCAAGCGCGCGCGCCTCGGAGGCGATTTCGTCGACCGCGCGCTCGCAGATCGCTTGCAGCGGTACGCGCGATAACGTCAACTGCGCGGGTCGCGCAAAGTTCAAGAAATTCGTGACGACCTGGCTGAGGGATTCCGTCTCCTGCCGAATGCCCTCGACGTAGGCGCGATAGTTATCGGGCAGCGACTTCAGGTCGAACAGCTTGCTGTAACCGTGGATCGTCGCCAGGCCGTTGCGGAACTCGTGCGCGATGCCGGCGGTCAGCTCGCCCACCGTCGCGAGACTCTCCTTCAACCGCAGCTGTTCTTCGAGGTTCTTCACGGCGGTCAGATCGGTGAAGAGACAGATCGCGCCGTGGACCGCGTCGCGATCGTCGAACAACGGCGACACGGTGATGCCAAGGTGCGACACACCGTGCGGCGACTCGGGCAGCGTGAGCGAGCGGCGCAGGATCGGCGCACCGCTCTTGACGCACTCGTCGATCACCTGCATCAACGAGGTGTGCTGCACCTGTCGCTGACACTCGTCGAGCGACGCGTCTTCGGCCACGCCGAGCATGCGACGTCCCGCGGGGTTCAGAATCCGCACCTCGCCTTCGAGTCCGGCGACGAGCAATCCGGCGCTCAGGCTGCGGATGATCTCTTCGCTGAGGCGCTCGGACGCTTCCGCCCGCGCCGCCGTCGCGCGCTCCTGCGCTTTCAGCTTCGTCACGGCTTCCTGCAGCGCAGCCGACAGCAGCGCCGTTTCCGATCGGTTCTCTTTGCCGACCGACCTGCGCACCTCGCGCGCCGCCATCGAGAACCGCAGCAACGCGAACACGACGACCGACACGAGCGCCGCGACCAGCGCCGTCATGCCGAGGAACGCGTATCCGTTTGGCGTCACATCAGCCCCAAGTACCACGCGAGCAGCGCGGGGCCGATCGTTGCTGCCACCGCCGCGCCGATCGCGAGGAAACAGCCGAATGGAATCAGCGATTTCATGTGGCCGCGACCCAGCGTGATCAGGCCGAGGCCGAAGACCGACCCGGCGACCGACCCGAAGAACATCGTCATCACGGTCATCCGCCAGCCGAGAAAGGCGCCGATCATGCCGAGCATCGGCGGGTCGCCGCCGCCCAGCGCTTCCTCGTGGCGGAGCCACCACCAGATCCAGAAGATGCCCTCGAGAACGCCGTAGCCGACCACGATGCCGAGCAGCGAATCGAGCCACTGCCCCGCCAGCGCGCTCAACGCGAAGCCGACCGCCATCGCGGGAAAGGTGATGATGTGCGGCAGCAGCTGGTGTTCGAGGTCGATCGCAAACAGGACGATCAGGACGCAGCCGAGCGACAGTCGTGAGGCGAGCAGCAGCGTCGGTCCGTAGTACCACGCCGCCGCAGCGAACATCACCGCCGTCAACGCTTCGATGACGAGATAGCGGACGCCGAGGCGCGCACCGCATGTCCGGCAGCGTCCGCGCAGGACCAGCCATGCGACGAACGGGACATTTTCGTACCACGACAACTGCCGGCCACAGTGGGGACACGCCGACGGCGGCGACGCGATCGACATCTTGCGCGGAACGCGGTAGATGCAGACATTCAAGAAGCTGCCGACCGCCGCCCCGATCACGGCCGCGATCGCCGCGAACATCCAATCGTCGATCATGGCGTGGCCGCGGGCAGGCGTTGGGGTTCGACCGGCAGCGGCAACAGCGACGAGGACGACGAGAGGCGCACGCGTCCGCCGGGGCCGAGCTCGTACGCGACGCCCGTGGGATCGGTCGGAATCCGGCGGAGGTCGCCGGCGGCAACGAGCGACTGCCAATCGCGCGGCACGGTGCCCGTGCGTTTCGTGTAGGCGTCGACGCGCGCTTGCAGCACATCGATATCGTCGAGCGCGCGGAATTGTTGCAGGCGCCACTCGGCCTGATGACGAAGCCAATCCACGTCCGCGGACTGCAGGATCGCGAGCCACATCGCGCGCGACGTCCGTCGATCGCCCCCCTGCGCGAGCGTCGTCGCCGCCAGCGGCTTCAACCAATTGGGTGCGCCGCTGATGTCGCCTGCCCGCGCAAAGGCATCCGCGGCGGCCTTGTAGTTCCGCTCGTACCAGTAGTGCACGAACCCGATGTCCTCCAGGTACTGCCATCGCTCCGGGCGTGCCTGCATCCCCTTTTCGAGCAGCTTGACGGCGAGGTCGGGCCGATCGGGACCGAGCGGATACGGCTCGGCGAGAAAGACGGCGCCGAAGCGGTACGCGATGTCGAACAGCGGATCGAGCGACGTCGTGAGGTTCAGCAGATCGTACAAGCGATCGTAGTCGGATGTGCCGGCGAGCGCGTGCGGCGGTTGCGGCGCCGGCGCGCGCGCGGCAAGGCGCCGCTTCGTGCCGCCGTAGTACTGCAGCGCGCGGATCCAGTAGACGTCGGCGGCCAGCGCGTTGAAGCCGACGGTCATGCGGCGCAACGCCGTCGGCGACGCGATCAGCACCTCGTCGTCGGGAGTGTCGGTCGGTGGAAAGGCGCGTTCGCGTTGCGCCTGGAGCAGTCCCGCCGTGCCGAGCAGCACGAGGCTTGCGACCACGGCTGCCGCGATCGATTTCATTTGAAGTCTCTGCGTGAGAACACGACGGTCGAGATGACGAGCAGCATGGCGATGTACACGACGGCGTACGCCGACACGAGACCGATGTAGCGCGCGCTCACGGCGTGGCCGTGAACGACTTGCGACTTGATGTCGAACTGCGCGAGGTTCGGCAGGATCCAGTAAACGGCCCGCGCCACATGCTGCGCGATCGGCGCGTCGACGACATCCTGGAAGTTGCGCAGGTCGGTCGCGTAGTGCCCCGCGACGGTGATGCCGAATGTGAACGCGGCAGACAAGATCGGCGACGAGAACGTCGAGAAAAACAGCGCGATCGCCGTCACGATCATCAACTCGAGCAGGATGAGCAGGATCGCCTGCAGCAGCGCCGGGTCGAGCGCCCGCGCATCCCAGGACGCTTCGATCATCGGATCGACGCCCCATCGCATGTACGCGAGCACGAGATACAGCGACAGCGCCATGATCGCGACGTTGACCGTCAGCGTCACGACCAGACCGGCATACTTCCCAAGCACGAGCTGATAGCGGTGGATCGGTTTCGCGAGAAGGCTGTAGACACTGCGCCGTTCGACCTCTTTGGCCACCAGCCCGATGCCGATGAACACAGCGATGAAGAGGCCGAAGACCGACGTCGCGGCGAGGCCGAGATCCTTGATGATCTTGATGTCCTGCCCCGCCGTGAGCTGACCGATCAGATACGACGCCCCAATCAGCAGGATCGCGAACAGGACGAGGTTGTAGAGCACCTTGTCGCGCACCGATTCGCGGAAGCCGTTGACGGCGATGGCGGCGAGCGATTTCATGCGGAGAAACGATCGACGCGCATCACATCGGGCGCGGTGACGTGCTCGACGAAAAAATCCTCGAGCGTCTCGCGAATCGGATTCAGCGACACCAGGTGCGCGCCGGCGGCGGTCACCTCCGCCAGCAGGTGCTCGGGCGGGGGATCGAGCGGCAATTCGATGGCGTAGCGCCCTTCGCTGATACGCACGACCTGACGGGCGCGCGGCCCGAGGGCGGCGGCAAGAGCGTCGGTCGCGCCGGCGATCACCATTTCCCAACCGCGCGCGCGAAACGCCAGCATGTCCGTCAGCAGCCCCGTCGCGACGAGGCGGCCCTTCGCAAGAATCGCAACCTGATGGCACAGCGCCTCGGCGTCACTGAGCACGTGCGAGCTGAAGAACACCGTGCAGCCACGATCGCGCAGCCGCAGAATCAGCGCCCGCACATCACGGCGGCCGAGCGGATCGAGACCCGACATCGGCTCGTCCAGGATTACGAGATCGGGATCGTTGATCAACGCCTGGGCGATGCCAACGCGCTGCAGCATCCCTTTCGAGAATTTCCGGAGTTGCATCCGCCGCTCGGCGCCGATACCGACCTCGTCGAGCAGCCGCGATGCGCGGGCGTTGGCGTCCGCTGCGGAATAGCCAAACAGCCGCGCGAAATAGCGCAGCAATTCCTCAGCGGTCAGGTAGTCGTAGAAGTAGGGATTTTCCGGCAGGTACCCGATCCGGCGTTTGGTCGCGAGATCGCCGAGCGGGCGTCCGAACAGTTCGGCGCGCCCTGAGGTCGGGTAGACGAGCTGCATCAGCAGCTTCAGCGTGGTCGTCTTGCCGGCGCCGTTCGGTCCGAGGAAACCGAAGACCTGGCCCGTAGGCACATCGAGCGTCAGCCGGTCGAGCGCGCGATAGGGGCGCTTGCGCCAGAAGCCGATCGCGAAATCCTTGGTCAGTTCTCGCGTGGCAAGGGCGAGCGTCACATCATTTCGCGCGCGCCAGCTCGATTTCGATCGCCTGCTGAAAGTACTGCGGCGCGATCATCCCTTCGAGCTTGACGCCGTCGACGAAGAAGGTCGGCGTCTGCGACACGTTGAGTTGTTTGCCGAGACCGGTTTCGCCCTTGACGAGCGCGAGCGTCGATTCGTACTTCGCGTCGAAATCGTTCACGCCGCCGATGTCGTGCGCGGCCTGACGAACCATTGGCGGCGTCATCTGCGGCTGGTGCGTGTAGAGGTAGTCCTCGAGCGCGTCCGCCTTGTTGTGCTGCGCGGCGAGGCGGACGGCGACCGCCGCTTCGCATGCCGCCGGATGCAACATCGCCGAGACATTCGGGTTGCACGCCGGGTTCAGCGGGTAATCCTTCAAGACCATCTTCACCTGACCGGGATGCTCCGCCTCGAACTTCGCCAGAATCGGTTTGTATTGCAGGTACGACTGACCGCACGCCGGACATTGAAAGTCGTTGAACTTGACGATCAGCACTTTCGCGCCTTCGTTCGGCACCATCAACGGCACCCGCGGTTGCGCGAGGAAGTACCGCTCGAATTCGGATCGGCGGTCCTGATCGATCGGTGCGGTGGCGGCGGCAGCCGCCTCGCCGCTGCTCGCCGCGACGACGCTTTCACGCGGGAAGAACGCGAGCGTCGTGCCGGCGCCGACGAAGAAGAGAATCGCAATCACGATCGCCAGCGGCGTCGTAACGAGCACCCGAAGATCGCGCGTCGCGCGACGAGGCAGTGTAGTCATGGGAATCGATGATGCGCCGCCCGACACCAGGAACAACCCGACGACGGACGCGTAAATGGTCACGCACAGAATGCACTTGACCTTGATGATGGCAAACGAGATGTAGGCCATGTAGATGACGACGGCCAGCGCCAGCGTCGACATGACGAACAGATAGCCGGGAACGCTCTCTCGAATGGAATCGCGCGCGCGCAGCGCGCTCACGCTCAGCAGCGCGGCGACGGCAAACCACATCCCGCTGAACAGCGCGACCGGAATCCCCTGGAACGTGCTGTAGCGGGTTTGATACACCTGCGTGCAGCTCCACGTCTCGTTGATGTCGCAGAAGCTGCGGTAGGCCGGGTCGAAAAGGATGTGATAGTGCGTGTACGCGGCCGCGGCCGAGGCGCCAAAGCCGACAAGCGCGCAGACCAAAGCGAACACGCTCGCGCGTTTGCTCATGGATCGATTGAAGTGTACATGAAAACGGCGGGTAAGCGCGTCTGCGCCAACCCGCCGCCTGCAGAGAACGGTCTCGAGAACTGCGCGTGCGTTACTGAACCGGTGAGATCGTGCCGCCGGTGGTCAGGGTCGCCGCCGTCAACGCGTTGTTGCTCGTGTCCTGGAAGATCGTGCCGCGCTGATCCGTGCCGAAGAAACGGTTGCCCGTGCCGCCGTAGGTGACTGGATCGGCGTGCCCGAAGTACGTCGCAATCGCGTCCTTCGCCGACACGTTGCAGGTGCTGGCCGCCACCAACACGACGGTGTTGCTCGTGCCGGCCGCGAGCGTCACCTTGAACCCGCTCTTGATCACGCCCGTCGTCGCGAGGTCCGGGCTGATGAAGCCCGTCCCGCCCGCCGCCGGCGCTTTGTAGAGATCCTCGAGCGACTGGGCGTAGCCGCCCTGGCCGCAGCCCGCCGAATACGCCGCCTCACCGCTGTTGATCGCGCGCAGCGAGCCGATCGCCGACGCTTCGTTGCCCGACATACGGGCGCGCAGCAGGCCCGGGACGGC
>Ga0070741_10010887_pt1 | contig 16990 bp, 16 predicted proteins | sample Coa_R1_4_FD_66440 | JGI IMG/M metagenome (GOLD analysis project Ga0070741, IMG submission 66440) | Surface soil microbial communities from Centralia Pennsylvania, which are recovering from an underground coalmine fire - Coalmine... | ecosystem: Environmental > Terrestrial > Soil > Unclassified ...
GCCCCTCCATCCCTCGTCGAGCGCCGTCGAGGACGAAGACGTAGCCACACGCGGGATCTGGCCGGGACACGGCCGGTGCGAAGGCGAGAAGCGACGCGACCAAACCCGCCGACGGCACCACCGCGTCCGCGGAGACCCAGCGCTGCGCGATCGGGACGACGCGAAGTCCCGCGTCCATGAGGGCCGGCGTGAGCGCGAGCGCCGACTCTGGGTTCCCGCGATCCACGAACACGTGGGGTCGGTCACCGCCGCTATCGCGGATTGCAGCCAGGAGCGACGGGTCGATTCGGCGGTAGCTGGGTTCCCGAATTGGGACGGGTTGGAGAAATGGCGCCGCGCAGACGTACATCCAGTACGGTCCGGCCGCCCGCTGCCATCGACGGAGCGCCTGGGCCAGCAGGCGACCCGTCGGGACGATCAACGGGCGCCAGGCGTTGACTCGGACGTCGCTGCTTGCCCCCCGGCCTCTCCGCCGGCGGCGAGAATCTGACGCAGGCGCGCGCCGTCGACGGGCTTGAGATGGGGGAGTACCTCGAGCCATCTCCGACGCGACGTGGGGTCGAGGAGCGGGCTGCGGCGGATCAGGCGCGCCAACTCCCGTTGCTCCCGCGCGGTCAACTGCTGCTCGCCGATGCTCCACCCCTCGCTCCCGCCGAGAACCCTCCCGACTTGGGCGCCACCGACGCGCTCTTGCCACCGACCGCGCTGACACTGGCTCCGCTCTTGTTCGTTGCCGCCACGCCGGCGCCGGCGCCCCCCGCGCGTCCGCTCACGGCGTGGCTGGCGCCAAATGTGCGCTCCGCAGCGGGCCGCGGGGCCACGGAGGCCGTCGAGCCATCGACGGTTCCCGTGCTCGGGGCTGTTTGGGACGGCGGGTCATAGTATCGTGGCCCGGAGTACCCGCCGTAGTACCCGCCACCGACGTAGAAGGGTCGCCAATAGACGTAGTCGCGATTCTGGGCCGTCGGAGTGGCGGCGCCCCCCTGGACGCCAGCAAGCTGGATCGGGGTGTCGGCCGACAGATGCAGGATAGGATCGCCGGAGATGGGAACCTCTAATGTGGGATTCCCGTCGGCCTCGGCAAGGCGCAAGAGACTCACGCGGGCGGGTGTACCCTGGCCCCCCGAAGCGCCAGGTTGTAGCCAGGAGAACTGATACACGCCCTGAGGATCGCGCGTGATGGAATTGGCGACCACGGGATAGCTGCCCGATTGCGTCGGCAGGCCGGACCGGACCTCCTGCGTCAGGGGTTGCACGCTTGGAACCGCTGTTTCACCCCCGGCGCTGCTGCAGGCGGCCAGCGACGCCGCGAGCAGGAGGGCGGCGGAGAGCCGAATTGTCGGCTGCGCTTGGTGTCGGAGATAGGAGCTGACGTCGTATGCCAGGTCGAGGAGGCGTTCCAGCACCTCGGTGCGCTGATGCAACTCCGCGGGCGGGGGATCCTGGGGAGCGCGGCCTTCCCTGCGATTAGGTTGCGATCGCTTATCGGTGCGTTTCACTGTCGCCTCGGGCGCGGAGCTCGCGTCGAGCCCGCGCATTCTCTCGCGTGATCGATGCCGGCCACGTCGCGGGCAGCGCCGCTAAGCGACGCGTCGATCGAAGTGCTCGTCGGGGGCACTCAGCCCCATCTTCTCCAGGATCGGGGCAACTTCGTCGATGTACATGCGCCGCGCTTCTTCGTTCCGCCACCGCTTGACGCCGAGGCGGACGGCCATCTCGCTGCCCGCGGAGCCCGTGTGGCCGAACATGTCGAGGGCGCGCGGGTACCACTTGTTGACGGCGGCTTGCGCCAGCTCACGATTGCCGTAGTAATCCGGATCGTTGGCGATTCGGTTCAGGGTGTTTCGACCCGCGCCGATGTGGAGATTTTCCTCGGCAAGCATCTGGGGTATGGCGCGGGCGAGCGGACCGTAGCTGCATTCCTGAAAGGCCCGCAGCTGGTACATGCCCACCCGGTCGACCAGGCAAGCGAACGCCGCGACGTCCTGCCACGTCTCGAAGTCCATGTTGAAGGAGTCGAGCTTGTGCTCGTGCTCCTTGCGGTGCAAGAGGTCCTCGATATATCTGCGTCCATCGGCCCCAAAGTCCTCGAGGAGCTTGACCATCTGCCAGCCGTGGCGCATCTCATCGGCGATGATCCGCGCCTCGATCCACCGATCCTCGAACGTCGGCGCCTTGTCGAGCCAGGGGCGGTGCTGCTGGACCGATGCGAATTCGGTATCCGCCTGCACCCACAGCAGCTTGATCAGGAAGTCGCGGTATTCGTCTGGAAGCTCGTGGGCATGTTCGAACTTCCGCACGCCCTTCATCTCGCCCCACTGGATGTCTCGTGTCTGCATTGACTGGTGTCGCTCCTTCGCCAAGTTCGGCGCATCCCGTCGATCGCGCAGGCCACTCGCCTCACAATCGCGAGCGATCCGCCCCCAATTTTCGCATGAATTCTTCCATGAGCACGATCTTGCGGGTCTGGGTCCCGCGGGCGACCTCGCGAAGCGATCCCGCGTTCCGTACTGTGAACCGGAAGACCAGATCGCGGTCCTCGGCGACCTCGAGCAGGACGTCGGCGGTGACGGTGTCGCCTACGCGGCTCGGCGCGAGATGCTCCAGCACGACCTCGAACCCAACGCTCGTGTACCCATCCTCGAGATACTGGTCGGCCAGCATATAGGTCGCGTCCTCGACGAGCTGCAGCAGGCGCGGCGTCGAGAGCACGGCCGGCAATTTCCCGCCGCTGGCAAAGGCGGCCGTGTGCTCCGACGCGACTGTCAACTCTGCCTGTCCCCTCAGGCCAATCGACCCCGTGAAATACGGAACGGCTCCCATGTCGCTCACCTCGCCTCGCTCAGTCTGCACAACAAGCGTACCGCTTTCGCGCGGAAAGGCCGCCGGCGATTCAGCCCTGGGCCCCAAGCTCTACGGGAGCATAGCTCTCGTCCGACGGCGGGCCGTTGGCGTGCCAATACGCGGCGATGCGGCCATCGGTCGACAGCGCGATGAGACTCGACGAGACGGTCCCGCGCTCGCCGCCCGGTCGGCAGATCGGAGTGGGGCCGTCCGTGTCTGCGCAGATCCGCCCGAGCTGGCGCAAGACCTCGTCGAGGGGATCGCCGCGATAGTCGACCCTGGCGAGAAGCTCGAGGCCGCGCGAGGCGGTCGGCAAGCCGGGCCCGTCGGGGTCGCCCTCGTTGGTGATGACGTGCGGCCCAGGCTCGAACACCTGCCGGTCGCCCCGCCACGTCATCGACCAACTCCCGTGGACGTCGGCGCAGAGCAGATTGAACGGGTTGTAGCGCGAGGCGGCGAGGCGCTCCCTGATGGTTCCCTCCGCATCGGCCGTCGACCGGCTGAGGAGCACGTCGAGGCAGAGCCCGCCGCGCGAGGGCAGGGTCCGATCGATCGCGCCATCGCGGCGGTTCGTGATTGCTGCCAGTACGCCGCGGTCGTTCACGCCGAGCCAGGTGCCGCCAGCAGCGACGTCGCGACCCGCCCAGATCCCCGGGCTGGTATCCCACCGGTGTGGCGGCTCAGACGGCCGTGCGCGCGATTCATCGCGGTTCGCCGCGACAATGAGCGGATAGTCGTCACGAACCCGCGTCAGGATAAGGATGAAACACATGCGCTAAGCGCGAAGCCGGGGGAGTACCTGTTCGCAGAATCGATCGAGGGACGTCAAATCGGCCGTCAGGCTGCCGACGATCATCGTTTGCACGCCCGCTTCAAAGTACTCGTGGGCCCCACGCACGCAGTCGTCCGCGGATCCGAGGAGGAAGCCTGTCGTGTCCATTCGCCGCGTGCCGTAGTAGTTCATCCGGTAGGCGAGCGCCTTTGCCTCTGCGCGCTCTCGATCGTCATCGACACAGGCGTACACGAGCGCAGCGGGCGTGATCTCGCCGATGTCGCGGCCGGCCGCTTCGGCAAATCGGCGAATCTTGTCCCAATTTGCGCGAAAGCCAGCGGGTCCGCTGCTCGAGCTCCCGATGTACCCGTCCCCCACCCGGACAATTCGCTTGAGCGCCGAGTCCGCGCCGCCGCCGAACCAGATGGGAATGTGGCTTTGCGCTGGACGGGGACCGATAGCCCCCACGTCGATCTGATGAAAGTTCCCCGCGTGCCTCACCTCGTCGCCGGACCAGATCGCCCGCAGCAATCGGACGTCTTCCTCGAGCCGGCTGCCGCGATGCTCGAATGGGATCTCCCCGGCGGCAAAGTCATCTGGCCGGCTTCCTGCGCCCAGGCCGAGAATCACGCGGCCCCCAGAGAGCCGATCGATGCTGGCGACCATCTTGGCGAGCAGGGCAGGGCGGCGAAGCGCGCCCAGCAAGACGCAGGTGCCGAGTCCGATGCGCGTCGTCGTCGCGGCGACGGCCGCCAGCGTCACGAGCGGGTCCTGGTTCGGGAAGACCAGGCGGTCGCTGACCCATACCGAGTCCAATCCCGCCATCTCGGCGCTTCTGCCGAATTCGATCGCCGTTCTCGCCTCCGCGTCGGGGGCAGAGGTGGGGATCGTGAGGCCGATGTGGATCATGCCCGAGCGCTCCTCTCGGAATCGTGATGAGTGCAGGATGCCGTGTTGGGTCGCCGCCTAGCGCCCTCCGCCAGGCAGCGTTGATGGATGGAACAGATCCTCGGGCGGGACCGGACGCTCGAAAGCGCCGAGCCGGTGCAGAAAATCGATGAACGCCGCGATGTTTGCGCGCGCCGTATCGCTCAATCCGTAGACGTGCGGGTCCTCGCCGAGCAGCTCGATCTCTCGCTCGGCGAGGGCTTGCTCGTCGGCCGGCCGATACGCGGCCGCGCGGCGGTTCGCCTGGGAGAAGGCCTCGACAACCTGGCCAGGGATCTCCGGGTGGGCGCGGGCTACGTCCGGGTCGACCGTCGCCAGATCTGAGATCGGATAGAGCCCGGTCCGCCGGTACGTCTCGGCAATCACCCCGGGGTCCTCAATGAGCGGCCTGGTCCCTGGATAGCGCGCGAGAAGCTGATCGATAGAGTCCGCGCCGAATAGCGAATGGTACCGAGGACCGGTGGTCTCGATGACCGCGTCCACGTCGCCGCGCAGCAGCATCGCGAACTCGGCCTCCTCCGAAGTCGGGCCGTCGTGGAGGCGGAGCCCCATCGCGTTCGCTGGGAGGGAGGCGGGATCGCCCATGAACCAGTCGATGCTCATGAGATCGATGCCATAGGCGTGATCGAGGACCATGAGGACAGCCGCCCCTGTTCCTGATTGGATCGTGAGCCGCGAGCCGATTCGCTTGCCGGCGAGATCGCGCGGGTGATGCAGCGGAGAGTCCGCGCGCACGATGATGTTCCGCTGCATATGCTCGCGCCCGAACCAGACGGGGATCGCCCGCGCGGGGCGGCCCTTCAGCAGCTCGAGCACGAGGCGGCGCACGCCGTTCTCTCCCACCGCTACGTCGCCCTGCTCGGTCGCGATGAATCGATCGGGCGCGTTGTCGATCTCCGAAACGCATTCCCACGTTAGCCCCGGAATGCGGACGCTCCCATCTTCCATGGCGCGCGTCCAGGGGGCGGGTGGGATCACCATGCGCAGGTGGATGCTCGTCGATTGGGCCATGCAGTACTCCCGAGAAGATCCATCGAATAGTACCGACGCCTACGGGGCGCGGCAACCCGTCCGGTCGGTTTAAGTCTTGAGGCAACACGCCCGCGTTGCGGCGGACGATCCTGAGACCCATAATGCTGCGGCCGCACGCGCGCCCGGCCCTCGCCCGATCCTCGTTCCCATGGAGGAGTTGTGCTCCAGGAAGCCCCCCTGAAATCCGCCTTTCGCGCGACGCCCAGCGGGCTGTATCTCTACACGACATCGCGGGACGGACACCCCAATGTGCAGTTCGCCTTCCGCGCGATCGGGATTTCCGAGGATCCCCCGCTGCTCCTCATCGGCATGCAGCAGGGCAACTACAGCTACGAGACGGTGCGCCTGACGGGCGAGGTGGTCGTCAACACCTGTTCGGAAGCGCACGTTGGTGCCATCGATCGGAGCCGCGGCCTCAGCGGCCGAGAGACGGAGGACAAGTTCGCGATTCTGGGACTGACGCCCCTTCCGGCGAAGGTCGTGAAGCCGCCTCTCGTGAAGGACAGCTACGCCAGCGTCGAATGTCGCGTGGTGCGCGAGCTTGGGAGCGCCGGGAGCACGGCCCTGATCCTGGTGGAGGCCGTCGCGTACCACGTTGACGAGACACACCCGCCCGTCACGAGGCTCGTCGGCAAGACGCAGCGCCTCGGCCCGCCGATCGACTGATCCCCGTGCCGAAGCCGCGCACGCCCAGCTCCACCGGCGGAGAGGTGATGAACGAGGACACACCCCTCCGCTACATCGTGGTCCGGAGCGCGCGACGGCGGCGGACCTTTGCACTCACCGTGGAGAGGGACGGGACGGTGCGCGTCGCCGCGCCGATGCGGGCCCGGGCCGAGGAGATCCGGCGCTTCGTCGAGCGGCATCGGCGGTGGATCGCCAGCCGGCTGGCCGCGCGCCCGCCGGACCGAGCGCCGCTCCAATTCGCGAGCGGGGAATGCATTCCCTACCTGGGACGTCCCCTCCGCCTTATCGTCGAACCTGGCGCCGCGACTCGCCCGCTGGTGGCGCGCCGCGAAGGCGCGCTCTTCGTCATCGAGCCCGCGTCGCTCGGCGGGGACGAGCGGCGTCGAATGCTCTCGGCCGCGATCGAGCGCTGGTATCGCGCGGAGGCGGCGACTCGGCTGTCGTCCCACGTGGCGCGCTGGGGCGTGGTGATGGGCGTGGAGCCGCGTGCCGTTCGCGTCAGGGACCAGCGCCGCCGGTGGGGGAGCTGCGGCGCGGACGGCACGCTCCGCTTCAACTGGCGCCTGGTGATGGCGCCGGCCGACGTGATCGACTACGTCGTGGTCCACGAGCTGGCCCATCTCCGCGTGCTCGATCACTCCCCGGCGTTCTGGGAGGAGGTCGGACGAATCCTGCCGGACTATCGGGCGTTGCGCGCGAAGCTCAATGCCATTGGCCCGTCGCTGACCATGGAGTTCGCGGTAGCGCCGACCGAGGGCGCCGGTTAGCTCACGTAACGCGGACTTTCCCGGAGCGTGCTCTCTACGAAGAGCGACTCGACCTCGGGCGCGGTCGGAATCAGCCCCTGACCCTGCGAGTAGCGGATGAGCGCGGTGAGCGCGGCGCGGTTGGGCTCCAGAGCATAGGGCCACGGATCGGGACCGAGGACCTTCTGCTGCTCCTCGATGAGATCCTGCACCCATGCGAGGGCTGTCTGTCGCGGGTCCGCAAGTCGGCGGTAGCAGCGCTCCTTCGCCTCGCGAAACGCGCGGAGCATGCTCACCGCCACCCACGGATAGGCGTGGAGAACGTCATTGCGAATCGCCACGGTGTGCATGATGGGGAAGATGCCGGTTCGGCGGAAATATTCGACCTCCACTTCCTTCGGCCGCTCGAAGAGGCGCCGCACCCGCGGGTCTCCTTTCGCGAACGACGGGAGCGTCTCTGGATAGATTGCGGCGTCCAGCTGCCCCTCCACCAGCATCCGGTCGAGATTGCCGCCCTCCGGGACCCGCTGGATCTGGAGCCAGGCCGGCGGCTCCCACGGCGTTTCCTCTTCGTCCTGGGTGTACCAGCGTGCACTGGCGATGTCGAAGCCGTAGTCGTCGGCGAGAATGCCCCGGGTCCAGACGCCCGCCGTGTTCTGGAACGTACGCAGCGCAATTCGCTTGCCGTTCAGGTCCCGAGGCTGGTCGATGCCCGCGTCGGCCCGGCAGAAGACGAACGAGTGGCGAAAGCGCCGGTGGGGAAACACGGGAATCGCGGTGAACTCGCGCTTTTCCGCGTAGGCGACGAGATAGTGCGACATCGACAGCTCGGCGATGTCGAACTCCTCGAAGCGCATCATGCGCCAGTGGCGCTCGGGCGAAGGCATGGGCAGCACGGTCAATTCCACGCCGGGCGGGCGAACCGTCCCGTCGATGAGCGCTCGCGTCAGGTCGTAGTCGCCACATGCCAGCGTGAGCCGAATGTCTCCCATCACTCCTCCCGTCTCGTCGGCCAAATCCTCCGGCATGCCGCGGGGGAATGCAATCCCGGACGGGGGCGCCATGCTTCCAGCATGGGGTACAGTTTCGCGTCGGAGGATTCGCGCTGGTGAGCGACTTCGCCCTGCACAAACCCACAACCCTTGCCGAAGCGGTCGACGTGCTTGGCAGCTACGGCGGCCAGGCGCGACCCATCGCAGGCGGCACGGCGCTCGTGGCGATGATCCACCAGGGGCTTGTTCGCCCGGCCGCCCTCGTCCGACTCGACGGCATCTCCGGCCTATCTGGGGTTCGACGAGACGACGGCGCGCTTCACCTCGGCTCTCTCGCGACGCTCGCCGACATCGCGTCCTCGCCCGCCGTACGGCAGGGCGCTCCCGTCCTCGCGCAGGCGTGCGGCCTCGTCGGCAACGTCCGCGTGCGGAACGCGGCGACGATCGGCGGAAACGTCTGCGAGGCGGACTACGCGTCCGATCCACCGGGCGTCCTCTGCGCGCTCGGAGCGCGCGTGCGAATCGCCGGCCCCCGGGGCGAGCGCGAGATCGCGGTGCACGAGCTGATCACCGACTTCTACGAGACGAGCCTCGCGCCCGACGAGATCGTATCTGAGGTGCTGGTCCCGCTCCCTCCATCCAACGCCCGATGCGTTTACCTGAAGTACGTCACGCGCTCCTCGGAAGACCGACCGTGCGTCGGCGCGACCGCGCTCTTACGCCTCGACGGGAATCGCGTCGAGGAGCTTCGCGTCGCCGTCGGCGCCGTCGGAGGATCGCCCCTTCGCCTGCCTGCCATCGACGCGACCGCCGCCGGAATGCCGGCCACCGTCGATCTGTTCCGTCACATTGGCCAGGCCTATGCCGACCAGGCGGAGCCCGTCGCCGACGCGCGCGGATCGGCCGCGTATCGTGCGCGAATGGTGGCAGTGTTTGTGCGCCGAGCCCTGGAAGCCGCGGCGGCCGGGGACGTCGGCGCGCGACGGGTCTGACGATGGCGGGGTGCGCGCGCGGGCGGGACCAGGAATGAGCGCGCAGTCGCCCACCCTTTTCCCCGAGCTGGGCGTGGCCGCCCACCGAGCGACCGGAATTCTGCCATCGCAGAGCATTCGCACGCTCATCGACGCCGGTTCGATTCCCTCATCCGCGCCCATCGAGCCGGCCCAGATCCAGCCGGCGAGCCTCGACCTGCGACTCGGGCCGGTCGCGTACCGGGTGCGCGCGAGCTTCCTTCCCGGCCGAGGGTCCACGGTGCTCAAGAAGGCAGAGGAGTTCAAGACCCACGAGATCGACCTGACCCGGCCCGCCGTCCTAGAGCGCGGATGCGTCTACCTCGTGCCGCTCATGGAGGAGTGGCGCCTGCCCCCGAACATCTCGGGAAAGGCGAACCCGAAGAGCACGACGGGTCGGCTCGACGTCTTCACCCGGCTGATCACGGATTACGCAACCGAGTTCGAGCGCGTGGCGGCCGGCTACTGTGGCGGCCTGTACCTGGAGATCGTCCCCCGGACGTTCAGCATCCTGGTTCGCGCCGGCACCCGGATGAACCAGATCCGATTCATCCGCGGGGCGCCCCAGCCCGGCGACGGCGCCCTGGCGCGCCTCCATCAGACCCAGACGTTGCTGTACCTGCAGGACGAGGCCGTCGAGTCGCCGACCATCGCCGACGGGCTGTGGATCTCCGTCGACCTCGACGGCGTGCAGGGCGCCGCCATCATCGGCTATCGCGCGAAGACCCACGCGCCCCTGATTGATCTCGACCGTGTCGCCTATTATGATCTCACCGAGTTCTGGGAGCCGATCTCTCGCCCGCGCGCCGGCCGCCTCATCCTCAACCCCGAAGACTTCTACATCCTCGCCTCGAAGGAGCGGGTCCGCGTGCCACCGGCGTATGCCGCGGAGATGGTCGCCTATGACCCATCCGTCGGGGAGTTTCGCATCCATTATGCGGGCTTCTTCGATCCCGGCTTCGGATACGGAAGCTCTGACATCAAGGGGACGCACGCGGTGCTGGAAGTCCGCTCGCATGAGGTGCCCTTCGTCCTGGAGGACGGTCAGCGGGTCGGACGTCTCCAGTTCGAGCCGCTGATCGAGATACCGGACCGCGTCTACGGCCGATTGATCGGCTCAACCTACCAGGGACAGGATCTGGCCCTGAGCAAGCAGTTCAAACGGCCATGACCCAGACGATCCCGCCGCCCCGCGCCCAGATGACCCAGCGCGACCGCGACGCCGTCATGAAGGTCACGGCGCAGATCCCGTACGCGCTGAACGTCGAGCTGCCCGGCATGCTGCACGCCCGCTGCGTCCGCAGCCCGTATCCTCACGCCCGTATCGTTCGCGTTGACGCCTCGCGGGCACTCGCGCACCCGGGCGTCGTCGCCGCGCTGACCCGCGACGACCTGTCCGATGGTCGCCTGTTCCCCTACTACGGCGCCGCCATCAAGGACCAACCGATCGTCGCCATCGACAAGGCGCGCCACGTAGGTGACGTGGTCGCCGCGATCGTAGCGGAGACGCCGGACGCCGCCGCGGATGCCATCGACCTCGTGGAGGTGGAGTACGAGGAGCTGCCGGCGGTCTTCGACGCCGTGGAGGCGCTCAAGCCCGACGCTCCGCTCGTCCACGAGCAGATCGTTGGCCATTACGAGTTCGCCGCCGGAGGAATCCAGCCGCAAAACGGGACCAACCTGATCAACCACATGAAGGTACGGCGCGGCGACGTCGAGGCGGGATTCGCCGAGGCGGAGATCGTTCACGAGGACGTCTTCTCGAGTCCCGCCCTGCACCACTACCCGCTGGAGCCGCACGTCACGGTGGCGCGCTGGGAGGATGACGAGCTGACCATCTGGTCCTCGACCCAGATGCCCTACTTCGTCCGGCAACAGGTCGCCGACGTCTTTCGCATCCCCGCGGAGCGCGTCCGCGTGCTCGTCTACACCCTCGGCGGGGGATACGGCTCGAAAACGTACACGCGCATGGAGCCCCTGGCGGCCGTGCTGGCCCAGAAGGCAATGCGGCCCGTGCGTCTCCTCCTTACGCGCGCCGAGGGCTTCGTGACGACGACCAAGCACGAGGCCCGCGTCCGCATCAAGACCGGCCTCAAGCGCGATGGGACGATCACCGCGCGCGAAGTCGAGGTCCACTACAACGGCGGCGCCTACGCGGATCGGAGCGGGACGATCGCGCGCTCGGGCGGAATTGGCGCGTCGGGGCCATATGGCATCCCGAACGTCAAGGTCGACGCCTACGCCGTGTACACGAATCGGCCGAACGCGGTGCCGTTCCGCGGCCTAGCCGTCTCGCAGGTCGCGTGGGCGTACGAGCGCCACACCGACGAGCTGGCCCACGCGCTGGGAATGGACCCGCTCGAGTTTCGGCGGAAGAATCTTCTCCGGACCGGCGACCGTTTCGCCACGAGCGAGGTGCTGGAAGACGTCCACTTCGTCGAGCTGCTGGAGGACGCGGCCCGGGCCATCGACTACGACGGCCCGCTTCCCGAGCCATCTGGGCCCAACAAGCTCGTCGGGCGCGGCCTCTCGACCATTATCAAGCACATGGGCAGCAATCCGGCGACCACGACGTTGATGATCCGTCTCCGGTCCGACGGCGCCATCAGCGCGCTCAGCAGCACCGTCGACATCGGCCAGGGCTCGCGCACGGTGCTCGCCCGCGAAGTCGCCCGCGCCCTCGGGGTCCCGGAGGACCGCGTCGACGTGCCGTTCGTGGACACCCGCTCCACCCCGCCGGACCAAGGGACCAGCTCGAGCCGATCCAGCTTCTTCAACGTCCTGGCCGCCCACGTCGCGGCCGAAGACCTCTACCGTCAGCTTCGCGGGCTCGCCGGTCAGGTGTTCGAGGTCCCTGAATCGGAGGTGACCGCGGAGCGCGGATTCGTCCGCGTCGGCCAAGGGGAGCCCGTCGACATCGCCGCCCTGCTCCGGCAGGCCGGCGTGGAGAGCCTGGCCGGCGTCGGCGGGTTCAAAACGGAGATTGGGGTCGACCCAGAGACCGGCCAGGGTAAGGCGTCCCATCATTGGCACCAGGCGGCGGCCGCGGCGACGGTGGAGGTCGATCGCGAGACGGGCAAGGTCACCTTACTGAAGCTCCACCTGGCAACCCATGCCGGGCGCGTCATCGACCGCCCAAACGCCGAGCTGCAGAACGAGGGCTGCGCCGCGTTCGGCATCTCTCAGGCGCTGTTCGAGGAGATGCTGTTCGAGGACGGCCAGGTCACGAACCCCAACCTCTCCGACTACAACATCTCGTCCATGGAAGACTTCCCCGCCCCGTTCACGACGACCCTCGCGGAAAGCCCGGACCCCAACGCCGAAGTCCACGGGCTCGGGGAGACGGGCCTCCCCGCCGTTCCGCCGGCCATCGGCAACGCGGTGCGCGACGCGATCGGCGCAGCCGTAAACCGCATCCCGCTCACGCCGGAGCGCGTGCTGGACGCGATAGAGGGGGCGAGCCGTTGACGGGCGTGACGCTCCACGTGAATGGCGACCTCCACGTCGTCGACGTCCCAAACTCGCGCACGCTCCTCGAGGCACTCCGCGACGAGCTGAAGCTGCTCAGCGTGCGCGAGGGGTGCGGCATCGGCATGTGCGGCGCGTGCACGGTGCTCGTCGACGGCCGGCCCATCAGCTCCTGCCTCGCCCTCGCGGCCATGGCGGAAGGCCACGAGGTCCTCACCCTCGAAGGGCTCGGCATTCCCACAGACGAATCGGGCGTCCGCGACGTCGCGCACCTGGACCCGATCCAGGCCGCGTTCGTGGCGCGAACGGGTTTCCAGTGCTCGTACTGCACGCCCGGCATCCTCCTCACGACCAAGGCGCTCCTCGCCGAGCGGCCCGACGCCACCGACGAGGAGATCCGCGCGTATCTCGCGGGCAATCTGTGTCGGTGCGGGAGCTACGTAAAGATCCTCGACTCCGTGCACGAGGCGATCGCCCGTCTCGCTGCCGGCCGCTAGCCCGAACCGGATTCGATTTCCCCGCTCCCTATAATCCGATCAGCCACCGATGGGAGGAGTCGATGCCGGTACGGGACCTCCGCGAATGGATCGAGCGCGTTGACGAGATCGGGGAGCTGTCCCGCGTGGACGGCGCGGACCCCGAGTACGAGCTGGGTGGGCTCGTCGATCTGTACCAGTGGGACATGGGAAACCCGGCTCTGCTTTTCGACCACATCCGAGGGTACCGGCCCGGGCACCGCATCGTCGCCAACGTCTTCACGTCGCTGCGCAGGCTCGCCATCAGCCTGGATCTCCCCCTCGATTACGGCCCGCGCGATTTCGTCCAGGCATGGCGCACGCAGCTCAAAGACCTGAAACCGCAGCCGGCCGTGACCGTCGAATCCGGCCCCGTTCTCGAGAATCAGCAGCGGGGAGACGCCATCGACCTCACCCAGTTCCCCGCGCCCATCTGGCACCGAGACGATGGCGGACGATACATCGGCACGGGCAACATCGTGGTGATGCGGGATCCGGACACGGGCTGGGTCAATTCCGGGACGTACCGGGTCCAGATGCACGACGCGCAAACGGCCGGCATCTACATCTCGCCGGGCAAGCACGGCCGCCTCATTCGGGACAAGTACTGGAGCCGCGGAGAGGCCTGCCCGGTCGCGGTCTGCGTCGGGCAAGATCCTCTCCTGCTCCTCCTGGGTGGGCTGGAAGTCGACTACGGAACCAATGAGTACGACGTCGCGGGCGCGATTCGGCGCAAGCCGATCGAGCTGATCTCCGCGCCCTATACGGGCCTGCCGGTCCCTGCGACGGCCGAGATCGTGCTGGAGGGCGAGATTCCGCCAGGTGAGATGCGCTCCGAGGGGCCGTTTGGCGAGTGGACCGGCTACTACGCGAGCGGCGAGAAGGACGAGCCGATCATTCGCGTTCGGTCGGTGCTCCATCGCGACGACCCGATCGTGCTCGGCTGCCTCCCCGGCAAGCCGCCCAACGACAACACCTACTTCCGGAGTCCGCTCCGGGCCGCCCTCATCTGGGACGAGCTCGAGCGGTCCGGCGTGCCCGGTGTCGTCGGCGTCTGGTCGCACGAGGCTGGGGGTGGCCGGATGTTCAACGTCGTGGCCATCCAGCAGATGTATCCGGGCCACGCCAAGCAGGTCGGCATGGCGACGGCGAGCTGCCACGCTGGCGCTTATGCGAACCGCTTCGTGGTGGTCGTGGACGACGACATCGACCCGTGCGACACGAACCAGGTGCTCTGGGCGATGTGCACGCGCACGGACGTCGTCGAAGATGTGGACGTGATGAAGCGCTGCTGGAGCACGCCGCTCGACCCCATGGCCTACGCGGGCGAAGGGCCCCGGTATTTCAACAATCGGATGATCATCGACGCCTGCAGGCCCTACGATCGGGCGAAGACCTTTCCAACCGTCGCGCGCGTCGGCGATGCCGAGGCGAAGGAGCTTCGCGCGAACTGGCCGGAGCTCTTCTCGCCGGACGGCAGGGCGCGACCGCAAGCGACGCGCGCCAGCCACGCGCTAGCCAGCCAGCGGCCGTGACGGCGGAAAGCCGCATAATAGCGCCAACAGTGGAAGGAGAACCGCGTTTCTCACGGGAGGGCATGATGGCACGCGAGTATCGCTATATCTCTGGCGATTCGCATCTCGAGATCGATTCCCAGCGGTGGATTCACCGCGTTCCGGCGCAGTATCGCGATCGCGCCCCCCGCGTCATTCGCCTGCCGGATGGCGGCGACGCATGGATGATCGAGGGACGTCCGTTGCGCGAGGTGCCATCGGATCTGTACGGCGGGAAGGGCCGCGAGCGCTGGTGGCCCTTCGGACAGAACTACGAGACGACGCCCGGCACCGGCACGCCCGAGCAGCGGCTCGCCGAGCAGGACCGCGACGGGATCGACGCGGAAGTGATGTTCCCCGGCGTGTCCGGCCCGGGCCTGTGGAGCGCTATCGCCGATCGGCAGGCCTATCTGGCGGTCGTGCGTGCCTACAACGACTTCCTGGCTGAGGAGTACTGTGCCGTCGCCCCCGATCGCCTCATCGGGCTGGGAGTCATCCCATGGACGGGCGTCGACGACGCCATCGCCGAGATGGAGCACTGCGCGAAGCAGGGCTTGAAAGGCGTCATGCTCGGCACGTTCCCCAGTGGGCTCGGCCGTCCCAGCCCCGAGGACGACCGCTTCTGGGCCGCGGCCCTCGACCTCAAGGTCGCCATAACCGCCCACGAGCAGTTCGACCGCACCGGCCCACGCGCGGGCGCCCTCCTGAAGTACCCCAGCGCACCCAAGGACGTGATCGATCGCATCAGCGAGCCGCGCGACTTCTGCGGGCAGATGGTCAAGTTCGGCCGCCTCGGCGGCGTCAACGCCATCCAGCTCGTTCTGGACGGGGTGTTCGACCGCTTCCCGGACCTGAAGGTCTTTTTCGCCGAGACGCAGATCGGCTGGATCCCCTTCTATCTGGAGATGTGCGACGTGCGCTACGAGCGGCACGAGCTGTGGGCGCAGAAGCTCCTCGGCTTCAAGCCGCTGAAGGGGCTCCCGAGTGAGTACGTCCACCGGCACGTGTTTTGGGGTTTCCAGCACGACTTTGTGGGCGTGGAGCTGCGCCACCACATCGGCGTCGATCGAATCATGTGGGCCATCGACTTCCCCCACCAGGACTCCGAGTGGCCCAATTCGATGGCCCTCATCGACAAGATGTTCGCGAGGGTGCCCGCCGAGGAGACGCGGCGGATCGTGGCCCAGAACGCTATCGACTACTTCCATCTCGACGGGGTCGCGGTCACGCCCGATTCCAGCCGCCAGGCGGTCGCCGCCGGCTAACGAGTCGGCGCGTCACGCGCCCCGGATCGGGCCGCGAAGCGGGACGCGCGGTCGCTCTCCCGGGAGTCGCGCACGCTGAGTCTCGAGGTGATCGCGGAGCTGTTCGAGGGAAGGACGAATCTCGGGCGGACTGTCCTGCAGCACGATGTCCAGGCGCCGCTCCATCTCCCGAATCACCGCCTCGGTGCGCAGCGCCGGCCGGGGACTTCCCTCGTTCTCCAGGGCGATGGCCTGATCGACGATCGCGTCCGTCGTCGAGGCGAGCCGGGACGCCAGCGGCGCGACCACGCCCGGACCTTTCTTGGCTCGCACTGCCAACGCCAGCTCGACGGCACGGCGACGCATCAGCCGCGCATAGAGGCTCAGCCGCGCCAGGTCGTCGCGCGCGAGCCACACCTCGGCCGATTCCTGGGCCTGCTTGACACCATACAGCGGGCTGTCCGGCAGGCTCGCGTCCGCGGCTGTCACGACGCCATACCCGCCGGCCACCAGGACGACCAGCGCGGCGGCCGCGATAGCGGCGAAGCGGACGGCTCGACCTCCCCGCCACATCTCCCCCACGCGCGCCAATCCGTACCGACGCTTGGGCGCAGGCTCCGCGATCAGCGCCTGATGGAGCCCCCGTTCGAGAGCTGCCTGAAACTCGGGGGTCGGGTCCTCGACGATCGCTGAGAAGCGACGCCCAATGGGGACCAGTCGCCGCAGCTCCGCCCGATACGCAAGAGGATAGTTTTCGATACAGGCGTCCAATGGCTCTCCCCCGCGTACCCGCTCGCAGCAGTCGCTCAACGCGGCGGCGAAGGCCGGGTCCGAGTCGTGCGGATCGACCACGTCAGCTCCTTTCCGCGCTCGGCGCTTCGATTCGCGGGCGCATGAGCAGGCGGTGAAGGCTGGCAAGGGCCCGATGGTGGAGCTGGTTGACCGCGTTCGCGTCCTTCCCGACGATGGCGGCGGTCCGCCGGTTGTCGTAATCCAGGATGTACTTGCACACAATGACCTCTCGCTGGTCGTCGGTCAGGCGCGCGAGGGCCCGACGGACTTCGTCGCGGTCGCCGTTCGCGAGCGCCACTTCCTCCGGCCCGAGCGCGCCATCCTCCAGACCGGCCGCGTCCTCGAGCGCGCGAACCGGGCGGCGATATCGCTCGCGCAGCACATCGG
>Ga0070741_10010888_pt1 | contig 16989 bp, 15 predicted proteins | sample Coa_R1_4_FD_66440 | JGI IMG/M metagenome (GOLD analysis project Ga0070741, IMG submission 66440) | Surface soil microbial communities from Centralia Pennsylvania, which are recovering from an underground coalmine fire - Coalmine... | ecosystem: Environmental > Terrestrial > Soil > Unclassified ...
CAGGTGATCTGCATGGGCTCGACGACGATGCACCAGGCCGTGCCGTACCTCCAGGAGCAGCTCCCGGTGCCGGTGATCAACCCCGGGCCGCTGTCGTACAAGCTCGCGGAGCTCGTGCTCGGCCTGGGCGTCTCGCACTCGAAGAAGGCGTGGCCGGCGCCGAACGTCCCCAAGCCGGAGATGATCGAGGCGATGATGGAGGGCGCAGCGCGGAGCGAGCAGGTCCCCGCTTGAGGCTCCCGCTCGACGACGTCCGCGTCCTCGCGGTCGAGCAGTTCGGCGCAGGGCCGTGGGGCACGCTGCAGCTCGCCGACCTCGGCGCGGAGGTGATCAAGATCGAGGATCCGCGCTCGGGCGGCGACGTCTGCCGCTATGTGCCGCCGTTCCAGGAGGGCGAGGACTCGCTCTTCTTCGAGACCTTCAACCGGAACAAGAAGTCGGTCTCGCTCGACCTGAGGCACCCGGACGCGCGCCAGGTGTTCCACGACCTCGTCCGCGCCTGCGACGCCGTCTACTCGAACCTCCGCGGCGACCAGCCCGAGCGGCTCGGACTCACCTACGCGCAGCTCGCGGACGTCAACCCGCGGATCGTCTGCTGCTCCCTGTCCGGCTTCGGGATGACCGGCCCGCGGGCCGCGGAAGGCGGCTACGACTACATGATGCAGGGGCTCGCGGGCTGGCAGATGCTCACCGGCGAGCCCGACGGGCCGCCGACGAAGAGCGGGCTCTCGCTGGTCGATCTCTCCGGCGGCTACGCGTCCGCGATCGCGCTGCTCGCCGGCCTGTGGCGCGCGCGGCGGGACGGCGTCGGCTGCGACTGCGACGTGTCGCTTTTCGAGGCGGCGCTGCAGGAGCTGATGTACGTCGGCACGTTCGCGGCGACGAAGGGCTACGTGCCGCCGCGGCGCAGCAACTCGGCGCACCCGTCGATCGTCCCCTTCCAGAACTTTCGCGCCGCGGACGGCTGGATCGTCATCGGCGGGGCGAAGCAGAAGTTCTGGGAGCGGCTCTGCGGCGTCTTCGGGGAGCCGGAGCTGGCGACCGACCCGCGCTTCGCGACCATGGCAGCGCGGGACGAGAACCGCGGCGAGCTTGTCCCGATCCTGGAGGAGATCTTCGCGCGCCGCACGGTCGCCGAGTGGCTCGACCTGCTCGTTCCCGCGGGCGTCCCGGCGGCGAAGGTGAACACGGTGCTCGAGGCGCTCGAGGAGCCGCAGACGCTCGCCCGCGAGGACGTCGTCGAGCACGACCATCCGACCCTCGGGACGGTGCGGACGCTGCGGACGGCGCTGCGCGTCTCGGACGGCGAGCGCGCGCCGGCACGCGGGCCGTTCCGCGGCGAGCACACCGGGGAGGTGCTCGCGGAGCTGTGCGGCTATTCGGAGGATCGCATCGCCGATCTGGCGGATGCGGGCGTCTTCGGCGAGATCGAAGCCCGCGTTTCTTAGCTTCGTCTCATTGCGGTCTTGTTGAATCGCTGGCTTGTCTCGCCTGCTTGTCGCGTTGGCCTTCACGCTCCTCGCTTCCTCGCCGCCGGCCAGGATCGAGTCGGGCCTGAGGCAGCAGGGCTTCTCGGGCGTCGTTCTCGTCGCGCGCGACGGCAAGCCGGTGCTCGAGCGCGCGTACGGCTACGCGGACACGAGCACGCACGTGCGGAACCGGGTCGACACGAAGTTCAACCTCGCCTCGGTCGGGAAGTCCTTCACGGCCGTCGCCGTCGCGCAACTCGTCCAGGCGGGGAAGCTCTCGTTCTCGGACAAGGTCGGAAGGTACGTGCCCGAGCTGCCCCGGAAGGTCGGCGGCTCGATCACGATCGCGAACCTGCTCGACCACACGTCCGGACTCGGCGACTACTTCGCGAGCCCGCTCTACCCGGCGCTGCAGCCGAGGCTCACCTCGCTCGAGGCGTACCTGCCGATGATCGTCCACGACACGCCGGAGGGCCGTCCGGGCACGACCTTCCGCTACAGCAACTCCGGCTACATCCTGCTCGGGCTCGTCGTCCAGCGCGTGAGCGGCCTCGACTACTACACCTACCTCCGGCGGAACGTCTTCGCGCGCGCCGGGATGACGCACAGCGGCTGCTACTTCAAGACCGCCCGTGTGCCGAACCGCGCGGTCGGCTACGCGGGCGGCGCGCCGAACACGGCGTCCCTGCCGCCGCGCGGGACCTCGGCCGGCGGCTGCTACTCGACCGCGCCCGACCTGCTCAGGTTCACCGAAGCGCTGCTCGACCATCGGCTTGTGAACGCGAAGCTGCTGGCGACGCTGACGACGCCGAAGGTCCGCGCGCCGGGCGGCTCCTACGGATTCGGGTTCGGGATCCGCGACGGCACGATCTGGCACAACGGCGGCTCGCCCGGAGTCGGCGCCGAGTTCGACGTCAATCGCCGCCTGGGGTACACGGTCGTCGTGCTGACGAACCACGATCCTGAGACAATGCGGCCGGCGATGAACCTGATCCTCGACACGCTGCGGATTCCGTGACGGAACGCGACCTCGTCGGCTACGGAGAGAACCCCCCCGACCCGAAGTGGCCGAACGGCGCGCGCCTGGCGATCAACTTCGTCCTCAACTACGAGGAGGGCGGCGAGAACACGCCGCTCGAGGGCGATCCGGCCTCGGAGGCGTTCCTGCACGAGGTCGTGGGGGCGCCGGCGACTGTCGGCCGGCGGAACCTGAACACCGAGTCGATGTTCGAATATGGCTCGCGGGCAGGCTTCTGGCGCGTGCACCGGATCTTCGCGAAGCACGGCCTGCCGATGACGGTCTACGCGGTCGGGCAGGCGCTCGAGCGGAACCCGGCGGCGGCGCAGGCGATGGTGAGGTCGGGCTGGGAGGTCGCGAGCCACGGCTGGCGCTGGATCGACTACATCGAGATGTCGGAGGACGAGGAGCGGGAGCACCTGCACAAGGCGATCGAGACGATCGAGCGCGTCACCGGCTCGCGGCCCGTCGGCTGGTACACCGGCCGGATCTCCGACAACACGCGCCGGCTCGTCGTCGAGGAAGGCGGCTTCCTCTACGACTCCGACTCGTACGCCGACGAGCTCCCGTACTGGGTGGAGGTCGGAGGCAAGCAGCACCTCGTGATCCCGTACACCCTCGACGTCAACGACTTCAAGTTCCTGCTCGTGAACGGCTTCGTGACCGGCGAGCAGTTCTACGACTACTTCGTCGACGCGGTCGACATGCTGCGAGAGGAAGGCGGCCGGTTCATGTCGGTCGGCCTGCACTGCCGGATCATCGGCCGCCCGGGGCGCGCGAAGGCCCTTGACCAGTGCCTGGCGTACGTGAAGCAGCACGACGACGTCTGGGTCACCACCCGCGCCGAGATCGCCCGCCACTGGCGAGAGCACCACCCGCCCTCGTCGTAGTCGAATCCCTCGATCGAGGGACAACATTTCGCACTCGAGGCGGCATCCTTAGTGGCTTGGCCGTCGCACCGACCAAGACCGACACGCTCAGCCTCCGTCTGGCGGCGAAGCCCACGCAGGCGGCGCTGCTTCGCGCCCATCTCCGGCTCTGGCTCGCGGAGCACCAGCCCGACGAGGACGAGTTGCTCGACATCCTCCTCGCTGCGAACGAGGCGTTCGGCAATGCGATCACCCACGCAGGCCAGCCGAGGTCGATCGCCGTTCACGTCGACGCGAGCTTCGAGGACGGAGTGGTCGAGGTTGTCGTCCGCGACCACGGACGCTGGCACGAGGGCAGGCATGGAGGAGGGGTCGGGCTCGGGCTTGCGTTGATGCACGCGCTCATGGACACGGTCGAGTTGCACGCGGGCCCGGAGGGGACGACTGTCCGGCTCAGGCGCGCCCTCGGTGCGCAGCCGGCCTCGACGGACGACGTGGACGACCGCGTCGAGCTCCTGCGCCGCAGCCCGATCTTCGCGCCGCTGCCCGACTCGACGCTGGATCGGCTTGCCGGGCAGCTGATTCCGATCTCGGCCTCGGCGAGGGAGACGATCATCCGCGAAGGTGACGAGGGCGACCTCTTCTACCTGGTCGGCGCGGGCCGGCTGGACGTGAGCGTCGAGGGCTGCCACGTCACGACTCTCGGGCCGACGGATCAGGCCGGCGAGATCGCCCTCCTCCGCGACGGCCGACGCACCGCGACGATCGTCGCCAGCGAGCCCGTCGAGCTCTACGCGCTCACGCGGGAGGACTTCCTCGAGGCGGTCAGGAGCCACGAGGCGAGCGCCCGGGCGGCGGAACGGATGATCTCGAGACGGCTCGTAGAGCTCGAGGACGCCCTCGGCCACACGGCCTAGAGCGCTTCGCGGAAGAAGCCCGTCACGATCCGCACCGCGTCCGCGGGGCATTCGAGCAGGTCGGCGTGGCCGATGTCCGGGAACTCGTGCGTCTTGATGTTCGGGTTCATGGCCGCCATGCGGCGCGCGCCGAGGCCCGACGGGGCGAGCTCGGGCGGGCAGAGGATGTCGTAGGTCCCGTTCGTCATCAGCAGCGGCCGCTCGATCTTCGGCACAAGCTCGGTCAGGTCCATGTTCTCCATCGCGAGGTTTGCCTGGCGCACGGTGTACGGGTCGTTCCAGCCGATCACCGTCCGCACGAGCTCGAACGTGTTCTCGCCTTCCTCGCTCTCGAGGAACTTCGCGCCGACAGCCTGGGTCGTGACGTGGTCGGAGAAGTCGTCCCAGGGCATCGTCTCGGCCATCCGCCGCCAGACGCGGAACAGCGTGCGGCGGTAGACGTCCGGCTTCGCGAAGGCGACGTCGGCGCAGGCGGCGATCGTGCGCTCCGGGTACAGCGCCGTGAACGCGATCGCGATCATCCCCCCCATCGAGGTGCCGTGGACGAGCACGCGCTCGAGCCCCACGGCGTCGAGGAGCTCCGCTCCGTCGCGCGCCCAGCCCTCGATCGTGAACTCCTCGTGCGGATGGTCGGAGGCGCCGTACCCGCGCGCGTCGAACGCGAGCAGGCGGAAGCCGGCGTCGCGGAACCCGTCGTTGACCGCGCCGAAGTTGTGCCGCCCGAACAGGCCGCCGCCGAACTGGATCACCACCGGCCCGTCCTCCGGTCCGGTCAGCTCGTAGAAGATCCTCGTCTCGTCGGAGAGCCGCGCGTAGGGCATGCTTACGAGGCTTGAGCGCCTATTCCCACGAGCGTCCGACGCGATCCCATGCCACGTCGCTGGGCAGCCACTCGGTGTTGATGGTCGACCACAGCCGCGTGACCTTCTTCGAGCTGCACTTCGGGCACGGCGGCGTCGGCTTGTCAGACGTGGACAGGTACTCCTCGAACGTCTCGGAGCACGAATCGCAGCGATACTCGTAGATCGGCATGCCGAGCGAGTCTAGCCCGAACCAAGCCACGCCGTCGATGGATTTCCTGCGCGCAACCGCGGCTCAGCAGGGAGTTTTCGTCGCGGAGGAGGATCTCGTCGCAGTGCTCGGCTTCCTCGAGGTCGTGCTCCCGAAGCTGGCGGAGATCGAGGAGCGCCTGCCGCCTGGGACGCCCGCATGAGCGTCACCGAAGCAGCACGCCGAATTCGCGCCGGAGAGCTGACCCCGCGCGAGGCCGTCGAGTCCTATCTCGAGCGGATCGAGGAACTGAACGGCGCGGTCAACGCGTACATCTCGGTGCGCGGCGAGGAAGCGTTGGCCGAGGCCGAGGCTGCCCCGGACGGGCCGCTTCACGGCGTGCCGGTCGCGATCAAGGACGTGATCGACGTGGCCGGCGTGCCCACGACGGCTGCCTCGAAGATCCTCGCCGGGAACGTCGCCGCCCGCGACGCGACCTGCGTCGCGCGGCTCAAGAGCGCGGGCGCGATCGTGCTCGGCAAGCTCAACACTCACGAGTTCGCCTTCGGCGCCCAGACGACGAGCCCACACTTCGGCCCCGCGCACAACCCGTGGGCGCTCGACCGGATCTGCGGCGGCTCGAGCGGCGGGAGCGGCGCCGCGGCCGCGGCCGACCTGGCGGCGGGCACGCTCGGAACGGACACGGCAGGCTCGATCCGGATCCCGTCCTGCTACTGCGGGGTCACCGGGCTGCGGCCGACCACCGGCCTCGTTCCGACGGACGGCGTCGTGCCCGTCTCCTGGTCGCTCGACACGATCGGGCCGATCGCGCGCACCGCCGAGGACTGCGCGCTGCTCCTGTCGGTGCTGGCGGGCGAGCCCGTCGAGTTCGCCGAGAGCGTGCAGGGCCTGCGGATCGGTGTCGTCGACGAGCTCTTCCGGCTGTCCGAGCCGGCCGTGGCGGAGACGGTCTCGGCCGCCCTCGACGAGCTGCGCGGCCTCGGCGCTTCCGTCGAGCCCGTCGAGGTGCCGCTGCTCGAGGAGTCGGGGACGATCAACCAGCTGCTCATGCTTCCCGAGGCGTCGGAGGCGCACCTGCCCTGGCTGCGCATGCGGCTCGCGGACTACGGCGACGACGTGCGGGCGCGCCTGCTCGCGGGCCTGTTCCTGCCGGCGACCGCTCACGTGACCGGCCTGCGGGCTCGCCGCTGGTTCCGGCACGGGCTGAGCGAGCTGTTCGAGCGCGTGGACGTCCTCGCGCACCCGGAGATGCCGGTCGTCCCGCCGCCGATCGCGGACACGGATGTCGAGTTGCACGGCGAGCGTGTGCCGCACCGCCTGCGGGTGATCCCGTTCAACTCGCCGTGGAGCCTCGCCGGTCTGCCGGTGGTCAGCGTGCCCGCCGGCTTCGTCGAGGGGCTCCCGGTCGGTCTCGCGCTCGCAGGCAGGCCCCGCGCGGAGCAGACGATTCTCGGCGCGGCCCACGCGTTCCAGCGGGTGACCGACTGGCACGAGCGCCGGCCGCCGGTCGGCGCGCGGGCCTCGTCGCCCGCCGTTTGAGCGTTTTGTCACTCGAACGAGTGATTTTCCTGGCGTAGAGCGGGTTTTGCGTGTATTCCACGGGTTCATCGGGTACCCAGGGTGAGCCAAGGGAGGACCTCGATGGAACGCGGTAGTCGCCGTTTGCTGAACGACCTGTCGATGTTCGGGCGTCTCTACGACGCTCGCCTGTCGGTGTCGGAGCGGCTGGAACGGGAGCTCGGCCAGGCGATGATGGAGAAGCTGCTCTCGGCGGACGGAGGCCGCCCGTCGGCTGGAACGGCCGGCCGCCGCCGACGAGTCGCCTAGGCCATGTCCTCGGGGGAGGGGAGGCCGGAAGAGCTCGGAGGGGACGTGATCGTCCTTCCGTGGAGACCGCCGTCGCTCGGCGAGCTGCCCGAGCGCCCGCCGGCGCAGGTGATCCCGTTCCCGTGCCCGGAGGCGCGCGAGCGGCCGCCCGACGCACCCCCGCGGCTCGCGATCTGAGTCGTCCGCCGAGAACGAGAGAGGGCCGGCGAACCGGCCCTCCTCCTCGATCACTCGGTCAGGCTCGTCCTACGGAGGGCAGGACGCCGCGTTGACCAGGTTGTTCGGCGTGTTCGAGATCAGCGTCGAGCCGGCGGTCGTGAGGGACGCGCCGCCGCAGTTGAACACCCCGCCGCCGTTGACGCTCGCCTGGTTGCCGGCGACCAGCGTCTTCGACTGCAGCGACAGGCTCGAGAAGCCGTCGCCGGGCTCGTTGTAGATCCCGGCGCCGTACTTGGCCTTGTTCGGGTTGATCGAGTATCCAACCCGGCCGATGTTCGAGTTCGCGACGGTCACCGTCGCGCTCGCGGTGTTGCAACCGCCGCCGTTCGAGTTGTAGATGCCGCCACCCTCGCCCTTCGTCGCCAGGTTGCCGCCGAACGACGAATTGGTGATCAGGATGCTGGCGGTGTAGCCGCAGGTGCCGTAGTTCGCGATCCCGCCACCGTCACCAGTCTGCGCGACGTTGAACGCGAACGTGGACTGGTCGATCGTGACCGGAGCGTCATTGCAGGCGGCGTCGTTGTAGATGCCGCCGCCGTCGAACGACGCAGTGTTGTGGTCGACCGTCGTGCTGCTCAGCGACAGGCTCCCGCATCCGTAGAAGGCGATTGCCCCGCCGTAGTCGCCGGAGCTGTTGCTCGTGATGTGGGAGTTGCTGATCGAGGTGTCGGATTCGGCCATGTAGATGGCGCCGCCCCCATAGATGAAGCCGGAGAACGTGGTCGCGTTGTTGCTGATCGTGGAGCTCACGATGTTCGCGTCGTTGTTCCCCAGGAGGATGCCTCCGCCCTCGTACGCCGCGGTGTTGCCGGAGACCGTGGACCCGTAGAGCCCAAGCGTCCCGCCGTCGACCGCGAGGATGCCTCCGCCGGTCGATGAGTTGGGGTCGTCCGCGTTCCCGGACACGGTTGAGTTCGTGAGCGTGACGGTGGCGCCGCTCGAGTCGATGCCGGCCCCGCTGAACCCGGCGTGGTTGTTGGAGATCGTCGAGCCCGTCGCGTTGAGCGTGACGGCATCCTCGAGATAGAGACCGCCGCCGTTCCCCTGGGAAGTGTTCCCGGAGACGCTCGTGTTCGTCATGTTGATCGTGGTCCCGGCGCAGCAGACGGCCTTGAGCCCGCCGCCCTGGTTCGTCGACGAGTTCCCGGTGATCGTGTCGCTCTGGAGGTTCACGGTCAGCGGGTTGCCCGCGTCGACGAAGACGCCGGCGCCGTTGCTCTTGTTGCTGCCGCCCGTGATCTTCAGGTTCTTCACGGTCACGGTTGCGCTCGAAGCATTCTCGATCTTCAGCGTGCGGTTGTTCAGCCCGGCTGCCGTGAGCGTCGCCCCGGGCGAGCCGCCCTGCAAGGTCACGCTCACCGGCGCGACGAAGCTGCCGAGGCAGGTGCCGTTCACGGTCACCGTGCCTCCGCCGGCCAGCGCCGAGTTCACGGTCGCCTGGTCGGCGATCGTGTCCGTGCATGTGATCGATGCCGATGCCGTGCCGACGCCGAACGCGAGCAGGCCGAGCGCGGCGACGGCGGCGAGCACCAGCATGCGTGCCGGCCTCCAATGCGGGCGGGCGACGCGAAAAGTTCGTTTCATTCCGTCTCTCCTTGATTGGTCCGCGCGCAGGGGCGCGCGGCTCGGGTGAAGTGTTGCAGCGATTCCGGCCCTTGAAAAGGGGATTGGTGACGATCCGGTGTCCGGCCGGGGTTGACCGCGAGAGCGTGGGGCCGCGACGATCGCCCTCGTTGCGCGAGTACGCGATCGCGAAACCGAGCTTCTTTCGGGACGGCATGGAGGTCCGCCGGAACGGCCGGTCGGCGGGCAGAAGGCAGACCGCGTGGGACAGGAACCGGATGTATGCCGGCCGGTCCCGCGGAAACGCCGCCTTCGCTATCGGGCGCCTCTAGGACAGGACAGACCGCTGCGGCCGCGAATTCCGCCGTCTCCGGCAGGAATCCGAAACACTTGTCACAATCCGGCAACGCGGCCGACACCGGCAAAGGCGGAGGGAGACGAGGGCATGAAGAAGACTGTGCGGAGAACGAGGCTTCCGGGGAGGTGCGCGCGCTTCGCCGTTCTGGCGACGGTGAGCGCGGTCGTCCTGCTCGCATTCGGAATCAGTTCGGCATCGGCGTCGATCACCTGCACCGACACGATCGCCGACCAGGCGACCGTGAACTCGGCCCTGGCCGGCGGAGGCACGGTCACCGTGAACGGCACCTGTCTCGGCAGCTTCGTCGCCACTGTGAGCGTGACGCTGCAAGGCGGCTCGCCGGGCGCGACGTTGACGGCCGCGGGGCTGAACAATCGCGTGCTGAAGATCGAGACTTCTTCCAACGCGACCGTGACCGTGAAGAACCTGAAGATCACCGGCGGCAGCAACAAGAGCAACGGCGCGGGCGTCTTCGTCGACAACAGCTCGTCGCTCACGCTGAACCTTCAGAGCGACACGATCACCGGCAACTCGTCCACCAACGAGGGCGGCGGGCTGAAGGCGGTCTGCTGTGGCGGCACGACGATCAACATGACCGGCACCGTCGTCTCCAACAACACGTCCGAGGGAGACGGCGCGGGCCTTTATCTGGAGGGGGACGTGACCCTCAACGCCACGAACTCCGCGATCACGGGCAACCAGGCGGGCCCCGCGGGCGCCGGGATCTGGGGCGGAGGCGTCATCGTCAGCCTGACCGGGACCACGGTGTCCGGAAACTCGGCCGCCGTCGAGGGCGGGGGCATGTGGTTCGAGGAAGCCGACGTGACCGTCGAGGGCTCAACGATCAGCAACAACAAGACGACTTCATCGGGGCTCCCCACCGGTGGCGGCGGCATGTGGGTCGCCGGGGCGGACGTGTCGATCGACCACTCGCGCTTCACCGCGAACACGTCCGGTGACTACGGCGGCGCACTGGCAAGCTACGGCTGCACCTTCATCGAGATCACCTCCAGCTCGATCGACCACAACTCCGCACTCGACGACGCCGGCGCGATTCTCAACGACGCCGACTGCGGCGACGCGACGCTGAACATCGACCAGTCCACGGTCGCCTTCAACGTCGGGCAGACGGGCGACGGCGGCGGCATCGCGAACTACGGCGAGTGCGACTCCACCGCAAGCGTCCTCGTCACCAACTCGTCCTTCGGCGGAAACCTGGCGACGAAGGGCGAGGGCGGCGGCATCTACAACTCGAACGGACTCGGCTGCGGCAACGCGACCGCGAACGTGACGGTGGCGAACTCGAACATCGGTCGGACAGGCAACTCGATCAACCCGAACAAGGCCAAGTACGGCGCCGGGTTCTACAACGAGAACGGCGACGGCAGCTCGAGCCTGTCCCTGCAGTCCAAGACGCTCGTCGCCGGCAACCAGGCCAGTGTCAACGGCGGCGGGGTTTTCAACTGCGGCGGCGCGGCGCTCTCCACCGCCGGTTCGACGCTGATCTCGAACTCGCCGAACAACCTGGTCAACGCGGCGTCCTGCCCTCCGTAGGCCGGGCCTGAGATCGAGTCGCTGGGAGGGCCGGTTCGCCGGCCCTCCTCGCGTCGTAGACTCGCGGCGATGGCGGCTTGCACCGCGTGTGGCAAGGACAATCCCGACGGCTTCCAGTTCTGTGGGTTCTGCGGCGCGTCCCTGGCGGACCGGGGCCGCGAGCAGCGCAAGACCGTGACGGTGCTCTTCTGCGACGTGGCCGGGTCGACCGCGCTCGGTGAGTCGACCGATCCCGAGGCGCTGCGGGTGCGTCTGGCCCGGTACTTCGAACGAATGAGGGCGATCGTCGAGCACCACGGCGGCACGGTCGAGAAGTTCATCGGCGACGCCGTCATGGCCGTCTTCGGCGTGCCGGTCGCCCACGAAGACGACGCGCTTCGCGCCGTTCGCGCTGCAGCCGAGATGCGCGACGCGCTTCCCGCGCTCGGCCTCCAGGCTCGGATCGGCGTCAACACGGGCGAGGTCGTGACCGGAACCTCGGAGCGGCTGGTGACGGGCGACGCCGTCAACGTCGCCGCGCGGCTGGAGCAAGCTGCGGCGCCCGGTTCGGTCCTGCTCGGGGCGTCGACTCACGCGCTCGTCGAGCAGGCGGTCGATGTCGAGGAGATGCCGCCGCTGCCGCTGAAAGGGAAGAGCGAGCCGGTCCTCGCGTATCGGCTCGGCCGGGTCGTCGGCGCGCCGGAGCGCCTCCACGCCGCGCGGTTCGTCGGTCGCGCTCGGGAAGTCGCGCTCGTCGCGGAGGCGTGGCAGCGCGTGCGCCAAGAGCGAAGCTGCGAGATCGTGACCGTCGTCGCCGACGCCGGTGTCGGCAAGTCGAGGCTCGTGGCCGAAGCGCTGGCGTCGATCTCCGATCGTCCTCGCGTCGTCCGCGGCCGCTGCCTGTCCTACGGCGAGGGCATCACGTACTGGCCCGTGGTCGAGGTGCTCAAGCAGCTCGATTTCGTTCCGTCGAACGAAGCCGCGGCGGAGGCGGTCGAGTCGCTGCTCGGCCGGAGCGCAACGGCCGCAACGGCGGAGGAGATCGCCTGGGCGGTCAGGAAGACCTTCGAGGAGGCGGCGGGCGAGGACGGCTTGATCGTCGTGCTCGACGACCTGCACTGGGCGGAGGCGACGTTCCTCGACCTCGTCGAGCACGTGGCGCTGTTCTCCGCGGACGCGCGGCTCCTGCTCGTGTGCATGTCGCGGCCGGAGCTGCTCGAACGCCGGCCGGAGTGGGCTGTCACCATCCGGCTCGAGCCGCTGGGAGACGAGGATGTCGCCGAGCTGATGCCGGAAGAGATCGGCAGCGACCTCCGTGTGCGCATCGCCCGCGCCGCCGGCGGCAATCCGCTCTTCGTCACCGAGATGCTGGCGATGGTGGACGGGTCGCAGTCGGAGGTCTCGGTGCCGCCGACGCTGCAGGCGCTGCTCGCTGCGCGGCTCGACCAGCTCGGGACGGCAGAGCGCGGCGTTCTGGCCCGCGGCGCGATCGAGGGCGAGATCTTCCATCGCGGCGCCGTCCGGGCGCTCGCGCCCGAAGAGCCTCAGGTGACGCCGCGTCTCGCCGCGCTCGTTCGCAAGCAGCTCATCCGGCCCGACCGGCCGCAGATCGCGGGCGAGGACGGTTTCCGGTTCCGCCACCTTCTGATCAGGGACGCGGCGTACGACGCGTTGCCGAAGTCGACGCGGGCAGAGCTTCACCAGCGCTTCGCCGGCTGGCTGGCGGAGCACGGAGGGGACCTCGTGGAGCTCGACGAGGTGCTCGGATACCACCTCGAGCAGGCGTTTCTCTATATGCGCGAGCTCGGCACGCCGGCCGCCGAACTGCAGAGCGCCGCCCGCCTCAGACTCAGGAACGCGGCGCAGCGGGCGATGGCTCGTCAGGACTATCCGGCGGCGCTCAAGCTGGGCGAGCGGGCGCTCGCGCTCGTGCCGGAGAGCGAGATCGACACGATGCTCGAGGCCGACCGGATCGATGCCTTGGCATTCAGCGGCGACGCGGGCAAGGCGCTCGCGCTCGTCGCCGAGGCCCGCGAGCGCGCCGCCCTCATCGGCGACCGCGCCGCGGAGCTGACGCTCGAGGTGCAGGCGGCGACATGGCACTCGATCCTGAACCCCGGCGAGGCGCTGCAGGAGCTCGAGCGAACCGTCGCCGCCGCCCTGCCCGAGGTCGAACGTCTCGGAGACGACCTCGCCGGCCACTTCACCTACTGGGCCGCGGCATGGACGGAGATCAACGCCGGTCGCGCCGATCGTGCCCTGCCTCTCGTCGAGCGGAGCCTGGAGCATGCCCAGCGGCTCCCGCCGCACTACGAGGGCTGGGTGCGGCGGCTGATGGTCGTAGCGCGCGACGAAGGCTCGACGCCGGCGCAGGAGCTGATCGACTGGGTCGGCTCGATGGAGGCGACCGGCTCGCGAATGCCGAGCGTGCGTCGGGCCGTCGCTCTCGCGCGAACGGCCCGCTTCGACGAGGCCCGAGTCCTCGTCTGCGAGGTCCGGCAGGGCCAGCGAGAGCGCGGCAACATGATGGACTTCGCCCAGGGCGCCTTCGCGGCAGCTGAGATCGAGATGCTCGCGGGCGATCTGCAGCGCGCCGAGGAGTATCTGGCGGAGGGATCGGCTTTTCTCGAGGAGCAGGGCGTGGGAGGCGTACTCGGAACCCTCGTTGCCCTCCAAGCGCACGTGCTCTACGACCTGGGCCGGTACGGCGAGGCCGAGGCCTGCGCGGACCGTGCGGCGGAGATCGGGGACAGAATGGACACGACGGTGCAGGTGCCGTGGAGGCGCGCGAAGGCCAAGGTGCTCGCGCGCCGTGGAGAACACGAGGCGGCGGAAGAGCTCGCCCGCGAAGCCCTCGCGATGGCCGAGACGACGGATTCGATCAACTCGCAGGCGGACGCCTGCCTCGACCTCGCCGAGGTGCTCTCCCTGCGCGGTGAGAGCGAAGGGGCTACTGCCGCCCTCGGGCGCGCCGTCATCCTGTACGAGCGCAAGGGCAACGTGGTGATGGCCGAACGCGCTCGAGGGGCGCTCGCGGCCGCGTAGCCGCCGGTGCCGCCGTAGCTGTTTGACGGGAAGCGAGTTACTAGTCTTGAGCCCCGAACCAGTGTGACGTGCCTTCGAAACGAGGCGCTGTCAGTGCGTATAGGGCGCGAAGACGCTGCGAAGCGGCGTCGTCTTCCAGAAGACGAGGACGAGAATGGCGGTCCCGCCGAGCACGAGCGCGGCCGCTCCCAGTGAAAGGGCCCCTTCGCGGCTGCGGAGTTCGACACGGTCGGACGGATCGCTTCGGTATCGCGCCGCAGCGAGTGAGCCCGCCGCGATCAACAAGCTGAACACGGCGGCGCCGGCGGCGATCAGGACGTTCTCCCGTGCCGAGCTTCTGCCCCCGTCCGGCGGCGGCGCGACTGCGGCGCCGTACGTGTCCGAGCCCATCCCCCAGAAGAACATCATCACGAGCCAGACGAGCAGGAACACGGGGATGGGCAAGGCTGAAGCGAACGCGAAGTTTCGCGGCCGCGCGCCGTCCCCGAGCCCTCTCCACCAATCGCCCACAGCCGAAGACGGCTCGCGACTCACCGCCGGGAGATCCACATGCTGTTCGTGCGCCACGAATGGATCGACCCACTCCTCGCCCGCTGCCAGCGCCTTCCTGCGGCCCAGGAAGCGAATGTTCTGCTGGGCGGCATTCATGACGCGTACCGCCTCGTTTCGTTGCCTCTGCTCGCTCCGCGCCTGCACCGCGCGAGCGCCCGCGAACACCTCGTGAAGCAACGCGATGTCGCCTGCCGACAGTGCTCTTCGCCTCGCGTTCTCCAACAGGCGCAGAGCCTGGTTCTGCTCGCCCTCGCGAACGAGCGCATCCACGCGACCCGCAAGCTGAGTCTCGCCATCCACTGACTCCCAGACTCCCAGACTCGCGGCGGGTCATGACGCTAGAGCAGTTGCTGTCTCGGGGGTAGCGAGTTTGCCTAGGTGTTCGGCCCTGTTGCGTTGGCGTTTTGCCGTGAGGGAGACGACGGCGAACGCGAATCCGAGCGCCAGGATGTCGAGGGCGTACGATGCGAGGAGAGTCAGCGACGCGGACGAAAGGCTGCCCAGGCTTTGCGCGTCGCGCCAGCGCTGAAACGCAAACCGGTCGAAGATCCCGCTGGCGATGAAGAGGAGCCACCACAGAGTGTGGAACCAGGGGATTCGAGCGGCCGGGTCGATGGTCGTGTTTGCAGGGAGCCTTGGATCGCTGCCTCGCCAGAGGTCGTTCGCCAGCTGCTTGGGGAGGACCAGGTCGACGAAGGGGATGAACCACGACCAGATCGCCCAGGAAGGCCCCCAGCACGCATTTCGCAGGGCCCTAACTCTCTCCCCCGTAGCTGTTTGACGCCGCCGGGCGGACGTCGTATACAACACACAATCGGCTGAAAGGGGATCGAGCATGTCCGTGCTGATCAAGGGCGGGCGGATCGTCACCGCCGCGGACGACTACGTGGGCGACGTGTTCGTCGAGAACGGCACCGTCTCGCTGCTCGGCGAGTCGCTGGACGTGACCGCGGACAAGGTCATCGACGCGACCGGGAAGTACGTGCTTCCGGGCGCGGTCGACCCGCACACGCATCTGGAGATGTTCTTCGGCGGCACCACCACGTGCGACGACTTCACCTCCGGCACCGTCTCGGCAGCATTCGGCGGGACGACGACGCTGGTCGACTTCTGCATGCAGGCGCCCGGCACGTCGTTCGGCCAGGCGCTCGAGAACTACTTCGAGAAGATCGACCGCGCGAAGCCGGTGATCGACGTCGGCTTCCACATCGGCGTCACCGACCTCCGCGAAGGCGGCTCGCTCGAAGAGCTCGCCACCCTGCCCGACCAGGGCGTGACCTCCTACAAGGTGTTCATGGCCTACAAGGGCGCCGTCATGGTCGACGACGAGACGCTCTTCAAGACGATGCGCACTGCCGCGGAGACCGGCGCGCTCGTGATGGTGCACGCCGAGAACGGCGACGCGATCGACATCATCGTCAAGGAGGCCGTCGCCGCCGGTCACACCGAGCCGATCTGGCACGCGCGCACGCGCCCGCCCGAGACCGAGGGCGAGGCGACGAACCGCGCCGTACAGCTCGCGCACGTCGCCGGCTGCCCCCTCTACGTGGTGCACGTGTCGTGCCGGGAGTCGATCGAGCCGATCGCGCTCGCGCGCGAGAAGGGCTGGGACACGTATGGGGAGACCTGCACGCAGTACCTGTTCATCGACGAGTCGGCGCTCGACCAGCCCGGGTTCGAGGGCGCGAAGTACATCTACACGCCGCCGCCGCGCGCGAAGGAGAACCAGGAGCACCTCTGGCACGCGCTCCGGAACGACGTCCTCTCCGTCGTCTCGACCGACCACTGCCCGTTCAAGTGGCCGGAGCAGAAGGGTCACGCGGGCGAGGCGTTCCAGGTCGTCCCGAACGGCGGGCCGGGAATCGAGAACCGGCTGCACATGCTCTACCAGTTCGGCGTCCGCACCGGCCGGCTGTCGCTGAACCGGTTCGTCGAGCTTGTGTCGACGAACCCCGCGCGCTACTTCGGGCTCTATCCGCGCAAGGGCACGATCGCGCCCGGCTCGGACGCGGACATCGTCGTCTGGGATCCCGACAAGAAGCTGACGTTGTCGGCCTCGACCCACCACTCGAACGTCAACTACAACCTGTTCGAGGGGACGGACGTGACCGGGGCGCCGGAGGTCGTGCTCGTCCGCGGCCAGGTCATCGTCGAGAACGACGAGCTCGTCGCCCAGCCGGGCGCCGGGCAGTTCGTGAAACGCGCCAAGTGGGGCGAGGAGCTGACGCCCGCGGAGAAGGTGATGGCATGAGCGACGAGGCTGCCAAGCGGGTCTACGAGCAGGCGGGCCTCGGCCAGGCGGTGACGCTCGGCCGGAGCCCCGGGGTCGTCGTGGTCGACTTCTCGTGCGGGTTCACCGACCCCGCCTGCGCGCTCGGCGCGGAGATGACGGCCGAGGTCGAGGCGACGCGGCGGCTGCTCGACGCGGCCAGGGAGAAGGGCCTGCCGGTCGTCTTCACGACGATCGGCTTCGAGCCTTCGGGCAAGGACGGCGGGCTGTGGCTGCAGAAGGCTCCGGCCCTCGCCGACCTGGAGCTCGGCGGCCGCTGGGTCGACATCGACCCGCGGCTGGATCGGCGCGACGACGAGCCGATCGTGGTCAAGAAGG
>Ga0070741_10010889_pt1 | contig 16988 bp, 15 predicted proteins | sample Coa_R1_4_FD_66440 | JGI IMG/M metagenome (GOLD analysis project Ga0070741, IMG submission 66440) | Surface soil microbial communities from Centralia Pennsylvania, which are recovering from an underground coalmine fire - Coalmine... | ecosystem: Environmental > Terrestrial > Soil > Unclassified ...
TACACGGTCTACTGGCAGACGGCGTAACCGCCATGGTGAGGATGTCCTCAGGCGATTGCCGGCGCTTCCGCCTGACCCGCGAGCACCTGCGGCTCTGCCCGGCACAGCGCAAGGCCGGTACCCGCTCCGTGCGTGACCCCTGCCTCAAGACCAGCGCACCCGGCGGCTGTCACCCCGGGCGGCGCGGGCCATGGCGCGCCCGCCGCAGGACCTCGCGTGTCCACATCATCACCGCCAGGCGGGGTGCCGACAGCAGGTAGCTGCGGACCGCCGCGCCGCGCCGGGCGGCCGTGACCTCCGCCAGCAGGCTCTCTGCCTCCGCCAGCCACCGGCGGCCTGCAGGCCTGGGCATCAGCAGCGACACCATGCGCAGCGTGTGCCGCTGGTGCACTGCCGGGCCGGCGGGCCCGTCATCATCGTCCCGGCCGTGCACGCTGAGGCCGTTGCCTGTCCGCCGGCTGCGTCCCCGGTAGACGGCGATGAAGCTGAGCGCGGTCAAGCCCATGCAGCACGCGAAGGTCACCCTCGCCCATCCAGCCAGGCCGGGCGGCACAGCCACCGCAACGCCTACGGCGATCCACATGCCGGCGCCTGCCAGCCACGCTATTCCCTGCTTCTCCGCCCGGTCTCTTCGCGGGCCGGTGCGGGGCATCATGTGCTGCCGCCTCTCTCGGCGAGTCGCCGCAGTGCCGTGCCCTTGGGGCGCCGCGCCGCTGCGAGGGCGGCGCTGGCCTGGACCGCGCCGCCGGCCGTCAGCCGGTAGTACCGGCGGGCCGGGCGCTTCTCCGCCCGCGGGTCGATATCCTCCCAGCGGCTGGTCACCCAGCCCTCGTGCTCCAGCCGCAGCAAGATGGGGTAGGCGGTCCCGGGCTGCAACCCGGTCTCCTCCGACAGCTCCAGCCCGTACAGCTCCCTGGCCGGATCACGCAGCAGAGCCTGCAAGACCAGCTGAACCTGAACGGTCAGTCTCGGTGCCATGCAAGAACTCTAAATAGGTACTCGCGCCCTGTCAAATGTTCTATATAGGTCCGCTCCCGGCGGGCGCCACCTGCCCCTCACCCGAAACGAGCTGCACCCTACTGCTTCTGGCCGCCGGGCCGCGGGATTCGGGTATGCCGGGATCATGAGGTATCTCGATGGCGGCGGGGCGGATGGGCGCGAACCGCGAAGTCATTTCCGGATAAGCGTATTGCGACAGTCGGCAGCGCCCCCGGCGGAACCGGGGGCGCTTACGTGGATGGTTGGGGGTTAGCGCAGGGTGCGGGCGGCGATCGCCGCGCCGAGGAGGGCGGCGATCACGCCGGCGATGACGGCGTGGTTGGCGCCGGCCACGAACGCGCTGCCCGCGGTGTGCATGAGGGCCGAACCCGGGGCGCCACCCATGTGATGGGCGGCGGCGGCCGCCGCGCCGACCGAGGAGGCGCTGGACGCGTGGGTGGCGGTCATCCGGCTGGCGAACACCGAGGCGGCGATCGAGCCGAACACGGCCACGCCCAGCACGCTGCCCATGTTGCGGGTCGTGTCGTTGACGGCGGAGCCGACCCCGCCCATGGCCGGCGGCAGTTCCTGCATCGATGCGGACGTGGCGGCCGACATGGCCAGGCCGATTCCGGCGGTGGTGATCACGACCGCGAGGACGTAGTGGCCATAACCGGAGGCCGCTGATCCGGTGGCGAAGTACACCAGTCCGGCCGCCACCGCGATCAGACCCAGGGTGACCGGGAGACGCACCCCAGCTCGTTTGGCCGCAAATGCGCCGAGAGGGCTGAACACAGCCAGTGCGGCAGCGGACGGAAGTGCGCGCACGCCGGCCGCCAGCGGGCTGTAGCCGAGAACGAACTGGTAGATCTGGGTGGTCAGGAACACGGTGCCGGTCAGCGCGAAGAACATGATGGTGATCGACGCGCCGGCGCCAGTGAACCGCCGGTTGCGGAACAGCCCCAGCGGCAGCATCGGGTTGGCCGCGCGCGCCTCGCGGATCCCGAAGGCGGCGAGCAGTCCGGCGGTCGCGGCGGCCAGGCCGAGCGTGGTGCCGGAGAGCCAGCCGTTCACCGGCGCCTCGATGATCGTGTAGGTCAGCGCGGTGAACGCGGCCACGGACAGGATCGCGCCGGTCAGGTCGAGGCGCTTGCCCTCGGCACCCGGTGCCTTCGAGGCCGGCACCAGCCAGCGGCCGGCGACCAGGGCTATGCCGACGATCGGCAGGTTGATCAGGAAGATCGAGCCCCAGCTGAAGTGCGCGAGCAGCCAGCCGCCCGCGACCGGGCCGATCGCCACACCGAGGCCGCTGACCGCGGACCACAGACCGATCGCCTTCGTGCGCTCGCGGTGGTCGGTGAATACCGTGCTGAGGATCGACAACGTGGACGGCATGATGAACGCGCCGCCGATGCCCATGACCACGCGGGCGGTGATCAGCTCGGCGGTCGTGGTGGTGAACGCGGCGGCCAGGGAGCCGGCCGCGAAGACGATCAAGCCGGCGGTCAGCATCGTGTGCCGGCCGTAGCGGTCGGCGATCGCGCCCGCTAGCAGCAGCAACGCGGCGAACGCCAGCGTGTAACCATCCACGATCCACTGGAGGCCGGCGGTCCCGGCATGCAAGTCGCGGGCGAAGGTCGGCAGCGCGACGTTCACGATCGTGGAGTCAACGACGATAACCAGCAGGCTCAAGCAGAGGACGGCCAGGGTGTACCAGCGGCGAGGGTAAGCCCGTATCGCGGTGTCCGGGCTGGTCTGGGGCTTTGTTTGGGGTGGTGCGAGGGTGGCGCTCATGGGGGTCTCCATCTGTACATCTGTAAGGCTACGACTGTTTTGATATCTTGACTGTACGGATGTAGCCTTACGGGTGTCAATACGTTCGGCAGAAAAGTTTCACTCGTAGCGCAACGGGTGTAGCTTTAGCTGGTCAGGAGGTGGGCGAATGCCTGCGAAAGTTGCTAAGAAGAGGGCTTCTGGAGGTTCCGGGGGCTCGGCTGGGGGCTCTGGCGGGGGCGGGTCGGGGCGGCGGCGGAATCCGCGCGGCCAGGGGGAGCGGCTGCGGGACGACATCATCGAGGCGGCCAGCCGGCTGATGGCCGATCCGGCATCGCCGCCGCTGACGCTGCGGGCCGTTGCCCGCGAGGTGGGCGTCGCGGCCACGTCGGTGTACCTGCATTTCGACGACATCGCTTCGCTGGTGCTGGCCGTCTCGGCGCGGCGGTTCGGCGAGCTGGTGCAGCTCCAGGACGAGGCGACCGGCAGCGGCAAAACGGCGCGGGAGAGGGTGCACGCCGGGTGCCTGGCGTACTGCGAGTTCGGGCTCGAGCACCCCGGGCACTACCAGGTGATGTTCAGTTCCCCGTTGCCGGAATATGGTTCGCGGCCGGTCGAGGAGATGCCGGGGTACGCCGCGTTCCAGCAGCTGACGGGCGCGGTGGCGGAAGCCATCGGGCAGTCCACGGCGGACCCGGAGTCGTTCCGTACCGCGATGCTGCTGTGGCAGCAGCTGCACGGCACGGTCAGCCTGCGCATCTCCCGGTCACGCTTCCCATGGCCGCCGCTGGCCGAGTCCGTGTCCGACGTCGTCGACCGCCTCCTGGACGGCGGCGGCGGGGGCGGAGGCGGGGAATCGGTTCGGTGAGAATCCCGGCCCGGCGGGTTGGCTACCCGGGGGAATCGTCTGCTAACTTAGCGTAGTCAGTCCGACGCTACGGCCATGGGAGCCCCCCGATCATGCCCGTTCTACGAACGCTGTGCGGTACCGCGCTGCTTGTTGTCGCGCTCGCCGCCCCCGACCCGCTGAGCGCCGCCGCGGCGGTCGGCAAGCATCACCCTGCTGCGCCAGCCAAGCACAGTGCCCCCGTCAAGCACAGTACTCCCGTCAAGCACAGTGCCTCGGTCAAGCAGTGCAGCCTGCCGGTCGATACCCACCATCTTCCGCACCCGGTGCTGAGCGCCCGGCTGAATCGCGATCGAACGGTCACCTTTCACGGCAGGACCTGCCCGGAGCTGTTGATCGGTGTCTTCGAGGTGCATGGCAAGCGCGTGCAGAACGTCGCCGAGGACCTTGTCTGCGACGCCATCGCCGACCGGCGGGGCTTGTATTCGTGTACGAGCCTTCGGCGGTACCCGATCGGCACACAGTTCGGTGTGGTGATCTCGGGCCAGTTCATCGTCGGCCTCCAGGACGCGCCCGTGCCTCCGTCGCGGCACCCTCGGCATCGGCGGCCTAACGGCGCGCCCGAAACGGGCTTCGGCGTTATGGCCGGGAGCGTCGCCCACCACCACCTGCGTGGCGGCCACCCCGCTGTGCAGCATCCGCACCTTCCGCGCCGCACATGAACGTGGATCGTAGGGTGCGGTTTTCCGCACCCTACGATCCACGTTCTGGGAGCTAAGGGTTACGCACCCATCTCCCGAGCCCGTCGCGGCAGGCCGAACGCCACCGCGAACGACACCACCAGCAGCCCGATCGTCGCCACCGTGGTCCACTGCGCCGCGCTGAGGTAACCCGCGACGTGAGCCCCTGAGCCAGAGCCAGACCCGGACCCGTCGAGCGCGAAGAAGATGGCGCCCAGGCCGGCGATGCCCAGCGACAGCGCGAGCGAGTTGACCGTCTGCAGGATGCCGGACGCGGAGCCCATCTCCTGCGGCTGCACGCCCGCCATCACGATGTCGAACAGCGGCACGAACACCATGCCCATCCCGATCCCGCCGATGATCATCGGGGCGAGCAGGTCGACGGTGCCGACGCCGCCGCCAGCGGTCCGCAGCGTCAGGTAGACGCCCAGCAGGCCGGCGATCTCGACGACCAGGCCAGCGTGCAGGACGCGGCGGCCGAGCTTGGCCATCGTGATGCCGCCCACAGCGGAGCCGACGAAGGCACCGGCCGCCCACGGCGCGGTGGTGATCGCCGAATGCCAGGGGGTGAAACCTAGGCCGTTCTGCAGGAACACGTTGAAGATCATCACGATGCCGCCGAGCGAGCCGATGAACGCGATCGAGAACAGGATTCCCATCGTGTAGGCGCGGTGCGTGAACACCGACGGCTCGACGAGCGTGGTGGCGCCGGAGTTCCGGCGGCGCAGCTGGTGCCGGGCGAAGACGGCGAGCACCGCGACGGCGGCGGCGAGCATGCCGAACAGCCACGACGGCCAGCCGAGCTCGTGGCCCTGGGCGAGCGGGTACACCAGCAGGAACATCGCGGTACCGGCCAGCGCCGCGCCGGGCAGGTCCAGCCGCCGCTTCCCTTCGGTGACCGACGCGCCGGCCGGCAGCAGCCGCGCGCCGGTGACGAGCGCGATCAGCCCGATCGGCACGTTCACGAGGAAGATCATCCGCCAGCCGGTGCCGAACACGTTAAGGCTGATCAGCCCGCCCGAGACGATTGGCCCGAGCATCGCGGACAATCCCATCACCGGTCCGTAGACGCCGAATGCCTTGCCCATCTCGTGCGCCTGGAACATGTCCCGGATCAGGCCGAACACCTGTGGCAGCATGATCGCGCCCAGCGCGCCCTGCGCCGCGCGGGCCGCGATCAGCTCGCCCGGGTTGACCGCTGCCGCGCACGCCGCCGAGGCGACGATGAACCCGGCCATCCCGGTCAGCAGGACCCGGCGCCGCCCGAACAGGTCACCCAGCCGCCCGCCGGTCAGCAGCCCGACCGCCATGGCCAGGGTGTACGCCGCGGTTACCCACTCGATGACCGCGTAGGAGCCGCCCAGCTCGTGCCGGATGGTCGGCGCCGCGACCTGCGCGATCGTCGAGTCGAGCAGGTCCATGACCGCTGCCGTGACAACAGCGCCGAACGCCAGCCACCGCATCCGCCCGGCCGTAGCGCCCGGGACCTCGGCGGTCGTCGCGCTGGCTGCGGTCCTTGTGGCCGCCGCCTCCATTACCGATCCCTCCATGGGAGCCCTCCGCTTCAGCTCTTGGAATGAAATCTTCCGTTCCACTCAACTCTAACAGAACGGAACGCTTCATTCCAGTACTTGCTAGACTCTTTTTCATGACCGAAGCAATCAGTGGGCACCGGCGCGGACCGCAGGGTTCGCTCAGCGGTCGTCAGGCCGAGGCAGCCCGTAATGACCAGCGCATTCTCGACTCCGCCCGGAAGGTGTTCATCGCCGATCCGGGGGCGCCGATCACCGCGGTCGCCAAGCACGCCGGCGTCGGCATCAGTGCCCTCTACACCCGCTACGCCAGCAAGGAAGAGCTGCTCCGCAAGCTCTGCACCGATGGCCTGGCAAGGTTCGTCGCGGAAACGGAGGCAGCGCTCGATGCGGTGCGCGCCGGCGGCGACCACTGGGAGGTTTTCGCCCGGTACATGCGCACGCTTGTCGACGCCGATACCAGCTCGATGACGCTGGCGCTGGCCGGCAAGTTCACGCCCACGCCGGAGATGTTCGCGCTCGCCGACCGGTCCGCGGCGCTGAGCGCGGAGTTCTTCGGCGAGATCCGCGACGTCCTGCGGGCAGACTTGGACGTGAACGACGTGGGCATCGTGTTCGAGATCGTCGGGGCGATCAAGTTCAGCTCACCGGAACGGACACAGGTGCTGCGGCACCGGTATCTGGCGGTGATCCTCGACGGCATGCGGGCGAGCGAGCGGGAGGACCTTCCCGGCCCGCTGCGGGAGGACCTCCCCGGCCCGCCGCCCGCGTGGCAAGAAGTCAGCGAACGCTGGAACCCTGCTGGCTAGATGCGAGGTCCGCGCATAGCCGGCTGACGATCCGGCCGGCGGCCTTGCCGTCGCCGAACGGGTTGACGACTGACGACATCGACGCGTACAGCTCGCGGTCGTCGAGCAACGCCGTCGCCGCGTCGTACAGTGCCGTGACGTCGGTGCCGACAAGGCGGGCCGCGCCGGCCTCGATGGCCTCAGGCCGCTCGGTGGTGTCCCGCGCGACGAGCACCGGCTTGCCCAGGCTCGGTGCCTCTTCCTGCACTCCTCCCGAATCGGTGATCACGAGATCGCACGCCGCCAGTGTGGCGGTGAAGTCCGGATAGTCGAGCGCTTCGACCAGCGTGATTCCCGCCCGGCCGCCCAGCGCGGGCACCAGCACCCCGCGGACCGAAGGACTCCGGTGCAACGGCAGCACGATCTCCACATCGCCTCGCCCGGCAAGCCGCCGCAGCACCTCGGCCACGCCCCGCATCCGGTATCCCTGGTTCTCCCTGCGGTGCAGCGTCACCAGGATCCGCCGCACAGCCGCGCCCTCAGCAGCCGCGCCCTCAGCAGCCGCACCCTCGGTAGTGAAGGCGGATCGCCCAAGTCCGCGCGCCACTACCCAGAACAGATTATCGATAACTGTGTTCCCGGTCAAGTCGATAGTCGAATCCTCGATCCCCTCCGCGCGCAGCGCGGCGGCCGCCCGCGGCGTCGGCGCGAAGTGCCACCGGGTTAGCCGGCTGACCAGCCGCCGGTTGAGCTCCTCGGGGAACGGGTCGTCAAGCACCCCGCTGCGCAGCCCTGCCTCGACATGGGCCACGGGAATCCGGTCGTAGAACGAGGTAAGCGCGCCGCACAACGCGCTGGTCGTATCGCCCTGGACGACGACCGCGTCGGGCCGGAACTTCCTTAAGGCCTCGCCCAGGCTGTCGGATAGCCGCGCGGTCAGCCCGGACAGCGGCTGGTTGTCGCGCATCACATCCAGGCTGACGCTGACCGGGATGCCGAGCCGCGCGAGCAGCGGATCCAGCAGCTCCCGGTGCTGCCCGGTGCTGATGACGATCGGCTCACGCCCGCGATCGGTGAGCTCCCGGATGACTGGCGCCAGCTTGATCGCCTCGGGTCGCGTCCCGAAAACCACCGCTACCGATCCAATTCCGGACATAGTATTTCCTCTCCATTTATGCGAGTAATTCATGGCCATAACGGACGTGGTTCTTCTCGCGGGAAGTCCGTCATGCCCCAGGCTGAGGCAGGCCAAAGGCTAGCGCCTGGCTGGAGATCATTTCTCGTAATGCGCGGCAAGACATGCAATGGTGATGGTAAACCTGGCTATCGCGCAACGCGTCATGTAATTGCGCTCCGAAGCGCAATAGCTGGAGCGCGTCAATTTCCGAGAGGTGTAACTACATGACACAGAATGTCCCTATTGGCGCGTCCAGACGCGTGCCGGGGCGCCTTGTCGGCGGGCGGCGCCATCCCGCCGTCATCGCGGCCGGGTTGCTCGGCGCGGCGGTGCTGACGAGCGTACTGGCGCCGTCCGCCGCGGTGGCGGCGAACAGCCTCGGCCATCCGCCGGCCAGCACGGGCTCTGACGGCGTGCTCGCCGGCGATCCCAACGCGACCGGCGAGCTGCCCAGCCCGCCAAAGCCGCAGTCCGGGCTGCCGAGCCAGCCGGCCGGGTATCAGCCGCCGGCCCGCGTCAAGACCGGCGACACCTTAACCCGCGCCGCAACCCCGGCACAGGCGAAAACCTGGGGTGCCGCCGGTGCCGCGACCGCCCTCGTCCTCTATGACACGACGAATACCTATGGCTGGCTTGGTGAGCTGTACGCGATCGGCGCCGGGAACCTGGCCACGCACTTCGGCAGGGTCACCGCTGAGCCTGTGGTCGACTACCAGGCCGGGCAGGTGAACGACTACACCGCGACGATCTACCTGGGTTCCACCTACAACGAACCCCTCCCGAGCTCGTTCCGCAATGATGTGCTGAGCACGTCCAAGCAGGTGATCTGGGTCGGCGACAACATCTGGCAGCTGTCCGGCGCACCGGGCAGCGCGACCGACGCGGCGTTCCAAACGACCTACGGCTGGGACCCGTCCACGTCGTACTTCGACACCGCGGACTTGATCGGCACGGTCAGCTACAAGTCCCAGACCTTCACCCGGAACCTGAGCAATGCCGCGGGCATCTTGGCGCCGCACCTCACCACCCCGTCCGCTGTCACGGTCCTTGCCGATGCGAACTGCGCGGCCACCTGTAACGAGATCGCGCAGACCACGGGCACCTCGTTCCCGTGGGCGATCAGGTCGCGCAACCTCATGTACGTGGGGGAGATCCCGTTCTCCTACATGAGCGTGACCGATCGGTACGTGGCGTTCTCAGACCTGCTGTTCGGCGACCTGGCGCCAACAGCGAAGCCCAGCCACCTGGCCATGATCAGGCTCGAGGACATCAGCCCAGAGTCGAGCCCGGCGAACCTGGAGTCGTTCGCCAGCTACCTGAAGAGCCAGAACATCCCGTTCAGCATGGCGGTCATCCCGTTGTATGAGGACCCGAACGGGTATTACAACAACGGCACGCCGATGACCCAGGGTCTGGCCGGCTCGCCAATCGTCCCGGCGATCAGGACCGCGATCAACGACGGCGGCACGATCGTGCAGCACGGCTACACGCACCAGTACTCCAACCTCGACAACCCATTCACCGGCGTGACCGCCGACGACTTCGAGTTCTACCGGGCGCAGTGCGCCCCGACGGACACCGCGCCGTTCACGTTCCAGGCCCCGTGCCCGAACTCGGACTACGTGATCGAGACCGGGCCCGTGTCCGGCGACTCGCAGCTGTGGGCGACCACCAGGGCGCTGCTTGGCAGGACGCAGTTCACGCTGGCGGGTCTGCCGTCACCGGCGATCTGGACAACCCCGCACTATGCGGCGTCGGCCGCCGACTACGCCGGCATCGACACGCAGTATTCCGCGCGGTACGAGCAGGAGCTGTTCTTCGGCGGCCAGCTGACCGGCGGCGCGATCAACTACGGCCACGTATTCGGCCAGTTCTTCCCCTACGAGGTGCACGATCTGTACGGCACCACGATCGTTCCGGAGAATCTGGGCGACTACGAGCCCGCCGAACTGAACAATAACCCACCACGCACCGCACAGGACATCCTCGATGAGGCTCAGCGGAACACGGCCGTCACGCAGGGCGTCGCGAGCTTCTTCATTCATCCCGACTACGACCCGCTGCCGGTCTTGCAGCAGATCGTCCAGGGCCTCATCGCCGAAGGCTACACATTCGTCAGCCCGCAGACGCTTATCGCGGACAACGGCTGACCGGTTCTTACCGGAATGGCCCGGTAAGGACTTCCCGCCTCCCCTCCATCGCGCCCCGGTGACGCCACGGCACCTCCCCCTTTTGCCAAGGGTCACCGGGCCGGTGATCGCCAATCATCGTGTGCGAAAAGCGCCGGGTATCCGAACCTTTGCACACGATCTCTTAATCGTGAGGAGAAAACGGAAAAATGTACGTCAGGGGATCGGCGGTGGCCGCCGGAACGGCCAGCGCGCTGTTCGCCGCGGTAAGTGTCGGGACGATCGGCAGGATCGTCGGTTCGGTTGCCGTTCTTGTCGGTTGCGCGCTCACCGTGCGCTGCGTAGTCCTGTTCCGCGGCCGTGCGTAACCCGGTGTCGCCGGGCGCCGGGCACCAGCCGGCAGCGTCCGCGGCAGCGTCGCCGGACGCCCCGGCGATCGCGGCGTCCCCGATCGCTTCGGCGGCCGGGTCCGCCTCCGCCGCCGCCCAGCCCCCGTCGCCCTCCCAATCTCCGGCCAACCCCGTTGAGCCGGAGCCCTCTAGCCAACCGCCCTCCAGCCAGCCGCCCTCTGGCCAACCGCCGACCTGCGCCGCAACCCCGCATCGCTGGCCGCATCCGGCCCCGTCGGCCGGCAGTACCCCGCCGGATGGTGCCCCCACGATGCAGCTCTGGCATCGCCAGCCGCCGTCGGCCTTCTGGACGCCTCCCGCCGCGAGCCACAGCCCGAGCCCCACCCAGAGCACCGCGCCGAGCCCCACCCAGAGCACCGCGCCGACCGTCCCGATCGCGCGGCCTCCCGGCCTGCCCCCGGCGCCACCATCACGCTGCCCGCAGCGCGTCGCCTACACCCCCACACCGTGGCACAGCCAGTCCCGCGCCCCGCAGCCGTCCACCGCCCCCGCCCCAGACCCCGTCGCGACCCCGCCGCCGCCTCAGCCCTCGCCCGCAACCAAGCCCTCCCTGACCCCGCCGGCCAGGCCTCCCGGCCCACCGCACATGCCAGCTCCCCGGCACGGCACCCTGGTCAATCAGGTAGTCCACGGCGCGGGCCCGCACAACATGGCCGTGCGAAGCGCCCACGTCGCGGCCGCGATACCCCGCAACGTCCCGTGGTGGCTGCGCTTCCCGACGCAACCAGCCCCGATGATCCCGCACGTGCCCGCGGCGCTGCTCCCGTACAGCTGGCTCGGCCTGGCCATCGCCGTCGCCCTGGTTCTCAACGGCGTCTTCATCAGCTACCTGGTCACGCTCGTCGCCATGTTCCTCCGGCACAGGCCGAAACCGGCAGGGGACAGCAGGAACTTCAGCTGGCACTTCCTCACCCCGTGCCGCGACGAGGAAGCGGTCATCGGCGGGACCCTCGGCTACCTCACCAAGCATTTCCCGATCGCCCACGTGTGGGTGATCGACGACGACTCCGACGACGCCACCGGCACCATCGTCCGAAGTCAGGCCAGCAACAACAGCAACATCCACCTCGTCGCCCGCAAGCGCCCCGACGCGCGCACCGGCAAGAGCGAGGCCCTCAACGCCGCGTACCGTCAGCTCTCCGCGTGGCTGGACAGCCGGAACGCGGACCGCACCAGAACGATCATCGCGGTCGTCGACGCCGACGGCCGGCTCGCCCCTGGCTCGCTCGACGTCGTCGCCGCGGACCATCTGTTCGGCAGTCCGGAGACCGGCGCCGTGCAAATCGAAGTCCGGATGATCAACCGGAATGACCCCAGGCCGCTACCGGGGCACGGCCGAGCCAGAAACCTCCTCGGCCGCATCCTCATCAGGCTCCAGGACATCGAGTTCCGCACGGTCTGCTCCGCGGTCCAGATGTCCCGAAGGGTCATGCACACCGTTGCCATGGGCGGCAACGGCCAGTTCATGCGCCTCACCGTGCTCGACGACATCGGCGGCGCGAACCAGCGCCCGTGGCGCGGCTCCCTCCAAGAAGACTTCGAGATCGGCCTGCACGTGCTGCTGACCGGAGCCAGAACCGAGTACACCCCGGATACCTATGTCGACCAGGAGGCCTTGCCCGACCCGAAACGCCTGGTCATCCAGCGGACGCGGTGGAGCCAGGGCATGATGCAATGCATCCGCTACCTGCCAGAACTCTGGCGCTCACGGCACCTCACGACGAGCGGAGTACTCGAACTCAGCTACTGCCTGGTCCAGCCGTGGGTGCAGCTACTGGCCACGATCCTCTATCCGCTCCCATGGGCGGCCCTCGCCATCGCCTATCTCCGCCACCCCGCCCAGGCCGCCCGCTTCGGCGCCGAAGGCGGGTGGTCTCTCCTCGTTCTCTACGTCGTCGCCGCGCTCATTCAACTCGCCGTCTGGGGCATCGTGTACGCGGTTAAATCCGAGAGGAGCCTGGGCATCAGGCGCGGCATCGGCCTCGGCATCGCGTTCAGCCTGATGGCATACATCTCCTATCTAGCGACATGGCGTGCATTCATCCGCATCCTGCGCCGCCGCAACGGCTGGGCGAAGACCCGCCGCAACGCCGAGTTCACCGCATGCGGCACCGCTGTCGGCTGATCGCGGCAGTGACGTCAGCGGCGGCCACCGCGGCCGTCGCCACCGCCTGCTCCGCGCCCGCGCACCCGATCAAGACTCAGCAGTTCTTCTACGGGGTGACCGTCGACGACGTCACCAACCTCACCCAGATCGTCGCGTCGCTCGCCCGCCTGCCGGTCCGCCCGTTCGTCCGCATCCCGTTCGACCCCGGCGTGTCCCCCGCCGCCTACCAGCAGGCGATCAACGCGATCGCCAAGGTCGCCAGCATCATGGCCGAGCCGGTCGATTCCTCAGAGGTAACCGGCTACACCACCCGCCAGTACGCCGCCCGCTTCCGAACATACTACCGAGCTTTTCATGCTAGAGTCAAGCTCTGGGAAATCGGCAACGAAGTAAACGGCGACTGGCTCGGCCCGGCGAGCACCGTGAGCAGGGACATCGAGGGCGCGTATACGACGATCCACCAGGCGGGCGGCCAGACCGCGCTGACGCTCAGCTACGAACCGGATTGCGCCGGCGACGCGTCGCACGACATGTGGACCTGGGCCAGCAGCAACATCCCCGCACAGCTGAAGCAGGGCTTGGACTACGTCCTGGTCTCCTACTACGAGGAAGACTGCAACGGCTACCGACCCGTCGCGGCCGAATGGGCAAGGGTCTTCAACCGCCTGCACGCCATGTTTCCGCGCGCGAAGCTCGGCTTCGGCGAGGTCGGCACCCGCCCTGCCGACTCCGTCGCCGGCAAGCGCGCCGCGCTCGACAGCTACTACCGCCTGCGCATCCCCGTGCCCGGCTACATCGGCGGCTACTTCTGGTGGTACTACGCCGAAGACATGGTTCCCTATGAACACAACGTCCTCTGGCGCGCCCTTTCTTCGGATATTTCCTCATAACGACATCGGCTCAACTCTCTGGGTACCCGCCACCCCCGACCCCCCGACGTGCCGATCGCGCAGTTGAGCCCACTAGACCGTGTCAACGCGTCCTGGCTGCGGCCGCACTGGCTGGCTGGAATCACCGCGCTGTGCGAGCCCGCGCGCGCAGGAAGATGATCAGCACGACGAGTCAATTGCCTTGGTGTACCGCCTAAGCGGAGTCCCGGCTACCGTGTTAGTGCGCGAGCCGCTACGGCGTTCGCTATCGGCACCAAAACGGATCGCATGCTCGCAGGGTGTAACCGGAGGCTACGATGGACGGCGAGGACTTCCCCAGGAAAACGGAGGAAGCGTTGGCCGAGCCTGCATCGCTCGAGAACGACGTCACACTGCAGGATCTGCGGCAACTCGCAGACCGGCTGCTGGAGACGACAAAGGTCGAGTACGTGGACGAAGGAGTCCTGCTCCTCATGAACCCCCCGGCGGCCGACCACCGCGCTATCGTGCGCACGATAACCGAGGCGATCATCGTGGCGGCCTTTACGGGTGCCACGGCGGTTAAGTGGGCAGTGAACTCGGAGAACTATCAATGGGAGCTGCCGGACGGGTCGCGGCGATTTTACGTCCCGGACATCGTCGTCACGCATCCGGATGCCCAGACGCCAGAAGAAGAGCGTGCGTCGATCGCTCTGGTTGTGGAGGTGACGTCACCGGCGTCGGCGGACACGGTGTACAACGACCGGGTGGTCAAGCCGCCGCAGTACGCGAAGGGCGGCGTGCCGCTGTACCTGCTGGTCGACCAGGAACGGTCCGCCTGGTCTTTGCACGGGCTGGCGGTCGGCAAGCCGGGCTATCAAGTTCTTTCTGCCGGCAAGTTCGGCGAGGACGTGCCGCTGCCGGCTCCGTTCGGCTTCTCGGTGCCGACGCAGGACTGGCCGCTACCCGGCGCATAACCGGTCGCAGCTCACCGGCGGAATACAGCCCGGCCTGCGGCATCGCGGTAATTCGCCACCCGGCCCGGCAGGACTCTCAGATGCACGATCGTGCCGCCATCGGCCGCGGGTTCCAGGCTGGCGACCTCGCACATGGCCGCGGCACCCTCGCTACCCGCCACTAGGAGCGTCCCGACCTCAACTCCTTCAGGGTCCTGGGCCTCATCGAGAAAGGCCCAGATGCGGCCGCTGCCGTCGTCGTTGTTGAGGTCGGCGGCAATGTCTACGCGATACACCAGGTTCTCCTTAGGTGCCAGGCGTGAGCTCATGCGTACCTGGGATTGGCCCGGAGCGGTCCGAGGGCGGTGAGGAGCATGGTCAGTTCGGCGGCATCCGCGAGCCAGAGGCACACGATGAAGTGCGAGCGACCGAACATGGGTATCAGCGGGAAGGCGCGCAGATCAGCGACCGTTGGTGTGTAGACAGTGGCGAAACGCGCCAGCGGAGGCTGGGCGCACAGCGTATCCACCGACGTGTCAATAGCGGCGGTAACCGAAATGCCGGGCAAAGGTTTGCTATTTAGGCAAAAGCGACGAGCTGTCCGGCGGGCGTCTGCGCGCAAGCTATCCAGCGTGTCGGGTCCTCCTCGGCCCAGGAGAACCGAGCCTGCCGGCGCCGGCTCATCGCGCAGTAGAGCTCGCACCTCCTGAAGGCGGGGCATATTTCAATGTTAACCGAAATAATATACAGGAGAGATCCCTACTACGATCTTCCGCCGACACGTATAGGGCGTTTGTTACCAATCGCAGGAAATGCGTAAAATCTGACGTGCGGGGCATAACGAGTCACGAGCGGCGCGGGCGCGGCGCTTGCCTTCGTGCATCGCCTGGACGCGGGCGACTGGGATGGTGTGGCCCTCCTCGACCAGTTCGGGCGGCAACTGCTGCGGGGCGGGCAGCGCGTCGGACCACGGGTCCCGGTCCTTGAGCAGCGCCGCCGCGTTCCGGATCGTGAAGTCGCGCGGCGACACCGACGCCAGGTCGTCCCACTCGACCGGGAACGACACCGGCACATCCGGCCGGGCCCGCGGGCTGTACACCGCGACGACGGTCGCACCGTGGGCGCGGGTGGCGTCGAGGAACACCTTGCCGCCGCGATCCGCCTTGACGAACGCGGTAGTCGCCAGCGACGAATCGAGCTTTTCCGCCTTCGCGGCGATCGCGCGAGTCGCCGCGGCGGCGTCCTCCGCGGTCGTCGAGGGGGTGACCGGGACGTAGATGTGCAGGCCTTTGGCGCCGCTGGTCTTGACGGCGCCGCCTAGGCCGAGGTCGGCGAGCGCCTGGCGTATCAAGCTGGCCGCCGCGGCCGCTTTCCCGAAGGCCTCGCCGTCGGGTGGGTCGATGTCCAGCACCACGTATGACGGGTGGTCGAGGTGTTCGGACGTGCCGAGCGTGACGTGGTACTCCACCGCGCGCTGGTTGGCGAACCAGATCAGCGTGTCCCGGTCCTCGCAAAGCGCGTACCGCACCTCGCGCTTGGACGCCGCGGCCCACATCGTCATCGTCTTGATCCAGGACGGCGCGTACTGGGGCAGGTTCTTCTGCATGAAGGGCTCGGTGCCCGTCCGCACCCTGATCACCGACAGCGGCCGGTCGCGCAGCCCGGGCAGGATGCGGTCCGCGATCGCGTCCAGGTAGTCGACAAGGTCACGCTTGGTCGCGTTCGCCCCGTCAAACAGCGGTTCGTCAAGGTGGGTCAGGGTTATCTCGGACGTCGCCATGCGTAACGTCTACCCGATCTCCAGAGGGAGCACCACGGTCGTTCTGAGAAAAAAGGGGTGGTCGAGCCGTCCGGTCGCCGGTGGCCGGCAGATCGAGCACCAGGCTAGCTCGCGGCAACTCGCATGGACCCGCCTGGCCTGGCCGCGTGCGCGCCGCCCGTGGGTGGAGTGCAGTGTGCGACTACCGGGGTAGGAGCGCACCGGCAGTCCCGTCACCAACGTAGTAATAGGAAGATTACCCCTTCGTGGAGGATCGACCCCCGTGACCAGGGGTCCCGTTACCACGAAGGGGAAATCCGCCACGTTAACCGACGCCGATCGAGCCTGCCGCGGACCCACCGGGCGGCCAGTGGTCCACGCAGCCCCGGAACAAGCCAGCAGGATCCGGATCGGGCGGTAACTGTCCGCATTGTCAAGGTTCGAGCGGGTGGGCCGCCTATCGCCGCGCTGGCGCGGCCTGGCCATCGAGGCGCGGGCTCTTGATCGCACGTGGGGCGGCGGGCGTCTGGGCGATGGCACGCTACGACGAGGTGCACGCGGCGCTGTTGGACTGGGAGACGTTCTGTTCCTCGGCCGGCGTGGGACTGAGCAACTTCCGCACCGAGTTACCGGCCGGACCCGAAGATGCTGGCCAGCTTGGCCAGGTCCGGGAGGCCAAGGCCGGTGCCCGCGTTGTACTGCGCACCGGGGTTGCCGGTGTAGAACAGGTTGTCGTTGCTGGTGCCGGCGGTGCTGAGCTGGGTGAACGCGTCGTGCCCGGTCGCGACGGCGCGGTACATGACCGGGTTCCAGAACCCAACTCGGTGGCCCAGGTACCCGTCGATGACCACGGCGGAAGCATTCAGCTGCGGGTCCACGAAACTGGTGCCGCCCTCCTCGGTCACCCCGCCGACCGAAGTGCCGTAGACGAGGTATCCGGTCTG
>Ga0070741_10010890_pt1 | contig 16988 bp, 12 predicted proteins | sample Coa_R1_4_FD_66440 | JGI IMG/M metagenome (GOLD analysis project Ga0070741, IMG submission 66440) | Surface soil microbial communities from Centralia Pennsylvania, which are recovering from an underground coalmine fire - Coalmine... | ecosystem: Environmental > Terrestrial > Soil > Unclassified ...
GGGATCAAGGTGCTCGTGTTTTCGATCGGCTTTGGCCCGGAAATCGCCGGTTTTTATGATCGCTACGGCACGAGATGGAAACTCTCGGCGATTCCGCTTGGCGGCTACGTGAAGTTCTTCGGCGACGACAATGCCGCAAGCGTCCCCGATCGGTCCACCGCGGCCGCAATGTCGGAAGCCGAGCGTAAGGACAGCTTCATGTTCCAGCCGGTGGGTTCGCGCGCCGCGGTTGTTGCCGCCGGGCCGATCGCAAACTTCGTGCTGGCGATCGCGATCTTTGCCGCCATTTTCATGACCGTGGGCAAGCAGACGACGAGTGCCCGCGTCGATGCCGTGCAGCCGGGAAGTGCGGCGCAGGCAGCCGGCTTCAAGCCCGGCGATCTCGTGCTCGCCATCAACGGCGAGAAGATCGAGAGCTTCTCCGACATGCAGCGCGTCGTCAGCATCAATGCCGGCGAGACGCTGGCGATCGAAGTCGACCGTGGCGGGGTTCCGGTAACCCTCAAGGCCACACCGCAACTCAAGGAAATCAAGGACAATTTCGGCAACGTCCATCGCCTGGGCGTCCTCGGCATCAGCCGTTCGATGTCGCCGGGCGACGTCAAGACCGAGAAGGCGGGACCGCTGCGCGCCATCGTGATGGGCGCGCAGGAAACCTGGTTCGTGGTTGACCGCACGATGGCTTACATCGGCGGTGTCTTTATGGGGCGTGAGGCGGCCGACCAGCTTGGCGGTCCCATCCGGATCGCTCAGGTGTCGGGGCAGGTCGCAACCGTCGGCTTTACCGCGCTGATCCACCTTACCGCGGTACTGTCAGTCTCGATCGGCCTGCTCAATCTGTTTCCCATCCCTTTGCTGGATGGCGGACACCTTTTGTTCTACGCAATCGAGACGATTCGTGGCCGCCCCTTGTCCGAGCGGGCGCAGGAAGTCGGCTTCCGGATTGGGCTGGCGATCGTCGTGATGTTGATGATTTTTGCAACCTTTAATGACATCCTGCGCCTGGCGACTTCCTGACCGTTGCTGACGGGCAACTTTTTGAGGGAAAAGGGAAAGTTCTGGTGGGAGTTTCGTTTGCGGCGCGTAAAAAACGCTGTAAAAAGCCTGCCTATGCCAGCCCGGATCGTCTGTCGAATCCGCAGTGGGGGCGGCTGCATGGACCATAAGGGCTTGTAGCGCATGGGAATTTGTGTGCGGGGAGGTCGGGGGTGGGTGGCCAGCTGCCTTATCCTCGGCGGCATACTTATCGGCGCCGGCTGCGGGACGGTGTTGTCCACGGGCGCCGCCATTGCGCAGACCGTCAGTTCGATTGTGGTCGAGGGCAATCGCCGGGTCGAGGCCGATACGATCCGCTCGTATTTCCGGCCAGGCCCGGGAGGGCGGCTGGGGCCGGAGCAGGAAGATGAAGGCCTCAAGGCCCTGATCGCCACCGGCCTTTTTGCCGATGTCCGCATCAGTCACTCGGGCAATCGCCTCGTTGTCACGGTGGTTGAGAACCCGGTCATCAACCGGGTCGCCTTCGAGGGCAATAAAAAGGCCAAGGACGAGCAGCTGCAGGCGGAAACCCAGTCGAAGCCGCGCGGGACGCTGTCGCGGCCGACCGTTCAGGCCGACGTACAGCGCATCATCGAAATCTATCATCGCAGCGGTCGTTTCGATGTCTCCGTCACGCCGAAGATCATCGAGCTGCCGAACAACCGTGTGGATCTGGTCTTCGAAATCAGGGAAGGCGAAAAAACCGGCATCAAGGAGCTCCGGTTCGTCGGCGCGAAGGCATTTTCGCATGGCCGCCTGAAGGACGTCATCAAGACGTCCGAGAGCAATCTGCTGAGCTTCCTTCAGACCACGGATATCTACGATCCCGATCGTGTCGAGGCGGACCGCGATCTGTTGCGCAGGTTTTACCTGAAGCACGGTTATGCCGACGTGCGTATCGTATCCGCGGTTGGCGAATATGATCCTGCCAAGAAAGGCTTCGTCGTCACCTTCACGATCGATGAAGGCAGCCAATACCGCGTGGGCACAGTGGACGTTATTTCCAACGTCCGCGCGATCGACCCCGCGATTTTACGAGGCCGGGTCAAGCTGAGCCCGGGCAACGTGTACAACGCCGACCTTGTCGAGAAGAGCGTCGAGGCCATGACGATCCAGGCCGCGCGGCAAGGCTATGCCTTCGCCAACGTGCGCCCGCGCGGCGACCGCAACTTCGAGACGAAAACGATCAATCTGGTTTTTGTCGTCGAGGAAGGCGCCCGTGCCTATATCGAGCGCATCAATATCCGCGGCAACACGCGCACGCGAGACTACGTTATCCGCCGCGAATTCGACCTCGGCGAGGGTGACGCCTATAACCGGGCACTGATCGACCGCGCCGAACGCCGCCTGAAAAACCTGAATTATTTCAAGACGGTCAAGATCACCAACGAGCCGGGTTCGGCTCCCGACCGCGTCGTCGTCAACGTCAACGTTGAAGAGCAGCCGACCGGCGAGTTCTCGATTTCAGGAGGCTACTCCACGGCGGATGGTCTGATCGGCGAAGTCAGCGTTGCCGACCGCAACCTGATGGGGCGTGGACAGTACGCGAAAGCCGCTCTGACCTATGGCGAGCGCGTTCGCGGCTTCGATTTGTCGTTCGTCGAGCCCTTCCTGTTCGGCTATCGAATGGCCGGCGGAATCGACCTTTTCGCGCGGCAAAATCTTGCGTCGAATTATGTGTCCTATGACAGCAAGACCATCGGCACCAATTTGCGGCTCGGCTTTGCGTTGACGGAAGAAATCGCCTTCCAGCCGCGCTACACGTTCTATCGGCAGGAGGTCGAGCTGCCGACGCAGTACAACAACTGTATATTCCAGGTTCCTCCAGTTGTTCCGGGTAATCCTTGCTACGCTGACGGCGAGGCGTCGCTCGCAGTCCGCAAGGAATTGGCGGCGGGGCCGGTGAACGTTTCACTGCTCGGTTACACGGTGTCCTACAATACGCTCGACAACAACCGGGTGCCGACAAGCGGACTTTATGCCGAGCTCAAGCAGGATTTTGCCGGCGTCGGCGGCGACGTGAATTTCATCAGGACGCAGGTCGAAGCGCGCAACTACTACGAAGTCTTCAACGATGTCGTGAGTGTTTTCAAAGTGCAGGGCGGCAACGTAGCCGCCTGGGGCGGCAAAGATCTGCGCATGCTCGATCATTTTATTATGGGCCCCAATCTGGTGCGCGGTTTCTCGCCGGCGGGTATCGGTCCACGCGACCTTACGCCCGGCACGACGAACGACGCGCTTGGCGGCACGCTTTATTGGGGTGCGAGCGTCGAGGCCCAGACGCCGCTGTACTTCCTGCCGAAGGACATCGGCATAAAGCTCGCCGTATTTGCCGACGCAGGATCGGTCTGGGACTATCAGGGGCCGACAAGTTGGAGCGTGACGGGTGAGACTCTGCAGGTCGGGCTCAACAGCCCGTCGATGATCCGCAGTTCGGTTGGTGTCGGTCTTCTGTGGGATTCACCGCTCGGTCCGTTGCGCTTCGATCTGGCCTATCCGATCACGAAATACTGCACGACGCCGGTCGGCGGCGGCGAAGTTTGTGACCGCACGCAGGTGTTCCGCTTCAGCGGCGGCACCAAGTTCTGATCTTGGCGGCGGCGAGCAGGAGCGACGGATCAGGCTCCGGCAGGATGAGCGAGCCCATATTCCTCAGAAAGTCCGCAGGCCTCTCGCTTGACGAGATTGCGGCCCTGACAGGCGCGACCGTCGCAATGAAAGCGCAGGGGTCGCGCCGCATTTCCAACATCGCTCCGCTCGATCGGGCCGGTCCGCGCGATCTCACATTTCTCGAGAATCGCAATTTCGCCGCGGCGGCAGCGTCGACTCACGCGGGCGCGTGCCTCACGACAGAGGCGCTTGCCGCGGAACTGCCGGCGCGGGTTTCGGTGCTGACCGTGCGCGAACCCTATCGGGCGTTTGTCGTCGCGGCGCGTGAGCTGTTTCCGCACGCCTTGCGGCCGTCGTCATTGTCCAGGCCGGGCGACTTTGCGGGCGCGCACGTCGACCCGGACGCGCGGCTGGAAGACAATGTCTCGATTGCGCCGGGCGCAGTAATCGGCGCGCAGGTGGAGATCGGCAGCGGGACGATCATCGGCGCGAATGCTGTCATCGATGCGGGCGTGAAAATCGGTCGCGATTGTGCGATCGGTGCCAATACGTCGATTAGCAATGCCCTCATTGGAGATCGTGTCATCATCCATCCGGGCTGCAGCATCGGTCAGGATGGCTTCGGCTTCGTGATGGGCGGGGCAGGTCACCTCAAGGTGCCGCAGGTCGGCCGCGTCATCATTCAGGATAATGTGGAAATCGGTGCCGGAACGACGGTAGACCGCGGAGCTATCCGCGACACCGTTATCGGGGAAGGCACCAAGATCGACAACCTTGTTCAGGTAGGCCACAATGTCAGTATTGGCAGACATTGCGTGGTGGTTGCGCAGACGGGAATTTCAGGCAGTTCAACTCTTGAGGATTTTGTAGTGCTCGGTGCCCGCGTTGGATTGAACAACAACGTCACGATCGGCGAAGGCGCGCAGATTGCCGCTGTCAGTGTCGTCCACAGAGACGTGCCTGCGGGTGCGCGTTGGGGTGGAACGCCCGCCAAGCCGGTCAAACAGTGGTTCCGGGAAATGATGCTTCTCGAGCGTCTGGCGCGTCAGAAAGGCGCCACGGACGCGGGCGACAAATGAGGCGTCTGTCATGAACAAGCCCGTGACAAGCCTCGAGGCGGCCGAAATCCAAGACGTGCTCAAGATGTTGCCGCACCGTTATCCGTTCCTGATGGTCGACAGGGTCGTCGACATCCGCGGCGAAGAGCATGGGATCGGCATCAAGAACGTCACGATCAACGAGCCATGCTTCCAGGGGCACTTTCCCGGCAACCCGGTATTTCCCGGCGTGCTGATGATCGAGGGCATGGCGCAAACGGCCGGCGTACTCTGCATTGCCGCAATGGGCGCGCGGCCGGCGTCGGTGTTTTTTCTGACGATTGACAAGGCAAAGTTCCGCAAACCGGTGCGGCCAGGCGACACCATCGAATATCACATGGACCGCATCACGCGGCGCAAGTCGATGTGGTGGTACCGCGGCGAAGCGAAGGTGGCCGGCCAGATCGTCGCCGAGGCGCAGGTCGGAGCCATGCTGGCGGACGCATGAGCGCGCATATGATCGATCCCTCGGCGCGGATCGAAGCCGGGGCAACGATCGGAAAGAACGTCCTGATCGGTCCATACTGCACGATCGGCGCGAATGTGCGCGTGGGCGACGGCTGCCGACTCATTGCCCATGTAAACCTGACCGGCCACACGACAATCGGTCCGCGCACGGTCATTCATCCATTCGCTTCGCTCGGTTCGCCGCCGCAGTCGTACAGCTATCGCGGCGGGCCGACCCGGCTGGTCGTCGGCGCCGAATGCGATATCCGCGAAAACGTGACCATGAGCACCGGCACAGAAGACGATCGTGGTGTCACCGAGGTCGGGGACCGCTGTTTCTTCATGGTCGGCTCACACGTGGGGCATGACTGCAAGGTCGGGAACAACGTCATCTTTGCGAACAATACGGTTCTCGGCGGTCATGTAACGATCGGCGACCACGTTGTGTTCGGCGGCGGCGTTGCCGTCCGGCAGTTCGTCCGCATCGGCGAGGGCGCCATGATCGTGGGCCTGAGCGGCGTGCGGGCCGACGTCATTCCGTTTGGCATGGCGCACGGGCCGCTCGCCGATCTGATCGGCCTCAACGTCATCGGGATGCGCCGCCGCGGCCTTACAAAGGCGGATGTGCATCGGGTGCGATCGGCCTATCAGGCGCTGTTTTTCGGTGACGGAGAGTTCCGCACCCGCGTCGACAAGGTTGCCGAGGCGTATCGTGACGATCCGCTTGTCGGCAAGATCATCGAATTCATCCGGACCGCGAAGCGGCCGCTGACCATGGCGGTCAGGCGCAACGAGGCGGACGAAGAGTTATGAGCAATGCCGCAGCCGTTGTTCAGGACGGCCCGCTTGCGCTGATTTGCGGCGGCGGGACCCTGCCTTTGGCTGTGGCGGATTCGGTTGCCGGACGCGGGCGCGATGTCGTGCTGTTTGCGCTGCGCGGGCACGCGGAGCCTGCCCTGGTTGCGCGCTATCCGCATCGTTGGCTGCGCGTCGGGCAATTCGGCGCGTTCACGAAACTTGCGAGAGCGGCGGGCTGCCGGGATGTCGTGCTGATCGGAGCGCTGGTCAGGCCGTCACTGTGGTCGCTTCGTCCCGATCTTCTGGCGTTGAAATCGCTGCCGACGATCATTCGCGCCTATCGTGGCGGCGACAATCACCTCTTGACCGGCGTGAGCAGGCTGTTTGAGGAGCAGGGTTTCCGTCTCATCGGCGCGCACGAGGTAGCACCGGAAATCCTGGTGCCGGAGGGCGCGCTTGGGCGCGTCGATACCTCGGCGCGGGACCGCGAGGATATCGCGTTCGGTTTTGCGTATTTGCAGGCGAGCGGCGCATTCGATGTCGGCCAGGCCGCGGTCGTCGCGGAAAAGCGCATTTTGGCCGTGGAGGCCGCGGAGGGCACCGATCAGATGCTGGCGCGCGTGGCCGACTTGCGCGCCGGCGGGCGGATCGGGCTTCCGCCGGGCGTCGGCGTGCTGGTGAAAGCGCCGAAGCCCGGACAGGATCACCGTTTCGATTTACCTTCGATCGGTCCGCGTACCGTCGCTGGCGTTGCCGCTGCCGGTCTGGCCGGCATTGCGGTTGTCTGCGGCAAGACGGTGATCGCCGACGCGGAAAATGTAGTGCGCGAAGCGGACCGCGCAGGAGTGTTCGTCGTCGGCGTGGCGCTCGGGTCGCAATCATGAGCCCGCATGTGTTTCTGGTCGCCGGCGAGGAGTCCGGTGACCGGCTGGGGGCAGCGCTGATTTCCGCGATCAGGGCGAGCACGCAGGGAAACGCGCATTTCTCCTGCGTCGGCGGCACCCATATGGCCGCCGAAGGCGTGCCGAGCCTGTTCCCGTCCGGGGATCTGGCAATCATGGGATTTGCCTCGGTTCCGGCAAAGCTTCCGACGATTTTACGGAGAATTCGCGAAGCCGCCGACGCAGTCGTGGCGGCAGATCCGGACGTCCTCGTCATCATCGACAGTCCCGAATTCACCCATCGCGTGGCGCGCCGGGTGCGCGCGCGTGCACCGTGGGTTCCGATCGTCGACTATGTGTGCCCGTCGGTCTGGGCCTGGCGGCCGGGTCGCGCGCGGGCGATGCGGGCCTATGTGGATCATGTCATGGCTCTTCTGCCTTTTGAGCCAAAGGTGATGAGCGATCTTGGCGGGCCAGCCTGCACCTTCGTCGGCCATCCGCTCGGCGAGAGGCTGGCGCAGCTGCGCCCGAACGAGCTCGAGGCCCGGCTGAGGCAGGCCGATCCGCCACTCGTGCTGGTCCTGCCCGGCAGCAGAGCCGGAGAGGTTCGGCGCATGGCACCGGTATTCGGCTCGGCGCTCGGCCGCGTTGTCGAGCAATTCGGGCCCCTTGAAGCCGTCGTGCCGGCGGTCCCGCGACTGGCCGATGTCGTGCGCGCGGCGGTCGCGTCATGGCCGGTCCCGGGCCGCGTTGTGACCGATCAAGACGAGAAGAACGAAGCCTTCCGGACCGCACGGGCCGCCTTGACAAAGTCCGGAACGTCGACGCTCGAACTGGCGCTCGCCGGGGTTCCGATGGTCGCGGCATACAAGGTGCCGCTGATCGAGGAATTGGCCGCGCGCATGCTGATTCAGGTTCCGTCCGTCATTCTTGCCAATCTTGTGCTCGGCGAAAACGTGGTCCCGGAGTTTCTTCAACGCCAGTGCACAGGCAAAACGCTCGCCGCAGCCCTCGTACCGCTGCTCAGGGATACGCCGGAGCGGCGTAACCAGGTAGAGGCCTTCAATCGGCTGGGCGATATAATGGAAATCGGAAGGGCGAGTCCGAGCATCCGTGCAGCATCGATTGTTTTCGCGACCATGAAAAGCGCGAACGCGCTGCGCGAAGAAATGCCGTCTTTTCCGCAGGCTGCGCCCTAACTTGCCGTGTTACCCGGTTGGGCGTATTCCATTACGACAAACCGGAACCCGGCCTTTGACCCCTCCACCCCGCGCATCGATCACTGCCGTCCACGGTTACCTGCCGCCGGATCTGCTGACCAACGCGGAGTTGGCGCGCATGGTCGATACGAGCGACGCGTGGATCACCGAACGGACCGGCATCAAGGAGCGGCATATTCTGAAAGGCGAGGGGCTGGGGACCTCGCACATGGCGGCCGAGGCCGTGCGCGGATTGCTGCAGAAAACCGGAACCAAGGCCGAAGACGTCGACCTTCTTATTTGTGCGACGACAACGCCGGACATGCAATTCCCGTCGACGGCCAACATGATCTGCGACATGGTCGGCATGCGCAACATCGGCAGCTTCGACGTGCAGGCCGCGTGTTCGGGCTTTCTCTATTCACTGACGATTGCCGCGCAGTTTATCGCGACCGGCGCCGTGCGAAAGGTTGTGGTCGTCGGCGCGGACAAAATGTCGTCGATCATCGACTACACGGATCGCGCCACGTGCGTGCTGTTCGGTGACGCCGCCGGCGCGGTGCTGCTTGAGCCCGATACAAACGGCTTCGGCATCATGGATGCGCTGATCCATTCGGATGGATCGGGGATGATCCATCTGCATCAGAAGGCTGGCGGCAGCCGCATGCCGGCGACGACCGAGACTGTCGCCAAACGGCTGCATTACGTCCACCAGGAAGGCGCCGCTGTCTACAAGTTCGCCATCGCCAAAATGGCTGAAGTCGCCGGCGCGATCATGTCGCGCAACAATCTGCGATCCGACATGATCGACTGGCTGGTGCCGCATCAGGCCAACAAGCGGATCATCGAGTCGACGGCCGAACGCATGGGCTTGCCGATGGACAAAGTGATGGTCACGATCCACAAATACGGCAACACCACGAATGCCACGATCCCGCTCTGCCTCTGGGATTACGAGCCGAAACTGAAGCGCGGCGACCGGATGGTGCTCGCCGCTTTCGGCGGCGGATTCACCTGGGCCGGCGTGTATGTGCAATGGGCCTACGATGGTGCGACGGCACCAAAGCTCAACGGCAGAGGCAACGGCAAGGCGAGCTAGCGGAAACTACTTGCGCCGGGAGATCGGGGTGTAGTCGCGGCGCGCGGCGCCCGTGTACAGCTGGCGCGGACGGCCGATCTTCTGCTTCGGGTCCTCGATCATTTCCTTCCACTGCGCGATCCAGCCGACGGTGCGGGCGACCGCAAACAGCACCGTAAACATTGTGGTCGGGAAACCCATCGCTTTCAGCGTAATGCCCGAATAGAAATCGATATTGGGATAAAGCTTCTTCTCGATGAAATAGTCGTCGTGCAGGGCGACCTTTTCCAGCTCCATCGCGACGTCGAGCAGCGGGTCGTCCTTGATGCCGAGTTCGGTCAGGACCTCGTGACAGGTCTTCTGCATGATCTTGGCGCGCGGATCATAGTTCTTGTAAACGCGATGTCCGAAGCCCATGAGGCGATAGGGATCGTTCTTGTCCTTCGCGCGCTTGACGTATTCCGGAATACGGTCGACGGTGCCGATCTCGCTCAGCATGTTGAGCGCAGCCTCGTTGGCGCCGCCGTGCGCGGGGCCCCAGAGGCAGGCGCAGCCGGCGGCGATACAGGCAAACGGATTGGCACCGGATGAACCGGCGAGACGCACGGTCGAGGTGGATGCGTTCTGCTCGTGGTCGGCGTGCAGGATGAAGATGCGGTCCATGGCGCGTGCGAGCACCGGGTTGGCCTTGTAGTCCTCGGTCGGAACGGCAAAGCACATGCGCAGGAAGTTCGACGCGTAGTCGAGATCGTTCTTCGGGTAGACGAATGGCTGGCCGATCGAATACTTGTACGCCATGGCAGCCAGTGTCGGGACCTTGGCGATCATCCGCACCGACGCCACCATCCGCTGATGCGGATCGGAAATGTCGGTTGAGTCGTGATAGAATGCGGAAAGCGCGCCGACGCAGCCGGTCATCACTGCCATGGGATGCGCGTCGCGGCGGAACCCCTGAAAGAAACGACTCATCTGCTCATGCACCATCGTGTGACGGCTGACGCGATAGTCGAAGTCGGCTTTCTGAGCGGCGGTCGGAAGTTCGCCGTAGAGCAGGAGATAGCAGGTCTCCAGGAAATCCCCGTGCTCGGCGAGCTGTTCGATCGGGTAGCCGCGATAGAGCAGGATGCCCTCGTCGCCGTCGATATAGGTAATCTTGGATTCGCAACTCGCCGTCGACGTGAAGCCGGGGTCGTAGGTGAACATCCCGCTCTGGGCGTATAACTTGGAGATGTCGACCACGTCGGGACCGATCGTGCCCGGTAATATCGGCAAATCCCAATTGTTGTTGCCGACCGTCAGAGTGCCGGTCTTGTTCTTGGCGCTGGTCTTGGCATCCATGGTCGAGCCCTCGAATTGGCGTCGAGCTGTGTGGGTATCCCATCCAAGTGTGCACCGCAAGATAGCCCAATGTAGGCCGTCTCAGCTGTCATATGGGCTCTTCTGCCGCCTTTGCGCGGTATGAAAAGCCTATGACGCGGCCTGATCGCGCAACCGCGCCAGGCTCTCGTCGCGGCCGAGGACGGCCAGGACGTCAAAGATCGGCGGGGATGTCGTGCGGCCGGTAAGCGCTGCCCGCAGCGGCTGAGCGATTGCACCGAGCTTGAGTCCCGCACGCTCGGCATAGGGCCGCACAACGGCCTCGGCCGCGCTGGCGCTCCACTCGGGAACTGCTTCCAGCTCGGGGAGAAGTGCGGCAATCAGCGTTTTCGCTTCGTCAGTCAGCACGGCCTTTGCCTGATCATTGATGTCGATCGGCCGGTTGGCCCAAAGGAATCGGGATGCGTCGAACAATTCGACCAAAGTCTTGGCACGCTCCTTCATTGCCGGCATGGCGGCCAGGAATTTCGCGCGAAGCGCAGGCGTCATCTTGCTGGCGAGTTCCTGCCCGCCGGCGATATGCGGAAGCAGTTGCTCAAGCGCGGCCATGAGGGCTGCGTCTTCGGTCGCTCTGATATAGTGACCGTTGAGACTTTCGAGCTTCGTGAAATCGAAACGCGCGGGGGAACGGCCGATCTGCGGCAGGTCGAACGCTGCGACCATCTCCTCTGTCGTAAAAATCTCCTGGTCGCCATGCGCCCAGCCGAGCCGCACGAGATAGTTTCTCATTGCCGCCGGCAAGTATCCCATGGCGCGGTAGGCATCGACCCCAAGGGCGCCGTGCCGCTTGGACAGTTTCGAGCCGTCAGGCCCGTGAATGAGCGGAATATGGGCCATGGCTGGAACTTTCCAGCCCAGGGCCTGGTAGATCTGCGTCTGCCGCGCGGCATTGTTGAGGTGGTCGTCGCCACGGATGATGTGGGTCACCCCCATGTCGTGGTCGTCGACTACGACCGCGAGCATATAGGTCGGTGTGCCGTCCGAGCGCAGCAGGATGAAGTCGTCGAGGTTCTCGTTCTGCCACACGACGCGGCCCTGCACCTGGTCGTCGACAGACGTTTCTCCGGTCAGCGGCGCCTTAAGACGGATAACCGGATTGATTCCCGACGGCACGTCTTTTGGATCGCGATCACGGCAACGGCCGTCATAGAGGCGGGTGCGCCCCTCGGCGCGCGCTTTCTCGCGCATCGCCGTGAGTTCTTCCTGGCTGCAATAGCAGCGATAGGCATGGCCGGCGGCAAGCATCTGCTCCGCCACCTGACGATGCCGGGCCGCGCGAGAGAACTGAAAGATAATTTCGCCGTCCCAATTGAGGCCAAGCCAGGTCAGGCCGTCGATGATGGCGTTTATGGCCGCGGCGGTCGACCGCTCGCGGTCGGTGTCTTCGATCCGCAGCAGCATCTTGCCGCCATGCCGGCGGGCATACAGCCAGTTGAACAAGGCAGTCCGGGCGCCACCGATATGCAGAAAACCGGTGGGCGAGGGGGCAAAACGGGTGACGACGGGCTCGCTCATCGCGAGCCGTGTACCACAACTGACGGGACGAATGTCAGCGCGATTGACATCAAGGCGAACGCCACGTCATACGGGCCATGGGATAGCGGTCATGATATTTGAGGAAGCATGGCAACGGATGTAAATGCAAGAGGCGACAGCGGCACGTCCGACGCCGGCCTCGACTTCATTCGCGACATCGTTAAGGGCGATCTTGAGGCTGGTCGGGTCAGCCAGGTCGTCACGCGCTTCCCTCCCGAGCCGAACGGCTATCTCCACATCGGGCATGCCAAATCGATCTGTCTGAATTTCGGCATTGCCGAGGAATTCGGCGGGCGCTGCCACCTGCGGTTTGACGACACGAACCCGGCAAAAGAGGAACAGGAGTATATTGACGCAATCGAACATGACGTGCGCTGGCTGGGGTTCGATTGGGGCACGCACCTCTATCACGCGTCCGACTATTTCGAGCAGCTGTACGGCTGGGCTGAGGATCTTATCCGGGCCGGCAAGGCCTACGTCGACGACCAGACCCCCGAGCAGATGCGCGTCAACCGGGGAACCCTGACCGAACCGGGGAAAAACAGCCCGTTCCGTGATCGCAGCATTGACGAAAACCTCGACCTGTTTCGCCGCATGCGCGCCGGTGAGTTTCCGAACGGGGCCCGTGTCCTGCGGGCCAAGATCGATATGGCGTCGGGGAACATCAATCTGCGTGATCCGGTGCTCTATCGTATTCTTCATGCACCACATCCGCGCACGGGCACGACGTGGAAAATCTATCCCAGCTACGACTTCGCGCACGGTCAGTCGGATGCGATAGAGCACGTGACGCACTCCATCTGCACGCTGGAGTTCGAAGACCACCGGCCGCTGTACGACTGGTTTATTGCGAACCTCAACGTGCCCTCTCGGCCGCATCAATACGAATTTGCCCGCCTCAACCTGACACACACCGTGCTTTCGAAGCGCGTGCTGACCCAGTTGGTGCGCGACGGTCATGTCAAAGGATGGGACGACCCGCGGATGCCGACGCTTGCCGGCCTGCGCCGCCGCGGCGTGCCACCCCAGGCAATCCGCGACTTCGTCAAGCGCATAGGGGTCGCAAAGGCAAACAGCATCGTCGACATGGGCATATTCGATTTTTCGGTGCGTGAGGTCCTCAACAGGAGCGCGCTGCGGCGCATGGCAGTCCTGAGGCCGCTCAAGGTGGTCATCGAGAACTATCCCGAGGGCAAGGTGGAAGAGCTGGAAGCGTCCAACCATCCGGACAACCCGAATGCCGGAACACGTAAAATAAAGTTCGGCCGGGAGCTGTTCATCGAGCAGGACGACTTCATGGAGAACCCGCCGAAGAAATTCTTCCGGCTTTCTCCCGGCACCGAAGTCAGGCTTCGCTACGCGTATTTCATCACCTGCCGGACGGTCGTGAAGAATGCGCGTGGCGAGATCACGGAACTGCGTTGCACTTACGATCCGCAGACGCGCGGCGGAAACGCGCCCGACGGTCGAAAAGTCAAGGCAACCATTCACTGGGTTTCCGCGGCGCACGCCCTGCCGGCCGAGGTCAGACTTTACAGTCCGCTCTTTTCACGGCCCGATCCGAAAGGCGGCGGAAATTTCACGGCCGACCTCAACCCGAACTCGCTCGAAGTGTTGCCGAACGCGCGCGTCGAACCGGCTTTGATCGAACAGACGACGCCGGAGCCCGTCCAGTTCGAGCGGCAGGGGTATTTCTGCCTTGATCCGGATTCGCAACCGGGACGACCAGTGTTCAATCGTACGGTGGGATTGCGCGATACCTACGCCAAGGAAGTCGCCACCACGAAGTGACTCTTGAATGGCTCCGCCGCGCCGGGACGCTCGGTGGAGCCGGCAGCGCCGAACGTAACCCACATCCGACGTTTGTCCGACGCGATGGTCTGGGTATTCAGCAATAATATCAACAAACGTGTGGCGCTGGCGTCGGGGAGGCGCGTCGCGCATTGGCCCGGCGAAGTCAGCCATTCGGAAAGCCCCAAAGCGGTGCGAAGGCCTGGGCACCCGCTGGTGCCGCGGGTCCTGCCGGTCTCTACCTGCCAGAGGGGTTTGTCGGCCTCGCAGGACGGCTGCGCGGACTGGCTGCGCAGTGGCTGTTGGCGGAGGTTGCACCCGGCCGCCTGATACCGTGGGTCCCGGTCGGGTTCGGCGCCGGCATTGCCGGCTATTTTTCTGCCGAAAGGGAGCCATCGGCCTGGGCGGTCGTACTGTTGTCGGTGAGCACGCTTGCGGCGGCATTCCTGATACGACGACGCCCGTTCGGCTTCCCGCTTGCGGTCGCCGCCGCCGCAGTGGTGGCGGGCTTTGCCGTCGCCACGTTGCAGACGATCCGTGTCGCGCATCCGATCCTGGGGAAGCCGGTTTCGACCGTCACGGTCGCGGGGTTTGTCGAGATCCGCGAGGAACGCGAGCGCAGCGACCGTATTGTCATACGCGTAGAGCGTTTTGATGCGGCGGATGTTTCGCCCGCCCCCGAGCGTGTGCGCGTCGCCGTACGCAGAGGTTCGGCTCCCTCCGTCGGCAGCTTTGTCGAGCTCAAGGCGCATCTGTCGCCGCCGATGCAGCCGCTTCGCCCCGGCGGCTACGATTTTGCCCGCGACATGTATTTCCAGAAGATCGGCGCCTCCGGCTATGCGCTCGGTGCGATCAAGATAAAGACCGCTCCGGCCGGCGGCGGCTTTTGGCTGCGATATGCGAGCATCATCGAGTCGATGCGCGAAACCATCGACGATCGAATTCGCGCGGTGTTGCCCGGCGACAAAGGCTCAATCGCGTCCGCCTTGATCACGGGCAAGCGCGACGCGATCTCGGCACAGGTCAACGAGGCAATGTACGTCTCGAGTCTCGGGCATATTCTGTCGATTTCCGGTTACCATATGGTGGTGGTCGCCGGCATCGTCTTCTTCATTATCCGTGCAACGTTGGCGCTCATTCCGCCACTTGCCTACCGCCGTCCGATCAAGAAATGGGCGGCCGTGGGTGCGTTGCTTGCCGCAACCTTCTACTTGCTGCTGTCGGGCGCGGAAGTAGCAACCCAGCGCTCGTATATCATGATCGCGATCGTGCTGGCCGGCGTCATGATTGATCGCCCCACACTGACATTCCGCACGCTTTCGGTGGCGGCGATTGCGGTTCTGCTGGTCGCACCACAGGCCGTCGTGCACCCGAGTTTCCAAATGTCGTTTGCGGCGACACTTGCGCTGATCGCTGCCTATCAGCACGGGCTGCCATGGACGCCCGACCGGGATACGTCGCCCGGCAGACGCGCGGCACTATGGGGTGCGCGCGAGGTGACAAGCCTGGTCCTGGCTTCGCTGGTGGCAGGCCTCGCAACGACGCCCTACGCCGCCTACCACTTCCACAGGCTGGCGCCTTACGGCGTGCTTGCAAACCTTTTCGCCATGCCGGTCGTTTCGGTCGTCGTCATGCCGATGGGCATTTTGGGTGTCGTGAGCATGCCGTTCGGCTTCGACGCCGGTTTCTGGCAATTGATGGGGCAGGGAATCGACTGGATGACCGCAGTGGCTGGATGGGTGGCGTCTCTGCCCGGCGCCGTCGGACGGATTGCAGCGTTCGGCACCGGGCCTCTGCTTTTCGGAACGGTCGGATTGCTGCTCATTTGCTTGTTGCGGACACCGCTGCGTTGGGCCGGTGCAGCCGTAGCGACGGTGGCGGTCGTGTGGGCATTGCGCGTCCCGCAGCCGGATGTGCTGATCGCGGGTGATGGGCAGACGGCGGCCTTCCGCGGCAGCGATGGCAGGCTGGCGATTTTGCGCGGCGGCCGCGACGCTTTCGCGGTCAAAGAATGGCTTGCCGCCGACGCCGACGCGCGCGTCCCCCAGGACTCAAGTCTTGGCAACGGCGTCACCTGCGATGCCGTTGGGTGTATCGGCAGGCTCGCCGACGGTCGCCTGATCGCGCTGGCACGAAGCGCTGAAGCGTACGCCGAGGACTGTGTGCGGGCTGCGATCGTACTCTCGGATCGCCAGGCACCGGCATCTTGCCGGGCAAGGTTGATCGACCGCGATGTCCTGCAATCGCAGGGCGCGATCGCCCTGCGCGCGGCTGGTGATGATTTCGTGGAGGCCGTGACGCTGCCGCCAGGCTACGACCGGCCATGGACACATCGCCCGCGCGCCGCGCCGGCTCATCGCAACACAGGACGGGAATCCGGCTTGCGCAACGCCGAACCGTAGCCCGGTGATCTGGCTCCCGACGATCAGTAGCGGCGGAAAAGCCCCACGAGCTTGCCCTGAATACGCACCCGGTTCGGGGGCAGGATGCGAACCTCATAGGCGGTATTGGCAGGTTCGAGCGCAATCGAGGCCCCACGGCGGCGAAAACGCTTTAGCGTCGCTTCCTCGTCGTCGATGAGCGCGACCACGATATCGCCGGTATCGGCAGCCTCGGACTTACGGATCAGCGCAATGTCGCCGTCGAGAATACCGGCTTCGATCATGCTGTCGCCGCGCACCTCAAGGGCGAAGTGCTCGCCCGCCGACAAAAGATCAGGCGGCATGTTGATGACATGGCTGCGCGTCTGGATCGCTTCTATAGGGGTGCCCGCCGCTATGCGGCCCATGACCGGTACTGCAACCGGGCGTCCGCCATCGTCCTCGGAGGCGGTGCGGACTCGGCCAAGGTCGCCTTCGATGACGCTCGGCGTGAAGCCGCGCGAGCGCGCCAATCCGAGGCCATGCCCGACCGAATCCGGCAGCTTGATCACCTCTATCGCCCGTGCGCGGTTCGGCAGCCTGCGAATGAAACCACGCTCCTCCAGAGCCGTTATGAGCCGGTGAATGCCGGACTTCGAGCGCAGATCGAGGGCATCCTTCATTTCGTCGAAAGAGGGGGGCACGCCCGTCTCGGTAAGCCGCTCGTGGATGAAACGCAGGAGCTCAAACTGCTTGCGGGTCAGCATCTGTATCTCCCC
>Ga0070741_10010892_pt1 | contig 16987 bp, 14 predicted proteins | sample Coa_R1_4_FD_66440 | JGI IMG/M metagenome (GOLD analysis project Ga0070741, IMG submission 66440) | Surface soil microbial communities from Centralia Pennsylvania, which are recovering from an underground coalmine fire - Coalmine... | ecosystem: Environmental > Terrestrial > Soil > Unclassified ...
GCGATCCGAGGCAAGTGGAGCTTCACAGACGACAAGTGGACCGCCCAAGTGCGTAGGATCATTGAATATGAGCGTGATTTCTGGCATGACAACAGCTTTCCTTACTTCCTTATCTCGCTAACGCCGTTCACGCAGGAACGGGGCAGCCAGGGAGGCACGGCGCTGACGAACACTTTCATGGAGCACCTCTCCCGCATGGACACAATATCCCCGAACGTCCTCCGGCAATTGGCGCACGAGAACTTTCATTCCTGGAACCCATACCGGATCGGCCGTGTGCCTGATCCTGAGGAGCGAGTCAATTGGTTCTACGAGGGATTTACTGGATATTACGGGGACTTGATGCTCCTGCGCGCGGGGCTGGAATCATTTCCCGACCATGTGCAGGCCCTGAATAAAGATTTGCGAAGTTACGGAATGGGCGAAGCAATCAATGTCTCTTTGGGCGAATTTGTGCGTCGCCACACTACTGACAAATCAGCGCTGCCGGGGTTAGAGCGCCGTCGCGGTACGGTGATTGCAGCCTGGCTGGATGCAACTATTCGGCAGGAGAGCCATGGTCATTCTTCGCTCGATGATCTTATGTTCTATCTGGTACAGCAAAATGCCGAGCACAAGCAAAGCCATTATGGCAAGCCGATGCTGCTTACTAATAAGAGAATTTTTGAAGCTGCAGCCCGGTACGTAAACAAAACATCGCTGGAGCAGTTCCGGCGGTACGCGCAGAAAGGCGGCATCATTCAACTGCCGGAGAATGCGTTGGGCCCATGTGCCCAGTCACGTACCGAGATGCTTGGCCCCTTTGAACTGGGCTTTGATCGCAGCTCCATAAACAGCGATAGTAAAAAAGTCACCGGGGTGAAACCGGACAGCGAGGCCTACAAGGCGGGCCTTCGCGATGGTCAGCAGCTCCTTGGCTGGTCAATTTACAACGGTGATCCATCCAAACAAGTACGACTAACGATCAAAACTGATAATGGCAAGCAAGTACTAATTTATTACCCTCAGTCAGTGGCAAAAGTGCCTGTACAGCAATTTGTTTTGGATACGAATGAGTATTCGCTTAAGCCTGAAGCGTGTGCAGCAGCGGTTCAACCGCACAGCAGCAGGCTAGTCCAGATTGAGAGTGGCGCACAGGTTCGTATAGGCCTATCGGACTGATTGCTGGCGCTGGAAACTAGAAGCAATGAGCTCAAGATTTTAGAAACCAAATCTTTTTAGAACCAAATCTTCCCCAGACAGCCACATTGTGCTTAAAAAAAAGCACCATGTCCCAGACTATTTGTTGCAAAACCGTGTTTCATTTCCGAATTCCGAACAATTTGAATTTTCTAATCGCCCCTTACGAGGAACGATAGTAGTTTGACTGCCCAGTTTGCAAAGGGAAGTGGGGTCCCGTTTTGCTTACAGCAGGTTGCTTTATCGCCCAAAAGCCTGCCACTGAGTCTTCTCGCTCTAAATCAGGCAATCAGCGTTTGGCGCTTGCTGAACTATTCACCAGAACCTGGCCAGGTTTCAATCAACTCCAAAACGAGGTGGTACACAATGAATACCGTTCTGTGTAAAAGCAAGCTTCTTCTTTGTCTGTGCATGTTGGCAGGCGCATTGGCTCTCCTGCCGATTAGTGCCGGCGCGCAAGTACTTGCGCCCGCTCGTCCGCCGTCATGGCCGCAGTGGGGTCTCAATCCGCAGCATACGCTCTTTGATGGAGGCGTAGCCGCCCAGCCTCTTAACCAAAATCTTGTCAACCTGGTTTACGATGTCAACGTCAATGCCGAGAAAGCTGATCCCAACCAATTAGGCGACCTCGCCGTGCACTATCAAGTCCCGCTGGTGGATGGCAACGATGTGTTTATCGAGTCCAAGGACGGCACCTATAGCAATGACACTTACAGCACGCAAAAGTGGCACCAGAATAAATACACCTGGCAGGGCAACACGTTCACCAAGGTCTGGACGTTTGATACAGACTGGTTTGCTCCGGGTTCCTCAGCCCTTTACTGGGAGCCGGTATACCACGCGGTGCTGGCGAATGGTTTTTTGTACGATCCCGGACAGGGCGGCACTATCTTTAAGATCAACAAAACCACAGGCGCGGTAGTAAAGCGCATTAATCCTTTTGGCACAACCATCAATCCAAATACGTTTACGGCCTCGCCGCTGAGCGCGGATGCCAACGGGAACATTTATTACAACGTGATCCAGGTCGCCTCGAACGACACCAACGGCTGGCTGAGCACGGATGTAGTCGGCTCGTGGTTGGTGAGGGTCTCGTCCACTGACGTGATAAGCAAGGTGAGCTACAGCACGCTGCTCACACAGGCGCAGATCAAAGGCGACGCGGTCCTGCCTGCCAACGGACGCTGCAAGGTTTCATTCCTCGATACGCAGTTGCCGTGGCCGCCACAGCCCAATGCCAACCCGCAGACCACTCCCTGCGGCAGCCAGCGCGCGGCCATGAACATAGCTCCGGCAATCGCGCCTGATGGTACCATCTACACCGTCAGCAAAGCGCATTTTGTGACTCGATATAACTATCTGGTCGCAGTGAATGCGAATTTGACCGGCAAGTGGGCTGCCTCATTCCGCAATCGGCTCAATGATGGATGCGGTGTGAGCTTCCCCATCGGCAATCCGGGCGGTGCCAACGCGAACGGTGGATGCAGCGCAGGAGCCACTTTCGGTGTTGATCCCGCAACCAATGAACCGCCACCGGCGCGCGTATTGGACGATTCATCATCGTCTCCTGTGGTGGCCCCTGACGGCAGCATCTTCTATGGCGCTTACACGCTCTATAACTTTGCCCAGGGACACATGCTGCATTTCGACGCCAACGGCAATTTCCTGAATGCCTTCACCTTTGGTTGGGACAACACGCCGGCCATCTATCCGCACGGCGGGACTTACTCCTTGATCTTTAAGAACAATCACTACGGCGGAACCGGTTATTGCGATGATCCCAATTGGTGTCCGGACCGCTCCAACCCCAATGCGTCATTCCTTGGGCCGGAGCAGTACTTTGTGACCCAGCTTGATCCCAATCTGAATGTCGAGTGGAGTTTCCAGAACACCAACACTCAGAGCTGCACGCGCAATCCTGATGGGACCATCAGCTGCCAGACCACAAATCCCAACGGCTTTGAATGGTGCGTGAACGCCGCCGTGGTGGACGCGAACGGCGTGGTTTATGCCAACAGCGAAGACGGAAATCTCTACGCGATTGGTCAGGGCGGTGTGCTGATCCAGCATATCTTCCAGCAGCTTGCCCTGGGCGCTGCCTATACACCGGCTTCGCTCGATAGCAACGGGAGAATTTATTCGCAGAATGATGGCCACCTCTTTGTAGTAGGAAAGTAGCTCATTTTTTGTTCATCCTGAAATTCTTTTGAGGTCCGGCAAAGCCGGGCCTCTTTTTTGTGATTAACTTTTCCTGATTAACGCGTGCGGTGATGATTCATGCGCTTAGCTGCCGTGTTTGCGTTCAGCTTGTCCCAATAACCGCTCTTCCACGATCTTTGCAATTTTTTTCTGTACCTTGGCGATCGGGTCTGTCGCGTCCACGGTAGCGACTCTTTGCGGTGAGCGCTTAACGATGGCCATGTATGCGGCCAGCACACGCTCATAAAATGCGCGGCTTTCTTTTTCAAAGCGGCTCTCATCGTCTGCTGTCTTTTTAGATTGATCAGCGTTGCGCCGCCGGGCGCGGGCCACAGCACGGGCCGCATCAGAAAGCATAAGAATGGTGAGGTCGGGCTGCAGGTCATGGCACAGTGATTTGTGAAGCTGCAACACTAAGTCGCTTCCCAGCTGGCGGCCGCCGCCCTGGTAGGCCTCGCTGGAATCGGTGAAGCGGTCGCAAAGCACCCATTGTCCACGTTCAAGCGCGGGAAGAATCTGCTCATTAATATCCTGGGCGCGGTCGGCAAACATGAGCGCCAACTCGGCCAAAGGTGAAAGGCCTGCTGTCCGCGAACTGAGCAGGACCGTGCGGAGTTTTTGCCCCAGCGCAGTGCCGCCCGGCTGGCGCGTGGTAATCACGTCAATGCCGCGTTCGCGCAAGTTTGCGGCAAGGTTCTCCAGTTGCGTGGACTTGCCCACGCCATCCAGACCTTCAAAAGTTATGAATTTGCCGCGCTTGAGAGGCACCTTACAGATTTAATCACAAACACAAGACAGCGCCACCAATTTCAAGGCAAAATAAGCAGAGCTTGAGCTTTACCATGCAGGAGGGACCCTTATGCGGCTGGGCGACGACATTGACGACCATTGTTCATCATGCAAACGCACCACTGATCATTCCATTGTTTCAATGATGGGCGAAGAGGTTCTGCGGACGCGTTGCCGCACCTGCAACAGCGAACACAAGTATCGCCACAACAAAAGCCGCAGCAAGGAAATGACCGCCAAAGAGGCTTTTGACAAAGTGCTGGCCACCGTGACCGGTCAGGCGGAAGAACCAAAGCCCGGCAAAAAGAAAAAGGGCTAGTCCACAACAGCACATTGCGATCCTGAAATCGTGGCTGCCATAGCACCGCCTGGTGTGCGACCAATAACCGTTTTCTTTCTAATGCTGGGCCAGGCTCCAGTCATAGGGGTTGGCGCAAGCAGGTGCTTATCGCACTTGCGTTCCCGGCGAAGCTTCTTTAGTCTGGTTCGCTCGCCTGGAGACAACGAATGTCTATTTCCCAACGCACCCTGCGTTTTATCTGCTTTCTTATTGTTCTGGCAAGTTTCACCACAAACGCACTTTCACAAAGAAAACGTCCAACACGGGCTGCTGCCACCGACTCAGCGCTGACGCAGCCAATCAAGCTGGAAGTGGATGCCACGCAAGCTCCACAGAAAATTCTTCATGCGAAGTTGCAGATTCCGGTGGCTCCGGGCGAGGCAAAGCTGGTTTACCCGGAGTGGATCCCCGGAGAGCACGGTCCTACCGGCCCGATCGTTGATATGACCGGCTTGAAATTCTTTGCCAACGGGCAAAGATTAACCTGGCGTCGCGACCTGGTCCAGATGTATGAGTTTCACGTAAACGTTCCGCAAGGCGTAACTATGCTGGAAGCAACGCTTGACCTCGTGTTACCTGCGCCGCCGGAAGGTTTCTCTTCCGGCGCTTCAGCCACCACGCAACTCGACATGCTGAGCTGGAACCAGGTGGTGCTCTATCCGTTAGGTCCACGCACTGATGATATTCCGATTGTTGCTTCTGTGAAGCTTCCTTCCGGCTGGCACTACGGTACGGCATTGCCGGTGGCAAGCGAAGGCGCTGGACAAATCAACTTCCAACAAGTGCCGCTGACCACGCTGGTGGATTCGCCGGTGCTGGCGGGCGAGCACTTCCGCCGCATTCCACTCACGCCGGAAGGCCCTATCCAGCATTTTATCGATGAAGTTTCAGACGGCGATGCGGCGCTGCAGATGCCGCAGGAAACCATTCAGCATTACAAGAACCTGATCGCTGAAACCGGCGCTTTGTTTCAGGCAAGACACTATCGTGATTATCACTTCCTGCTTACTCTGAGCGATCATACTGCCCATTTCGGCCTGGAACACCATGAATCCAGCGATGACCGCGTGTCGGAACGCACCATGGTGGATGATGATGCGCGCTGGCTTGCCGGTGCTCTTTTGCCGCATGAGATGACGCATTCATGGAACGGAAAATATCGCCGTCCCAAGGGCCTGGCCACGCCTGATTATCAGCAACCCATGGAAGGCGATCTGCTTTGGGTGTATGAAGGCTTAACGCAGTATCTGGGTGAGATATTGGCATCGCGCTCCGGCCTTTGGACCAAACAGCAGTTCCTGGATGAAGCCGCTGAAACTGCAGCCTCACTCGATCACACGCCGGGGCGCTCGTGGCGTCCGCTGCAAGATACGGCTGATGCGGCCCAGTTGCTTTACAACGCATTGCCGGAATTTGAAAGCTGGCGCCGCAGCGTGGATTACTATCCTGAAGGCTTTTTGATCTGGCTGGAAGTGGATACGGTCATTCGCCAGCAGACCAACAGCCAGAAATCAATCAATGATTTTTGTCGCATCTTCCATGGCGGTGGAAACACGCCGCCCATGGTAAAGCCCTATACCTTTGATGATGTGGTTAATACGCTGAACCAGGTTACGCCCTATGACTGGGCAAAGTTCCTGCGCGACCGCCTGGATTCGTATGGGCCGGGCGCTCCGCTGGGCGGCATCACCAACGGCGGCTGGAAGTTGGTGTATGACGATCATCCTAGCGAGTACACCAAAGCCATGGAGCACGTGCGCAAATTCGTGGATGCGCGTTTTTCTCTCGGTCTCTCACTCGATGACAAAGGCGGCATTCACGACGTAATCATGAATAGCCCAGCATGGAAAGCAGGCGTTGCACCGGGAACTACGCTGGTGGCCGTGAACGGACGGAAATTCGATCCGGACATCCTGCGCGACGCGCTCAAAGCCAGCCAAGGCAACGGCCCTAATCTGGAACTGCTGGTGATGAACGGCGATTATTACAAGACGTTTACCCTGAACTACCACGATGGCGAAAAGTATGCTCATCTGGTTCGCGATGAATCAAAGCCAGACGTGCTGAGCCAAATTATTACGCCATTGGCGAAGTAGCTTTTCTGAAATCCCGAACCCGCGGAACCAAACTTGTGGGACTGCTCTAATAACTGGAGTTCGCGGGTGAGGGAACCCTACTCGCACAACCCTGCGTGGGGGTAAGCTCCCAATGTGCTTCGTGAGGGTAGCGGTCCCTCGCGCTGCTCGGGATTTCAGAAAGCGTCACGGCAATTCTTCCACTCCCGCAAACAAATCCGTTTCCATCTCGGCTTTACGTGGAGTTATAGCATTGGCCAGGTGAAACACTTCCATGTTCGTGCGCTTGCGGACGGTATCTTCAAAGAAGCTGAAGAGCGGCGCCTGTGTGGTATGGCACTTGAAAGCAGCAATCTTTATATCAATTTCTCGCTGCTCCAGATTAATGATGGTTGTGGTGGGCGCCAGAGAAACCGGCTGGCGTTGCGGTATGGTAAAGAGCGCGGACGCGTAATACAGCTTCTGTGTCTGGTGCGGAGCAAGGCCATTTTCAAGTTGCTCAGGGAAACGATTGGTTCGTCCAGCCCAATGGCACGCCATGGTGGCAAAGATCGAGACCATGGAATGATCGGGATGGGCAGTAATTGCGCCTTCAGTACCCATTGACATGACTACGTGCGGCTTTATTTCGCGAACGCGGCGCGTCAGATCGGCTACCACTGCAAAAAAGTCCTGGCGATCAAGCTTGCCATCAGGGTAATCAAGCACCTGGCCATGGCTGATTTTGAGCAGCTTGCCTGAGGATTCAAATTCGCGCCGGCGCAGAGCGGAAAGCTCATTATCCGTTTTGGCGCTGCCGCGATGTGTGGCCGCCTGGCCGGGAGTAAGGCAAATTACATGAGTTTCAACGCCGCGCTCAGCATAGCGCAGCAGAGTACCGCCAAAGCCGCCCGCCTCATCGTCAGGATGGGCGGTAAAACAGAGCAGGCGAAGCATCTTTTTTCGTTTTACCCTTCTCTCATCAAGTGACGCTTCTTGTGTATCACGGCGCAGCCTTGTCGCGCCAGATGTGGGAACGCAAACAACCAGATCTAAAGATCGATTTCGGAACCAGCTATGAAAATTTGTCGTAGCCCTGTTGCCTGGATATCAGCCGTGTTCCTTTCCTTTCTTATGGTTGGCTCAGCAGCCGGATTCAAGAACAACGCTGGATTGCACTCCGCCATGCCTGCCGGTTATGACGTGGTTGCGCTCAGGCCTTCAGGCGCGAACATCTCCCTAATGGGGCTGATTGAGTGCCCGGAACTGGAAGGCGCTCAACAAATTTCCGAAGGCAGGGAAGCAGAGGTGATTTCCGCCGACGGCAAGCGCATGAATAAGTTTCCCAGCCACTTCAACTTTCGCATCACCGCATCATTGCGCAAGATCATTCTGGATAAGCCGATGAGCTCAGTTACAGTTCTGGATGATCCATACGACCTTTTGCTGAAACTTAAGTTCCGCATCAAGGCTTATCGCGGACTGGAAATGCGCGAGATCACGCCAGATTCAGTGGAACTTATTGGCATGCCTGCCAGCGTGCGTTATGACGAGCGGGTTTACCGCATCGGCGTCAATCTTGGCGATGCCCCCATTACCGATAGGGTTGTGATTGATGTCCTGACTCCGGAAGGCAAATTTATTACGCACTTTCCTTTTAGCGTGCTCTAGCTCTTGGCCGGCGCCGGTGTTGGTTCAGCGGGCTGCCATTTTTGGCCTGCAGGCAAAGCCACATTCTGGTCCGGCATGGCCGTAGCACTGGGTTCGGGAGCAGGGAACCATTGGCGGATTTGCGGCATGGCGGCGCGCGCAACCACCTCACCAGCGCGAATCAATTCCGGTGCGCGCACAAAATCGTCATAAGCGAACTCGCCGATCTGCGGAGTCAGCACCACGTCTGAAGCTCCCTGCCACGGCCCGCACATTCGATCCTGGGCGATAGAGAAGCATTGCCCAATCACGTCGAAGACGTGCCGCGGCCCGCCTGGCTTCACCCAATGCGCCGCCAGATAAACTGAAATCACGCGCTCCGCTCCCATCTCACGCAGAGGCAGGGCCGGGACTGCATGGGCCAACAGACCGTCAACCAGAAGACGTCCGCCAATCCTTACCGGCTGGAACATTCCCGGATAAGCGCAACTGGCGCGCACAGGATCCACCAGATCGCCGCTGGTAAAAACAGCCGGCTCGCCGGTAATAATGTCAGTAGCGGCAATGGCCAGCGGTATGCGCAGCTCTTCAAAAGTTTTGCAGCGCAGAATTTTGCGCAGAAAAACTGACATCTTGTCATTGCTGAAAAGGCCAAAGCGGGAGAAGGTCCAGCGGGAAAAATCTTTAAACCGGACAAGCGCAGCGATTTCTTCTAATTCCTTGGAGCAGATTCCGCTGGCATAAGCTGCGCCAATCACCGATCCAACACTGGTGCCGGCGATAAAGTCCACAGGAATCTTTTCTTCTTCCAGGACTTTGAGCACTCCAATGTGCGCCAGGCCGCGGGCAAACCCTCCACCCAGCGCCACGCCAACTTTCGGCAATTGGGGCGGTTCGGCCTGCACCTCTGGGACAGTGTGGCGGCTAAGCTCACGGCCCAGGGCCTTGACTGAACGTACGATCCTGTTCAGCGGATTCTTCACCGGCGCTCCTTAAGGCGCGCTTCCGCACAGCCTGTGCACCTACTAACGTAAGATGCTGGTTTACCGCAAATGTTGCACACTAACTTGAACGCGAGAGTTGCACCTATAGTTTCACTTTATTTTTCATTGCATGATAAATAACTTGCAGTAACCTTGGTAACCTCTCTTTAGGCCCTTTTTGGGAGCAAAACAAAAAACGGGCAAAAATCTCATTCCTGCCTAATGAAATGCAGGCAGGAACGGGCAGTTACCAATTATAAAAATGCTTCGTGAATTCTCCGCCGGCGCGCTGGTTTTGCGCCAGATGAAAAAACAGTGGTGGGTGGCCGTAATTGAGCCTGGGCGTGAAGGCGAACCGGAAGACCGTAAAGACGTGGCCGCGCTGCCCAAAGGCAACGTTGATGCCGGAGAAAAGCCCCCGGAAACCGCGTTGCGCGAGGTCCATGAAGAGACCGGCCTTGAAGCTTCACTGGTTACCAAACTGGGCGACATCAAGTACTTTTACGTGCGTAAGTGGGCCGGCAATGAAAAGGTTTTCAAAATCGTCTCTTTCTTCCTGACCAAATACAAGTCCGGCCAGATCGGCGATATTACTCCCGCAATGCAGCACGAGGTGCGCCGCGCTTACTGGCTTCCGCTGGATGAAGCTCCCAAAAAGCTAAGCTACAGCGGCGAGAAACAGATGGCGGCAAAAGCGCTGGAGTACCTGAAAGCCCATTCCGACCAGCTTGATTAGCCAGGATCAGCATGATCGAAGATAGCGTGGACCGCAGTCGCTCGCCTACATCCTATCGATTTAAGCGCTGCCAACCCCGGTATGGCACTCGTGTGAAAACAGAAGCCAAAGTGCCATTCAACATTCAACAAGGTAGTCATAAGACAGTCGAATTTTATTTCCCTGCCTTTTCGCATCGATAACCTGCAAGTTCTGATTCTCGTTTGCAGCTTTTCGGAGCGAACGCCCAACCCATTTAAGCTACAATCCCAGGAACTCTTACTGATGAGGTTGACCCTATGCCGTATGGATACTATTTGCCCTACATAGCTGATTCTGACCAGCCGTATTGGCAGTATCCTGACGGCCAGTTGCCCAATCCAAAGAAGAACCCTGCAGGAACCATTCCCAAAGGCAGCCATCTTTTCCTGCAAAGACCACCGGACACGCTGGGCACACACCAGAGCGCGTATCTTTATGGCATTGGCCGTATCCTTGTAAAGATCGGCGGCTTCCGTCCTGCGCCTGCATCGCCCACAAATTGCTAGCTTGTAGATTATTTTGTTATTAAAAAAACCACCCCTCCCACCGCCGGGTTTGACGATGGGAGGTCGAGAGAAAAACCAGAGCAAAGATACTTTGCCATATATTCGCTTGCGAAACAATAGCGAAAAAGTACATTGTCCTTTTTCGCCCGGCCGTCCGATTCATCCGGAGAGCGTGCCTTCACGATCTCAGTGTGAGAATGCTCTCGAAATTCAGAATTCTGAGTCTTGGAATATTTTTAATTTCAAAGCATCAATCCAGCTATCCAGTTTCACGATTCTCTGAGCCGGACTCTAATTCCATGCGGCAGCGGCCCGCCGCATAAAGTAGGGACAACTCAGCTGCAATTTAAATCCATCCCATTTTTCAGCTCTAAAATTCCTTCCGGAGATTATCGTATGCAGTATGTTCGTGCTGGACTCCTCTCTCTTATACTTACAACGTTTGCAATCGCACAAAATCAATTCGTCTATACCAATAACCAGACTTCTCCTAATACAGTTACAGGATTTCTCGTACATTCTGACGGCAGCCTCACGCAAATCCTGGGTTTCTCCCTTTGCCACCGGTGACAATGGGCAAAATGGCACTCCATTCTCGCTTGCAGTTACAACTCTCAAAGAGAAGAATTACCTCTATGCGGCCAATGGCGCGGACGGAACCATTAGCGGCTTCAAAATCGACCCTGCAACAGGGAGTCTGCAGGCTGTTCCCGGCTCGCCCTTTGCCACCAACAATCAGGCGGCAAATTATTCGCTGGCCATCAGCCCAGACAATCGATTTCTCTTTGTGGCCAGCGATGGAGCTGCACTCATTCATGTCTTCCGCATTTCCCAGGGTACTGGAGAACTGCGCGAGGTCCACAATGGGCCATTTCAAGTAAGTACTTCCTTCTCAGACCTGAACGTAAGCACGAATGGCAGGTTTCTGCTCGCGGGTGGAAGCCCGAGCGGAGGCATTTTTGAATTTCAGATTTCAAAGGACGGAACGCTCACTGAAGCGTCGGGCTCGCCTTTTCCTGCCAGCGGTGGTGTTGACGCTTTGGCGACTAGTTGCTCAGGCAATCTGGTCTTTGCCGCGGGTTTTCAATTGATTGATGTGTTCTCACTTGGCCCCAATGGCAGTCTTACGCCTGTCCCAGGATCGCCCTTCTCCGATGGCCAGGCAAATTTCGATGTCCTGCTGAGTCCTGATAACCGATTCCTTTTTTCCAGCGGCGGTTTTTCCCAAACCGTCGCAGTGTTTGCCGTCTCCCCCAATGGCTCCCTATCGCCAGTTGCAGGTTCACCATTTTCTCTTCCGGATTTCACTGCTGGTCTTGCAACTACCTCCAACGGCGGCTTCCTCTACACCGCATTATTCATAAGCAACACTGTAGATGGAGAGAGAGTTGCTCCAAATGGCATACTCACGCCGGCTCCGAACACACCATTTATCACAGGCCAGCACCCGATAACGGGCCTGATGGAGAGCGTGGCCGCTTTTCCCGCCCCTTCATGCTCTCGGCACTGATCTCAACCTGTCTCATTTGCTGGGATTCACTGCATACGTTGCCGTGAATCCCAAGTGAGATATTAGGTATCGTGGGATCGACTGACTTTCATTTTTTCAGTTGTTGATCGGTTATCTGGATAGCATTTAACTTAATGAAAATAAAAAGCTATAATTGACTGAATGAACAATCATTCAGTATGATTGACCCTTGGCTAGCGTCCTCTCCCCATTTTTCTCATAATCTGAATAGGTATAGGGAACTGTTATGATTCTGACGTCTAAAGACTCGTCTGCTCACCCGCTTGAACCGAACTCCAGGAGATGCCCGAGATGAGTAATGTTGCCGTTCCCTCAGTTCCCAGCCAAACCCGTACCGCAAACGGCGCAGCCCCGCAAAGCCAGGGCCAGAAAACCAGTCATCAGAGGATCAATAAAGTTGCCGTGCTGGGCGCCGGAACCATGGGCGCGCGCATTGCCGCGCACTTTGCCAATGCCGGGGTGCCCTGCGTGCTGCTCGATATCGTTACGCCCGACGCGGCGCAGAGCACAGACAAAGCTGCACGGAAAAAGCTGGTAAGCGCCGGTCTGGATGCGGCAATCAAGTCAAAGCCGGCGGCGTTTTTTGAAAAAGGGTTGGAGAAGCTGGTCACGATTGGCACGTTTGATGACGACATGAAACTGCTGGCCGACTGTGATTGGATCATCGAAGCCGTTGCCGAAAATCTTGAAATCAAGCGCGGCCTGCTCCGCAAGGTTGAAGGCATCCGCAAGCCTCGCAGCATTATTACCACCAACACCAGCGGGCTGCCGGTGGCCAGCATCGCGGAAGGGTTCATCCCGGATTTCCGCCGCCATTGGTTCGGTACGCACTTTTTTAATCCTCCGCGCTATATGCGACTGCTCGAAATCATTCCTACGCCGGAGACCGATCCTGCGGCGATCGAAGCTGTCGCTCACTTCTGTGATGTGCGCATGGGCAAAGGGATTGTTGTCGCTAAAGACACGCCGAACTTTATCGCCAATCGCATCGGCACGTTTGCCGGATTAAACGTCTTTAAAGTCATGCAACAGATGGACCTCACGATTGAAGAGGTCGATGCGCTGACATCGAGCGGCGGCTGGACCAAGGCGGCAACGTTCCGCACAATCGATCTTGTAGGGCTCGATGTTCTGAACAGCGTGGTCACCAACTTCAGCAAAAATGTGCAGGATGAGCGCAGCGATCTGAAGCTGCCTGATTTCTTCAAGCAGATGCTTGAGCGCAAGCTGCTGGGCGACAAGGTGAAGTCAGGCTTCTATAAGAAGGTCAAAGGTCCGCAAGGCGAAGAGCGGCTGGCTATTGACTGGAAGACGCTCGAGTATCATCCGGCACAGAAGCCAAAATTTCCGGCGCTGGAGATGGCCAAGAATATTGAAGACATGGGCGAGCGCTTGCGCACCACGCTGGGCGGCGATCCACGCGATAAAGCTACGCAATTCATCTGGACTACGCTCTCCGATCTCTGGACCTACTCCGCCAACCGTATCCCTGAAATCGCCGATACCGTGGTTGAGATCGACGCCGCCATGCGCATGGGCTTTAACTGGGAGGTTGGGCCGTTTGAAGTTTGGGACCTGGCCGGTGTTGAGCCGACGGTTGCGCGCATGAAGAAGGAAGGCAAGCCGGTTGCCGCCAACGCGGAAAAGCTTCTAGCCGCGGGCGCAAAGAGCTGGTACAAAGATGATCCTGCATCGCCTTCCGGCCGGGCTTACTTCGATCTGCGTACAGAGCAATACCTGCCAGTTCCGGCCGCAGAAGGTGTCTGGTCTGTCTCAACGGCCAAGAAATCTCACGGCGTAGTAAAGAAAAACGCAGGCGCATCGCTCATCGATCTGGGCGATGGCGTGGGCTGCATCGAGTTCCACACCAAGATGAACGCGCTGGGCGGCGACATTGTGCAGATGGTCACGCAATCGCTCAAGACCGGCGGCATTGGCGACCAGTTTGACGCATTTGTCATCACCGGCGACTCGGCCAATTTTTCCGTCGGCGCCAATTTAATGATGCTGATGCTGGCCATTCAGGAAGAAGAGTGGGACGAAGTTGACATGGCCATCAAGCAATTCCAGGGCATGACGCAGGCTGTAAAGTTCTGCACGCGGCCCGTGGTAACGGCTTCTTTCGGCATGACGTTGGGCGGCGGCTGCGAGATCAATCTTCATTCTGCTGCGCGCCAGCCTCATGCAGAACTCTATATGGGATTGGTAGAGACCGGCGTTGGACTGCTGCCCGGTGGTGGCGGCTGCAAAGAGATGCTGCTGCGCGCCCTCGATAACGCCAGGGCCGTGCGGCCGGATGGCCGCGGCGAATCGGTTGAAGTGATGGAAGGCATGAAACGGATCTTTGAAACCATCGCCATGGCCAAAGTTTCGACTTCAGCGTATGAAGCGCGTTCACTTGGCTTCCTCTCGGATGGCGACCTGATCAGCATGAATCGTGAGCGCATCCTGGCGGATGCTAAAGATCGTGCGCTGGAACTGGCCCGTTCCGGATATGTAGCGCCCTTCCCGCGCAACGATATTCCTGCGCCGGGAGAAAACGTGCTTGCTACTTTGCGCCTGGGAATCCATCTAATGAGACAGGCGGAGTACATCAGCGACCATGATGTGAAGGTCGCTACGAAAGTGGTGGAGGTGATTTGCGGCGGCAACGTGACGCCGGGAACGCCGGTGAGCGAGCAGTACATCCTTGATCTGGAGCGCGAAGGCTTTAAGTCACTCTGCGGAGAGAAGAAGACACAGGAAAGAATTCAGTTCACTCTCAAGACCGGCAAGCCGTTGAGGAACTAGTGAGCAAACGCGCACTGATTGTTCTGGGAGTTATCGTGCTTGTGGGAACATGGGCTTTTGTGACCGGCTACGAGTTCCTGGAAAAGGAAAATGCTCTTTGGCAACAAAAAGTGAAAGCAGCTAAAGAAGAGCAGCAGCGTTGCGCCGCCAGATATTCCAAGTACCAGGACTTCGATCAGTTCCGTACAGGTATCCGGCTGCCTTATACGTCTGACCTGCCGGTAGAGCGCTGGATGCAGCAATACAACACGCTGCGCGCGGGCATGAGCGAGCAGGAAGTTGAGATCGTGATGGGCGCGCCTGATTATGTGCGCTGCAATGTAAGCGACAAGGGCGATAAGTTTGTGGGATCGACGTGGCAATACGAGGTGGCGGTTCCGCAGGACGTGAACAATGACGGCCAGAACAGCGCAATCCGCATTGTTTTTAATCCTAACGGAAAGCTGGCAGATAAAAACGCAATGAACATGCAGCCCAAGCCTAGTCCAACTCCGAGCGCAGTACAGGTTGCGACTCCGGCACCGAATAGTTCCGCGACACCGGCTGCTTCACCCCAGGGTTCGCCGGCTGCAGCTTCACCGACGGCCACTCCGGCAACGCCGGCCCCGGTTGCAACTCCGACTGCATCGCCGCAGCAAGTTGCGCCGTCAGGTACAGCACCGCCGAGTCCGACGCCGCAGTAAGTTTGTAGTCGCAGGCGAGGGCGCCTGCGGTCCAAGATGATGAAGCTAAGAGCTAGTGGCTAATAGCCAGGAGTAGTTTATGCGTGATGTTGTAATTGCAAGTTCAGTTCGCACAGCGGTAGGAAAATCCGGCAAAGGCACGTTGCGTGCGACGCGTCCGGATGATCTGGCTGCTGTTGCCATCAAGGGCGCGCTGGATCGTATTCCGCAGCTCGACAAAAAAGAAATTGAGGATGTGATCATCGGTTGCGCTACGCCGGAAGCCGAGCAGGGAATGAACGTGGCGCGCATCGCGTCATTGCGTGCTGGTCTGCCGGTGGAAGTTTCGGCCATGACTATCAACCGCTTCTGCTCATCGGGGTTGCAGGCCATCTCGCTGGCCGTGGATTCAGTGGCGGCTGGCCGCGCGGAAGTTGCCATCGGCGGCGGCACGGAATCGATGAGCATGATTCCCATGGGCGGCAACAAGGTCTCAATTAATCCCTGGCTGGTGGACCACTATCCTGACTCTTATCTTTCCATGGGACTCACGGCAGAGCGGCTGGCGAAACGTTTTGGCATTACTCGTGAACAGGCTGACGAGTTTTCGCTCAACAGCCATAAAAAAGCCATTGCGGCGATCCAGGCCGGCAGGTTTGAAGACGAGATCGTTCCGGTGCCGGTGAGCTTTACCACCCCGAATGGATCCAAGCCTAAGCGGATGGAAATTGTTTTTAAAGTTGATGAAGGCCCGCGTGCGGACACTACCATGCAAGCACTGGCCAATTTGAAACCGGCGTTTCACGCTAAGGGTTCAGTAACGGCAGGGAATTCGTCGCAAACTTCAGACGGCGCTGCTGCCACGGTGGTAATGACAGCAGACAAAGCCAAACAGCTCGGCATCCAACCAATGGCCCGCCTGCTTGCCTTTGCCACTGCAGGTTATTTGCCGGAAGAGATGGGGCTGGGGCCGGTCTATGCCATTCCCAAAGTACTCAAGATGACGGGACTAAAGCTGGAAAACATTGATGTGATCGAGTTGAATGAAGCTTTCGCGGCGCAGGCGCTTTCCGTGATCAAAGAAGCCGGGCTTGATATCAACAAGATCAATCCCAACGGCGGGGCAGTGGCGCTGGGCCATCCACTGGGATGTACCGGCGCGAAGCTGACGGCAACGCTATTGCGTGAGATGAAACGCCGCAACGCGAAGTACGGGATCGTGACCATGTGCATCGGCGGCGGCATGGGCGCGGCAGGGATTTTTGAGAATATTGCATAAGTTCTTTACGCAAGGAAGATGCTCGTAGATGTGGCTTTTCTGAAATCTCGAGCGAAGCGAGAGATCCATATAACTATGATGACTGATGGGCTGAGCTGAGAGCATCGCAACAATATGGATCCCTCACCTGCAAAGAACGCAGGTTCGGGATTGCAGAAAAAGAGTCGAATTTAGTATCCGCGTCCTTATAGAAGAGGAGAGATTTTATGGCAACAGTAGCAGCCCCAAACAGGACCAAGCTGGCGGGCGGAAGTTTTCTGATTGAAGA
>Ga0070741_10010893_pt1 | contig 16987 bp, 14 predicted proteins | sample Coa_R1_4_FD_66440 | JGI IMG/M metagenome (GOLD analysis project Ga0070741, IMG submission 66440) | Surface soil microbial communities from Centralia Pennsylvania, which are recovering from an underground coalmine fire - Coalmine... | ecosystem: Environmental > Terrestrial > Soil > Unclassified ...
CGAGCACGGCGCTCGCGCGTCGGACACGTCGGCCCGACGTCTGGAGGAGTAGCGCGAGTCCGGCCAACGCGAACGCGACCGACGCGGGCGGCCCCATGCGCATCGGCGCGGCCGCGGCGGACTGGCCCCAGTCGCGGTGGAAGAGGAGCGTATCGATTCCCACGTCCACCGCGGCGACGTGCTCGACCAACGTGAGCCCTGCGATGACGGCGACGAGGCCGCCGGCGGCCCGCACGATCGCGCGCACGCGCCGGGTGGACGTCTGCATCAGGACGATCGCGAGTCCCGTCAGCCCGGCGCACACCGCGGTGTTCGGGAACATCGAGATGCCGTCGTTCTTCCAGTCGGTCAGACGCGGAACGTTGGCCGCCCACCCGACGAGCGTCACGACGCCGGCCGCGATCGCATAGGCGCCGACGGCGACGGCGACGCGTCTGGGCCAGTTCGGCATCTCGAAATGCCTACGCGATCCGGCGGCGCTGGAAAAGGAGGGGGTCCGCGCCCCTTGCCCTGCCGCCGCGACCCGACTAAGCCGCCGACGACCCGTGCCGAACGAGAAGCTCTACCTCCACGAGATCATCCACATCGTCGGGACGGGCTCCGACGCGTACAAGCGCCACACCGGCGAGCGCGAGCCGAGTGGTCCGGCGGGCGCGCTCGTCGGGACGTGGCAGCAGTCGGGGTCGACGGGCGCGTGGCCGCGCGTCATCAACCTCTGGGAGATGGACGGCTGGGATGGGTGGGCGTCGATCCTCGAGTATCAGTACACCCGGGGCGCGCAGCCGCCGGCGCTCCGGAAGTGGTGGACGGAGGCGACCAAGTATCGGTCGGGCGGCTTCGACCGCATCCTGTCGCCAGCGCCGTATTGCCCGACGCGCGAAGAGCTCGTCGCACAGGGCGTCCGCGGCTCGGCGTTCATCCAGGAGATCGCGCGCGTCGCGCCCGGGGCGGCCGACGACTATCTCGCCGCGGTCGCGGACGAATGGATCCCGATCGCGACCCGACGCGGTCTCACGCTCGCCGGGGCATGGCGGACCGCGATGCGCGACACGGAGGCCGTCCTCCTCTGGTGCCTGCCGACGCTCCGCGACTACACCCGTCACCTCGCGGACTTCGCGACGTCCACGAAGACCCGCACCTGGGCGGAGCGCGCGCGCCGCTGGCGGACCGATTACCGGGAGACGCTGCTCGTCCCGAGCGTCTGGTGCGTCATGCACCCGGACTGGACGCCGGCCGCCCGGTCCTAGTCGTTCCGGTCCTTGAAGAGCGTCGTGTCGTTGATCTGGGGCGGCGTCGTGTAGGTCGCTTCCCAGCAGGTGCCGAGGCCGTTCACGAGTTGCACGATCACCGTGCTGTCCTGCGAGAGCGGCAGCGTCGGCATCCCGACGTTCGTCCCCTTCGCCTTGAGCGAGATGCGCGCCTTCCCGTCGCCGCCGGCACGCAGGGAGATCTTCGAGACCCCATCGGGGGCGAGCGTCCGGCTCCGATACGAGTAGCCCGACGTCTTGCCGCGCCAGTCCGGACCGGCGGGGGCGCTCGCCGCCAGAACGACGGTCGCCGTGCCCGACGTCGTGTCGTAGACGCAGAGCTCGTAGCCGGTCGTCGCGGTCGGGTCGCCGTACTCGGACTTCGTCGTCGCCTCCCCTGCCCACTTCCAGTCCACGATGTCGTGCGCGTCCGAAGCCTGATCGTGCAGGCTAATGGACGAGCGCCCTGGCTCGATCGGGATCTTGCACCCGACCACCGGCGTCGCGGAACAGTTGCTGGCGTTCAGGACGATGTCGATCCCGCTCACGGTCGCGCCCGCCGTGACGGCGACCGGCACGGCGGCGCTCGGATCGTCCGGCGGATTCGTCCCGGCTTCGTTCGCGCCGTTCCAGAACTCCGGCGGTCCGGGGAGGAGGGCGGGTGGATCGAGCGGTCCGACACTCGATCCGCCGGTGAAGGCGCCAAAGACGGGCTCGACTTCGACCGTGTAGCTCCCCGCCGGCAGACCGGGAAGCTCGTAGCTGCCCTCGAGCGACGGATCCGGCGGCCCGCCCTGATTCGTCGGGAAGTATCGCGCACCCGACACGACGCCGACGGCGGTGATGCGCGGATCGCTCACTTTTCGCGCGATCACGAACGCGCCCTGGAACGGGGTGCCGCCGCTCCGCCGCACGCTGCCCGTGATCGTCCCGAAGCCGGTCGCGAACGACGGCGCGGGGTAGAGCGTCGAGATCGCGACGCGGTCGTCGAGCGTCAGCGTCGACATGTTCGTGCCGCTCACGAGGAACGGGAACATCGTCGCGATCGCCTCGTTGTTCGACGCGTCGCCGTCGAGCGCCTCGGTCAGGTTGATCTGCGAGTGGTCGAGGTCGAGGTAATGGCCGAACTCGTGCACGAAGACGCCGTCGAACTGGGTCACGGGGATCTCGGGATTCCCCGACCCGCTCACGCCGTCGATCCACTTGCCGTTCAGGACGGCGGACCCCTCGGTGATGACGGGCGGGACGTAGGTGCCGCACTCCGGGCCCGCGAAGCCGAGCACGCTGTTGCTCGCGCCCGCGCCGAACACGTCGTCGGTGATGCTGCCGTCGGTGTCGAAGATGATCGGGCTCAGGCCGTCGTTGCAGACGCCGAGGTACGACGTGTAGTTCGCCGCGGTCACGTCGACGGGGAGCGCGCCCGCGTTCGCGGCGCTGATGCTCGCGGTCGGCACCGCCGCCCAGACGCCGAAGTTCTGCGCGACGTGCGCGATCGCGGTCGCGTTGTCGAGCGCGCCGAGCGTGCCGCGGTCGGCGTTGAACGGCACGGGGATCGTCGTCCAGACGAGCGGGTCGCCGGCGCCGTTCACGAGCAGCGGACCTTCGGCGCCCGCGACGCCCGCGAGCGCGACGAGCAGCACGCCCGCGAGCGCGAACCGGCTCACTGCGGGGCTCCGACGAGACCGCTCACCGAGTCGAGGAACTCGTCGAGGTCGCGTTTCCGGCCGCGTCCGTCGTCGCTCCGGACGCTCGGGCGGCCATGGCGACGGTCGACGCGGAACGCGCCCTGCCCGAAGCCGACGGGGCTCGTGAAGCCGCGACGGCTGTTCGGCTGGAGGAAGAGGACGATCTCGTCGCCGACCGCGTACTGCGGGAGCCCGGCGATCCGGGCGATCGTTCCGTCGGCGAGCGGCGTCGCGACGCCGTACTGCTTGATCGTCAAGCGGCCAGACCGGGCGCCCTTGAGGCTCCGCGCGACGTCGACGGTGATCCAGGTGGCGGGCAGTCCGGCCTCGTCGCGTGCCGCCTGCACCGCGACCACCGTTCCCTGGACGATGCGGTCGGCGTCGCGTGCGATGCGATCCAGCGGCAGCCGGGCGACCATCGTGCCGCGCGCCGAGCCCGCGAACGCGAGCGCGAACGCGAGCGACCAGCCGGCGAGGCGCATTCCAGCGAGTGTACGCTGGTGCTCGCGGCGATGGCAACGGAAAAACGCGGATGAATTGACGCCCCGGGTGCGGCTCCGCCATACTCCCGCGCCCCGCGAGGAGGGCTACGATGAGCACTGCGAAGATCGGCGACGTCGAGCTCTACTACGAGGAGCACGGGAGCGGCGATCCCTGTCTCCTCATCATGGGGCTCGCCGCCGACTCGACCGCCTGGATCTTCCAGGTCCCGGATTTCGCCCGACGCTACCGCACGATCGTCTTCGACAACCGCGGCGTCGGCCGCAGCGGAAAGCCGTCGGGCCCGTACACGATCCACCAGATGGCCGACGACGCCGCGGGATTGCTCGATGCGCTCGACATCCCGCGCGCGCACGTGGTCGGGGTCTCGATGGGCGGCATGATCGCCCAGGAGCTCGCGCTGCGGCACCCGAAGCGCGTGCGCGGCCTCGTGCTCGCGTGCACGTTCCCCGAGCCCGACGCCTCGGCCGAGCAGCAGCGCCAGTTCTCGATCGCCCAGTTCGGCGGCACGGTGACGGCGAGCGGAGAGACCCGGATCGACGTCTCCGCGATCGATCCCCTCGGCCTCTTCCAGCATCTGCTGCCGCGCGTCTTCAACCAGAGCTTCATCGACCGCGAGCTGCCGAAGCTGCTGCAGATCTTCGGTGGCGCGCTCCAGTACGGCTTCAGCATGGAGGCGATCCTCGGTCAGGTCGAAGCGGTGATGGGCCACAGGACGACCGATCGCCTGCACGAGATCGCGGCGCCGACGCTCGTCATCACCGGCGACGCGGACCTCCTCGTCTCGCCGGCGAACTCGGACATCCTCGCCCGGAGCATCCCGGGCGCCCGGATCGTCCGGATCCCGGGCGGCAGCCATGGCTTCAACTTCGAGACGCCGGAGGTGTTCAACCGCGAGGTGCTCGAGTTCCTCGGCGCCGTGGCGTAGGCATCGCGGTGCGCGACTTCGGGGGGAAGACGGCGCTCGTCACCGGCGCCGCGAGCGGCATCGGCCGGGAGACCGCGCTCGCGTTCGCGCGCGCGGGCGCCGACCTCGTCGTCTGCGACGTGAACGACGCCGGCCTCGAGGAGACCGCGAGCGCGCTCCGGGGCCTCGGCCGGCGGGTCCTCGCCCGCCGGGTCGACGTCGCCAGCCGGGACGACGTGCAGGCATTCGCGGACGCGGTCCATCGCGACCACGAGGCGGTCGACGTCCTCGTGAACAACGCCGGCGTCGGGCTCGGCGGCGGCCTCCTCGACACGAGCCTCGAGGACTGGGAGTGGGTGCTCGGGATCAACCTCTGGGGCGTCATCCACGGCTGCCACTTCTTCGTGCCCCGAATGGTCGCGCGGAAGCGAGGCGGCCACGTCGTGAACGTCTCCTCCGCGGCGGGCTTCCTCGCCTCGGCCCAGCTGCTCGCCTACAGCACGACGAAGTTCGCCGTGTTCGGGCTCTCCGAGGCGCTGCGCCAGGAGCTGCACCCGCACGCCATCCAGGTGACGACGATCTGCCCCGGGATCATCAACACGCCGATCACGACGAGCGCACGGATGCGCGGCGCGGTGGGGACGTCGGAGGCGCGCACCGCGCTGATCGAGATGTATCGGCGACGGAACTACGGCCCCGAGCGCGTCGCTGCGAGCATCCTGAAAGCCGTCGCGCGAAACCGGTCCGTCGTGCCGGTGTCGCCCGAGGCGTGGGGTATGTACCTGCTGAAGCGGCTGTCTCCCGGGCTGATGGACCGCGTGAACCGCGCGCTCACCGCGCGGATGGAACGCGCGATGCAGGTCCGCCGGGACTGACGGCAGTTTTTCGGTTGACAGAACCGGCGGGGACGGTTTAGCCACCCCCGATGCGGCGGTCGGGACTGGCCCTCGTGGTGGGCCTCGCATTCGCCACAGGGCCTGCGCAGGCGGGGGTCGTCAGCCGGTTCCCGCCGGGCTTCCTCTGGGGGACCGCGATCAGCGGCTTCCAGAGCGACATGGGCGTCGGGGCACCGAACGACACCGGGACCGACTGGTGGGTCTGGGCGCACGACGCGCAGAACATCGCCGACGGGCGGGTGAGCGGCGACCTTCCGGAGAACGGCCCCGGCTTTTACGACCGCTACGACCGAGACGCCCGGCTCGCGCATGGCAGACTCCGGAACAATGCCCTCCGGATGTCGCTCGAGTGGAGCCGCATCTTTCCCACCTCGACCGCCGGCGTCGACCTCTCCGGCGGCATCACGCCAGCCGTGCTCGCGGCGCTCGACGCGCTCGCCGATCAGACGGCGGTGACCCACTACCGCGCCGTACTGTCCGACCTCCGTGCCAGGAAGCTCGAGCCGATGGTGACGTTGAACCACTTCAGCCTCCCGCTCTGGCTCCACGAGCCGCTCGCCATCCGGGACGCCTTCGCCTCGCTCGGCGCCGACGACGACGTGCCCTCCGGCCTGACGCACGCCGGCTGGCTCGATCCGGCGATCGTCGACGAGTTCACGAAGTTCGCCGCGTACGCGGGCTGGAAGTTCGGCGACCTCGTCGACCTCTGGTGCACGATCAACGAGCCGGTCGTGATCCTCGTGAGCGGGTTCATCAACGCGGCCGGCGTCGGCGGGAACTTCCCACCGGGCGTCTACAACTTCCCTGCCGTCATCGCGGCGATCCCGCAGCTCGTCACCGCACACGCCCGCGCCTACGACGCGCTCCACGTGACAGACACCGTCGATGCCGACGGCGACGGCATCGCCGCGCAGGCGGGCGTCGTGCACAACATGGTCGCGTTCCATCCCGAGAAGCCGATGAAGGCGCTCGACCAGCAAGGCGCGGCGCACGCCGACTACATCTACAACCGGGTGTTCCTCTACGCGATCACGACCGGCAACTTCGACGCCAACCTCGACGGTGACTTCGACGATCCGGGCGAGGTGCGCCCGGACCTCGCGGGCCGCAGCGACTTCATCGGCGTCAACTACTACCTCCGCGCTGTGGTGACCGGCGTGCCCTTCGCGGTGACGCCGCACATCCCGCTCTTCGATTTCCTGCCCACGTTCAGCTACCAGACGCCGCACAACCCCGACGGGTCGGCATGCCCGAGCACGTGCTCCGACTTCGGGTGGGAGATCTATCCGGCGGGACTCCGGGAGATGCTGACGTTCGTCGGCACCCTCGGCCGCCCCGTCTACGTCACCGAGAACGGGATCGCCGACGCCGGCGACACGCTCCGCGCGCGCTACATCTACGATCATCTGTCGACGCTCCAGCAGGCGATCGCCGACGGCGTGGCGGACGTCCGCGGCTACTTCTACTGGTCGCTCACTGACAATTTCGAGTGGTCGAGCGGCTACTACCCGCGCTTCGGGCTCGCGGCGTTCGATCCGCTGACTGGTAAGCGCCGGCTCCGCGCCGGTGCACGCCCGTATCGCGCGATCGCGACGCGGAACGGCATCACGAGCTCGCTCGCGGCCCGGTTCGCACCCTGACGATGTACTTCGACGCGGTCGTCGGCTCCGACTTCGAGGCGAGTGGGGAAGGTCGCGCACGCGTCCGGCTGACGCTGCGCGACGACCATCACGGGCCGCACGGATTCGTGCACGGTGGCGTGCTCTGCACGCTCGCGCACCAGAGCGCGGGCGCCGCCGCCTACTCGCGTTGCCGGGACGGTCAGGAGGCGGTCATGGTCGAGATGAAGATCAATTTCCTGCGCGCATCATGGACGGGCGCGCTCGAGAGTAGCTCCGAGGTCGTCCGTCACGGCGGACGGACGTCGGTCGTCGAGACGCGCATCGCCGGCGACGACGGCGAGCTTCGCGCGCTCGTCGTGTCGACGTTCCTCGTTCTCGAGCGCGCGCTGAGGGAACCTGCATGAAGACGGCCATCGTCCTCGGCGCGCTCTTGGCCGCCGCCCTCCCCGCCGCGGCGTATCATCGCCAGACGCCGCCGATCCTCCCGATCACGAACTCCGGGGACACCCTCCTTCCCCGCGTCCCCGCCGGCGGGCGCCGGCTCGCGCTTTCCCTCGACACGAGCGGCGAGCAGATCTTCCGTCAGGACCGCCGCATCAACGTGCTGCAACAGATCACGACGGCGGGCGACAACCGGAACCCGACGATCTCGCAGAACGGCTCACTCATCGCGTGGGACTCCGACTGCAGCGTGATCGGCTGCGCCGACCCCGGACGGCAGGTCTTCCTGTGGATGGGCGGGCACATAGTCCAGGTCACGCAGGATCCGACCGGGACGAGCGTGAACCCCGCGCTCGCGGCGCGCGGCACGCGGCTTGTATTCGAGTCGTCGGGCGATCTCGCGACGGTCGCGAACGGCGGCGTCACGCAGGTCTTCGTGCGGACGCTCGACGGGACGATCACGCAGCTGACGCAGGGCAACGGGCCGAGCCGGAACGCCGCGCTCAGCCGGAGCGGCGCGACGGTCGTCTACGAATCCACGAACGACGGCAACGGGGCGGACACGGGCATCGTGCAGATCTGGATGCTCGCACCGCACCACGGCGCTCCGACGGCGATCACCGCCGGCACGGCGCCCAGCCGGCTTCCCGCGATCAGCCCCGACGGTCACCTGATCGCCTTCGAGAGCACCGCCGATCTCACGGGCGACGGCCTCGACACCGGCGTCAGTCAGATCTTCCTCTATCGGACGACGACACAGACGCTGACGCAGTTGACGAACGACGCGTCCGGTTGCACTGGCGCGTCGGTGGGACCGTTCGCGTCCGACTGGCACGTCGGCTACGTCTGTCACGAGCAGGGCTTCTTCCACCAGGTCCTCACCAACCGGAGCTACCGCCTCCCGATCGACGGCGGTGACACGGTGCAGGCGGTCGCGGAGCTCGGACGGTACTTCTTCATGGTGAGCACGACCGCGAACCTGCTCGGCGGCGGCACCACGCCGGGGCACCAGCTCTATCTGCTGAACCTCTTCAAGCTCGCGGCGATTCCGGTTCCGTGAGGCGCGCGCTCGGGTCGTAGTAGAGCTCCTGCCGCGCGATGAGCCCGTCGCGGTAGCGGTAGATCACGACGTACTCGGAGCGGAGCCGGCGATCGTCGCGGGTGAAGTCGAACTCGATGCGAACGAACGCCGCGTCGCCCGCAGGCACGATCGCCCACTCGACGGGCCGGTACGCGATCGCGCGGACGTGGCGGATCGTGAGCGTGATGAACTCGAGCGTCCGGTCGACACCCTCGATGTGCGCGGGCCAGTCGAAGAGACGGACCGTCGGGCTCACGTAGACGACCGCCGGGTGGTACAGCGGCCGGGCGATCGACACGTCGGCGTCGGCGAACGCCCGGGCGAAGCACGCCTCCTGCGCGGCGATCGACGCGTCGGTGAGCGCCGTCACCGGGCGCTACGGGTCGGCAAACCGGCGATCTCGGGCTCGATCAGCTTCGTCGCCCACTCGACCGCCGCGGCGCGATGGCGGGCCTTCGAGCCGGCGTACGCGGCCTGATCGAGACCGGTGAGCGACGCCGCCGCCGACCGCGCCTGCTCGACGACGGTCGCCGCTGGACGCGCGACGCCATCGATCATGCCGCGCTCGAGCGCCTCGTCGGGCGAGTAGGACCGCGCGTGGAGGATCGCCTCGGTGTGCCAGCGCGGCGGGATCGCGGAGTGTGCCAGCGCGATCGCCCACGACGGCAGCGTGAGCCCGATCGCGACCTCGTTCAGATGGAGCCGGAACGTCCCTTCCGCCATGAAGCGGAGGTCACACGCGAACGCGAGCATTGCACCCCCGGCGATCGCATGGCCGGTCACCGCGGCGACCGTCGGGATCGGAAACGTGAACACGCGGAGCATCGTCCGCCCGAAGACGACCATCGTGCGCGCGAACTCGTCGGGCGGAAGCGTCGGCAGGAGCTTCAGGTTGAGCCCGGCGGAATACATGCCGGTGCGCCCCGCGATGACGACGGCTCCGGGCTGCTCGCGCTCCGCCCGGTCGAGGGCGGCACCGAGGCTCTCGAAGAACGGCAGGGCCATCGCGTTCACCTTGCCGTCGTCGAGCGTGATGACCGCGACGTCGTCGCGGACGTCGTACGTCGTCGTGTCCATCCCTAGTGCGAATGGGTTTCGCGGAACTGGAGGCCGTGCGCAAGCAGCTCGCGGACCTCGGGGCTCGGGTTCGCGGCTTCGATGCGCCGCACGGCCGGATGGTTTCGACCGAGCGACGCGATCAGGAGGAGCGTCGCGTACGCCTGGCTCTGCGGCGACTTCCCGCGGAGTGCCAGGTCGACGAGCGCGCTCTCGACGCGCGGCCCGCCGATCGCGAGGAGCGCCTGCGCGGAGCGCTGCTGGAGTGCGCGCTCGCTCGTCTCGAACGTCTGCGTGAGGACGGGGACGGCGTCGCCGCGGCCGCTCGCGCCGAGCGCCTCGATCGCGGCGGCGCGCACGCCGAGGTCCGGATCGCTGACGGCGTAGTGGCCGACTTCGCCGAGCGCCGCGGGATCGTCGTCGCGGGCGAGCGCGCGGACGGCCGCCGCGCGGACGCCGGGATCCCGATGGCCGAGGTACGCCGCGAGCTCCGCGCGATCGGCGGGGTGGCCGAGGCGCGCGCGCGCCGCGAGCAGCGCCGTCAGGACGAGCGGCGTGTCCGCCTCCGCCGCCGCGAGCGCGGGGAAGGCGTCGCCGGCGTGGCGGTCGGCGACGAGTTCGATGAGACCGACCCGCACGACCGGATCGACGGTCACGTCGCGAAGCGCTCGCGACAGCGCCGCGAGCTCCTCGGGCGCGAGCGGGGACAGCGTCGCGAATCCCCGGAGCTCGGCGAGCGCATCTCCGGCGAGGCGCGGGCTCGTCGAGGCGAGCTCCGTGAAGGCGAGACGGCGACGGGCCGCTGGCGCCGCGGGGGCATCGAGCGTCGCGATCGCGGCGCCGTCGGCGATCGCGCGCTCCACCGCCTCGCGCTGCGCCTCGGACGCGACCGGCACGACGCCGTCGCGCGCCCCGACGACGGTGTAATAGGTCCCGGCGGGCAGGTGCTCCGTCAGGTACGTCTGTCCCCACGCCGGTCTGAGAAAGACGACGACGTGCTCGCCGTCGATCGCCAGCGGCGGGCGCTTCGAATCGCCGCGCACCTCGGCGATGCCGGGGTCGGCGTCGTCCAGACGTCCGCGCAGCACGCGCTCGACGTGCATGCGGTAGAGGTGCAGCCGGCCCTCGTCGTAGAGCTCCGTCCGGCGCACGTCGGCGAGCACGATCGCGCTGGCGTCCGCGGCGAGCACGCGGAGCGGACGCGCCCCGGTCGTCGCGGCGACGGCCGGCGACGGGACGACGTTGGCGGTCGCCGGCGGAGACACCGCCGGCTGCAGCTCGTCGCCGGCGGCGTGCGCGCCCGCGACGAAGACCGCGGCGATCGCCGCGGCGGTGAGACGTCGGAGGCCGGTCATGGCGTCAGCATCACGCCCGGCGGGGTCCAGGCATGGTCGTTGTTGGCGTCCACGTAGAGCGGGTTCGTGAACGCGAGCGCGAGGAGGCCGTCCTCGTTCAGGTTGCCGTCGGTCAGGTTGGCGAGCGTCGTGTTGCCGCTCTGGCGGAGGCTGTTCGGCATGAACGGGAAGAGCGGGTGCGACGTCCCGTCGGTGCCGCGGACGACGACGACGATCCAGGAGTCCGCGGTGAGCGTCAGGGGGAGCGTGTACGTCGCGGTCAGGTGCGACGCACCCGGGATCGACGGGAAGTCGTTCATCGGGACCACGGTGAAGTCGGTGCCGGCGACCGCCTCGAAGTTCGGGAAGACGCGGTAGCGGTCCGGCGTCCCGGCGTCGTTGTCGTGGTCGTAGGCCTGCGGCGCGTTGTTCACGAAGAACTGGATGCGATCGAACTCCGCCCAGGCGGGGCTCGACACGGTGACCGTGACGTTCACCACGCCGTCGCTCGTGCTGACCATCGACCCGTGGGCGAGGTCGAGCGCCGCCGTCTCGCCCGTCGACGGCGCATTCACACTCACCGTGACGAACGGCGCGTTCGTGCCGATCGCCTTCCCCGCGATGACGTTCGCCGCGAGATTCTGCGCTTCGGGGGTGAGGAGTCCCGGGTCGGTGACGGCCGACGCGACGTAGGTGCGCGCGTTCATCTGCGTCGTGCGGCGCTGGTGGGTGTCGGAGTCGGCGACGCCGGTCTTGAGGATCCCCTGGTTCAGCATGTTGAACCAGTCGCCAAGGTTCTCGCCGAGGAAGTGCTGCAGGTCGCCCGTGCGACCGTCGGTGCCGATCCACACCTCGAGCGCGTCGAAGCCGGCGTCGAAGAGGTTCGTGATGGACGGATCGAGGCGGCGGGCCGCGGGCGGGGTCGCCGACTGGGGCGGGACGGTCGCGGTGTCGATCGTGAGCCCGTCCGTGTTGAAGTGGCTCCGCATGTGGTTGATCTGGATGAGCGGCGCTTCGAGGTGCGCGGCGGCGTAGATCTCGGCGGGCGAGAGGTTGAAGCTTCCGAGCGACGGGAAGTCCATGCCGGGCGCGATGCCCGCGCGGCCCCAGTCGACGCCGCCGCCGTTCAGCTTCGACGGGTCGACCGGAACGGGCCACGCGTTGAAGTGGCCGTAGTCGAAGGTCGTGATCTCGGCACTCGTCGCCGTCGAGATGAGGTCGGTGACGCCCATCGCGAGGAGCGTCGGGCCGAAGTCGGACCGGAAGTCGTGATCCGACGGCGTGAAGAAGTCCATGCCGTCGGCGAGCATGGTCGCGACGCGCTCCTCGCGCGTCACCTCCGAGTCGGGGCTGTCGATCGAGTGGACGTGGTGGTCGCTCGCGACGAACCCCGGGGTGGCGACGACGCGGGCGAGCTGGGCGGCGACCGTCGTCGTCGCGCCGGCCGTGATCGTCACCGGCTGCGTGAATCCGGAGTACCGCGGCCCGTGCGACACCGCGAGCTGGTACGTCCCGGGCTCGACCTCGGACACGCCGGTGTCGCCGGTCCGATCGGCGAACGTCACGAACGCGATGCCGTACGCGAGGCCGTCCTCGATCTGCTCGCCGAAGACGCCGGTCACGTTGTTCACGAGCCCGAGGACGCTCTGCGTGTTCCGCGGGTCCGGGCTCGGGTCGAAGCCGACGAGCTGGACCTTGGCGGGGATCGGCGCGCCGTTCTGGTCGGTGACCGTCACGCGGAGGCCACCGGCGGCAGGCAGGTCGAAGTCCTGCATCGTCGTGGCGGCCGCGGTGATCGTGATCGGCGCCGGGTCGGGCGTGCCGAACAGGCGGCCGTCCTTGTTCGCGCGCACGTTGTAGTTTCCGGGCGCGAGCGTGCCGCGGTACGAGCCGTCGGCGGCCGTCCGGAAGTGGTCGACGACGTTCTGAGACATTTGGTTCACCGGCGTACCGAGGACGGCGACGTCGGCGTTGCCGAGGGGCTGCCCGCCGGAGGTCACGTGGCCGCTGAGCGTTCCGGTCGTGACGCCCTGAATCTCGTTGCGGGCGTCCTCGATCGACGCGACGCTCCCATCACCGACGGCGAAGTAGCGCGTCACCGTGATCGCGTCGCCGGGCGATCCCGACGGGGCCATGTGGAACGCCGCATTCGGCGACTGAGCGCCGATCAGGACGAACGTCACGTCCTGGCCGAGGAGGACGGCGGTGACGCCGGACGTGTTGAAGTTCGACACCTTGTTGAAGGTCGTGATGTAGGCGTAGGACACCCCGTCGGCTTTGTCCTCGCCGCTCCAGGCCACGAAGTTGCACGGGTTGCAGGTCCCGGTCGCGCACGGCTTGAAGCTGTTCGCGGGACAGCTCGTCGTCACCAGCGGCTCGCCGAAGCCGTACGCCGGCTCGAACAGCTCGACCTGCCCCGAGCCGTTCGCGATGTCGCCGAAGAAGATGGAGAGCCCGTTCGCGTCGTTCCCGTTGTTCGTGATCGTCGTCTCGATCCGGACGTACGATTTCCCGGGCTCGAGGATGTAGTCGGTCTGGACGTCGATCGGCAGGTCGCGATCGTCGGCATCCGAGGGGAACGCGAAGCCGAGGCCGGTGACCACGCTGCTCGCATTGATGTAGTCGAGGAGGTCGTCCGGGCCGGTCGCGCGCACGACGGCGGGCTGACCGTTCGTGCCGTCGTTGAGGACGGTGACCGAGGTGTAGTTCGCGGTGTTCTCGAGGTTGATGAGCTGGGTCAGCTCCTCGAAGCTGTCGCGCTCGTCACCGGTCGCGCGCTGGCGGTCGGCGTCGATGATGTTGCCGCCGTAGATGCCGATCCCGAACATCACCCGGCCCGGCTTCTGGATGACGACCTGGATCTTGTCGTTCGCGAGGAGGAAGTCTCCGATCTCGCCGCGCGCCAGCGGGCCTTCGATCAGCTCCGCGGGCGCCGTGATCTGCTTCGCGCGCGAGTAGGTCGCGTCCGGGCGCGGGAAGAGGCTCGACGGCCAGGCACCGCATCTTCACGAGGTCGACGTCCTTCGTACCGGCCGAGCTCGCCGCGATCGAGCGGATCCGCTTCCGCGCCGGCCTGAAGACGCCGGCCGTCACCTTGAGCGGGACGGTCATCGTCTGGCGCGCGGTGCAGACCGCGGAGGACGTCGGCAGGAGCGCGGTCGCCGCGGCCTCGAGGGCGTTCAGCTCCGGGTCGTTCTTGGGAAAGTGCGGCTTGTTCTTGATCTGGTACGAAACGATGTCCGTCGGCGTGCACGCCGGGAAGCGCGGATCGGTATTGTTCACGCACACGGCGATCGGGAACCGGCAGCTGCCGTTGGCGACGCCGTCGGCGTCGCAGGTCGGGTCCCCGTCGGTGCAGCGGACCTCTTTCGGCCGGCTCGCGGGAAAGTTCGGAACGGCGCCGTCGTGCTCGACGAGACAATCGGTCGCCGAGGAGCCGCCGCCCGGAATCGCGCAGCTCCCCGGGCAGGCGGCGCCCGCCGGGGCCGCGATCAGCGCCGGAAACAGGCCCACCGCAGCAAGCCACGATCGACGTCGAACCACCCGAATCAGCCGCATATCTCCTTGTCCCCCCTTCACTTTCTGCGAGCTACCGAGCGGACGGCGACCTTATGCGGACCCGTCTCGTCAGGTCAATGAAATACTCGTGTAACCACTTACATACCGGCTTGACTGTTTCTTTAATTCGCGGTACGCAACCCCCATGACGAGCGCTGCGGTGGCGACCCGGCGACGCCGGACCCAGGCCGAGCGCAGCGCCGCGACCCAGGCGCAGCTGCTCGACGCCACGATCGAGTGCCTCGCCGAGGTCGGCTACGCCCGGACCACGACCGCGGTCGTCGCCGAACGCGCCGGAGTATCGCGCGGGGCCCAGCTGCACCACTTCCCGACGAAGGCCGATCTCGTCACCCACGCGATGGAGCGCGTCTTCGACCGCCGGCGGGAGGAGTTCGTCGGCGCGATCGTGATGTTGCCAGAGGGTCTCGATCGCGCGGCGGCCGCCGTCGACCTGCTCTGGGCGATGGTTTCGGGTCCGACGTTCTACGCCTGGCTCGAGCTGACGGTCGCTGCCCGGACCGATCCCGAGCTCCGACCCCGCGTCGCGCAGCTCGGCGAGCGCTTCATCGAGATGGTGCGCCGCACGTTCCTCGAGCTGTTTCCGGCGCCGCCGAACCCGTCGCCCCTCTACGAGGCCGTTCCCACCTTCGTCTTCGCGCTGATCGACGGTCTCGCGCTCCAGCAGCTCCACGCCACGGACCAGGAGCAGGTCCGGAACGTGCTCGACGCGCTCAAAACCCTGGCACCGCTGGCGTTCGCGCCGGCCCCGCCCGACGGAGGACCCCGATGACGACTCACACTGCAGGCGCACTCCTCGGCACGGCGTACACGGTCCCGGAGGAAGAGCGTCCCACCCGCGCGGCCGAGACGTACCCGGCGTTGCTTCGTCGGCTGAGCCATCAGTCGGTGGTCAAGCACTTCGACGCGTACGCCGACATCGACTGGGACAGCGCCGAGTTCCGGATCGACCCGGACGACCCGCGCTGGCAGCTTTCCGAAGACGACACGCTCGGCGGGACGGCGTGGTACCGCGCCCAGCCCGAGGCAATCCGCGCGCGCATCGGCCTTCACATGTTCGCGACGTTCATGAAGCTCGGCGTGCAGTTCGAGAGCGTGCTGAAGCGCGGGCTCCTCGATTTCGCCGCCGGGCTGCCGAGCGGCGCGCCCGAGTTCCGCTACGTCTACCACGAGGTCATCGAGGAGGCGCAGCACTCGCTCATGTTCCAGGAGTTCGTGAACCGGACCGGATTCGAGATCGCCGGCCTGCCACCGCTCATGCGGTTCGGGACGCGACAGGTGATCCGGTTCGCACGCACCTTCCCCGAGCTGTTCTTCGTTTTCGTGCTCGGCGGCGAGGACCCGATCGACCACGTGCAGCGCCGCGCGCTGAAGAGCGGCGGTCCGATGCACCCGCTGCTGAAGCGCATCATGCAGATCCACGTGACCGAGGAGGCGCGTCATCTCTGCTTCGCGCGTCACTACCTGAAGCAGCGCGTACCGCACCTCGGGCCGATGCGCCGCGCGATGCTCGCCGTCCGTGCGCCGATCATCCTCGCGGTCATGGCGCAGCTCATGATGCGCCCGTCGCGCGACATCATCCGGACCTACGGCATCCCGCCGGAGGTCGTCGCGGAGGCGTATACGCGAAACCCGCGGCATCGCGCCGAGACGATCGAGGCGCTCCGGAAGATCCGCGCGCTGTTCGCCGAGCTCGGCATCGTCGCACCGCGGCTGTGGCGACGGCTCGGGCTCTGGGACGCCGCGCCCGCCGCGGCGTGACGTCCCGGGTGCACCCGCACCACCGATAGCGTCCCGGCATCGTTTCGTGGCATTGCCGGCCGTCGACGCGGCGCACCTGGATCGCCCGTGGACGCACGATGCCGGAGCTGAGGCGATCGCGCGCCGTCGGAACCGTCGCCATCTTCGCGACGGTCGTCTGCGCGCTGGTGACGGATCACCGGACTGCCGTCGCGCGGTGCCACGGCCGGCACTGGGTCGGAACATGGGCGACGAGCCCGTCGGTCGGAACCGGCGGTCCGTTCACCGACCAGTCCCTCCGTCTCGTCATCAACCCGACCTTCGGCGGGAAGCGAGTCCGGGTGCGACTCTCGAACCGCTACGGATCGCAGCCGGTGACGCTCGGCGCCGTCACGATCGCGCGGCGTGCATTGGGCCCGGCCGTCGTTCCCGAATCGCTTCGGATCCTGCGCTTCGCTCACGCCCGCGCCGTCACGATTCCCGCCGGCGGCGAGGTGGTGAGCGATCCCCGACGCTTCACGCACGCCGCGTTCGAGGACGTGGCGGTGAGCATGGACGTCGTGGGGGAAAGCGGCCCGGTGAGCGAGCAGGCCTTCGCGCTCCAGACGTCGTACGCCTCGCCCGCGGGAAGCGGCGATCAGACGGCCGATCCGACGGGCGCCGCGTTCACGGAGACGCTCACGGCGTGGCCCCTTCTCACCGACCTCGAGAGCCTAACGGCCGCCCGCGTGGGCGCCGTCGTGACCCTCGGCGATTCGATCACCGACGGGATCGGTGGCCCCGTCGATGAGAATCGACGCTATCCCGACCTCCTCGCGCGCCGGCTCGCCGCCGCCGGTCTTCGCGTGCCGGTCCAAGTCGAAGGGGTCGGCGGGAACCAGATTCTCCGGAACCGCGTCGA
>Ga0070741_10010894_pt1 | contig 16987 bp, 13 predicted proteins | sample Coa_R1_4_FD_66440 | JGI IMG/M metagenome (GOLD analysis project Ga0070741, IMG submission 66440) | Surface soil microbial communities from Centralia Pennsylvania, which are recovering from an underground coalmine fire - Coalmine... | ecosystem: Environmental > Terrestrial > Soil > Unclassified ...
TCAGCGGCGTCCGCGTCCCACCAGGCGAAGTGCTGATGCTGTCCTTTTTCGCCGGCAATCAAGATCCAGAGGTGTTCCCTGATCCAGACGAGGTGAATTTTGATCGCACGCCGAATCCCATTCTCAGCTTTGGTCGCGGCATCCACGCCTGCCTGGGCCAGCAGCTGGCACGCATGGAGATGCAGGTTCTGTGGACCACCCTGCTCAAGCGCCTGCCCAACGTCCGCCTAGCGGTTGCGCCGTCTGAGGTGCCCTGGCGTTCAAACGACTCGGCGACCACAGGCCCGGCTCACCTTCCAGTGATCTGGTAGCCCGTCCTCCATCCCTGACGAGGGAAAGGCTCGCTTCTCTCTTTCTCTCGTCGGGAATAAATAAAAACACAATATCGTTTCTAACTAAAGACAGGCAGGGAAGCAATAGCCAGAAGGTCATAAACATGATGAGAAGTTACAAAATTGTCTTGACAGCAGGGAACCCACTGATGTATTATCCTCAAGTGGGAATATTCTATCTTCTCATGAATAAAGATGGGCGGTTGCTGAAATTGGTAGACAGGACAGACTTAGGATCTGTTGGTGATGAACCGTGAGAGTTCGAGTCTCTCACCGCCCACTTACCGGGATGGTAATGCAGTTTTGCGGGAGTGGCTCAGTGGTAGAGCATCTCCTTGCCAAGGAGAAAGTCGCGGGTTCGATCCCCGTCTCCCGCTCCAGCCTGTCTAGACAGAGGGCGGCGATGATCCATGTCCCTCGTTGTCGTTGGGCAAGCGCACATGCAACCCACACTCGACATAGATCACAGAGCTTGAGATATACATATCCGTTGGAGACTGCTAGTTTGTCTGTGGGGTGGTCTATGGGTGGTGCTTGCCTCTCTGTGCTTCCCGCTGTCTATTCACTATTGAGAAGTGTACACCGTGTAACTTCAAACTCGGCTTTATCAAGTATATACTACATGTACAGAAGAGCATGTCGGAGGAAATGTGAAGGTCTCTGTTGAAAAAAAGCCTACCAGCGAGGCTGTCCTTGATGTAGAATTAACCTGGGACGAGATGGAAAAAGCCTCAGAGAGAGCATACCGCAAGCTGGTGCAAAAAGTTGATGTTCAGGGCTTCCGTCGCGGTAAAGCCCCCCGTTCTATTTTGGAACGCAGGTTGGGCAAAGAGTATATCTATCAGGAGGGTCTCGATGACCTTATTTCAGAGACCTACAGCAACGCCGTTAAAGAGTACGAGCTGACGCCCATCAGCCAGCCGAAGCTTGATGCACCTATCTTCGAGATGGGGCAGCCCTACCACTTTACGCTGACCGTGCCGATTATCACTCCTGTCGAATTGGGTGATTATCACGCGCTCCACTTTGATCGCGAAGAGGCAAGCGTCACTTCAGAGGAAGTCGATAAGGAAATTGAGTCGCTGCGCAATCGTCAAGCAACCTGGGAGACCGTTGAGCGACCTGCAGACTACAATGACCGCGTGACCGTTGACCTCAAATTGACGCCCGTTGAGCCTATCGAAGGTCTGGAGACGATTTCAAACCTGAAGGATAATACTTTTGAACTGACCAACGAACGCCACGGCCTGTTTACAGGCATGGATGAGCAGCTTGTTGGCATGCAGGCGGGCGAAAGTAAAACATTCACCACCACGATCCCTGAAGATTACAGCAACCCCAAACTGGCTGGCAAACAGGCCAATTACGAGGTTACCGTCCATAAAGTAGAAGAGAAGCACCTCCCCGAGTTGGATGACGCCTTCGCCAAAAAGGTCAGCGACGAGCAGTATGAGAGCCTGGAGGATCTGAGCAAGGCCATCAGCGACAATATCCTCGAAAGCAAAAAACGACGCATTAACGATGAACTGCGCGAGAACGTATTGAATGCAGTCATCGAGCAATCAACGTTCAGCATCCATCCCATACTGATAGATGAAGAAGTGGAGAATCTGGAGCACCAGTTCTCGCACATGCTTGAGCAGCAGCACCTCTCAATGGATCAATACCTGAAGATGGTGCGCAAGACTCATGAAGAGTACCATCAAGAACTGCGGCCAGATGCGGAACAGCGTGTGAAGCGACAACTTGTGCTGGAAGAGGTCGCGCGTCGCGAGAATGTAGAAGTCGAGGCGGCGGAGATCGAGTCACTCATCAATGCGTACGCACAGATGGGGCAGGAGTTGCCTCGCACCGAATCACAAATACGCGCATTGATGCTTGCCTATAGAAGAGAGAAATCATTGACGCGCCTGGTTGAAATAACTGCTGGTCCCGATCCCGATGCAGAAAGCGAAGAAGAGGCGACAGAAGAGGCGAGCATTGCAAACGCCGAAGCTGCCGCACTCGCTGGCGACAATGCTGTAGATGAAGCTCAGCAAAGTGATGCTCTGCAAGCTGAGGAATCTGCAACAGCAACATCTCTAGCTGGTAACACAACTGAGGAGACAGTAGAGTAATAATGCGACCATCGGGTGCAGAGTTGCACTTGCAGGAAAGGTGACAGACGTGGCAAACTCGAAAAACATACGTACCACATACCGTTGCTCGTTTTGCGGCAAAAGCCAGGATCAGGTGCAGCGATTGATAGCAGGACCTGGTGGTGTCTATATCTGCGATGAATGTATCGACCTGTGTCGGGAGATCATCGAAGAAGAGCAAGCCACCGTCGCTAAGCCACGCCTGCAAGCAGGCAAAATACCAACGCCTAAGAAAATTTACGAACAACTCAGTCACTACGTCATCGGGCAGGAGCGTGCCAAAAAGACGCTTGCAGTGGCCGTCTATAACCACTACAAGCGTATTGGCGTCGGCATGCAGATTGATGACGTTGAGTTAGGCAAGAGTAATATTCTGATGATGGGGCCTACCGGGTGCGGTAAGACGCTGCTCGCACAGACGCTCGCCAAAATCCTGGATGTCCCTTTCTGTATCGCAGATGCCACGGCTCTGACCGAGGCGGGTTATGTCGGTGAGGATGTAGAAAACATCCTGCTGCGCTTGATCCAGACTGCCGATTTCGACGTGGCACGTGCCGAGCGCGGTATTGTCTACATCGACGAAATCGACAAGATTGCCCGTAAGTCGGATAACCCTTCGATTACACGCGATGTTTCTGGCGAGGGCGTACAACAAGCCTTGCTCAAGATCATTGAAGGCACAGTTGCTAATGTACCTCCGCAGGGTGGTCGTAAACATCCTCACCAGGACTTTATCCAGATCAACACCTCCAATATCCTGTTTATCTGTGGTGGAGCCTTTGAGGGTCTGGACAAGATCGTCGAGCAACGTGTGGGCAGCAGCAAAACTATTGGCTTCCGCAGCAAGAAGCAAGACGAGTCCAGCACGAAGGACGAAAAAACAGAAGAGAGCATCTTGACCCAGCTCATCCCGGATGACCTGCTCAAATATGGCTTGATCCCTGAATTTGTGGGACGCCTGCCAGTGGTCGTCTCCCTGGATAGCCTGGACAAAGAGGCGCTGATCCGTATCTTGACCGAACCTAAGAACGCGATCATCAAGCAATACCAGAAGTTCCTACAACTTGATCGCGTAGAGCTGGTCTTCACCAACGATGCACTGGATGCAGCGGCTGAAAGTGCATTGAAGCAAAAGACGGGTGCACGAGGTTTACGTACCATTATCGAAGAATTGCTCCTCGATGTCATGTACGAAATCCCGTCTCGTGCCGATGTCAAGAAAGTGATCATTAATGGTGATGTCATCACCTCACACCATAAACCGTTGCTTGTAACGCGTAGCGATAGAGCTACAGCATATTCTGAAGATGAGTCTGCTTAGCGCAGACTCATCATCGTTACTAGGAACTGAGAACCAACTGTGGCTGTTAAGTCAGGAGAGATAGGCGGAAACCGATGAGTGAACAAGAACGCCTGGGGGCAATGCAGGAAGTCCATGAGTCCTATCCTCTTGTGGCGTTAAAAAGCGTCGTTGTATTCCCTCACAATCGTCATCCGCTGCCCATTGCGCGAGAGAAGACGGTGCGTGCGGTTGAAGAGGCGATGATGCGGCCCGACCGATACCTTATCGCCGCCACACAACACAGTGCCGATATAGAAGATCCTGAACCCAAAGATATCTATTCCATTGGCACGCTTGCCGAAGTGACCACGATGCATCGGCAGCAGGACGGCTCTATTCAGGTGCTCGTGCGCGGCATCCGTCGCGTCCACATCGATGAGTACCTGGATTCCGAGCCGTTTATGCAGGTGAAAGTCTCGATGCCGCCGGAGCCAGTAGCAAAGGGAGCCCAAGCTGATGCCCTGGTTCGTACTGCCATTAGCTTGTTTGAGCGCTATGCTCAACTGAATCGCCGCTTCGCCGTCGAGGATATCAACTCGATTGTTGACCTCAAGACTCCTCCCCGACTCGCCGATACCCTTGCTGCCCATATTGTTACCGACATGGAACAACAGCAGGATCTGCTGGAGACCTTCGATCCCGCTGAACGCCTGGAGAAGATCTGTGTGATCATGGGTAACGAGATCGAGATCCTGGAACTCGAAACTTCCATTCGCAGTCGTGTCCGCCAGCAGGTAGACCGTTCTCAAAAAGAATTTTACCTGCGAGAGCAATTGCGGGCGATCCATGAGGAACTACAAATGGAAACGACTACGGAGGCAGACGAGTTACGCGAGAAGCTGAAGGAAAAAGCGTTGCCAGCTGAGGTGGCATCCAAGGTACGCAAGGAGATTGATCGCCTGGAGCGTACCCCCGCACAGTCTGCCGAGATCGGCGTGATTCGTTCCTACATCGATTGGGTACTAGCACTGCCCTGGAGCGAACGCAGCCAGGACCATTTCGATCTGCAATTGACGCGGCGTATCCTCGAAGAGGACCATTACGGTTTGGAGGGGATCAAAGAGCGCATAATCGAATTTCTGGCTGTGCGCCAGTTGCTGCGCCAGCAACAAGCCAGGAGTGGCAGTGATCGTAAGCGAGAAGGTCAGGGGCAAATTCTCTGCTTCATAGGTCCTCCGGGAGTAGGCAAAACATCGCTGGGGCAATCGATAGCCAGAGCTTTAGGCCGCCAGTTCGCACGCATCTCGCTAGGTGGAGTGCATGACGAGGCCGAGATTCGAGGTCACCGCCGTACCTATGTTGGTGCCCTGCCGGGACGTATTATTCAGAGTATGAAAACGGTAGGCGTGCGTAATCCCGTCTTCTTGCTCGACGAGATTGATAAGCTCTCTTCGGAGAATCGGGGCGATCCCGCAGCTGCCTTGCTGGAGGTCCTCGATCCTGAACAGAACAGCACATTTACCGATCACTACCTGGAGTTGCCCTTCGATCTATCCGAAGTCTTTTTCATCTGCACCGGCAACGTCAAATACCAGATCCCCCGCCCGTTAGCCGACCGCATGGATATTATCGACTTACCAGGCTACATGCTGGAGGAAAAGGTCAATATTGGCATGCGCCATCTGTTGCCCAAGGTTCTGCGCGAACACGGGCTGACATCGGATCAATTGAAGATCTCTCAATCGATGATGCAGCGTATCATCACCGACTACACCCGCGAGGCTGGTGTTCGTACCCTCGACCGCCAATTGGCAGCCATCTGTCGCAAGGCAGCATACCGGGTACTGGAGAAGCCCAATACCCACTTGAGTATCACGCCGAAGCGACTGGAACAATACCTGGGTCCGCCACGCTACAGCGATGCTCCCCCCTTGTTGCGCAATATGGTTGGTGCAGCAATGGGTATGGCCGTTATGGAGAGTGGTGGTATTCTCTTGCCGGTAGAAGTGGTGACGATGGTTGGCAAAGGCGATTTGCAGGTCACAGGTCAACTGGGTGATGTCATGCGTGAGTCTGCTGTCACCGCTCTCTCCTACATTCGCACGCGTGCCAACGATCTCAATATCGATCCCAGTTTCCAAGACACTACCGATATACACATCCACTTGCCAGAGGGAGCGCTTCCTAAAGATGGACCATCGGCAGGCATTACTATTGCAGCAGCCCTCGTCTCGGCGCTCACCCGACGACCAGTACGCGGCGATCTCGCCATGACAGGTGAGATCACACTCTTAGGCAGCGTCCTGGCTATCGGCGGCCTGAAAGAAAAAGTGCTGGCCGCACAACAGGCAAACATTCGACACCTGATCGTCCCAGCGGCCAACAAAAAGGAGCTGGCAGAGATACCCACCAAAGTTCGTCAACGTATCGATTTCACATTCGTCGACAACATGGACCAGGTAATCGAAAAAGCGCTGCTGGAAGCTCCTATGGAGGAGTCAAGCGAGAAGGACGATGAGCCTGTACCATTGCGCCTGGAGGACCGCTTTGCCGCCCTGCACGAGCAAAGTCAGCGTCGCACAAACAGATCCACCGAAATTCAGGATGAGCAAGAGGAGTCCAATGACGATGAGGCAAACGCGTTCATGATCCCGCCACCTGATCGTACAACCCAGGATTCATTCCCTCGTGCTCGTGCCAGGAAAGATAATGAAGACATTTGATAATTGTCTGCCTGATTCGTTCATACTAATAGAGATGCACCTATATAAATTTGTGAGCGCCGCAGGCGCGAGCTAGCGACAGCAGGACAAGCGTTTAAAGAGGATGCAACCGCTTCTGCATTCGCAACTTTTGTAAACGCAGTACGTATTAAAAAGTGAAGTCTTGAACAGATCGCCAACCTGGGTTGTGGATGCATTCGCTAATCCAGTGTTTATAGCATAGATGAAGCACATATATTCTTGCAAAGGTCTCATAATCGTAAAAGAGAGGGATGTTAATCATGAGTTATGAAGGACAGGACCCTAACCAGCAGTCAGGTCAACCCAATACGGGGAACTATGGTGGATACTATACACCGCCGCAGCCACAACCAACTGATCCCTATGGCGGTCAGTCATATGGCCAATATGGGGCGCAAGGTAGCAATCAGCAGCCACCCTACGGTCAGCAGCAGCCTCCTTATGGACAGCAAGGCTACCAGCAGCCACCCTACGGTCAGCAGCAAGGATTTTCCACTGGTACGACATCGCTCGGTCTGTCACAGAACATAGCGGCGGTCCTGGGCTACGTCTTCCTCTGGGTGGGAGGACTGATCATTTTCTTCGTGGAGAAGCAGAATCGCTTCGTGCGCTTCCACGCCATGCAGTCCGTCATCTTCTTCGGAAGTCTCAGCATTGCCGTCTGGCTTGTGGGCATTCTCGCATGGTTCCCATTGATCGGCTTTCTCTTCGGCCTACTCCACAGCGTGCTAATTATAGCCGGTATCATAGGCTGGATCGTGCTAGTCATCAACGCCTACCAGGGTAACTACTTCAAACTGCCCTACATAGGCGATTATGCTGAGAAGTACGCCAACCAGATCACGCTCTAAGCAGCGGCAAGAAGCACAAAAAGCAGTGGGTCGTCAGGCGACCCACTGCTTTTTGTGCTTCTTGCTGGATATAAGTTTGAAGGTTCTCCCCACAAGGATTTTCGGTATAGAAACACGAAAAAACCGCCCATGTGGGCGGGTGAAACGGCGATTTCCTATTTTCCCGTGGAGTTGCCTCCAAAGTATCGTCGGGGCTGAAGAGCTTAACTTCCGTGTTCGGGATGGGAACGGGTGTACCCTCTTCGCTATGATCACCGGTTCACCTGCACATACAGGCGGTTCCGTTTGACATGGTGTATAATAGCACTCTTGCCTCAACCTGTCAATGGGTTTCTGGACCAATTTTGCAGAGAAAAATAAATTCGTCAGAAACTTCCCAGCATCCTCAAAAATTGCACGCCAGACAACGACCACCAAAAGCCAGAACAGGGAAATTCATCGAAACACTTGACAGCATCCATCTTTCTGGTCTATTATAGACTCAATGAGTCTGGAATAGGAAGGAGAGAGAGGTGAAGTATTCACAAGCGACCAATTATGCGCTCCATACGATGATGTATTTTGTGGCTCTGCCTCCTGGGAAAATTATTGGTGTCCAGCAACTAGCAGAGCTACAGGAGCTTTCTCCGACGTATCTCTCCAAGATTTTGACCAGGCTCGTGAAGGCGGGCATGATCGAGTCTACTCCCGGTGTGCACGGAGGATACAGGCTGACGAGAAATAGAGAGGAGCTTTCTTTCCTGGATGTCATTCATGCCATTGAAGGGACTGCCTCATTGTTTCACTGTGATAATAGTGAAGATCATCAGGGGTGTTTGATTCAGGAGGTGATGACACAGGCAGAGCAGCAGATGGAAGAGTATCTCAAGGGGCGCAAACTGGTTGAACTGGTTGACAAGAATCCTGGTTTGTCGAGCATGTTGAATGTGTTGGACCGGTCGCCAACGTGAATGCTGGATGTCAGGGAGGGTGCTTTTTTTTAATCGCAATTGTAGATATTCAGGATCTGTAAAATCTCTTAATCTCTTCGTCTTTTATTAAAAAAGAGAGGTCATGTTATGATCATTGATTGTGCCATTATTGGCGGTGGGCCAGCTGGCTTAAATGCGGCGCTTGTCCTGGGGAGAGCCAGGAGAACCGTTCTGATGTTTGATGATAACCGGCCGCGAAATGCTGTGACGCAAGAGTCGCATGGATTTCTGACACGCGATGGCGTGAAACCAGGCGAGTTCAGAAGCATTGCGCATCAGGAAATCAGCAAGTATCCTTCCGTTGCAATCCGGCATATGCGGATCAGTGATGTGAGTAAGCATGAGGGCTGGTTTGAGCTTGTTGCGGACAACGGCGAGATTGTGCAGGCCAGAACCATCATCCTCGCCACAGGTCTGAAAGAGACACTTCCTGGGATAGATGGCATTCACGACTATTACGGGAAAAGTCTGTTTAGCTGTCCCTACTGCGATGGTTGGGAACTCAAGGAAAAGCCCCTGATTGTGATTGCAGAAGAAGGGCAACGCGCCTTCCATATGGCGAAACTCGTCTGGAATTGGAGCCGGGACCTGCTGGTCTGTACGAACGGTCATGCTCTCTTCACAACAGAGCAAAAAGAAATGCTCAGGAAGAAAGAGATCGAGGTCGTTGAAGACAGGATCACGGCTCTCGTTGGAGAGAAGGGCATGCTGGAGTGGGTCGTGTTTGCCTCCCATGCAGCCAGCGCGCGTCAGGGAGGCATTGTCGCCTCCCAGTTGCTTCAGGCTTCGCCTTTTGGCGAAGAACTCGGCTGCCAGATGAATGCTATGGGAGGAATCGTCACGGACCCCTTTGGGAGAACGACCGTTGCAGGAGTGTATGCCGCTGGTGATACCTTGATGGCTGTCCCGCATCAACTCATCATCGCTGCTGCTGGGGGCAGTTGGGCCGCTGCAGGCGTGAATACAGATTTAACCGAACGCGAATTTCTGTAACCCAGGAGAGGTGCTGCATCACGGAAAAACACAGTTCTCCTGTCATCGGACAGGTACAAGTGAAGCAAGGAAGGATACATCAGATATGAGCCATGAGAGAACCCATCGATATACAGCAGATCAAGACGATCCGCACAACCACAAACATACGGGAACATCAGCGTTTCTCAATCTCTCAGACCGTTTTTTTGCGCCACTCGATAGACAGATTGTCGCCTGGCTCCAGCTTGCGCCGGGGAGCCGAGTGCTGGATGCCGGATGCGGTAGTGGTGGCATGACCCGGCTCCTGGCCCAGGCGGTCGGATCAGACGGTGAAGTGTTCGGGTTAGATGCCAACGCTCAATTGATCGAGGGGGACCGCAGTCAAGTAAGAGATACAGATGTGGCCGGACAGATACAATTTCAGGAGGGCGATGTGTTGCATCTGCCATTCGAGGATGGCACGTTTGATCTCGTCTGGTGTAGTCGCGTTATTCACGGTCTGAGTGATCAAGTTGCTGGGGTACGCGAACTCGCACGAGTCGTACGACCAGGCGGGCGCGTCGTGCTGCGCGAGGGTGGCCTGCTCCCACGCTTCCTCCCCTTTGACGTGGGTCTGGGCGATCCCGGCCTGCAGGGACGGCTAGAGGTGGCGCACGAGCAGATGTTCGCCAACTGGCGCGGTTCGCTGCCGAACGGGGTGGCCTACCCCTACGGCTGGAGCCACATTTTACGTGAAGTCGGGTTGAGAGAGGTAATGCCCAAGAGTTTTTTGCACGAGTTCGCTTCATCCCTTGAAGCATCTCAAAAGGACTATTTAGAGTCCTGGTTGAGTGGCTACCTTCGTCATCCGGAGCATAAGCAGCGTCTTTCGGCCCGGGATATCTCTACCCTTGAACAGTTGCTAGATCCAGCGAGTCCACAGTATGTTTTCGCCCGCGATGACTTGCATGGTATTGTGGTCGAAACCGTGTATGTCGGCTCTCTCTTGGAGAGAAACCATGTGTGAAATGTTTCTTGCAAGATGAGGAACCCTGAGCAAAAGCACAACGATGTTGCCCCGATCTAATCAGAGCAGCATCGTTTTTAGTGCCAATGCTTTTAGCAGCTATCCTCTTATGCCAACCCATTTTCTTTCAGGGAAGAGGGATTCTGACTCGTCTTCGTGCTAAAGAGAACCGAAAGAGCTTCTCCTTGAGTTTGTGCCATGCTTGTTTTGGCGATAAGACTTCGCAATAGTTCAACATCCTGAATAGAATCGATTTTTATCTTAACATCAATCTCCGGGAAACGAACCTGGAAAATCTCCAGAAGTGCCTGTTGCAGTCCCTCGATCTTCCCCTCGATCTTCCCCTCAATCTTTCCTTTGATCAGACCTTCCTCCAGGCCCTTCGCTTCGCCTTCCGCTCTCCACTGCTGAACAACCCAGGAATCGTCTAAAATGTCCTTATGCACAGCAAAGCTCCTTTCTAACCACTCTTTATCAGTCTCATCAGTAAAGACAAGTCCAGCAAAGGCTTGTGCTAATCTCAACAATTCTACTGGTCGATCAGTAGCAGCTACTTTCTCTATCATTGTACCCACTATGTCACGTCGTTTGCCACCTTTCGTCAATGGCAACAACGGTAACAGGACGGCCAGATCCGTCTGGAGAAGCTCCTCTGCCGGAAGGTCCCACAGGTTGATGACCTTAAAGTAGAAGCGTATGACCTCATCGCCGTTGGGAAAGTCCAGGACCAGAGGTGACTCGATCTTGTTTGGCACTTTGCGCAGATAGATGATATACGAGTAAACGGATCGCCGATGCTCTCTTCTGGCAAGGACGTTATATTCCAGAGCACGCAAATCCATCTCTTCGTCGTCGCCGCTCTGAAATTCAAAATGCAACAGAATATCCTGATCGTTCCACGTCGCTGCCAGCAAGGCATCGGCCTCACGCGTCACATTTTTCAGTTCAAGAGAAAGCGCGTCTTTGTAGACTGCCCCTTCCAAAACCCACTGCACAAACTGTTGAGGATTGGTTCGCACAAGACGCTTTACGGAATCATCCCAGAGTTTTGCCAACGCTACGTATCCTCCCACATATATTTAGATATATGGGAGGGTAACACATCAGTAGCGTTTTGTCTAGCGTTAAATTTCTCCGTATACTATTCTGCCCGCCAGGATGGTTGCTTGCACACCGTTCTCGTTCATCTTGTCCTGTGGCACATTGATGATATCTTCACGTAATACGACGGCATCGCCCAGCTTTCCAACGGTGAGAGAACCTTTGCGCTGCTCTTCGGCACCGGCGTAAGCAGCCCCCATCGTGTAGCCCCAGAGAGCGTCTACGACGGAGAGGGCCTGATCGGGCAACCAGGGTGGGCGCGGCTTCGTAGGGTCGCGCCGCACGGTGGCGGCATAGAGGATACGCAAGGGATCGAAGATTTCTACCGGGGCATCGGAGCCCAGCGCGAGGGGAATGCCCAGGTCGCGCATGGTACGATAGGCGAAGGCACGGCGATGGCGCTTGCCCCAGTAGCGTTCGGCGATGTCGCGATCAGCAACAGCGTGGAATGGCTGCACTGAGGCAATGACGTTCAAGCGGCGCATACGTTCCAGATCTTCAGGCGTGATCAGTTGTACGTGCTCCAGACGATAACGCAGGCCCGAGGCTGGATCGGACGGCGTACCTTCGTCGGCAAGCAATTGCTGTGCACGCTCGATTGAGTTGAGCGCCACCCTGGCGGCACGGTCTCCAATCGCGTGTATGGCAATGGTCAGCCCCATTTCGGTGGCATCGCTCACGGCATCCATCATCTCCTGTTCGGGGATGGCGAGGATGCCATAATTGCCGGGATTGCCCTCGAAGCTTTCGAGCATGGCAGCGGTCTGCGAGCCTAGTGTACCATCGGCAAAGATCTTGATGCCTCCCAGGCGTAAGAGATCGTTCTCGGCGTTGTTGATGTCGAGCGTACGCAGTTGTGGCAACATCTGGCGTGGCAGGATCATCTGCACGCGCACGCCAAGTTTCCCTTCGTCGCGCAATTCCTGGAAGAGGTTCAGAGATAGTTCGCCCTCGATGTCGTGGATGGTTGTGATGCCGCTGCGCTGCAATTCCGCCAGGGCACGTTCCAGTAGGGCGCGGCTCATCACCATATTGGGCTTCTCAATGACGCGATAGACGAGGTTCGTCGCTGCCCCCTCCTGCAAAATGCCGGTGGGTTCGCCTGCTCCATCGCGTAAGATAGCGCCGTGAGCCGGTTCGGGCGTCTCAGCAGTAATGCCAGCAAGTTGCAAGGCTCGCGAGTTGGCCCACAGCAGATGCCAGTCTTTGCTGGACAGCGCTACAGGATGATCAGGAGCGGCGGCATCAAGCGAGGCTCTAGTTGGGAAGTTGCCACCGGGCCAGAGATTCTTGTCCCAATAGCCACCCTGTATCCATTGACCGGGGGGTGTCTGGGAGGCACGTTCACGTACCAGGTCAGCGACTTCATCTTCGCTCGTACACGCTCCCGCATCGATGCGCTGAGCGCGATAGGCAGTTTCCAGCAGGTGGATATGCGCATCGATAAAGCCCGGCAGAACCGTTTTTCCGCGTAGATCCACCAGTTCCACATGCTGCCCTCCAACGCGGCGCACTTCGTCATTTGTGCCTACCGCCAGGATGCGTCCACTCGTAGCATCGATAGCCATTGCCTGTGCTAGCGGCAGTGCGGCATCCATTGTATAGATATTCCCATTCAGGTAGAGTATCGTACTCATCGCTCAACTACCTCTCCGCTTTTTCCCTTTGGAAAAACAAAACTTCACAAAACCGCTCGGAGAGCGGTTTTGTGAAGTTTTGTTTTTTCCTCTGACCATTGCAAAAGCTGTTACTCCTGTAAAAAATTGGTGATAGCGCTTGCCAGTATCTCCGGGCGTTGCAACTGGATATCGTGCGCGGTATCGGGCATCCAGAGGACGGTGCAGCGTTGAATGGCACGCGCTACTTGTTGTGCCACGTAGCCTTTCGCGGCAGCGAACTCGTCGGCACTTTCCAGGCGGTCCGGCGGCTCACCATCGGGTTGCGGCTGCTCTGCCGCAGGTACCAGCAGGACAGGGCAGGTCAATTTACCATAATATGATAATGCGCGATCCTCCCAGAGCGCTTCGCGGATCTGCCGCTGGTGCTCTGGATGCAGACGCTCTACAATGCACCCATCGGGCAACTCGCGCACATAGGTGAGCACAATTGATTCTATTTCAGGCGACCAGAAGGCTTCCATCTCACTACGCAAAGCGTGCAGGTAGGCTTCTCGCGAGACATAAGACTCCTGGGAGGACTTCTCACTACGGATAAAGCGTTCGCGGGTCATGCCGGGCCAGAGGCGCGGCTCGACATGAGGACAATCAACGAGAATGAGATGGCTGATCAGCGCGGGATGCCGCGCTGCTAACACCAGCGCAACACGCGCTCCCCAACCATGCCCGACAAGTGCCACCTGACCCAGACCCAGTTTCGCCATACCGCGAATAGTATCCTCCGCTATCGTCACCAGATCATAGCCGCTATCTGGCTGATCGCTCTCCCCATGCCCACGTAAATCGAAGGCCAGGGTGAGATGTTTGCTATACATGTGTTGCGCCACCAGACGCCATGTATCGGCAGTCGCCCCAAGGCCGTGCAGCAGCACAATTGGTACGTTATCACTATCCTCTTGCTCTCCATGCTGCGATGGATGCGTTTTTTGAGCAATACGAATGTGCTCGGGGTCCCATTCAAGATAGTGTAAACGTATATCGTCGGCATCGACAAAAGAGCTGCGCGGCTCGATCATATATATACCTCGCTCTCTCTCATATTCTTCACATCAATCAATGTTTTGAGAGTATATAGACACTCACGATGATCAGCACACCACCCAGGATAGTCAGTGGAGTCAACTGATCGTGCAGAAGTACAATGGCAAGCAATGTACCCAACAAAGGCTGTATAAAGAGCGTCGATGCAGCGGCAGAACCATCTACCTTTGATAACCCCTGAAACCAGGCGAGATAGGCCAGCACGGTTGCCATCAGAGCCAGCCAACCAATGCCGATCCAGGCAGTTATCCCCGGCATATGCCAACCGGTAGAGAGCACTTCCCACCCGGCAACCGGCACCCAGAAAACGGCGCTTCCCACAATAGAAGCGGCGGTGATGAGCAGAGGTGAATGTTTCACCAGCAAAGATTTGCCGCGTACAGTATAGAAAGCTTCTATCAGGAGTGCCAGAACAACCAGCAGATCACCAACAATGCGCGAGACTCCGCCACCCACCGGCAAATTCGGTATCACGCTACGCTCAACAATAAGATACACCCCCACAAAGCCTAACAACAGAGCAGCAGCGGTCCACTTTTTGAAATGCTCACGCAGGATGATCCAGGAAAGCGCAGCAGTAAAAATGGACTCGCTCGTAATAAGAAGGGCAACATCCGAGGCTGTTGTAAGAGACAGGCCACCAAATTCAAGGAGTTTGTTGACCACGAAGCCTACCAGTGAGAGCAGCACCAGTTGCGGCAGATCCCTACGTGTCAGGTTCAATGCTTTGCGCTTAACGATAAGCAGGGGAAGCAGGATCAAAGCTGAGATGCCCATCCTCAATGCCAGCATCATCGTAACGGAGGTATCATTCAAAGCAAACTTGGCAGCAACGTAGCTAGCAGCCCATAGAACGTTCGCGAAGATCAACCAGAGCCAGGCAATGGTATGACGAGACAGGGGCGGGGAAGGGCTTCGCGAAGCGATAGGCAATGCTGTACTCCTTGCAGGATAAACAGTTGGTTACACACAACAGGATACCGAGACACAATTAGACTTGTCAATCATATTGTACTCTATTCTTGTGCCCATCGCAGAAGATGGAACTGAGCCAATCACGCGGCAAGCCGCCTGCAGAGAGCTTTACCGCGTGATTGGCTCAATTTCAATTTGGCCTCATTTCCGTTTGTTTCTTGCGCATCTTATCACGTAGCCTACCACCTAGACGTGTCCAGGGTAGCTCGATACATTTGTAGAACAGGTACGAGAAGGGGATAACCACGAGGGCAGCACAGAGCCAGAAGAGGACGTAGGACAGGTAAGGATTCCAGCCAGCGGCAAAATGAGCGACCAACCCTGAGAAGTATGCAATGATAGGTAGGTGCCAGATGTACAGACTATAGGAAATGAGCCCGACCCAGCGCAGCGGTGCCCATTCAAAGGGCCTTTTGAGTTCCGCTGGCCCAAAGAGGACGGCAAGCACGCATAACCCGTAGCCAAGGGGAAACAAGGAATCGCCCAACCAGTCAAAGACGGGTATGATGGTGTCAAAAAGCGCAAGGCCGTTGTGAAACCACACATGCCCATTCCAGAGCGCCATAATCAATAGCGCCACTATCCCGGCCCGCCAGAGCCACACACTATACTGACTGATTTTCGCGCCCAACCAGTTCAGCACGTTCTCTGTGTTGGCACGACGGGCAAGGATATAACAACTCGCAATCAGCATACCAATGGCAAAACTCTCAAGAAATTTGCTGTTCTGCCCATAAAGAAAAAACAATGCGACGTTGAGCACGGAACGCGGCACAAGAAATGTCTCGGTTGGATGCGCCATGAAATACTTTCCCAGGTAGCGCGAGCCAAAGCCCCATGCGATCACGACCACCAGACAGGCGCACAACGTCCACCAGCGTCGTTGCAGCGAGTCACGACCTATCACCCCCACAAACTTACGGAAAGCCAGAGCCAGCAGCGGCAAAAGCAGATAGAACTGCCACTCTACAGCCAGCGTCCAGAAAGGCCCGTTGAGATGCTGATAGGTCTGCTGACTGGAGTCCATGAAGAAGACCAGGAACAGCCCCAGCTCCTTCCAATGCGCGGGCTGGAGATACTGGGGCTGTAGCAACAGAACCATAAGGCACAGAGAGACATAGTAGCCGGGGATGATGCGAAAAGCGCGCCGCAGGTAAAATTGCCGTGTCGACGGCCATTGACCATCGAATAGCAGCGCCTTTGCATAGGGCAAGAAAAGCAATAAGCCCGACAGGACAAAAAAGAGGGTCACACCCGTGTAGCCTGTCATCGCCACAGCACTGGCAATCGTCCCAACGCTCGGTTGCCAGAAATGCATTTTCAAAGTAATCAGATTAATATGAAACGCTATGACGCTCAGACAAGCTATCGCGCGTATTCCATCAAGCACTGCTATAGTACTTTTCTGATCGTTATCTTGAAGTATATTTCCTTTCAGTAAAGCGAACAATGGACCTCGAATCTAGTAAAATGGTAACTCTTCACGTCAATCGCCCACAAGGGGCAGCGCTACGTAAAGCGAATATCGTTTCTTCCATACTTGCAATGAATAAACCGCAACTTCTATGGTAATGACGAATCTGAAAAGTAAATAGACACAAGCCTCTCGTGCCTGCGGCGCTCTCAAAGACCCATCAGCTGGCGCCTGCGGCGCTCTCAAAATGTTCTATCAAAAAACTTTTCGTGCTTTCAGCACGAAAAGTTTTTTGATAGAACATTTTGAGAGCGCGTTATTACTCGGAACTTGCGCTCCAGTGCTCTAGAGGTAGCCCGCCCCGGGTGTATGTCGTTGTATCCAGGATGGCGAACCAATCGAAATCGGTGAAGCTTTGGGTACCCAGTCGTTCCACATAGGACCCATTCTTCTTACTGCCAGAGCGAATCGGAAGTGCCGC
>Ga0070741_10010896_pt1 | contig 16985 bp, 14 predicted proteins | sample Coa_R1_4_FD_66440 | JGI IMG/M metagenome (GOLD analysis project Ga0070741, IMG submission 66440) | Surface soil microbial communities from Centralia Pennsylvania, which are recovering from an underground coalmine fire - Coalmine... | ecosystem: Environmental > Terrestrial > Soil > Unclassified ...
CAAGGTGATGCATGCCCAGCGCGGCAAGCGTCACGGCATGATCAAGCGGACGAAGAAGCAGATTCGTCAGCTCCGCGGCACCCGCGTGCTGTTCAAGACCGACGGCGACAACGTCAAGAAGTACTTCTTGCCGAACGCCTGATCGTCCATCTCAGCCGGGCCGCGCAAGCGCGGCCATCCCGTCACCAAATTTTTCAGACTCCAAGGATATCCGTCATGGCTCGCGTCAAACGCGGTGTGACCTCTCACGCCAAGCACAAGAAAGTCTACAAGGCCGCCAAGGGCTATTACGGCCGCCGCAAGAACACCATCCGCACCGCCAAGCAGGCCGTCGAGAAGGCCGGGCAATATGCGTTCCGCGACCGCAAGCGCAAGAAGCGCACTTTCCGCGCGCTGTGGATCCAGCGGTTGAACGCCGCGGTGCGTCCGTTCGGCCTGACCTACAGCCGATTTATCGACGGCCTGTCGAAGTCGGGCGTCGTGGTCGATCGCAAGGTGCTGTCGGATCTCGCAATCCACGAGCCGGCGACGTTCCAGGCGATTGCCGAGAAGGCCAAGGCTGCGCTGGCGGCGTAAATACGAAATCGCTCCAACCTCTGGCGCGTCCGGTGTCATGCCCCGCGAAAGCGGGGCATCCAGTAACCGCCGACCAACATGATGACCTTCGCGGTTACTGGATCATCCGCTTTCGCGGATGATGACGGCCCCTCGTGCCAGATGGCGAGCGCACACTTCCCACAGGTGACCGTCGCCATGACCGACCTTGCAACGCTCGAACAGAAAATCATCGCGGAGATCGCCGCCGCCGGCGACGAAGCCGCGCTCGAGGCCGTGCGCGTCGCCGCTCTCGGCAAGAAGGGCTCGATCTCGGCGCTGCTTGCGACGCTCGGCAAAATGTCGCCGGACGAGCGCAAGACGCAAGGCGCGGCCATCAACCTCGCCAAGGACAAGGTCGGCCAAGCGCTCGCCGCGCGCCGCGACGTGCTGAAGTCGGCTGCGCTCGATGCGCGGCTGACGAGCGAGACCATCGACGTCACGTTGCCGCTGCGCGAGACCGCGACCGAAGTCGGCCGCATCCATCCGCTGAGCCAGGTCTGGGATGAGCTCACCGCGATCTTCGCCGACATGGGATTCTCGATCGCCGAGGGGCCTGATATCGAGACCGACGACTACAATTTCACCAGGCTGAACTTCCCGATCGGCCATCCCGCGCGCGAGATGCACGACACCTTCTTCTTCAACCCGAAGGAGGATGGCTCGCGCATGTTGTTGCGCACGCACACCTCGCCGGTGCAGGTCCGCACCATGCTGACGCAAAAGCCGCCGATCCGCGTGGTCTGTCCGGGCCGCACCTACCGCATCGATTCGGATGCGACGCATACGCCGCAATTCCACCAGGTCGAGGGCCTCGTCATCGACAAGGGTTCGCATCTCGGCCACCTGAAATGGATCTTGCACGAGTTCTGCAAGGCGTTCTTCGAGGTCGACCACATCAACATGCGGTTCCGGCCGTCGTTCTTCCCGTTCACCGAGCCGTCGCTCGAAGTCGACATCCAGTGCCGCCGCGACAAGGGCGAGATCCGCTTCGGCGAGGGCGAGGACTGGCTGGAGATCCTCGGCTGCGGCATGGTGCATCCGAACGTGTTGCGCGCCTGCGGCCTCGATCCGGACGAGTACCAGGGCTTTGCCTGGGGCATGGGCATCGACCGCATCGCGATGCTGAAATACGGCATCTCCGACCTGCGCCAGCTGTTCGAGGGCGACGTGCGCTTCCTGTCGCATTACGGCTTCAAGCCGCTCGATGTGCCTTCGCTCGCGGGAGGGCTGAGCACGTGAAATTCACGCTCTCCTGGCTGAAGGACCATCTCGACACCGACGAGACGGTCGAGAAGCTCGCCGACAGGCTCACCATGATTGGGCTCGAGGTCGAGAGCCTCGAGGACAAGGCCAGGGCGCTTTCCGCCTTCACCATTGCGCGCGTGATCTCGGCCGAGCAGCATCCCAATGCCGATCGCTTGCGCGTCTGCATGGTCGATCCCGGAAATGGTGCGGCACCTGTGCAGGTGGTCTGCGGCGCGCCCAATGCACGCACCGGCATGCTGAGCGTATTCTCGCCGCCCGGCACCTTCATTCCCGGCAAGAACATCACGCTCGGGGTCGGCACCATCCGCGGTGTCGAAAGCCGCGGCATGCTGTGCTCGGCGGCCGAGCTGCAGATCTCCGACGACCACGACGGCATCATGGAGCTGCCGGCCGACGCACCCGTCGGCAAGGGCTATGCCGAATGGGCGGGCCTCGGCGATCCCGTGTTCGAGATCAATTTGACGCCGAACCGGCAGGACTGCGCCGGCGTGCATGGCATCGCCCGCGACCTCTCCGCCGCCGACATGGGCAAGTTCAAGGATCCCGGCATCAAGCAGATCAAGGGTGAATTCCCATGCCCGGTGAAAGTCACGGTGGAAGACCAGAAGCTCTGTCCGGGCTTTGCGCTGCGGCTGGTGCGCGGCGTCAAGAATGGCCCGTCGCCGGATTGGCTCTCGAGACGCCTGACCTCGATCGGGCTGCGTCCGATCAACGCGCTGGTCGATATCACCAACTTCATGACCTATGACCGCGCCCGGCCGCTGCACGTGTTCGATGCGAGGAAGGTGAAGGGCCATCTCACCGTGCGCCGCGCCCGCGACGGCGAGACGCTGCTCGCGCTCGATGGCCGCACCTACACGCTCGACGATGGCGTCTGCGTCATCGCCGACGATCACGGCGTGGAGTCGCTTGCCGGCATCATGGGCGGCGAGGCCTCGGGCTGCGACGAGAACACCACCGACGTGCTGATCGAATCGGCGCTGTGGAACGAGATCAACATCGCCCAAAGCGGCCGCAAGCTCGGCATCAACTCGGATGCGCGCTATCGTTTCGAGCGCGGCGTCGACCCGGCCTTCATGGTGCCCGGCCTGGAGATGGCCACGCGCATGGTGATGGAGATCTGCGGCGGCACGCCGTCGGAGAACGTTGTCGTTGGCAACCCGTACGGTGACGACCGCGTGATCGATTTTCCGCTCTCCGAAGTGAAGCGGCTCGCCGGCATCGAGGTGCCGCTGCCGCAGATGCGCGGCATCCTCAATCGGCTCGGCTTCGTGATGGCCGGCAATGGACCGGTCGTGAAGGTCGCGATCCCGTCCTGGCGCAGCGACGTGCAGGGCAAGGCCGACATCGTCGAGGAGATCGTGCGCATCGTCGGCGTCGACAAGGTGCCGATGGCGCCGTTCGATCGCGGCGAAGATGCGCGCAAGGCCGTGCTGACGCCGATCCAGCAACGCACCCGCCGGGCCAAGCGTGCGCTCGCCGCGCGCGACATGATCGAGGCGGTGACCTGGTCGTTCGTTTCCAAGCCGGCGGCCGAACTGTTCGGCGGCGGCAAGAGCGAGCTGGTGCTTGCCAATCCGATCGCGTCCGACCTCTCCGACATGCGGCCGAGCCTGCTGCCCGGTTTGATCGCAGCCGTGCAGGCTAATGGCGATCGCGGCTTCGCCGATGTCGCGCTGTTCGAGGTCGGACAAATTTTCAAGGGTGATCGCCCCGAGGATCAATTCATCGCGGCGGCCGGCATCCGCCGCGGCTTTGCTTCATCGAAGGGGATCGGCCGGCATTGGTCCGGTTCTCCGACAGCCGATGCGTTCGATGCCAAGGGCGATGCGCTGGCGGTGCTCGCGGCGGCCGGCGCGCCGATGCAGGCGTTGCAGATCGTGCCGGGCGGGGCCGGCTGGTTGCATCCGGGGCGCTCCGGCACGATCCAGATCGGTCCGCAGAACGTCCTCGGCACTTTCGGTGAACTGCATCCGCGCACGCTGGAAGCATTGCGCGCCGATGGCCCACTGATGGCGTTCGAAGTAGTTCTCGACCGCATCCCCGCGGCGAAGCAGCGGCCGACCCGCGCCAAACCTGTGCTGGAGCTCTCCGCGTTCCAGCCGGTGTCGCGCGACTTCGCCTTCATCGTCGACCGCACGGTCAAGGCCGGCGACATGGTGCGCGCCGCTCAGAGCGTCGACAGGAAGCTGATCACGGATGTCACCGTGTTCGACGTCTATGAGGGCAAGGGCATCGATCCTGCGAAGAAGTCGATCGCGATCGCCGTGACCATGCAGCCGCGCGAGAAGACCATGACCGACGAGGAGATCGATGCGGTTGCGGCGAAGATCGTCGCCGAGGTCACGAAGAAGACCGGCGGCGTGCTGCGGGGATGAGCCTGTCGGATCTCATTCCGGCGGACGTCAGCACCAATGCGGCGGTTGCGATCTGCATCATCGCCTTCATCTCGGCCACCGCGCGCGGTTTTTCCGGCTTCGGCTCGGCGCTGATCTTCATGCCGCTCGCGAGCAGCATGGCCGCACCGCGGCTGGTCGCAACCCTGCTCCTCATCATCGACTTCGTCGGGGCACTGCCGATGCTGCGGGACGGTTGGCGGCAGGCCGACCGCAGGGCGACGGCCGTGATCGTCCTGGGTGCGCTGGTTGGCGTTCCCGTCGGAACCTGGCTGTTGACCCGGCTCGATCCCGTCACGACGCGCTGGATCATCTCGACTTTCGTCGCTGCGCTGTTGCTGTTGCTGCTGTCGGGCTGGCGCTATCGCGGCAAGGACCATGTCGCGCTGTCGATCGGCATCGGCGCGCTGTCGGGATTCTGCTCGGGCCTGGCGCAGACCGGCGGCCCGCCGATCGTCGGCTACTGGCTGGGACGGCCGGTCGCCTCCAAAATCGCGCGTGCCAACATCGTGCTGTTCTTCGGTGCGTCCGATTTCTTCTCGGTCGTGAACTACGCGGCCAGCGGGCTGATCAACCGCAACGCCATCCTGTTCTCATTGCTCGTCGGCCCGATCTACGCGGCCGGCATCGGCTGCGGCACCTTGCTGTTCGGCCGCGCCAGCGAAGCCGTGTTCCGCGGCATCTGCTACGCGCTGATCGCGGCCGCCGTGCTCTTCGGCCTGCCGATCCTCGACGGCGTGCTGCGCGCGGGCTGATCCGCTAGTTGAACGGCGAGGACGAGGGATATGCCGCTCGCGGCGCCGCGTGACGTCGCCGTTGCGGGCGCGCAGCGGGAGCTGCGACGGGCGTGGTGTCCTTGATCGCGCCGATCCGGCGCAGCGCAGCGTCGGCGGCGCGTTCGCCGCTTTCCCAGGCGCCGTCGACCGTGCCCCACAGCGTCTCGTGGGTGGCTTCGCCCGCGAGATACATGCAACCGATCGGATCGATCAGCGCCCTGCGCGAGGACTGGCCGCCGGGAGCAGCCGCCGACATCGCGCCGAGCACGTAAGGCGCGGCGTTCCAGCGCGTCGCGCTGGTCTTCTTCACCGCATTGGCGACGTCGCTGCCGAACAGCTTGCCCAGCCATTCCCTGGCGAAAGCGACCATCGCCGGCTCGCCCTGCGCCGAGAGATCGCGACCGAAAGAGCCGCCGACGTCGATCGTGCACAGCGAGGAGCCGCCGATATTGGCGTAGAGCAGGGCAGTGCGCGTCGAACTGCTCTGCTCGATCAGGACATCGTCGCGGGCGAGCCCGAGTGGATTGCCGGGCAGTTGCAGCGCGATGTGATCGTAGCTGCCGAGGCTGAGTTTTGTGGCCGCATCGACGACGCGCTTTGGAATCTCGGTGGCGAATTTGATGTTGCCGGAGGCCAGCACATTGGTCGACACCGTGATGATGGCGGCGCGAGCGGCGATCCGCCCCGAGGGCGTTTCGACCGTGACGTCGCGATTGCCCCAGTCGAGCCGCGTCGCCGGCGTCGACAAGGCGATCGGAATTCCTTCCGCGAGCTTTGCAATCAATGTCCCGATGCCCTGCCGGCACGCAAACACGACGCTGCGGTCCTGCGCGCGGACCTTGTCGACGGTTGAGAAATCCTTCAGGTCCTTGCCGGCGAAACTCGCGCCGAGCGTGAACTCGATCGTTCCGGCCCAGTCGCCGAGATCTTTCGGCAGCGCCGACGCGCAGGAGGCATCGGACTTGCGCGAGGCCTCGTCGATCGCGCGATTGGTTCGAACCAGCGTCGCCAGAAAGTCCTCGGTCTCGCCGGCGCGTGCATTGCGACGGCCGATCCGGATTTTCTGGCCCGAAGGCGCGGTCGCGACCTCAAGACCCACGCCGCGCGCGAGCTTGAGCAGCGGATTGGCGTCAGGGTTGTGCATCCAGCGCGCGCCGCGGTCGAACGGCACGTCGAAGGAGGAACCGTCGGTGATGCAGCGGCCGCCGATCTGATTGGCCGCCTCGACCACGACGACCCTGCGGTTGGCTGCCATGATGCGCCGTGCTGCGGCAATGCCGGCGGCGCCCGCCCCGATCACCACGATGTCCGCCTCGCGCGGCAGCGGGGCGCCCCATGCGCGGCTGCCGAGAAGAGGTGCGCCAGCGACGGCCGCGGACGCCGAAAGAAAGCCGCGGCGGGTCATTGTCATGTCATGGTTTCCGGGGACTTGAAAATTCTGGAACAGCTAGCGAACCTTGCCGTATCTGATGCCCAACGGCAACCGTCATGGTGAATCAATCATGATTGATGGCCAAGCGACATGAACCAAATTGCAACCGCTTCCGCGCATGATAAGAGAAGGGAAAAATAGGCCGTAAAAGGCCTTCGGGGGGATTTGGGTCATGGGCGTCATTCTCGACACCATTGGCAAATGGCTGGCGGACTATCTGCAGCAGGAAGTGCACGGCTACGAGCCGTTCACGCCGAGCGATCCCAATCTCTTGCGCAGCGTGATCGAACCGGGCGATGTGCTGCTGGTCGAAGGCAACAACCGCATCTCGGGCATCATCAAATATCTCACCCAGTCGACCTGGTCCCATGCCGCACTCTACGTCGGGCCAATCGGTGGCGCGGCGGAACCCGACGGCGAGCCGCATGTCCTGATCGAGGCCTATGTCGGCGACGGCGTGATCACCGCGCCGCTGTCCAAATATTTCGCCTATCACACCCGCGTATGCCGGCCGGTCGGGCTGTCCTATGAGGACCGCACCACGGTGTGCCGCTATGCCATCAACCGCATCGGCTTCGGCTACGACACCAAGAACATCCTCGACCTGATGCGCTTCCTGGTCCCGCTACCGGTACCGCAGCGCTGGCGGCGGCGCATGATCGCGCTCGGCTCCGGCGATCCGACCAAGATGATCTGCTCGGCGTTGATCGCGCAAGCCTTCGATGCCGTGCGCTACCCGATCCTGCCCAAGATCACCCGGGCGGGTTCGCGGCAAGCACGCCGCGAGATCCTGCACATTCGCGATTCCTCGCTCTACATGCCGCGCGATTTCGACATCTCGCCCTATTTCGAAATCGTCAAACCCACCATCGTGCGCGGGTTCGACTACACTACGCTGCACTGGGCCGACAAGCAGAAGCCGCTCCCGGAGGTAGCGGGCGAATTCGGTGTGTTTCCGAAAGGGGACATCGAGTCGCCGGCGCTTGTTCCTGAAGAGATTGACGAAGAGGCGTCGGTTGAAATTTCGATTGCGGAAATGACGGTCGACGCCGAGAACGAGACGTCGATCGAGCGCTTCACGGTGGAAGAGCACTTTCTGAGCGTCGAATATGTTCCAGCGCGCTTGCCCGAGCGCCGCGATGACCCCGACGAGAGCGCGGCGGCTTGATCGTTACCGGTCCGAGCGACCGATCACCGCCATCAATTCCGTGATCTTTTCCCGCTGATCGGCCTTGTTGCCGCTGGCGATGGCGTGCTCGACGCAATGCGCCACGTGATCGCGCAGCACTTCCTCCTCGACCCGCCGCAGCGCGGCCCGTACCGCGGAAATCTGCGTCACGATATCGATGCAATAGCGGTCCTCGTCGACCATTTTCGACAGGCCGCGGACCTGGCCCTCGATCCGGCCGAGCCGCTTTTGAACCGACGTCTTGCTGTCCTTGCGCATGCGCCCTATATACCCCTACAGGGTATAGGTTTCAAGAGGCGGGCAGCGTCCAATGGATACGAACCACGATGCGCGTGCGGACGAGAAGTCCCCCTGCGGCGGACACGGCGATCACACCGGCCGCGATCATCGCGGACATGACGAACCCGCCGTGCGCGATCCCGTTTGCGGCATGACGGTCAATCCCGAGACTTCGAAACACCGTTTCGAATATCGCGGCGAGAGCTACCATTTCTGTTCCGCCGGCTGCCGCATCAAACTCGCCACCGATCCCGCGAAATATCTCGACAGGAGCAAGCCGCGGGAAAACGCGCCCGAAGGCACGGTCTATACCTGCCCGATGCATCCCGAAATCCGGCAGGCCGGCCCGGGAAACTGTCCGATTTGCGGCATGGCGCTGGAGCCCGATGTCGTCAGCCTCGATGCGGCGCCCAATCCCGAGCTCGCCGACATGACCCGCCGCTTCTGGATCGGCGCGGCGCTCGCCGTGCCGCCGGTCGTGCTCGAGATGGGCGGTCATCTCGCCGGCGGCCACGGCTTGATCGATCCAACGCTGTCGAACTGGATTCAGCTCGTGTTCGCGACGCCGGTGGTGTTGTGGGCGGGATGGCCGTTCTTCGTACGCGGCTGGCAGTCGCTGGTCACGCGGAATCTCAACATGTTCACGCTGATCGCCGTCGGCACCGGCGTTGCCTATCTCTACAGCCTGATCGGGACGATTCTCCCGCAAGCCTTCCCGTCCAACTTCCGCGGCCACGATGGCGCCGTCGCCATCTATTTCGAGTCTGCCGCTGTCATTACCATTCTCGTATTACTCGGCCAGGTGCTTGAACTGCGCGCACGCGAGGCGACCTCGGGGGCCATCAAGGCGCTCTTGCGGCTTGCGCCGAAGACCGCGCGTTGCGTCGGCGACGACGGCAGCGACCATGAAGTCGGGATCGATGCGCTCAAGGCCGGCGACAGGTTGCGCGTTCGCCCGGGCGAGAAAGTGCCGGTCGACGGCACCATTCTCGAAGGCCGTTCCGCGCTCGACGAGTCCCTCGTGACGGGTGAATCCCTGCCGGTCACCAAGGAGCGGGGCGCTCGGGTGATCGCGGGTACGCTGAACCAGTCCGGCAGCTTTGTGATGCGCGCCGACAAGGTCGGCCGCGACACGCTGCTGGCGCAGATCGTGCAAATGGTCGCCGACGCGCAGCGCTCCCGCGCGCCGATCCAGCGGCTCGCCGATCAGGTCGCGGGCTGGTTCGTGCCTTCGGTGATCGTCGCCGCGATCGCGGCGTTTGCGGCTTGGGCGACATTCGGGCCCGAACCAAAAATGGCATTCGGCCTGGTTGCGGCCGTCAGCGTGCTGATCATCGCCTGCCCCTGCGCGCTTGGGCTCGCAACGCCGATGTCGATCATGGTCGGCGTCGGCCGCGGCGCGCACGCCGGTGTCCTGATCAAGAACGCCGAGGCGCTGGAGCGAATGGAGAAGGTCGATACGCTGGTCGTCGACAAGACGGGCACGCTGACCGAGGGCAAGCCGCAGGTCACGGCGATCGTGCCGGCGGAGGGGTTCGATGAGGATCAAATCCTGCGGCTTGCGGCCAGCGTCGAGCGCGCCAGCGAGCATCCGCTGGCGGATGCGCTTCTGCGCAGCGCGCAGGCGCGCGGGCTGGAGCTGGGCAGGGTTGACGCGTTCGATTCGCCCAGCGGCAAAGGGGCCAGCGGCAAGGTGGACGGACAATCCGTCGCGATCGGGAATTCCGGATATCTGTCTTCGCTCGGAATCGAGACCGCTTCCCTGGACCAGGAAGCCGAACGCCTGCGCGCCGGCGGCGCCACCGTCGTCCACATCGCAATCGACGGCAAGATCGCCGGACTGTTTGCGATCGCCGATCCCGTGAAGGGGTCCACGCCGGATGCGCTGAAGGCGCTCGCCGCCGAGGGCATCAATGTGATCATGCTGACCGGTGACAACAGGACGACGGCCAACGCGGTGGCACGACGGCTCGAGATTGCCGACGTCGAGGCAGAAGTGCTGCCGGAGCAGAAGCGGGCCGTGATCGCCCGCTTGCGAAAGGCGGGCCGCGTCGTCGCGATGGCGGGCGACGGCGTCAATGACGCGCCCGCGCTTGCCGAAGCCGATGTCGGCATCGCCATGGGCACCGGCACCGACGTCGCCATGGAAAGTGCGGGGATCACGCTGTTGAAGGGCGATCTGACAGGGATTGCTCGCGCGCGAAGACTGTCGCAGGCGACGATGGCGAATATCCGCCAGAACCTGTTCTTCGCCTTCATCTATAACGCCGCGGGCATCCCGATTGCCGCGGGAATCCTCTACCCGGCATTCGGCATCCTGCTGTCGCCGATCATCGCGGCGGCCGCCATGGCGCTGTCCTCGGTCAGCGTGATCGGCAACGCTTTGCGGCTGCGTGCAACGCGGCTCTAGTCTTTGCGCATGATCCTGTCGGAAAACCGTTTCACACTTTTCCGGATCATGCGCTAGCTAGGCTGCCTTGGCCGCGGTCGCGCAGGGCAGGCCGGCGCGTGCCATGCCGCCATACAATGGCTCGTTCGGCATGGTCTCGCGCAGGATCGAACGCACCGCGACCAGCTTCTCGATATCGATGCCGGTGGCAAATCCCTTGCTCTCGCACAGGAACACCAGATCCTCGAACACGACATTGCCGGTCGCACCGGGCGCGAACGGACAGCCGCCGAGACCACCGAGCGAGCCGTCGAGAATCCGCGCGCCCTCATCGAGCGCGGCGGCCGCGTTCGCAATGCCCATGCCGCGGGTGTCGTGCAGATGCACGCAGATCGGCGTCTTGCCGGCAAGCTTCACGGCGGCTCTGGTCAACTCGCCGACCGCCTTCGGCCCGGCATAGCCGACGGTGTCGGCGATCCCCACCGCATCGACGCCCGCTTCGAGGCACTTCTCGACCAGCCGGATCACTTCCTTCGGATCGACCGGGCCCGCGATCGAGCAGCCCAGCGCCACCGAGATCGCAGCATGCATGATCGGCTTGTGCGCGCTGGCGTCACGCAGACCACACATCCGCCTGACATTGGCGATCGCCGACTCGCGCGAGCGATGGGCATTGGCCTGGCTGTGCTCTTCGGTCGCCGAAACCACCGTGGCGATTTCAGCCACGCCCGAAGCCAATGCCTCGTTGACGCCGCGCTCGTTCAGCGCGAGCCCAATGCCATGCGCGCCCGGCAGCGAAGCGATGGTCTGAACCATGTCGCGGACGTCGACGAACTGCGGAAACGTCTTGGCAGGCAGGAACGAGCCGACCTCGAAGCAGCGGACGCCCGCGGCATATTCGTCGCGGACCCAGCGCTGCTTGGCATTGGTCGAGGGGAAGGTCTTTACCAGCTGCAGGCCGTCGCGCAAGCCAACTTCGCGCAAGGTCACGCGGCCATCGGGATAGATTTTCTGAACGTCGGTCATGCGCGCTTCCTCACATCTTTGCTTTTTGTCGCCAACTCGGCGCGGATCGCGGCGGTATCGCCACCGAGCGGCGGCACCTTGATGCCCTCACCGATGTTGTTGCCGTTCCATTCGATCGGCAGCGCCGGCACGCGGAACGCCGCGCCGTCGGCATTGACATTATTGACGAGGCCGCCCGGCCGCAACACATGCGGATCGTTGAACAAATCCTCAGGCCGGTTGATCGGCGAGAAGCAGATATTGAGCCGGTCCAGCTTGTCCGAGAGATGCTTGACGTCCCAGCCCTTGATCACCTCGGCGACGCGCGGAATGATCCGCGCGCGCGCCATGATGCGATCGGTCGTCGTGAGCAAAGTCGGATCGTCGAGAAATTCCTGCAGGCCGAACTCCTTGCAGAAGCTCTGCCAGTGTCCCTCGGTGACGACGCCGATGAAGATGCGGTTGCCGTTCGCGGCATCGAAAATGTCGTAGATCGGCCAGGCGTGCTCGCGCTCGGGCATCGAGCGCGGCCTGTTGCCGGTCATCTCGAACTCGACCATGTGCTGGGCGACCAGGAACAGGCAGTTCTCGAACAAGCCGATGCGGATGTTGGCGCCATCCGCCTTGCCGCTTTTCTTCTGGTAGAGCGCGGCGAGAATCGAGATCACACCGAACATACCGCCCATGATGTCGTTGGCGGAGGAGCCGACGCGCTGCGGCTTGTCTTTCGTCCCGGTCATGGCGGCAAGCCCGGACATCATCTGCACGACCTCGTCGAGCGCAGGGCGATGCTCGTAGGGGCCGGACAGGAATCCCTTGTGGCCGGCGACGATCAGATGCGGATATTTTTGGCGCAACTCGTCAGCCCCAAGTCCCTGCTTCTCGAGTTGCCCATCGCGAAAATTCTCCAGGAACACGTCGGCGCTTTCCAGGAGCCGGTGCATGGTCTCGCGATCTTCGCTCTTCTCGAAATCGAGCACGACGCTGCGCTTGCCGCGATTGAACAGCGGGAAGAACGAGGTTCCCATGCCGCCGAGCCAACGGGTCTTGTCGCCGGCGGGCGGCTCGACCTTGATCACCTCTGCGCCGAGCTGGGCGAGGATCATGCCGCAGGTCGGGCCCATCACCATGTGGGTCATCTCGATGACCCTCACGCCCTCGAGCGGCAGTCCGGCTTCAGCCATGCGGTTCTCCTTGTTCTTTCCACATTAGGCCTTCGCCTGCCGTCTGGAAAATACAATCTTGGCATCGGCGCATTCGCGCTTGCATAACGCAAATGCGAGAAAGCGGTTGCCGCGCCACCCTTGCCCGATCGCCGGTGCATGTCTAACTCTCGGACACATTTCGAGAGGCACGACCATCATGCTGGACGCCGCCGTCAAGGCGCTATCGCAAATCCTGTCGCCGCCGATGCGGTCGATCCTGTGGCGGTCGATCGGACTCGCGCTCGTGCTCATCACCGCGCTCGCGATCGGCTTGCAGCGCCTGCTGAGCTGGTCTGCGACCTATGGCCAGGGTTGGGCCGAGGCGATGCTCGGACCCGGCGCGCACACGCCGCTCAATGCGCTCGCCTGGGTGGTCTCGATCGCGGCCGCGCTCGGGGTCGTCCTCGGCGGCATCTTCCTGATGCCGGCGGTCACCTCGCTAATTGCCGGCTTCTTCGTCGACGACGTCGGCGATCTCGTCGAACGCGAATATTATCCGACGGAGCAGCCCGGCGTGGCGCTGCCGCTCTCGATCGCGGTGGTCGAGGGCGTCAAGATCGCGCTCTGGACCATCCTGGTCTATCTGGTCGCGCTGCCCTTCGTGCTGATGGCCGGCGCGGGCTTCCTGATCTTCTTCATCGCGACCGCATGGCTGCAGGGGAAGCAATATTTCGAACTCGCGGCAATGCGCTTCCGCCCGCCCGCCGAGGCCAAGGCCATGCGCAGATATCATGCGGCGACGGTCTTCACCGCGGGACTGTTCATCGCGGCTTTCGTCGCGATCCCGATCGTCAACCTCGCCACACCGCTGTTCGGCATGGCCTTCATGGTCCACATGCACAAGCGACTGTCCGGCCCGCGGCCGGAATTGATAGAGCCGAGGCGGCGCGGCAGCGTTCCTACGGTTTAGCGTCACGCACGAACGATACGATCAGCAAGCCGACGAGCGCAAAACCGGCCAGCATCGCCCAGGCCTCGTTGACGCAGAGGGCGAGCGAGGCCTTTTCGACGAGCGGCCGAACATAGGCGATCTCCGCATCGGTCGGCGGACGCGATGCCCGCTCCAGCAACAGTTTTGGATCGAGCCCGATCGCGTTGGCGGCCGTCAGATCGCCTGCCAGAAGACGATCGCGGAAGCTCTCGGCGTAAATCGCGACGCGTCCGTAGAGAATCGTGTCGACCAGGGCGATGCCGATGGCGCCGCCGAGATTTCGCATCAGGTTGAACAGCCCGCTGGCATCGGCGATCTCCGTCTCCGGCAAATCGCCCAGTGCAATGCGCAGCGGCGGCAGCAGGCAGAACATGATGGCGATGCCGCGCACGATCTGCGGCCAGAGCATCTCGTCGAAATCGGCGGTGCGCGGCTGGACGTAGGAGAGACCAAGGCCGGCCGCGAACAACGCAAAGCCAATTGCGGTCAGTAGCCGCGCGCCCAGCCGGCTTTCCAGAACTGCCGCGATCGGAGCGGCGACAAGCTGGGCGATGCCGGTCACCAGCATGATGGTGCCGATCTCGAAGGCGTCATGACCGCGCACAAAGCCGAGGAAGACCGGCATCAAATAGACCGAGCCGAACAGGCCGACGCCGAGGCAGAAGCTCAGGGCGCAGCCGAGCGCGAAGGATCGCCGCTTGAGCGCGACCAGCCGCAGCACCGGATGCGCGGCGCGGGCGGTACGCCGGAGAAAAATACCAAGTCCGATGGCACTGGCCAGCAGCGAACCTGCGCAGGACGGCGACAACCAGCCGCCTTGTGGCGCCCGCTTCAGGCCGATCTCCAGCGCGGCGAGGGCCGCTGCCATCACCAGCAGCGAGATCACGTCCAGCTTCTTCAATTCATCGAGATCGGTCGCACGTCGCGGCAGGAGGAAAGGCGTGGCCGAGGCCACGACCGATCCGGGAACCACGTTGATCAGGAACAGCCACGGCCATGACCAGGTCGCGGTGATGAAACCGCCGACCACCGGCCCGAAGGTCGGCGCCAGCACTGCGACCACGCCGCCGATGGTGGTCGCGACCGCATGCAGCCGTTGCGGAAACAACAGGAATACCGCCGAGAACACCGCCGGAATCAGAATGCCGCCGGCAAATCCCTGCACGACGCGAAACAACAGCAGCACGGCAAAACCGTCGCTGAAGGCGCAACCGATCGAGGCCGCAGTGAACAGGCCGACGGCAGCGACGACCAGCCAGCGCAGCGTCAGTACGCGGGTGAAGAGCCCGGTCAGTGGGATGGCGATCACTTCCGCGATCAGATAGGCGGTCTGGATCCAGCTCATCGCCTGCTGCGAGATCCCGAGCGCCTGCTGGATCGTCGGCAGCGACGTCGCCACCACCTGGATGTCGAGGATCGCCATGAACATGCCGAGACACATCAGCAGGAAGGCAACCCACACGGCCGGACTTGGTGTATCGGGCAGGGCGATCACCGCACGCCCGCCGCGGCCAGCGCGCGCGTCTCGGCCCGGATGCGAATGGTCAGCGCAAGGGCGTTGAAGATCGTGAAGAAGATGGCGACACCAGGCAGATGCAGCGCCAGCGGCAGGACCGCGATCTCTCCGGCCACCACGGCGTAATTGGGATGCGACAAATAGCGATAGGGACCGGTGGCGACCAGCTTCTCCTCCGGCAAGACGATGATGCGCGTGGTCCAGCGCGCGCCAAGCGTCGTGAGTATCCAAACGCGCAAGCCCTGCAGCACGACAAACATTGCAAGCGCGAGGAAATCGACCTGCTGATCCCGCCCGAAAATCCACAGTGCAATCAGCCATGCCGCGTGAAGTGCGACGATCAGCGGATAATGCCGCGCACCAACCTCGATTCCGCCGCGTGCCAGCAACGCCCTCGTGTTGTGGCGGGCGAGGACGAGTTCGCCGAGCCGCTGCAGCGTCACCAGCGCCAGGATGATCGAAGCCAGGCTCACGCGGCGTGCCGCAGCGCGACGCAGCTTGCGGTGAAGCCGGGGCCGAGCGCGGTGAGCAGCGAGCGCGGCGGCAAGCCCCGAGCACGTGCGCGTTCGAGTACGAACAGGACGGTCGGTGCCGACATGTTGCCGTACTCGGCGATAACCTCGCGTTCGTGATCGAGCGTGCCCTGGTCGAGCGAGAGCGCGCGCTCCAGCGCCAAAATCACCTTGGTGCCGCCGGGATGGCAAATGAAGCGACCGATATCGTCCCGCGACAACTCCATCCGCGACAAGATCTCGGCAACCGCCGGGCCCATCTGCTCTCGCACGAAATCCGGAATGGTGCGCTGAAACACGACGCCGAAGCCCTGCGGGTCGACGGTCCAACCCATGATGTCGAGCGTGTCGGGCCAGAGCTTCTCGCCGGACGCCTCGACCCGCGTCGCGCCGCCGTCGCCTGCGCGCAACACCACGGCCGCGGCGCCATCGCCGAACAGGCTGGCCGCCACGACATTGGTCTTGCTCAGCTCATCATGGCGGACCGCGAGCGTGCAAAGCTCGAGCGCGACCATCAGCACATTGGTGCCGGGCCGCGATTGCGCCAGTCGCGCCGCGATCGACAGTCCGGAGACGCCGCCGGCGCATCCCAGACCGAACACCGGCACGCGCGAAACGTCGTTTCGAAATCCCATCCGGCCGGCGACGCGCGCCTCCAGCGTCGGCGTCGCGATCCCGGTCGAGCAGACCGTGACGACGGTGTCGATTTCGCCCGCCGAAAGATCGGCGTGCCCCAGCGCCTTGCGCGCGACGTCGACGAACAGCGCTTCGGCGCCTTCCAGAAACGCCTTGGTGCGCTCCGGCCAGCCGCGCGGCTCGAGATACCATTCGATCGGCTTGACGCCATAGCGATGCTGGATGCCGGTGTTGGCGAACAGGCTCGAAAGCTGCTCGAAATCCGGATAGCGATCCGTCATTAGACCGCGCGCGGCCGCAAGGATTTGCTGCTGGTGGAATTGGTGGGGTGGCACCGAGGTCGCGAGCGAGACCAGCGCGGCCATATGGTTCATATGCTATCCCTGCCTCTGTTACCCCAAGCTAAGAACCGCCCAATCACGCGAATATTTCGACCGCTCGCGACGGCAGGCGTATCGGTCACACTAAGTTGAATGATGGATTCGCCGCGCGACGATGCGAGCAAGCGCCCAGGGTTCAAATGGTCTTTTCCGGCCAGCGGCAAAGATCGTTGATCAGGCAGACCTCGCAGCGCGGCTTGCGAGCAAGGCAGGTGTAGCGGCCGTGCAGGATCAGCCAGTGATGGGCGTGCAGCATGAACTCCGGCGGGATGACTTTCTCGAGGCCGAGCTCCACCTCGAGCGGCGTCTTGCCCGGCGCAAGCCCGGTGCGATTGCCGACACGAAATACATGCGTATCGACCGCCATGGTGTGCTCGCCATAGGCCATGTTGAGCACGACATTGGCGGTCTTGCGGCCGGCGCCGGGCAGGGATTCGATCTCGGCGCGGGTGCGCGGCACCTCGCCGCCGAACTCG
>Ga0070741_10010897_pt1 | contig 16984 bp, 15 predicted proteins | sample Coa_R1_4_FD_66440 | JGI IMG/M metagenome (GOLD analysis project Ga0070741, IMG submission 66440) | Surface soil microbial communities from Centralia Pennsylvania, which are recovering from an underground coalmine fire - Coalmine... | ecosystem: Environmental > Terrestrial > Soil > Unclassified ...
GCCCTCGTGGACACGGCCGGGACCGGGGGCGGGCCGACCACCTTCAACATCTCGACCGCGGCGGCGCTCGTCGCCGCCGCCGCCGGCTGCGCGGTCGCCAAGCACGGCAACCGCTCGAGCACGAGCCGCTGCGGCTCGGCGGACCTGCTCGAAGCGCTCGGAGTCAACATCGAGCTCGACCCGGCTGGCGTCGAGCGCTGCATAGCGGAGATCGGCTTCGGCTTCATGTTCGCCCCCCGCCACCACGCGGCGATGAAGCACGTCGTGCCCGTGCGCAGGGAGCTCGCCGTGCGCACGATCTTCAACTTCCTCGGCCCGCTGACCAATCCGGCGGGGGCGACGCGCCAGCTCCTCGGCGTCTCCGACCGCCACTACCAGGAGACGATCGCGGAGGCGCTGATCGGGCTCGGCTGCGAGCGGGCCCTCGTGGTCAACGCCGACGACGGCCTCGACGAGATCACGATCACCGGCCGCACGCGGATGATCGAGGTCGCGGACGGCAGGACGGAGGAGATCTTCGTGACGCCCGCCGACGTGGGGCTGCGGCGCGCCGACCTCGCCGAGATCGCGGGCGGGACGCCGGAGGAGAACGCCGCGATCGTCCGCCGCGTGCTCGCGGGCGAGGACTCCGCCGCCCGCGACGTCGTGCTGCTGAACGCGGGGGCGGCGATCCTCGTCGGCGGCGCCGCCGAGGACCTCGCCGGCGGAGTGGAGCGGGCCCGGGAGGCGCTCGACTCCGGGGCGGCGGCCACCGTGCTCGAGCGCCTCGTCGCGCTTACGGGCGCGCTCGGGGCTGCTTGACTACGTTGTCGAGCGAATGACCCGCCTCGACGAGCTCCTCGACGCCGCCCGCGCCGACCTCGAGCGCCGCCGGGCGGCCGTCCCCGCGGAGCAGCTCCGCTCCCAGCTCGGCACCCGCGCCGGGGCGCGCCCGTTCAGCGAGGCGCTGGTCCGCCCCGGGCTCTCGCTGATCGCCGAGTTCAAGCGCAGCTCGCCCTCGGCCGGGGAGATCCGCCCGGGGGCGTCGGTCACCGAGATCGTGCAGGCATACGAGCGGGGCGGGGCCGCCGCCCTCTCGGTGCTCACCGACGGGCCGAGCTTCGGCGGCTCGCTCGACGACCTGCGGGAGGCGCGCGAGGCCTCGGGCCTGCCGATCCTGCGCAAGGACTTCATCGTGGACCCCTACCAGCTCTACGAGGCGGCCGCGAGCGGCGCCGACGCGGTGCTCCTGATCGTCGCGGCGCTCGACGACGAGGAGCTCGCCGCGCTCTACGAGGAGGCGCGCGCGGTGGACCTCGACTGCCTGGTCGAGGTCCACGACGCCAGGGAGCTCGAGCGCGCGCTGGCCCTCGACGCCGACGTGATCGGCATCAACAACCGCGACCTGACGGACCTGACGGTGGACCTCGAGACGACCCGCGAGCTGATCACCGACATCCCGGCCGGGAAGACGGTCGTCTCCGAGTCCGGGTACACGAGCCGCGCCGAGTTCGAGGAGCTGGAGCGGATCGGGGTCGACGCGGTGCTCGTCGGCGAGTCGCTGATGCGCGCCCCCGACCCGGAGGCGATGGTGCGCGCCCTGACCCTCGACGAGGAGGCGACGCGCGAGCACTACCTCGAGCGCGCCTCGGAGGAGTGATTCGCTGCGTGACCGTGGCGTCCGGGGCGATTCTTAGACGCCGTTTCAGCGCCGATTAGCGGCCTTTTAGCGCCGGCGGCGATCCTCTCTCGGCGATGAGCAGGATCAGGTCCTTCGCCAGCACGCCCTTCGGCTCCGCCCTCGCGGGCGGGCTCGTTGTTGCGATCCTCGGCTGGATCGCAATCGCCACCGGGCTGATCAAGGCGCAGAGCTCCTCGAGCGGGACGTCGCCGACCGGCTTCGCGACCCCGGCGCCATCCCCGGCCTCGGTCAAGAGCGGCGGCAAGGGCCTTACCGTCAACGAGATCTACAAGAAGGATTCTCCCGGAGTCGCGTTCATTCAGGCCGAGTCGGCGCCGCGGCCCCCGTCGCTGTTCAACCCCTTCGGCGGTGGCGGCGGCGGGACCGCGACCGGCTCGGGCTTCGTCATCGACACCGAGGGCCACATCCTCACCAACGCCCACGTCGTCAACGGCGCCGACAAGATCACGGTCACGCTGGGCTCCGACCCCAACTCGCCCGCCGTCCCGGCCCAGGTGGTCGGCAAGGACGAGTCCACCGACATCGCCCTGCTCAAGGTGAACGTGCCCACCGATCAGCTCCACCCGCTGCCCCTGGGCGACTCCTCGAGCCTCCAGGTCGGCGATCCGGTCGTCGCGATCGGCAACCCGTTCGGGCTCGACCGCACCGTGACCGCGGGCATCGTCTCCGCCCTGCAGCGCGAGATCAAGGCGCCCAACGGGTTCACGATCTCGAACGTGATCCAGACCGACGCCGCGATCAACCCCGGCAACTCGGGCGGGCCGCTGATCGACGCCGCCGGGCAGGTCGTCGGGATCAACTCGCAGATCGAGACCGGCGGCAGCGGCAACGGCAACGTGGGCATCGGCTTCGCGGTGCCGATCAACACCGCCAAGTCGGTGGTCCAGCAGCTGCTCAAGTCGGGCCAGGTCCAGCACGCCTACCTGGGCATCAGCGGGACGGACGTGACCTCGCAGCTCGCGAGCATCCTCAACCTGCCGGTCAAGCAGGGGGCGCTCGTGCAGACGGTGGTCCGCGGCGGCCCCGCCGACGACGCGGGCTTGAAGGGCGGCGACAACGTGATCACGGTGGACGGCCAGCCCCTTCGCGTCGGCGGCGACATCATCGTCGCCATCGACGGCAAGCCGGTGAGCGGCATGGACGACGTGATCTCGGCCGTGGACGCCAAGCAGCCCGGCGACCAGATCCAGCTCACGATCCTGCGCGGCGGCGAGCGCAAGACGCTGACGGTCACGCTCGGCAACCGCCCGGCGAACGTCAGGCCCTAGCGGCCTGGCCCGGCCCCCGCGGCCGGGGCCGGCGTGCGCCCCGCCCCCGCCGGGGCGCTGGACGCACGGCCGGCACGCCCTCACGCTCCCGCCGCCGATGGCCGGGTCGACGCGAAATGGCTGGACCAACTCGGCCATCGCTCGCCGCGGCCGTGGGCGCGTGGCGCCGCCCGGCCCTATCGTTTCCGGTGTGCGGGTGAAGTTCTGCGGCATCACGCGCCTCGAGGACGCCGAGCAGGCCGTCCGCCTAGGCGCCTGGGCGATCGGCCTCAACCACCATCCCGAGAGCCCGCGCTTCTGCGAGCCCGAGGCCGCGATCGAGATCGCGTCCGCGATGAGGCGCCGCCTCGAGGTCGTGGGCGTGTTCGTGAACGCGACGCTGGCGGCGATCGAGCGCGCGGCCGAGGACGAGCAGCTCACGATGGTCCAGCTCCACGGCGACGAGGGCCCGGCCTTCTGCCGCGAGGTCGCGCGGCGCACCGGTTGCCGCGTGATCAAGGCCTTCCGCGTGCGCTCCGCCGCCGACGTGCGGGCCGCCGAGGCCTACCGCACCGACTACCACCTGCTCGACGCCTTCGAGCGTGACCGGGCGGGGGGGACCGGCGCCACCTTCGACTGGGAGCTCGCGGGCGCGCGGCGCTCGGCGGTCCCCCTCATCCTCGCCGGGGGCCTCAACCCGGGCAACGTCGCCGAGGCTATTGCCGCCGCGCACCCGTTCGCGGTCGACGTCGCGAGCGGCGTGGAGTCGGCGCCCGGCGTGAAGGACCACGCCGCGATGGCCGCCTTCGCCGAGCGGGCCCAGGCGGCGACCATCCATCCGGCGGCGGTCCGCTGAGCAGGTGAGCGTCGCTATCCCCGAGCGCTTCGGCCCCTACGGCGGCCGCTACGTGCCCGAGGTCCTCGTCCCCGCCCTCGACGAGCTCGCACACGCCTGGGCCGAGGCCCGCGAGGACCCTGACTTCCGCGCCGAGCTCGAAGGGCTTCTGCGCGGTTACGTGGGGCGCCCGACGCCGCTCTACCTCGCCGAGCGCCTCTCGGCGCGGGTCGGCCGGCGGGTCTACCTGAAGCGCGAGGACCTCGCCCACACCGGCGCCCACAAGATCAACAACGCGCTGGGTCAGGCGCTGCTCGCGAGGCGGATGGGAAAGCCGCGCGTGATCGCCGAGACCGGGGCCGGACAGCACGGCGTCGCGACGGCCACCGCCTGCGCGCTCCTCGACCTCGAGTGCGCCGTCTTCATGGGCACCGAGGACATGCGCCGGCAGGCCCCGAACGTCGAGCGCATGCGGCTCCTGGGCGCCCAGGTCGTCCCGGTCGAGGCGGGCGCGCGGACGCTCAAGGAGGCGGTCAGCGCCGCCATCCGCGACTGGGTGACGAACGTCCGGACGACGCACTACGTGATCGGCTCCGCGGTCGGCCCGGCGCCCTACCCGGCGCTCGTGCGGGACCTCCAGCGCGTGATCGGGGACGAGGCGCGCGAGCAGGCGCTTGCCGCGGAGGGCCGGCTGCCCGACCGCGTCATCGCCTGCGTCGGCGGCGGCTCGAACGCGATCGGGAGCTTCTACGCGTTCCTGGGCGACGCGGTCGAGCTGATCGGGGTCGAGGCCGGCGGCGAGGGCCTCGGTGGCCGCCACGGCGCCTCCCTCGTCGCCGGGCGCACGGGGGTCCTGCACGGCGCGCTCTCGTCCGTCCTGGCCGACGAGGAGGGCCAGATCCTGGAGGCGCACTCGGTCTCGGCCGGGCTCGACTACCCCGGCGTCGGCCCCGAGCACGCCCAGCTCCGCGACTCGGGCCGCGCCCGCTACGAGGCCGTGACCGATGCGCAGGCCCTGCGCGCGTTCCGCGAGCTCGCGCGCCTGGAGGGCATCGTCCCCGCCCTGGAGCCCGCCCACGCGATCGCCTGGCTGCTGGAGAACCCGGAGCCGCGCGCCGGCGACGGCGCGGCCGGGGCCGGCTTCGACGTCGTCACGCTGAGCGGGCGCGGAGACAAGGACCTCGCCGAGGTGATCGCGCTCCTGGACGCGCAGGATGGGCGCTGAGCGGATCGCGGCCGCCTTCGCCCGCGCCCGCGAGCAGGGGCGGGCCGCGTTCATGCCCTACCTCATGGGCGGCTTCCCCGACGCCGCGACGGCGGCCGCCGTCATCGACGCCTACGCCGAGGCCGGCGCCGACCTGATCGAGCTCGGCGTGCCCTTCTCGGACCCGCTCGCCGACGGGCCCGTGATCCACGCCGCCGGGACGCGGGCCCTGGCCGGCGGGGCGACCCTGGCCTCCGTCCTCGAGCTGTGCGGCCGCGTCGCCGAGCGCGTGCCGGTGGTGCCGATGTGCTACGCGAACATGGTGCTGGCCCGGGGAGCGGACCGGTTCGCCGCGCTCCTGCGCGACGCCGGCGCGGCCGGCGCGATCGTCCCCGACCTGCCGCTCGACGAGGAGGCCGAGCTCCGGGCGGCGATCGAGGGGGCGGGCCTGGCGCTGGTCCCGATCGTCGCGCCGACGACCCCGGCGCCGCGGCGCGCCGCGATCTGCGAGCGCGCCTCGGGGTTCGTGTACGCGGTCTCGGACACGCGGGTCACCGGCGAGCGCGACCGGCTTCCGGCGGGGCTGGCCGAGTTCGTCGAGGCGGTGCGAGCCGAGGCGCCGGTGCCCGTGGCGGTGGGCTTCGGCATCGCCTCGCCCGAGCAGGCCGCGGCCGTCGGGCGGATCGCGGACGGCGTGATTGTGGGCAGCCGCCTCGTGCGGGCGGTGGGAGAGGCGGCCGGCCCGCGCGAGGCCGCGGAGGCGGCCGCCGCCTTCATCCGCGCCGCGATCGCGGCGATGAGCGCCGCGGGGAGCGCGACCGGCGCGAGCCGGTAGGCTGCGGGCGTGCGACTGCTCGTCTTCACCACGGTGGGCCTCTGCGCGATGGTCGTCGCCTACGCCCTCAACACCGGCGGCGCCGTGGCCACCCTGATCTTCCTCTTCGTGCTCTTCAACGGGGTGCTCGACCGCGTCGCCCAGCCGCTCATCCAGCGCTTCCGGCCGTAGCGAGGCGCCCTGCGTGCGCATCGGGGTCCTGACAGGCGGCGGCGACTGCCCCGGGCTCAACGCGGCGATCCGCGCGATCGTGCGCAAGGGGATCGACACCTACGGCCACGCGATCATCGGCTTTCGCGACGGCTGGCGCGGCCCGCTCGAGGCGCTCCACGAGGAGCTGACGATCGAGTCCACCCGCGGCATCCTCCCCCGCGGCGGGACGATCCTGGGCACGTCGCGCACCAACCCGTTCAAGCGCGACGACGGGGCGCGCGCGGTGCGCGACACGATGGAGACGCTCCGCCTCGACGGGCTGATCGCGATCGGCGGCGAGGACACCCTCGGCGTCGCCCACCGGCTTCACTCCGAGCACGGACTGCCGCTGCTCGGCGTGCCGAAGACGATCGACAACGACCTCGGCGCCACCGAGATGACCTTCGGCTTCGACACCGCGCTTCAGGTGGCGACCGAGGCCATCGACCGGCTCCACACCACGGCGGAGTCGCATCACCGCGTCATGGTGGTCGAGGTGATGGGCCGCCACGCGGGGTGGATCGCGCTCCACTCCGGGATCGCCGGCGGCGGCGACGTCATCCTGATCCCGGAGCGGCCCTTCGACATCGAGGAGGTCTGCCGGCTGATTCGCCGCCGCCACTCGCGGGGGCGGTTCTTCTCGATTGTCGTCGCCGCCGAGGGGGCCATGCCGAAGGAGGGCACGATGGAGGCCGTGGAGGGCGAGGTGGACGAGTTCGGCCACGTCAGGCTCGGCGGCATCGGGGCGCGGCTGGAGAAGGAGATCGAGGCGCGCACCGGCTTCGAGACGCGGGCCGTCGTGCTAGGGCACATCCAGCGAGGCGGCACCCCGACCGCCTACGACCGGGTGCTCGCCACGCGCTTCGGCGTCGCCGCCATAGACGCCGCGACCGAGCGCCGCTGGGGCATGATGCCGGCGCTCCGGAGCGGGCGCATCGAGCTCGTGCCGCTGGCCGAGGCCGTGGCCGAGCTGCGCACGGTCCCGCCCGAGGAATACGAGGTTGCGGCGCCGTTCCTGGGCTAGGGCGCCGGCGGGCTGGCTCGCGGCCGGCGCGGTCCTCGCCGCGCTCGCAGGCTGCGCCTCGACGGCGAGGATCAGGCCCGGCGAGCACGTAACGGTCTACGTGAGCGCGCCGCTCAGCGGGCCGCAGGCGGCGCGGGGGAGGGCGGCGGTCGCCGCCGCGCGGCGCGCGCTCGCCCGCGAGCGGGGCCGGCTCCGCAGGCCCGCCGTGCGGGTGGTGTACATGGACGACGCCAAGCCCGGCGCCGCCTGGGACCAGGTGGCGGTGGCGGCCAACGCCCGGCGGGCCACGGAGGACTCGACCGCCGTCGCCTACGTGGGCGAGCTCGCCCGGCCCGCGACGCGGATCTCGCGCGCGATCACCGACCAGGCCGGCCTGCTCCAGGTGGCGCCGGTCGGCGGCCCGGCGATGGCGCAGGTGCTGCGGGCGATCCACGCCGCCCGGCCCGACGGGGACACGCGCGAGGCCGTCAAGGACGCCTGGAACCCGCTGCCGCCGCGCGCCGGCTGACCCCCCACAAATCCAGGATTGACGACTTTTCCTCGCTCCGGCCGGGCGAACTCGTCAGTGGCGCGGGGGCGGGGGCGCGGGCGCCGCGGCGGCTCAGCGGCCGAGCAGGTCCCGCAGCGCCGGCTCCAGCTCCGGGAAGCGGAACTCGAAGCCGGCGTCCAGGGCGCGTCGCGGCACCGCCCGCTGGCCCGTGATCGCCGTCTCCGCGAACTCGCGCCCGTAGCGCGCCGCCAGCGCGAGCCGCGGGACCCGCGCCACGGCCGGGCGGCCGAGCACGCGGGCGAGCGTCCGCGAGAACTCGGCGTTCGTGACCGGGTTCGGCGCGGTGGCGTTGTGGGCGCCGCTCGCCTCGCGCGTGTCGAGCAGCCAGAGGAGCAGGGCGCGCTCGTCGTCGCGGTGGATCCAGGGCATGTACTGGCGCCCGCTGCCGAGCTGCCCGCCGAGGCCGAGCCGGAAGGGGAGGAGAAGCTGGCGCAGGAGCCCGCCCTCCGGATCGAGCACGAGCCCGGTGCGGGCGATCGCGACCCGGATGCCCGCCCGCTCCGCTTCCAGCGCGGCCGCCTCCCAGGCGACGCACACGCGCGAGTCGAAGCGCTGGGCGGGGGGCGTGGACTCATCCACGATCGCGTCCTTCCGGTCGCCGTAGTAGCCGACCGCGGACTGGCTCACGAGCACCGCCGGCAGCGGGTTCGCGTTCGCGAGCGCGTCCACGAGGTTCTTGGTCGCCCGCTCGCGGCTCTCGCGGATCCGGGCCTTCGCCTCCGCCGTCCAGCGCTGGTTCAGCGGCTCGCCGATGAGGTTCAGCGCCGCGTCCACGCCCTCAAGCGCCGCGGCGGGGGGGCGCTCCAGGGCGGGGTTCCAGGCGTGCCAGTGGACCGTCGGGTTGGTGCGGCGCGCGCGCGCCGGGTCGCGGGTCAGGCCGACCACCTCGTCGCCGCGCGCAAGCAGCGCGTCGGCGACGCCCCGCCCGATCATCCCGGTGGCGCCGGTCAAGAGGACGCGCATCAATCCACCATCGCGAAGGTCCCGGTCTCCTCGGAGACGCGCGCGATCCCGGCGGCGCGGGCCTCGCGGATCACCGCCTCCGCGACCGCCGGCGCCACGTCGCGGTCGAAGACGCTCGGGATTATGTAGTCCTCGCTCAGGTCGTCCTCGGCGATCACGCCCGCGATCCCCTGCGCCGCGGCGAGCTTCATCTCCTCGGTGATGCGGGGCGCCCCGGCGTCGAGCGCGCCGCGGAAGATGCCGGGGAAGGCGAGCACGTTGTTGATCTGGTTCGGGTAGTCGGAGCGGCCGGTGGCCATGATGCGGACGTAGGGCGCCGCCTCCTCGGGCATGACCTCGGGCGTCGGGTTCGCCATCGCGAAGACGATCGCGTCGTCGGCCATCTTCGCCAGGGCCTCGGCCGGGATGATCCCCGGCCCGGAGAGGCCGATGAAGAGGTCGCAGCCCTCGATCACGTCGGCGGGCTGACCCTCCAGCCGCTCCGGGTTGGAGTTCTCGGCGTACCAGCGCTTGATGTCCGTCATCTCGCCGGCGAGGTAGTCGTCCCGCGTGGTCGAGATCGCGCCCCGGCGGTCGCAGCCGATCACGTGGCGGACGCCGGACGCGAGCATCATCTTGGTCACGGCGATGCCGGCGGCGCCGAGCCCCACCACGAGGACCCGGAGGCTCTCGATCGGCTTGCCGACGATCTTGAGCGCGTTGAAGAGCGCCGCCATCGTCACGACCGCGGTCCCGTGCTGGTCGTCGTGGAAGACCGGGATGTCGAGCTCCTCCTTGAGGCGCTCCTCGATGTAGAAGCAGCGCGGGGCCGCGATGTCCTCGAGGTTGATGCCCCCGAACGTGGGCGAGATCAGCCGCACCGTCTGGATGATCTCGTCGGGATCGCGGGTGGAGAGGCAGATCGGGAACGCGTCCACGTTCGCGAACTCCTTGAACAGCATCGCCTTGCCCTCCATCACGGGCATCGCGGCCTCGGGCCCGATGTCGCCGAGGCCGAGCACGGCGCTGCCGTCGCTGACCACGGCGACGGTGTTGCGCTTGATCGTGAAGTCGAACGCCTTCGAGCGGTCGGCGGCGATCTCTTGGCAGACCCGGGCGACGCCGGGGGTGTAGGCCATCGAGAGGTCGTCGCGGGTCTTGAGCGGGTACTTGTTGTGCTGCTCGATCTTGCCGCCGCGGTGCATCGCGAGCGTGCGGTCCACGTAGTCGAGCACGCGCGCCCCCCGCGTCGAGCCGATCGCGCGCAGGATCTGCTCCCAGTGGGCCTGGTCGCGGGCGTCGATCGTGAACTCGCGCACGCGCTTTCCCTCGCCGCCGGCCCCCGGCACGAGGTCCACGCCCTGCAGCGCCCCGCCGGCCTCGGCGATCTTCGCCGTCAGCTTGCCCAGGGGCTCGTGCCGCGCGTCGAGCTCCACGCGGACGGTGACGGAGAACTGGGGGCTCACGGAGGGCATGGGGAGGCGTGATCTTAAGCAGCGGCCGCCGTCGCCCGGGCCGCGCTCGGCGGCTGGCCGGCGCCCGACCTAGGATTGAGGACGTGCCCGCGACCGCGACCAAGCGCAAGTCCAGCGCGGCGAGGACGGGCGACGGAGAGCTCTTCCTGGTCGATGGCAACAGCCTCGCCTACCGCGCCTTCTTCGCCCTGCCCGAGTCCATAGCCACCGCCGACGGGCGGCCCACCAACGCCATCTACGGCTTCGCCTCGATGATGGCCAAGATCCTCATCGACCACAACCCGCGCGCCGTCATCGTCGCCTGGGACGCGGGCATGTCGGGCCGCGAGAAGGAGTACGCCGAGTACAAGGCGCAGCGGCCCTCGCGCCCCGACCTGCTGGCCGAGCAGTGGCCCCACCTCGAGCCGCTGGCCGAGGCGTTCGGCTTCACCAACGTGCGGGTCGAGGGCTGGGAGGCGGACGACGTGATCGCGACGCTGACCCGCGAGGCGCGCGAGGCGGGGATCCCGGTCATGATCGTCTCCGGCGACCGTGACGTCTACCAGCTCGTGCGGGACGGCGTCCGCGTGATGACGACGTCGCGCGGGGTCACCGACACGAAGATCTACGACGCCGAGGGGGTGGTCGAGCGCTACGGCGTGCCCCCGGAGCTGATCCCGGACCTGATCGGGCTCAAGGGCGACACGTCCGACAACATCCCCGGCGTCCCGGGAATCGGCGACAAGACCGCGGCCCAGCTCCTCCAGCGCTTCGGCTCGCTGGAGGAGGTCCTCGCCTCCGTGGACCAGATATCGGGCGCGAAGCGCAAGCAGAACCTGCTCGAGCACGCCGAGGACGCCCGCATCTCGAAGCGGCTGGCGACGATGCGCGACGACCTCGAGGTCCCGCTCGACGTGCGGAAGGCGGTGCGCGAGCCGCCCGACCGCTCGCGCCTGCGCGAGGTGGCCGCGGAGTTCGAGCTGCGCTCCGTGATCCGGCGCCTGGAGGAGGAGTTCGAGGAGGTCCTGCCGGAGCGCGAGGTGGACGAGCGGATCGAGGTCCGCGCCAGCGAGGGGACCCCCGCCGACCTGGCCCCGGGGGCGGTCGCCGTCGCGCTCGCGGGCGGGCGCTGGGCCGGTTGCGACGGCGAGCGCGTCGTGGCCGGCGACGCGCGCGACCTGGGGGCGCTGGCGGCGGCGCTCCGCGGCCGGCCCCTCATCGCCCACGACGCCAAGTCGCTCGGGGGGACGGGGCGGCGCAGCCTGCTCGCGGCCGCCGGGCCCGGGGGCCTCGACCTCGCGCACGACACGATGGTCGCCGCCTACGTGATCGACCCGGCCCGGCGCGCATACGACCTGCACGAGCTCGCCGCCGACGCCGGGATCGCGGCCGCGCCCGCCGGCGCCGCCGCGGGCCAGATGTCGCTCGCCGCCCCGGAGGGCGACGCCGCGGGCGACCCGGCGGTGGACGCCCGCCTGGTGTACGAGCTGGCCGAGCGGCAGCGCGACCGCCTCGCCGAGCTCGGCGTCGAGCGCCTGCTCCACGAGGTGGAGATGCCGCTGATCGAGGTCCTGGCGGCGATGGAGGCGGCTGGGATCAAGCTCGACACGGCGCGCCTGGCCGAGATCGGAGCCGGGATGGAGGAGCGGATAGCGGAGCTGGAGCGCGAGATCTACGACCTCGCCGGCCACGAGTTCGTGATCGGCTCGCCGCAGCAGCTCGGCGCCGTGCTCTTCGGGGAGCTGGGCCTAACGCGCAAGCGGCGCGGCAAGACCGGTTACTCCACCGACGCCCGCGTGCTCGCCCAGATCCGCGACGAGCACCCGATCGTGGCCAAGGTCGAGAGCTGGCGCGAGCTGACGAAGCTCAAGAGCACCTACCTCGACGCGTTGCCGGGCCTCGTCGATCCCGAGACCGGGCGCATCCACACGACCTTCAACCAGGTGATGACGGCGACGGGCCGGCTCTCGAGCACGAACCCGAACCTCCAGAACATCCCGATCCGCTCCGAGGTCGGCCGCCCGGTCCGGGCGTGCTTCGTGGCCGAGCGGGGAATGCGCCTGATCTCCGCCGACTACAACCAGGTCGAGCTGCGGGTGCTGGCCCACGTGGCGGGCGAGGAGGCGCTGCGCGAGCTGTTCGCCTCGGGCGAGGACGTCCACCGGGCGACCGCGGCCGAGGTGCTCGCGATCGCCCCCGAGGAGGTGGGCCCGGCGGAGCGCTCGAAGGCCAAGATGGTGAACTTCGGGATCGCCTACGGCCTCTCCGCGTTCGGCCTCGCCGACCGCCTCCAGATCGAGCGCGAGGAGGCCGCGGCCTACATCGAGCGCTACTTCGAGCGCTTCCCCGCCGTCAAGCGCTTCATCGACGAGACGATCGCGCAGGCCGAGCGGGACGGCTTCGTGCGCACGCTGATGGGCCGGCGGCGCAACATCCCGGAGCTGCGCTCGGGCCAGCGCCAGCGCCGCCTGCTCGGCGAGCGCCTGGCCGTCAACACCGTGATCCAGGGCACCGCCGCCGACATCATCAAGCTGGCGATGGTGCGCTGCCACCGGGCGCTTCGCGAGGCCGGCCTCGCCACCCGCATCGTCCTGCAGATCCACGACGAGCTGCTCTTCGAGGGCCCGGAGGCCGAGGTCGAGCGGGCCCGCGAGCTCGTCGTCGCCGAGATGTGCAGCGCCTTCCCGCTCGACCCGCCGCTGGCGGTGGACACCGGCGTGGGCGAGGACTGGCTGGCGGCGAAGTGAGCCGGGGCGCGAGAGGGCGGCCTCCCGGGCCGCCCTCCCGCCGGTCTGATCGCCGCCTGCGGCTCAGGCCCTGAGCTCGATCTCCTCGAACACGAGCCCCTGCGAGGTGAGCTCGACGTCGGCCTCCTGGACGACCGCCCCGGGCACGAGATCGGCCGCCGAGCAGGCGCGCTCGTCGTCGTTCTCCTGGGCGTCGTCGCCCTGGTCGTCGTCGCTCGCCGCCGCGACCTTGCCGTCGTCGCCGGACACGTTGTCGTCGTCGCCGCCGACCCCGTCGTTGTCCTCATCGCCGGCCGCGTCGCCGCTGTCGCAGCTGATCTCGGTCGAGTCGGTCACGAGGGCGGTCACCGAGCCGCCGACGAAGTCGTTGATCGTCAGCTCGCCGGTGGAGGGATCGAACGAGACGATCGTCCCGGCCCCCTCCTCGGCGTCGCCCGTGCCGTCGTTGTCCGAGTCGGCATCGTGGGGATCCATGCGGGCCAGGAACTCCTTGCGGTTGACGAGCCCGTCGTGGTCCTGGTCGCGCCGCGCCTGGTTGACCCGCAGCGAGAGGCTGTGGTGCCGCTCCCAGCGGTCCGGGATGCGGTCGTGGTTCCGGTCCCGGGCCGAGGCCAGGCTCGGCAGCGCGAGCGCCGCGAATCCGAGCGCCGCGGCGACGTGGACCGCGAGCCGTATGCGTGTCCCTGCTTTCGCCATCACGTCATTCCTTTCGGTCGGTGGGGGAACATCGTTCGCGAGCTGAAACCCGGCGGGGGCCGCGGGATCACGCCCGGCGGGCGAGAGGCTGGACGTTTGACCGATGGAGCGCGGTCAATCCCCCTCGCCGGAGGCGACGGTCGTGAGCTCGCCGCCACCGTCGCCCGAGCCCGCGTCGCCCTGGTCGGCTGGCGCGACGTCGTCGCCGGAGCCGCTGTCCAGGCTGCCGCCATCTCCCGAGCCGCTGCCCGGCGAGCCGCCGGAGTCGCCGCCGCCGGAGTCGCCGCCGCCCGCGCCTCCGGCGCCGTCCCCCGAGCCCGACGTGGCGTCGTCGCCGCCCGAACCCGAGGCGTCGCCGCCCGTGCCCTGCGCGATGTCGTCGCCGCCGGAGCCCGGCGGCCCGCCCGGCCCCGCGGATCCCGACGGACCGGACCCGCCGCCGCCATCGTCGCCCTCCGCCGCCTCGCGGCCGCCCGTGCCCCGCTCGGTTTCGGCGCTCGGCGCTGGGCTCGCGACCCGCGCCGGGAAGCTGGCGCCAAGCGCCCGGGCAGGCGGGCTCGATCGCGCCACGGCGGGCGCGCCGGCGCGCTCGCGCTGCGCGGCGAGGCGGTGGTGGAACTCGAGGCCCGAGCCCACGGTCAGCGCCCCGGCGGCCAGCAGGGCGCCCGCCTTCACGAGGGCGCCGCCGCCGGCGCCCGCCGCCAGGGGCCCTGCGTCGGCGCCCGTCAGCAGGTGGCGAAGCAGGGGCGGGGGCACGGCGAGCCCGGCGAGGCCACGGAGAGCGGCGCGGGCCCGGAAGATGAGCTGGCGCACCGCCCCCGGGCTGACGCCGAGGCCGGCGGCGATCTCCTCGTGGCCGCGGCCCTCGAAGACGCGCTGGACCAGGGCCGTCCGCTGGGCGTCGGGCAGGGCCCCGATCGCGGCGACCGTGCGCGAGAGCTCCGCGCGCAGGGCGAGCACGTCGGGCGGCTGGGCGACCCCGTCCACGTCCTCGTTGAGGGCCTCCGCGGGCCGCTCGCCACGGAGGTCGTTGAGGGCGCGGTTGCGGACGATCGCGTAGAGCCAGGGCCGCAGGGCGATCTCGGCGTCGGTCCGGCGCAGGGCGACGAGCGCGCGCGCGAGCGCCTCCTGCACCACGTCCTCGGCGCGGTCGCGGGGCACGATCCCGGCGGCGAAGGCCACGAGCGCCGCGCGGTAGCGGCGCACGATCTCCTCGGCCGCCGCCTCGTGCCCCTCGCGCGCGAAGCGCACGAGGCGGGCGTCCGGCTGCGTGCGCAGGAGCACCCCGGCTGCCCTGGCTCTTGCCCCAGCGGTCTGCATCTGCCCGCCCATTTGATCGCCAGGCTCCCTCGATTCCTGTAACACGCCCGGGAATACGCGATCACGCCCGCGCGGGGATGTGGATCCGAGGCTGCGGCCGGGGCGAGACGATCGGCTGCATCTTTCGAGGACGGTTGAAATCTCGGTTCTCGCCGATTGAGCGAGGAGGCGCCGCGTGGTCTCGGTCAAGCGCCTCCTTGAGCCCCCACGCCTCGGCGATCAGCTGTTCTGCTCGAACAGTTCGCATAGGCGCCGGATCGAGGCTAGAGGTAGGTGATGTGCTCGCACGCCGTCAGCCGATCCTCGGGGTCGGCCTCGACGGCGTCGCTTCCCGGGCCGCACTTGACGACATCCGCCTCCCCATCTGCGGCGTCGATCGCATCGGAACCCCTGCCTCCACGTACCAGGTCGCCGCCCGAGCCGCCGCGCAGCCGGTCCGCTCCTGCGCCTCCGCGCAGGACGTCCTGACCACCGTCTCCGCTAAGGCGGTCGGGACCGCTGCCGCCCTTCAGAATGTCCGTGCCCCGGTGCCCGACCAGGCGATCGGCGCCGGCCGCGCCGACTGCCGTGACCTGGACGGCCCGGGGCAGGGGCGCCGCGCGCGATCCGCTCCGCGCGCCAGCCCCCCCGACGCGGACGAAGTCGCCGAGGCCGCCGACCAAGAGCAGGAGCGTGCTGCCACGCGGCGCGAAGCGGCAGCTCAACCGCAGGCGAAAGCGCCGACCCGAGGCCGAAATCTGGCGATCCCGGAAGACGACCGCTTGGCGGCGGTGGGAGTAGCCAACGCTCAGGCGGCTCTCCTCGCGAAGGAAGGTGTCGTATGTGGTAGCCCGCCGCCCGCACAGGGCGGTGGCGTCCGCCGAGGCACGGCCGGGTGCGGACACCGCGACGAGGAAGGGGGCCAGGCAGAGCACGGCCAGGATCGGCCGCGCTCCGATGCGGTCCGCCCGCCTCATCGCGCGTACCAGATCTCCTCGCAAGCCTTGACCGTGTCGCGGCGATCCGCCCGCACGCGATCGCGCCCAGGCCCGCAGCGGACGACGTCGGCGCTGCCATCGGCCGAGTCGAGCACGTCGCCACCCGCCCCCCCACGGAGGAGGTCGTTGCCCGCTCCCCCGACCAGGCGGTCGCCGCCCGCGCCGCCGCTCAGGATGTCGTCGCCGCCGTCGCCCTTGATGCGATCGCCCCCCGGGCCGCCGCGCAATATGTCGGTGCCGCTGTGGCCGAAGACAGCGTCCGAGCCCACACCGCCCCTGACCGTGGCGTCGATGAAGGGCGGAAGCGCCCCGAAGTGGCGCCTGTCGCGGCGTGGCGCCCGGTTCAGGCGCGCGCGGTCGCTGCGATCGCCGAGCGCGACGTGGATGTCGGCGCGACCAAAATCGCGCCTCGATATGCCGGGCGGAAGCACCTCCTCGCAGTCGTAGTCGAAGCGGTAGCGCCTTCCGGCCCGCTGCCAGGTGGCGATGAAGCGGGGATCGCCGCCGCGGCGGCGGTAGGCGACTAGGAGCCGAGTGGCCTGGCCGCGGCCGTCGCGGAACACGGCCTGCGAGCCTTCCGTGGTGAGATCGCACGAGATCTGGGTTAAGCGGGATGCGAGGGCGTCTGGGCCGGTCGCGCCCGCCACCGCGAGCGCGACGAGGGCCAGAAGACACCCAGCACGGCGCCCCGGCTGCTGGCCCCGCGGTCGCGCCACGGCCAGCCCGCGACCCGCGTAGCGGGGTCGCGGGCTGGCCGCCTTAGGAACCATCCTCGCCACGCGCTCGCTTGAGGCCGGCCGTCCTCACGCCCTGCAGCGCAGGTTGGCAGCGTTCTGGGCCTTCGCGTTCGCGCCGCCTTCGGCGTACTGAACGTGCCCGGCAGCGGAGGTGATCCACGTGCGGGTTCTCGGCTTCGCGCAGGGCTTCGACGCGGAGGCCGAGAAGTCGCCAGGGCCGGGATGAGGGTGGGAATTACACCGCTCGGTCTCGATGTTCCCGTCGTTTCGGACCATGCTCAGGCACACCGCGATGGCCTGCCATTCGATGTCCGGGCTCTTGCAGCCCTTGTTGGCGGCCTTGCCGTGAGCCGCCCCGTCCCGCTTGGTCGGGGCGTAGGCGACGAGACGACACCCGCTGTCTTCCGCGAGTGCGCTGGGCTGGGCGTAGAGCGCCGACGGCAGAGCAAGGTTGCTCAGAAGCTCCGACTGGGGTAGAGGCGGCTCATTGGTCCCGCGCTGGCGAGCGACCGCCACTGACTGCGCTTCCGCCCTGGCCCGCGC
>Ga0070741_10010898_pt1 | contig 16981 bp, 8 predicted proteins | sample Coa_R1_4_FD_66440 | JGI IMG/M metagenome (GOLD analysis project Ga0070741, IMG submission 66440) | Surface soil microbial communities from Centralia Pennsylvania, which are recovering from an underground coalmine fire - Coalmine... | ecosystem: Environmental > Terrestrial > Soil > Unclassified ...
ACGGCGACGGTGACGGCGACCCGGTCGCCGACGCCCTCGCCGACGCCGTAGCGGTCATCCAGCAAGGGAAGGACGCGAGGCCCCGGGGATCTCCCCCGGGGCCTCGGTATGTCCCAGACGGCGCAGACGCCGTGGGCCCCTTCGCCGAAGGCCGCTTCGTCGTAGGCCCCGTCGCCGTGGGCCGCTTCGCCTTGAAGGGACCGCTCTGTCATGCTGAGCGCAGCGAAGCATCTCAGAAGAGCGAGATCCCTCGGGCTGCGCCCTCGGGATGACTGTGAGCGACGCCCCCGTCCCGGCCCTCGGGATGACTGTGAGCGACGCCCCCGTCCCGGCCCTCGGGATGACTGTGAGCGACGCCCCCGTCCCGGCCCTTCGGCACGCTCAATGCGGGCGCTTCTCCTGGCACGGGACAGGATCTCCCTCCCCCGCGCAGGGGACAGGACTCCCCCCGTCGCAGGGGACAGGACTCCCCTCCCCCTGGCAGGGGGAGGGAAAGGGAGGGGGTAGACTGTTTCGAAACGTCTCGCGCGCGGTTTCAATTTTCCCTATAATTGTCGCCAATCGTTGCACCGGTGGTCGTCGTGTGCCTGCGGCTGGCGTGCGCGAGAGATACGCACCAGGAGAGGATTATGCGGAGATCCCTGGCGATCTTATCCGTCCTCGCGGTGGTCTTTTCCCTTTTTCCCATCTTACCGTTCGTTCCGGTCGAGGTGGCGTTTGGTTTCACGCGCAATTACGCATGCACCGGTGCGAACGACGGCTCGGCGATCAATGGAATCATTGCGATATCCAGTCCCGGCGACGTCATCAACGTCACCCAGTCCGGTGGCGTGGCGTACTGTCAGATCGACGTGCCCATCGTGATCGATAAGTCGCTCACCCTGCAGGGGCAGGGGAAGGACATCACTTTCCTCAAGGGTCCCGAGGTCATCAACGTCGCGGCTGACGTGGCCGGCGCGCAGTCGGCAGCGCTCACCGCGAAAGCCTCCGCGAAGACAAAGGTGGCGACAGCGCAGGCGCAGCTCGCCAGCAAGCAGGCCACCCTGGGCAAGAGCGCGACGACCCAGGCGACGACGGGGGGCGCGCAGCGCGCGCGCGCGGCGACGGGCCCGGGGTCGCAGAGCGGCACCGGCGGCGGCGCCGGGAAGGCGGGCGCCAAGGCCGGCTCCGCCGGCGGGGGGACCGGCGCCCACGGAAATGGCGGAGGCGGACCCAACGCCGGCTCGAAGACGGCTGGCAAGTCGCGGGGCGATCCCCACGCGGCGGCGAATCGGATCTACAACGCGTTCGTGAATCAATGGGTTGGGTCGGGGACGAGCGCCACGAGCGGTACGCTGGTGAAGACGCTCGCCTCGTCGAACACGACCGGTCCGGGGATCGGCGTACTCGCGAACATCGGCCCGGTCACGATTCAGGGGTTCACCATCACCGGGTTCGACAACACCGGTAACGACGACGCCGGCGGCGCGATCTTCGTCGGGCAAAACACGAAGGCGACGATCCAGAACAACGCGATCCGGCTGAACGCCGCGGCGCGCGGCGGCGGCGTGGCGCTCAACGGCAACAACGACAGTAGCCGGATCACCGGCAACACCTTCGAGAACAACATCGCCATCTGCAACACCGAGTGCAGCCCATCCGGCAGCATGGTTCGGGAAGGCGGCGCGATCTGGGTCATCATCGATACCGACAACCTGCTCATCAGCGGGAATACCTTCACCAGCAACGTTGCCCACGGATCCGGTGGTGCTCTCGCCGTCGGCCGCAACAATCAGAATTTGCAGTTCAACAGCAATACGTGCCAGTCCAACGTGGCCGCGCAGGGGGCCGACGGCGGCGGCGCTGGCGGCTGCGTCAAGCTCTCGGGACATAACCAGTCCACGCGGGGAAATAACGGCAGCGCCTCGTTCAACACGAACCAGTTCATCCAGAACAACGCGAATAGCATGGGCGGCGGGGTGCATGTCGGCTCGGGGAACGCGAACCCGAGCTTCGTCCAGAACACCTTCCAGGACAACTTCGCAGACGGAAAGGCCGGTGCGCTGAACATCGGCGACAACGCGGTACACGTCACCCTGACCGGCAACAATTTCGTGGGGAATCTGGCGGACAGCCGCGCAGGGGCGCTGCACTTCGGGCGAGCCGGATCCACTTGCCTCTCGCCCTCGACGGTGAGCGGGAACACCTTCCAGCACAACAGCTCCACGCGCTCGGGCGGCGCGCTCCTGTTGAACATGGACACGAGCTGCACGCAGTTCACGAACAACGTGTGGTCGGGCAACTCGGCCGACGACGACGGCGGCGCTATCAAATTCTATCCTCGCGGCGGCGAGGGCGCCGTGGACCAGCTCCTCTTCTCCAACGAGCAGTTCACCGGCAACTCGGCGGCGGGCAGCCATGATGGCTTCGTCGGCGGTGGCGCCATTCAGGTTCGCTTCGACACGACGAACCTGCACATCGTGGGCTCCACCTTCAGCGGCAACTCGTCGGTGGACGAGGGCGGCGCCATCGACTTCGCCTGTGGAGGCGAGTGCACCCAGGAAGGCGTGACCGCCGCGAATGTCCTCATCGACAATTCGACCTTCAGCAGCAACTCCGCCGTCGGGCCCGGCGGCGCCATCCACGTGTCCTTTGCGGCGGATTCCTGGACGATCAGCAACTCGACGTTCCAGACCAACGCCAGCACGGCCGAGACCGGCGGGGCGATCTCCTTCGACGGCGGGTTCTTCCCCGCCGCCGACACGGTCACGCCGAGGGTTCCCTTCTTCCTCGAAGCGCCCAACATGAACATCCAGAACTCCCATTTCGTCGGGAACACGTCGCGGTTGGACGGCGGCGCGCTGTATTTCGATCAGACGACGAACAACCTGACGATCCAGGGCAGCGAGTTTCGCGGGAACTCGTCCACGGCCGAATCGGGAGGGGCGATCTACTTCGACGCCACCATCAACGACAACCCGAGCGCTCCAGGCAGCATCCGCAGCTCGACGTTCCAGAGCAACACCGCCGCCGACTCCGGAGGCGCCGTGTACGTGGGCGGGGACTCATTCGGGTTCGCCTTCACCGGCGACACGTTCAACGGGAACTCGTCCGACGACGACGGAGGCGCTATCTACTGGACATCCTCGAGTTTTACCGAGGGGGGATCGATCAACCAGAGCACCTTCGACGGCAACAAGGTGGATGACAACGGCGGCGCCGTGTACATCGGCTTCCTCCCCACGGTGGAGGTCCGGGACAACCGGTTCACCCACAACAGCGCGCGACGCGGCGTTGGCGGCGCGCTGGTGGTCGGGGATTCCGAGTACAACACCGGCCAGGACATCGAAACGACGATCCACCACAACTGGTTCGAATCGAACAGCGCTACGGCGGGCTGCTGCCCGTCGGGCGGCTTCGGCGGCGGGCTGGCCATCCGAGGCGAGGTGCCGGGTCTGACCGTCTTCAACAACGTGCTTGTGCGCAACAACGCCAGCTTCGGTGGCGGAAATCTCTCCGCCGTGTGTAGGTTCTGCGGCTCCAGCAACATGCAGATCTACAACAATACCGTCGCGTATGGATCGTCGACCGGCTCTGGCGGAGTCTACGTCGATTTCACCGGGTCCAGCGTCGACGGGAACGGGAACCCCTCGGGCATCGCCCTGTGGAACAACATCTCGTACCTCAACCTGACGACCGATTTCTCCGTGAATGGGCCGCCGGTGCGCGCGTTCGACAGCATCGTCGGAAACCTCGGGGGCGCAGCCGTTTGCGATCTCCTGGACGTCTGTCTGAACCGCAATCCGCAGTTCGCGAACGCGACCGGGGACAACTTCAACATCCCGCTCACGTCGCCGGCGGTGAACCTCGGAGCGCCGACGAACCCGACGGGCGAGGGGAGCCCGATCAGCGCGCCGAGCGACGACTATCCGCACAACGCCAGGATCCAGCTCCCCGACGCGGGCGCGTATGAGGCGTTGCGGCAGAGCGCGACGGCGCCAACCCGGACGCCGGTGGCCTCGCGGACGGCGACGGCGACGCCGGGCGGGCCTGCGCCGACGGACACAATCGCGCCGACCGCGACGGAGACGCCGACCGGGACGCCGGCGACGGCCACGCCGACCCGATGCGTGCCGGGCCGCCAGAACACCTGTCCCACGCCAACGCCGGGGATCGGAGCGACCTTCACCGCTACGACCACGTTCACCCCGCTCCCCGCGACGGCGACCGGGACAGCAACGAGCACGCCGACGAAGACGAACACACCGTCGGCGCCCACCAGCACGAACACGCCGGGCGCGGCCACGAGCACAGCGACCATCACGCCGACGATCACGAAGACCCCCAGCGGGTGTCGGCAGGTTTGCACGCCGACGCCGACGCTGGGCCCGTAGTCCGGGGCGAACAGCTCAGGAGGCGGCGACAGAAGAGGCCCCGGGGAATTACCCCCGGGGCCTCTCCCATGTCCCCAGAGGGAGATGGAGACGCGGCCTCCTCCCCTGCCACAGCGGGGGAGGGTTGGGGTGGGGGCCCCCGGAGCGGGAGGGCGCGCTGCCCCCTCACCCTCCCCTCTCCCCCGCCCGCGGGGGAGAGGGAAACGGCACCCCCTCCCCTGCCGCAGCGGGGGAGGGTTGGGGTGGGGGCCCCCGAAGCGGGAGGGAGCCACCGAGCTATCCTCGGCTGTCGGGCTCCAATCCAGCGGCGACGCGACCGGCGATGACGGCTACGCCCGACTGTTGGGTGATACTCTCCGCATCCGGCGTGATCCAAACGCCAGCGACGCCCGCACGCGATGAGAGCCCGGCCTTCCCGAGCAGCGCCGCGCGGCGCGCCGCGCGTTGGACGTCATCCAGACCCACACCCCAGGAGACCTCGACGACCATGTAGACCTCCTCACCGGTGTCGATCGCGCGACCGCGGGCAATCACGTCCGCTTGCGCGATTTCGGCCAATTCGTCCTCGGTGAGCCGTCCCTCGGCGACCGCAGGATCGAGGAGGCGGTAGAGCGCCTCAGCGCTGATTGGGACTGCGCGGCGAACGTGGCGCCCGAGATATGCGCCGGGAAAGCGCTGATAGCGCGCCTCCAGCGCCCACCCCTTCAGGTCCGCCACGTCGACCGCCATCCGCGACACGACCTGAAGCATTTGCTCTAAACGGGCCTCGGTGTGGAGCTGGGCCTCGGCGAGCTGCTCCATGCGGGCCTCGGTGCGGGCCTGGGCCACGGCGAGCTGCTCCATGTGGCCCTCGGTGCGGGCCTGGGCCACGGCGAGCTGCTCCATGCGGGCCTCGGTACGGGCCTGGGCCTCGGCGAGCTGTCGCACCAGCGTTGGAAGCTCGATGAGCTCGTCGGATAGCACATGCCGGCGCAGCTCGGCCCGCCACTCCGGATGCTGCTCCAGAATGCTGATCAGGTCATGAAAGTCGTCCACCGTGAACGCCACGCATGCCTCCGCCGGGAGTATAGCGTGAAGGGATCGGGGCTCTGGGTGGTTTTTTTGCTCCCCTGCCGCAGCGGGGAGAGGGAAACAGCGCTCCCCTGCCGCAGCGGGGAAGAGGGAAACAGCCCTCCCCCTGCCGCATCGGGGAGAAGGGAAACGGCACCCCCTCCCCTGCCGCAGCGGGGAGGGTTGGGGTGGGGGCCCTTGACTGGGAGCGCGCGCTGCCCCCTCACCCTCCCCTCTCCCCCGCCCGCGGGGGAGAGGGAAACCGTACCCCCTGCCGCAGCGGGGGAGGGAAACAGCGCTCCCCTGCCGCAGCGGGGGAGAGGTGGCTCAGTCCGCGAAGATCGTCGTGCCGACGGACTCGCCGTTGAGTGCGCGGGTGATGGTCCCCGGCACGAGGCCGTTCACGATCCGGATCTCCTTCATGTGCCGCGCGCGCGCCATCATGTGGAGGACGGACGGCTCGATGGGGAGGTCGCGGGGCTTGCGCGCGAGGAGCTCGCCGACGCCGATGCGCGGAATCAGCTCGGCCTCGGGAGCGACCTTCGGGTCGTCCGTATAGAGGCCGTCCACGTCCTTCACGAAGATCGCCGAGCGGCATCCGAAGACTTCGGCCGTCAAGAACGTCCCGGCGTCGCTCCGGTGCTCGGGCACGCGGCCGATCTCGGGCGGCTGCTCCCACCACCGATACGGCGCCATGCCGCAGATGACGATCGGGCATCCGCTGTTGAGGAAGATGGGAAACATGTCGAAGTGGTCCTCGGGGACGCGCACGGCGCCGTAGCGCATCATGATGGTGGTGACGATGAGCGCGTTCTGATTCGAGATGACGTCCCCCATGACCGACAGGACGCCCGTCGGGAGTCCCAGGTCCGTGGCGATGTCGTACGCATGGCGCGCCCGGGTCCCTTCGCCGACGCTGATGATCATCTTGTGCTGCGCCAGGTTCGCGCCCAGCTCCTCGACGACGGGCAGGAGCGCGGATCTGCCCCGATCCAGGATGCTCTGGCCGCCGATCTTGATGACGTTCGTATCGGGGAGGAGCTGCATCACCGGCTGCGCGTCCGTCTGCTGGAGCACCTGGCGGTTCATCAACGACTCGGCCATCAGCCGCGATGCGATGTGCTTGGCTCCGGACACGGGTCCGTGGTTCACCTGCTCCGCGGTGTTGACCTCTCGGGGGAAAGCGTCCGCCATCTGTTTCCCTTCGTCCACGGTAGTGTGAGATGCGCGGGGGCGGACGCCCCCAAGCCACAGCCCGGCAATTGTAGCAGAGGCTCACATTCGTGCTTGCCGCGGCCGCCCGCTGTCTTGCCCGTTGGCTCGCGATGCGCGGTCGGGCCACGATGGGGCCCTGGCTCGCCGTTCACGGCGGCGGCCTATGGCGGGCTCGCGATGCGCAGTCGGGCCACGATGGGGCCCTGGCCCGCCGTTCACGGCGGCGGCCAATGGCGGGCTCGCGATGCGCGGTCGGGCCACGATGGGGCCCTGGCCCGCCATTCACGGCGGCGGCCAATGGCGGGCGCGCGATGCGCGGTCGGGCCACGATGGGGCCCTGGCCCGCCGTTCACGGCGGCGGCCAATGGCGGGCGCGCGATGCGCGGTCGGGCCACGATGGGGCCCTGGCCCGCCGTTCACGGCGGCGGCCTATGACGAGCTTACGAGCGGCCCATGCCGCGGCCGCCTCCGCCGCCCATCCCGCGGCCGCCACCTCCCCCCATTCCGCCGCCCATGCCGCGGCCGCCACCGCCGCCCATGCCGCGGCCCGAGCCTGGGTCCCGTGAGAACCCCCCGCCCTCACCCTCCCCCGCAAGGGGGGCGGAGATGGCATGCTCGCGGTCGTCCTCCGCGCGGGGGGCGGATCCAGCCCTCAGGTCGCCCTCACCGTCGACCGGGGAGGGCGGGGGTGGGGGTGCGGTCTCATCGATTGTCCGTCCTGCACCGCCCCGGGCGAACTGCTCGTGGTAGAGCTGGGCGTAGAGGCCGCCGGTGGCGAGCAGCTCCTGGTGGGTCCCGCGCTGCACGATTCGGCCGCGCTCGAGCACGAGGATGAGGCTCGCCGTCAGGATCGTCGATAGGCGGTGGGCGATCACGATGCTCGTGCGCCCGCGCATGAGCCGCTCCAGCGCCTCCTGGACGAGCCGCTCGGACCGGGAGTCGAGAGAGGAGGTGGCCTCGTCCAGAATGATGATGCGCGGGTCCTTCAGGATGGCCCGCGCGATGGCGATCCGCTGCCGCTCTCCGCCGGACAGGCGAAAGCCGCGCTCCCCGACCACCGTCTCGAGCCCCTGGGGAAGGCGGTCGATCAGCTCGTCGACGTTGGCGGCGCGCACGGCAGCCAGCATCTCGTCGTCTGTCGCCGAGGGATTTCCGTAGCGGAGGTTCTCGCGGATGGTCGTATGGAACAGGTAGGTCTCCTGAGGCACGACGCCGACCTGGTCGGCGATCCAGCTCAGCGGCACGTCGCGCAGGTCGTGGCCGTCGAGCGACACGGTGCCCATCGTGGGGTCGTACAGCCGCGGGATGAGGTACGTGATCGTCGTCTTGCCGGCGCCGCTCGGTCCGACCAGCGCCACAAGCTGGCCAGGCTCGACCTCGAAGCTCACGTCGTCGAGGGCGAGCGCATGGCCTCTCTCCCCCCCTCCCCTGCCCTCCCCCGCAGCGGGGGAGGGTGGAACGGTGCGCAGGGTTGGGGGTCGCGCCTCGTACGAGAACGACACCCGGTCGAATCGAATTCGGCCCGCCGCGGCGGGCGGCGCAAGGGCGCCCGGCCGCTCCACCACGTCCGGCTGCATGTCCAGATATTCGAAGATGCGCTCGAACAGGCCGAGGGACGCCAGCACGTCGATCTGGACGTTGACGAGCTGCGAGACGGGCGTATAGATGCGGGCGACGAACGCGGTGAAGGCCACGATCCCGCCGATGGAGAGCTGGCCGTTGACGACCTGCCAGCCGCCGACAAGGAACACCACCGCCGGGCTGACCGTGCCGAAGAGTCCCACGAACATCTGGAACCAGCGGCCGACGAGGCCCTGGCGGATCTGGAGCCGCATCAGATCCCGATTTGCTCGTCGGAACCGGTCCAGCTCCATGGATTGCCGCCCGAACGTCTTCATCAGAAGCACGCCGTTGATCCCGAGCGACTCCTGCATCCGCCCGCTCACCTCAGCCATCTTCGCCTGCGTCTCGCGCGTGATCCGGCTGCGGATGCGGCCTGCCCGGCGCACCGGCAGCACGAACAGCGGCAACACCGCGAGGGAGACGAGCGCGAGGGTGGGATTCATCCCGATCATGACCGCGGCCACCGCCACGACGATCACGACGTTGCTGGCCACGTTTACCAGCGATCGGCTCACGACGTCCTGCACGCCGTTCACGTCGTTCAGCAGGCGGGACATGATCTCGCCGGTTCGCGTGGAGGTGAAGAAGCGGAGCGACATGGCCTGCACGCGGCTGTAGAGCTGGTTGCGCAGGTCGTACATGACGGATTGGCCGATCCGCAGGTTCAGCCAGTTCTCCACCACCTGCACCAGGCCCGAGAGCACCGCCGCGGCGAGCATCGCGCCCACGAGCAGCTCGAGGCGGGGGATATCGCGCGCGGGGAGCGCGTCGTCGATGATCGCCTTCATCAGGAGCGGGGGCAGAACGCCGAGCCCGGCCCCCACGATCACGCTGGCGAAGATGGCGAGGATGAGGTGCCAGTAGGGGACGAAGTAGCGGAGGACGCGCCGAATGGACGCGCGCTCGATCCGTGCGCCGCGCGCGTCCTGTCCTTCGTAGTCGATGCGGCCGATGCCGTGCTGGCCGCCCATGCCGCCGGCCATCAGGGCGTCACCGGTCCGCTACGTAGATCACCGTACCCACGTGCTCGCCTCGGAGGGCTCGCGTGACGACGCCGGGCTTCAGCCCGTTTACGATCTGGATCTTTCGCGCAAACCGAGCGGTGAGCATCATCTCGATGACCCGCCGCTCCACGACGAGGTCGTCGAGGTCGCGCTCGATCAGCTCCTGGGCGCTGATCTCTGGGATGAACTCGGCGCGCGGGTTCTTCTTTGGGTCGTCGGTGTAGAGGCCGTCTTCATCCTTTATATAGATCATCGAGCGGCACCCGAATACCTCGGCAACCAGGTACACGCCGGAGTCCGTCCGGTGCTCCGGGACGCGCCCGATTCTTGGTGGCGGCTCCCACCAGTGGTACGACGGCATCCCGGTGATGACGACAGGCGAGCCGGAGGCGAGGTACATGGGCAGCTCGTCGAACTGCTCCTTCGGGATGCGGATGGCGTTGTACTTTCCCATCAGGGTCGAGATCATCAGCGCGTTCTGCTCAGAGATGCCGGCCCCGAGAATGGCGAGTAGCCCGGTCGGAAGGCCGAGGTCGGCTCCCAGGTCGTAGACGTGGCGCGCGCGGGTGCCGGCTCCGACGCCGATGATGAGCTTGTGCTCCCGGGCGGCGGCGCCCAGCTCTTCCACCAGCGGGTACACCGCGGTTCGCCCCCGGTCGATGAGGCTCTGCGCTCCGATCTTCACCACGTTGGCGTCGGGAAGGATCGCCACGACCGCTGTATCGTCCGTGGCCTGGAGAACACCCGTGGAGGCGAGGGTTTGGGCAGCGAACCGCGAAGCGACGTGCTTGGGCGCTCCCTGACCCGAAAGGAGAGATTCCGCCAATTGGGACTCCAATCCGCACCGCTCATTCGCGCGTCCTGGGCTTGGTCCGATCGTGCGTCGTTCGGTCGCGCGTCAGGCTATTATATCGGTCGGGTTCTCGTGCCCAATCGCGGTAACGTTCTCGGCGCGCGGGCGTTATGAGAAGCGCGGTGGTCCGTATTCGGCGGATGATCGCGACGGCACAGGACCTTGCCCCAACGGAGCACGTGTGGCAGACCCGAGCGCCATCCTCGACGAGTGCATCCGCGCGGTTCGGTCGGGCGAGAAGTCGATCGACGAGTGCGTCGAGTGTTATCCGCAGTACCGCCGGGAGATCGAATGTCTCGTGCCGGTGGCCTGCGCCATCCGGCCGGGGGAGGCCAGCCTCGATCAGTCGCGAAGGCTCGCCTTGCGCCACGCCTTCGTTGAAGCAATCGCAGAAAAGCGCGCCGAGCTGGAGCGTCCCTCGCCCTGGCGGAGGCTCTTGCCCGGGCCCATGCCCGGTCGCCTTCGCCTCGCGGCGTTCGCGGTCAATCTGCTGGCGGTCCTGATCGTGACGACCTCCGCCGCGTCCGCCGCGCGGGACGCCCAGCCCGGGGACCTCCTCTACGTTCTGAAGACCGGCATCGAGCAGGTGCAGATCGCCACGGCCGTCACGCCGGATGCCCGCGCCGGCGTTCGGCTGCAGATCGCCGCAGAGCGACTCAAGGAGGTTCAGGCCGCCCTGACGACGGACCGCGTTCGCGCCGCCAGCGCGGCCGCCACGGCATACGCGGACACGATGGACCAGGCCCAGCGGGACGCGGAGGCGGCCCGGGCGACCGGGCGGCCAGTCGATTCGCTTCGCGCGGGCATCCAAGCGAATCTCCAGCGCCAGGAAGCGGTGAAGGCGCTCGCCTCCGAGAAGGGCGCCGCGTCGACCACTGCCGCCATCGAGCGGGTGAAAGAGCGCCAGGCCACGCAGGCGCTGACGCCCGTGGACGACGCCTCCACCGGTGTGGCGCCATCGTCCAGCGCACCCCCTGGGCCGACGAGCATGACTGCCCCATCGGCGGCATCGGACGGCGAGGAAGCCCTCGTCGTCCCCGACTCTCGCTCGACCGCGACGCCGGCGGCGCTTACCGCTACGCCCACTCCCACCGAGGGCGCGCGTGCCGTCGCGACGGGCGCAACGAGTGCCCGCACGCCGGCCGATCTGGTTTCCGGGACCAGCGGGACGGGCAGCCTTGGCGGCGCGACTGCTACGCTTCGGCCCTCGGCCACGCCCACGCGCTGGCCGACGTGGACGCTGCCCCCGACCCAGACTGGGACGGCCACTCCGTCGCCGACCGCGACACCGAGCATCGCGTTGTCCTCGGTTCCCCAGAGCTTGGGTCACGGTCTACCTGCCGCGGGACGGGGTGGCCGGTCTCCCAATCAGCCAGGTGTGCGCGCAGCGCTGGCGTCTGCGACCTCGGTCCCAACGTCCACGCCGACACCGGTCGGACGTCACGGTGGCGGTCGTCGAGGCGGCCGGTTCTGATCCTCGGCGCGGGACCGGTTCTCACGATAGCGCCATTGTGTTGGCAATGTTGGTCCAGTCGGGCGGGGGCTTGTCCCGCGCGCGACGGCCGGCCCGGTACCCCGGTGCGGCGGGGCGCAAGGTCCCGCGCTGCGCACCGGATGTTACAGGCGTCGCTCAGTCAAATCGTGAGAAAATAGCCCATGCCAATGCGCAGACGAACGCGGAAGATCGTGGGCATCGCGGTCGCGGTAGCGACGATCGCGACCGCGGGCGGCGGTGTCGGCTCTGTCTTGGGCCTCATGGCGGGAACCGCTGTACAGACGCCCGACGCGCTGCAGACAGCGGTCGTTCCCATCGCGACGGTGGTCCCGAACGAGAACCCAACTCCCGACGTGATCCCGACGATGGCCGCGCCTCCGGGCGCTCAGCCCCTCCCGGCGACCAGTGTCGGCGTGGTCCAGACCGCGCAAGGTGGAATCGCCGGCACGCTTCCGGCCCGGGTTGGCTGCGACGCGGACGGGCTCCTCCGCGTCGAGACGTCCGAGGGCACCATCCTGGCCGGCGTGCCCAAAGACGGCACCCTGACCTGCGAGGGCGTGGTGAGCCAGTGGCAGACCGTGGCGTCCAGCACCGGAGACGTTGGTATTCGGTACAGCCCCGCCCAACCGGGCCAGCCCGCGTCCATGACCCTGGTGAGCGATGCCGGCCGCACGCTGTCGCTCTCGGTGGCCGGCGCGTGGAGCGCTCCCTAGCACGGCATGGCAGCGGTCATCCTGAAGACAGCCCAGCGGTCATCCTGAGGGCGAAGCCCGAAGGATCTCGCTCGGTCGAGATGCTTCGCTCCGCTCAGCATGACAACAACAAAGCGCTCAGCATGACAACAACAAAGCGCTCAGCATGACAGCCCAGCGGTCATCCTGAAGACAGCCCAGCGGTCATCCTGAAGACAGCCCAGCGGTCATCCTGAGGGCGAAGCCCGAAGGATCTCGCTCGGTCGAGATGCTTCGCTCCGCTGAGCATGACAACAACAAAGCGCTCAGCATGACACGGGTCATCCTGAGGGCGAAGCCCGAAGGATCTCGCTCGGTCGAGATGCTTCGCTCCGCTCAGCATGACAACAACAAAGCGCTCAGCATGACACGGGTCATCCTGAGGGCGAGGCCCGAGGCAGTGAAGCGGTTCACGCAGGCTTTTCTTACCGCGCGCTTTTCGTTACGATTGTCGCGACCGATGCGCCGATCAGCGGGCTCGCAGGCGTTCAAATCGGTGTCAATGCGGCGCCGTCCGGTCTTCATCGGTGCGCACACTCTCCCCGGGGGTTTTCCGACCATCATGGCGATTCGTGCTCTGTTGATCGTCGCGCTCGCATTCTGGGTGGTCGTCTCGGCGGCCGCGCAGGAAGAGCAGCCAACAACCGATCCAAGCACCGGGTTATCCCAGGACCAAACCGCGCCAGAGAGCGGCGGCGGCGCCGCCGGCGACCAAACGGCATCCGATAGCTCCGCAGCGTACCAGGCGGCGCTGGACCAGTGCATGGCCCAAGCGCAGCCGTCTACTTTTGTGCCCCCCGCTCCTGGACCGCGGAATGGTGGTCGGCGCGACCTCCCGCCGCCGCAGCTCAACGGGCCGACCTCGCCGCCTCCCGATCCCGCCGTCCAGGCGCAGTCGCTGGATGACGCGCAGACGCCGGATGACGCGAACGCCACGGACACCGTCGATTGGTCGGATCCGGGCGCCTCGGGTGACGCGGCGACCGGCGCGGACCGCTCGGACGCGACGGTGACCCCGAGCGCAAGTGAACCGGCCGGCGCCGAGGCCACGGCGGATCAAAGCGACGTCGTGCAAGCGACCCAGGCGCCAGCGGCCGACGACGCGTCGACCGACGCGGCGCCGGACGGGTTGGACCAGGGCACCCCCCCAGACGCGAGCGCGGGCGAGGGTCAGTCGACAGAGCTGGACCCGGTTTCCACCGCGCTGGCCGACTGCAAGGCCCAAACAGGCCAGCTGGCCCCCCAGTCCGCGCAGGCGACCCTCGCGCCCGCTGTGCTGACAGCCTTGGTGCTGGATCAGCCCGCGAATGCGCCGACGCCGACTCCAACCCCGATCGTTGGCCAGGCTGTTCCGCCAGCCTCGGTGCCTGAGAGCACCAGCGGGGATACCGGTGGCGCGGATTCCGCACAGCAGTCCGAAGCGGTGCCCATCGCCCCGTCACCGACGCGTCCCTTTGACGCACCGGGCGCGCTGTTCCATCGAAGTCCAGCCCCTTCGGCCACGGCGCTCACGGCCACGCCAACGTCGGAAACGGCGGCGTACGTCTCGAGCGGTGGAAGCTCCGGTAGCTACTACAGCGCTTCTCCGACGGCCGCTCCCACGTCGAGCAGCGCCTCCAGCGCCGGTGGGACGTACACCTCCTCGGGTGCAACCAGCGGGGGCGGCGCAGTGGGTTCTGTGCCAACGGACCCGTCAACCGGCCCGGTCTCCGGCGCTTGGTCCGGGACGACCTCCCAGGGCAAGGCGATCAGCTTCACCATCGACAACAACACCGTGAAGTCGATGACGTTCGGATATATGACGACCGGCTGCGGAGGAGTCGACGCGCAGAGCAGCAACAGCTTCCAGAACGGCGCGCCACCCATCACCGGCGGATCTCTGACCCTCATGGCGGATTCCGGTGGCACCGGGATCATCCTGGTGACCGGCAACTTCTCCTCCTCCACCAGCGTGAGCGGGAACATCGACGTGAACATCTTCGGCTCGTTACAGCCCGGCACGACCACAGCCTGTCAATCCTCGGCGTCCATCACCTGGAGCGCAACAGCATCGGGTCACTGATGCTGGACCATCGGCCGGGCGCGCGACCTCCGGGCCTGGCCCTCGGGATGACGAACTCGGCCGGCAGGACCATTGCGGACCGATCTCTGGCGGAGACGTAGGATAGCGCGCGGCGCGGGCGCTGCCTCAGCGCAGCGGCGTCGTGGGCGGCGGAGGACGTGCGCAACATGCGGCGCCTGGGCGGCCGAGGCGGCCCGAGAGCGGCCGTGGTGGGCGCGCTGCTCGTTGTGGCCGCCGTCGCCGCCCCGGATCCTCCCGTAGCCGCTCCGGTCCCCATCCCGAGCGAGAGTGTCGCCGACGCCGATGAATCGCCGCGCGCGCCGTTCGCCCTGGGGCACGTGGTCGTCAAATTCCGTACTGAGTTGGCCGCCGAGGAAGCGGACGCCCTGCTGGCCGAGGAGGCCCTCGGACCGCGCCGGTCCATCGGGCGGACCGGCGCTGACGTCGTGTCCGTCCCGCGCGGCCACGAGCGGGACGCGATCGCGCGGCTCCGGGCCAGGGCGGGCGTGGCCTTCGCGGAGCCGGACTACGTCGTGCATGCTGCGTCCCTGGTTGCCCCGACGGACCCGCTCGCCGCGTCCCAGTGGGCGATGGCGACCATCGGCATGCCGGATGCCTGGAGTTACTCCGTGGGTAACGGGGTTCTGGTGGCGGTGATCGACACAGGAATTGACATGACGCACGAGGACCTCTCGAGCCAGTGGACCTATAGCCCCGCGGATGGCAACCCCGCGCACCACGTGCTCCTGTCCGCGCCGGACCCATCCTGTGTCCCGGTCTCGCAGCCGGTGGACGATAACGGCCACGGCACCCACGTCGCGGGGACCATCGCCGCCGCCAGCACGCTGTCTGGTTCCGGCGCGGTGGGCGTCGCTGGTATGGCGCCGGGCGCGCGGATCCTGCCGTTGAAAGCCCTCGACTGCAAGGCGCACGGTCTGGCGACTGACGTCGCGACCGCCATCGAGATCGCAGCGCAAGGCGGCGCGCAAGTCATCAACCTCAGCCTCGGCTTGCCGGGATCGTGCATCAGCAGTCCCATCCAGACGGCGATCGAAGAGGCGATCGGGGCTGGCTCGTTCGTCGTGGCCGAGGTGGGCAACGACGGGAACGCGACGACAGAGGTGCCCGCCGCCTGCGGAGGGGCGTTCGGCGTCGCAGCGACGACGCCAGACGACGCGCATGCCAGCTTCTCCAACACCAACGGGACCGTCATGCTCTCGGCTCCCGGCGTCGACATCCTGAGCACGTACAACGGATCCAACTCGGACTACGCGTCGATGAGCGGCACCTCGATGGCCGCGGCGCACGTCTCTGGCTGCGGAGCGCTGCTGAAGTCCGTCGACGGCGGGCTCGGCCCGGCGCAGCTTGCTCAGCTTCTCGAGAGCGCCGCCGTCGATCTCGGCGACCCGGGCCGCGACGATCTCTTTGGGGCCGGGCGGCTCGACTGCGGGCGCGCCGTGGCCTCGGCAGCGGGAGCTGCGCCCACGCCCGGGCCGACGAGCACGCGCACGCCGACTCCAACGACGACGCCGTCGCCCACGGGTACCAGCGCGCCCGCTCCAACGGCGTCGCCCACCGACACGCCGATCGCCGCGAACCCGGCCTCCGCGACCACGGTCGCAACCGCCCTATCGCCGAGCGGCACGCCGGCGGGATCGACGGCCACGATCACCCCAACGGTCGCGGTCATTCCCAGCCCGACCGCGACCTTCGGCGCCGTGGCGAGCGCCACGCCGAGCCTCGTTCCGAGCCCCACCTTGACGCCCACGTCCAACGTCGCGCCTGCCACTGCGACCCCTACCAACGCCCTGGCAGTGAGCGCCACCGCGACCTTCGGGGTCGCGACGCCGACGCCCACGCCCGCGCCGACGATCACGACCAACGCGGTGCCGAGCCCGACCCCGAGCCAAACACCGTCCGGGAGCGGCACCCCTTCCGCCGCGCTTCCCACGCCGACCGCAACCGTGGGCAGCGTGAACTGCAGCGGCTTCGCCACCTGGGCCGAGGCGCAGGCCTTCTTTCTGGCCCACGGCGGTCCGACGCAGGATCCGTTTGGTCTCGACGGCGACCACGACGGGATCGCCTGCGAGTCGCTACCGGGCGCGCCGGGAAACGCCGCGACGGCGACCGCGCTGGCCCAGACACCCCCGGCGAGCCCCGCCGCGAGCCCCTCGTCCACACCGTCGCCGGGCGGCACCCCGTCGCCCAGCCCCTCGCCAACGCTGCTGGCGAGCGGCACGCCTACGGCGACAGCGGTTGCCGCTCCGAGCCCGGCGCCGGGCGCGGACCGCTTCGAGGACAACAGCTCTGCGATGAGCTACTCGTCGTCGTCGGCGTGGGCCCAGGTCCTCGACGGCGCGGCCTCCGCCGGCCACTATCGGCGCTCGAGCCAGGTCGCATCGTCGGCGGCCTTCACGGTGACGGGGGGCGACGGCACGCTGGTGCGCTGGGGCGCCGTGCGGGGCCCGACGAGCGGCAACGCCGACGTGTCGCTGGACGGCGCGTTCGTCGCGACGGTGGATCTGTACGCCCCGGCGACGACCTTCGGGCCCGTCGCCGCGTACGCCATCCCGAG
>Ga0070741_10010899_pt1 | contig 16981 bp, 20 predicted proteins | sample Coa_R1_4_FD_66440 | JGI IMG/M metagenome (GOLD analysis project Ga0070741, IMG submission 66440) | Surface soil microbial communities from Centralia Pennsylvania, which are recovering from an underground coalmine fire - Coalmine... | ecosystem: Environmental > Terrestrial > Soil > Unclassified ...
GCCGGCGACGCCGTCAACGGCGGCGCCACCGTCGTCGAGGCCGTGCGCGAGGGCAAGATCGCCGCGCGGTCCGTCCACGCCGACCTCGGATGTGCGGCATGAAGGAGATCCGCTGGCACGCGCGGGCCGGGCAGGGCGCGAAGACCGCCGCCCAGCTCCTCGCCGTCGCGCTCCTGCGCGAGGGGAAGAGCGTCCAAGCGTTCCCGGAGTACGGGCCGGAGCGCCGCGGCTCGCCGATGCGGGCGTACACGCGCTACGACGACCGCCCGATCCGCCGGCGCGACTCGATCGAGGAGCCCGACGCCGTCGTCGTGCTCGAGCCCTCGCTCGCCGCCGCGGCCGGCGTGACCGCCGGGCTGCGCCCGGGCGGCCTCCTGATCGTGAACTCCGACACGCCGGTCGAGGGCGCGGTCTGCGTCCCCGCCGACCGGCTCGCGCCCGATGCCGTCAACCTGGTGATGCTCGGCGCCGTCGCCGCCTGCCTCGGCGAGCCGCCGCTCGCGAGCCTCGCGGCCGCCGCCGCGGAGGTGCTCGGCAAGAAGGCCGATCCGGCCGCTCTCGCCGCCGCCCTCGAGGCCGGTCACCGCGCGGCCGGGGAGGAACGATGGGCGGCCTGAAGCCCTGGACGGCGCTCGAGCCGGGCGGCGTGGTCGTCCGCGACGACGCGGTGCAGCCCGTCACGGGCGGCTGGCGCACCGGCCTCAGGCCCGAGGCAGACCTCTCGCTCTGCGTCGACTGCCTGCTCTGCTGGCTCTACTGCCCGGACTCCGCGGTGAAGCTGGACGGCGCCGCCTTCGCCGGCTTCGACCTCGACCACTGCAAGGGCTGCGAGCTCTGCGCCGCCGTCTGCCCGACGGGCTCGATCCGGATGGTGCGCGATGGCGACTGACCTGGCCCGGGCACGGCTCCTGACCGGCGGCGAGGCGATGGTCGAGGCGATGCGCCAGATCGACCCGGACGTCGTGCCGGTGTACCCGATCACGCCCCAGACGCCGATCATCCAGGGCTACGCGAAGGCGATCGCCGACGGCCGCGCGCACGGCGAGATGATCAACGTCGAGTCCGAGCACTCGGCGATGAGCGCCGCGATCGCCGCGGCCGCGGCCGGCGCCAGGACGATGACGGCGACGTCCTCCCAGGGCCTCGCGCTGATGGCCGAGGTCGTGTACATCGCCGCGTCGATGCGGGCGCCGGTGGTGATGGCGCTCGGCAACCGCGCGCTCTCGGGGCCGATCAACATCCACTGCGACCACTCCGACTCGATGCTGATCCGCGACTCCGGCGCGATCCAGCTCTTCGCCGAGAGCGCGCAGGAGGCCTACGACCTGACGGTGCTCGCGCCTCGCCTGGCCGAGCACCCCGACGTGCTCCTGCCCGTGATCGTCTGCGTGGACGGCTTCACGATCACGCACTCGGCGGAGCCGGTCGAGCTCGTCGCCGACGAGCAGGTGCGCGCCTTCGTCGGCGAGTACCGGATCCCCCACCCGCTTCTGGACATCGCGAACCCGACCACGCAGGGACCGTTCGCGATGCCGGACTACTACTACGAGCTGCGCCGTCAGCAGGCGGCCGCGATCGAAGGCTCCCTTGCCTGGTTCGAGGAGATCGCAGCCGAGCTGCAGGAGCTGACGGGGCGACGGTGCGGAGCGGTCGAGACCTACAGGCTGGACGGTGCCAAGCGCGCACTCGTCTGCCTGGGCTCGACCGCCGGCACCGCCAAGGACGTCGTCGACGAGCTGCGCGACGCGGGCGAGGAGGTGGGGCTGCTCCGGATCTGCTCGTACCGGCCGTTCCCCGCCGACGAGATCCGCACCGCGCTCGCGGACGTCGACGACGCCATCGTCCTCGACCGGGCCGATTCCCCCGGCGGCGGGCCGCCGCTGGCCGTCGAAGTCGGCTACGCCGCCGGCCCGGTCCGCAGCCACGTCTACGGCCTGGGCGGGCGCGACCTCCACCCCGCCGACCTGCGTGACGTCTTCGCCGGCACCGCCGGCCACTACGTCGGCCTGAGGAGCGAGCCGTGTCCCGCCTGAAGACGCTCGTCCGCGAGGAGCACGGCGTCCCGCCGCTGCGCGGCGGGCACTCGCTGTGCCAGGGCTGCGGGATCCCGATGGTCGTCCGCACCGTGCTCGACTCCATCGAGGGCCCGAAGGTCGTGGTCAGCGCGACCGGCTGCCTCGAGGTCGCGACCACCCGGTTTCCCACGACGGCCTGGAACGTCCCCTGGCTCCACCTCGCCTTCGAGAACGCCGCCGCGGGCGCCAGCGGCGTCGAGGCCGCCTACCGGGCGCTGCGCCGCCGCGACGGGCTGCCCCAGGACGACGAGCTGACGATCGTCGCCTTCGCCGGCGACGGCGGGACGTACGACATCGGCCTCCAGGCGCTCTCCGGCGCGCTCGAGCGGCGCCACCGGTTCGTCTTCGTCTGCTACGACAACGAGGCGTACATGAACACCGGGATCCAGCGCTCCGGGGCGACCCCCTTCGGCGCGGCGACCACGACGAGCCCGGCCGGCTCGGCCGTGCTCGGCAAGATGCAGCAGCGGAAGGACCTGACCGCGATCGCCGCTGCGCACGGGATCCCGTACGCCGCGCAGTCGGCGGCCGGGCCGCACTGGCAGGACCTGAGCGTCAAGGCGGCCAGGGCCGCGAAGGCCGACGGCCCCGCCTTCCTGAACGTGCTCGCGGACTGCCCGCTGGGCTGGGGCCACGAGGCGCGCGTGTCGCCGTCGATCGTCGGCGGCGCCGTCGAGAGCTGCTTCTGGCCGCTGTACGAGATCGACGACGGCCGCTGGCGGCTCACCTACGAGCCGGCCGAGAAGCAGCCGGTCGAGCCGTGGCTGCGCGAGCAGAAGCGCTTCGCCCACCTGTTCCAGCCCGGCGCCGAGGACGTCCTCGACGAGATCCAGCGGCGCGTCGACGCCGACTGGGAGCGGCTGGTCGAGCGCTGCGGAGGCCCGGCGTGAGGCGCGTCGTGATCATGGGTGCCGGCGGGCGCGACTTCCACGACTTCAACGTCGTCTTCCGCGACGACCCCGAGACCCGGGTGGTCGCCTTCACCGCCGCGCAGATCCCCGGGATCGCGGGCCGCCGCTACCCCGCGTCGCTCGCCGGGCCGTCGTACCCGGACGGGATCCCGATCCACCCGGAGGAGGAGCTCGAGGCGCTGATCCGCGCGGAGCACGTCGACGAGGTCGTCCTCGCGTACTCGGATCTCTCCCACGCCGAGGTCATGCACAAGGCGTCGCTCGTCGTCGCCGCCGGCGCCGACTTCCGCCTCCTGGGCGGCGAGCGGACGATGCTGCAGAGCACCAGGCCGGTCGTCGCCGTCTGCGCCGTCCGCACCGGCAGCGGCAAGAGCCAGACCAGCCGCCTCGTCGGCAGGATCCTGCGCGAGGCCGGGCTGGAGGTCGTGCTCGTCAGGCATCCGATGCCGTACGGCGACCTCGAGCGGATGCGCGTGCAGCGCTTCGCCGACATCGACGACATCGACGCCGCGCACCCGACGATCGAGGAGCGCGAGGAGTACGAGGCGTCCGTCGAGGCGGGCCTCGTCGTCTACGCCGGCGTGGACTACGCCGAGATCCTCCGCTGCGCGGAGGAGGAGGCCGACGTGATCGTCTGGGACGGCGGCAACAACGACCTTCCGTTCTTCCGGCCCGACCTGCTGATCGTCGTCGTCGACCCGCTCCGGGCCGGCCACGAGCTCGCGTATCACCCCGGCGAGGCGAACCTGCGGATGGCCGACGCGGTCGTGGTCAACAAGGTCGACAGCGCCGACCCGGCCCAGGTGCAGCGCGTGCTCGCCGACGTCGCCTCGATCAACCCGTCCGCAACGGTCGTCCGGGCGAACTCGACCGTGACGCTCGAGCACGGCCCCTCCCTGGTCGGCGCAGCGGTCCTCGTCGTCGAGGACGGGCCGACGATCACGCACGGGGGCATGCCCTTCGGCGCCGGCCTCGTCGCGGCCCGTAGCGGAGGCGCCGCCGCGATCGTCGATCCCCGCCCGTTCGCGGTCGGCTCGATCGCCGAGACGTACGAGCGCTACCCTCATATCGGCTCCGTGCTCCCCGCGATGGGCTACTCCGACGAGCAGCTCGCCGAGCTGGCGCAGACGATCGACGTGGTCGACTGCGACGTCGTCGTGTCGGCGACCCCGGTCGACCTGGCCCGGCTGATCGACTGCCGCCACCCCGTGCGGCACGCTGCCTACGAGCTCGCCGAGATCGGCCGGCCGACGGTGGCGGACGTGCTCGCGCCGATCGTCGCCCGGGCCGGCTCGAAGCCGGCCGCGCCCTCCGACCCGCTCCCGGCCCGATGCTGACCGCCCGCGGCGTCGACGAGGCCCACCACCGCCTGCAGGAGCTCCGGCAGGACGAGTGGTCCGACCTCGCGTTGGGGATCGTCGCGCTGGGCATGGCCGTCGCGGCGACCGCGGTCAGCCCGCCGCTCGCCGTGCCGCTCCTGCTCGGAGGGATCTTCCTGAGCGGCCTCGGCATCCGCGCCCTCATCCTCCGGTGGGAGCTCTTCGACGAGCTCCTCGCCGACAGCGACGCATACACGATCCCCGAGGTGCGCACCCGGGCGGTCAAGGCGGCCTCGATGGCGAGCAGGCGCGAGTGCGCCCGGGCGCTGCGGCACTTGCTCGACCCCCCCGGCGGCTACCCGGTGCGGCCCCACGTCGCCGCCGTGTCCGAGCGGGCCCGGGACCTGATCCGGGACCTCGAGGACGAGAGCCTCGTGCTCGAGCCGTGGTGCGCGGTCAGCTGCGAACGCCTGGTCACGAGGGTCGAGGGCCCCCTGTTCGACGAGACGCGGCCGCCGGAAGACCTCCTCGCCCTGATCAACCGGGTCGAGTCGGGCTTCCACCGTCCGCTCGCGGCCTAGAGACACGGAAGCCGCCCTGCGGCGGCCTCCGTGTCTCGCAGGAAGCGCAGCCTGTCAGACGAGCTGCTTCCAGAAGAGCTTGACGTCCTCTGCCGGGAACGTCTCGGTCTCGAACACCTCGAGCTTCGCGATCTTGGCGAGGACGCGGAACGCGGCCTCGAGATCCGGATACTCGAAGATCGCGAGGTACTCCCACGGCCCCATCACGGCGAGGAACCGCTCGACGGTGCCGCCCTCGTGCTCGACGATCTCGTGGATCTTGTCGAAGTACTCGGGGATCTTCTCGAGACGCTCACGCCCGACGGGCGTGACCCTGAGCAGACCGACATAGGTGAACACATCCACCTCCTACCCTGCGGGGCATTGCCAAGAGCCCCTTCGAGATCCGAGCCTTTCCCGGGCGGCGCGACCGGGCATCGGTGAGTTCACGGATCTGCCGCGCGACGTCCGGCCCTGCCGAGCTCGGTCCGCCGATCAGGGTCGTCCCGGATGCCCCCGCCGGCCGGACCGTGCAAGCGTGGCTCCGGAAAGGGGGTGTGAGATGACCACCGTTCCTCACGAGCCCCTGCGGACGGTTCCGCAGAAGCGGCCCTGGTCGTCGCTCCTCGTGCCGGAGCTGCCCGCGGCCCTCGCGATCGCGGTCATCTGGCTCGCGGTGCTCTTCACCGCGATCTTCGGCCCGGACATCGTGAACACGTCCGCCGGGGGAGACAGCAGCACGGTTCCGTCGGCCGTCGTGGTGGCGCTGTTCGCGTTCTTCGCCACGTGGGTCGTGGCGCGGTACGGCCTGCGGCGCGACCGCGCGGACTGACCGCGGACGAACGGGCGGCCGGAAGGAGTCGCGCCGGCCGCCCGGCTACGGCGTCCGCGCGAGCTCCGGCCCGGCTGCCGTACGTCGCCGCGCCACACCGGCGCGCTCGGCTGCAGCCGCGACCGCCCCGGCCACGGCGGGCGCGACCTCCCGGTTGAACACGCTCGGGATCACGTAGTCGGCCTCGAGCTCGCCGGGCAGGACGACCGCGGCGATCGCCTCCGCGGCCGCGAGCTTCATCTCCTCGGTGATCGCGGTCGCCCGCACGTCCAGCGCCCCGCGGAAGATCCCGGGGAAGGCGAGCACGTTGTTGATCTGGTTCGGGTAGTCCGAGCGCCCGGTTCCGATCACGGCCGCGATCCCCTCGATCTCCTCCGGCAGCACCTCGGGAGTGGGGTTCGCCATCGCGAACACGATCGCGCCGTCCGCCATCGAGCGGATCCCCTCGGCGGTGACGGCGCCCGGCTGGGACAGGCCGATGAAGACGTCGGCGCCGGCGAGCGCGTCGTCGGCCGACCCGCGCAGCCCGCGCGGGTTGGTCAAGGCCGCGAAGGACGCCTTCGCCGGCGTCAGCGCCGGCCGGCCCGCCCAGACCGCACCCTCCCGGTCGCAGCCGGTCACGTCCGGGACGCCGGCGGCCAGCAGCATCCGGGTCGTCGCCACCCCGGCCGCCCCGACGCCGGTGACGACCACCCGGAGCTCCTGGAGCCGCTTCCCGACCACCTGGACGGCGTTGTGCAGGGCGGCGAGGACGACGACCGCGGTGCCGTGCTGGTCGTCGTGGAACACGGGGATGTCGAGCTCCTCGCGGAGCCGGTCCTCGATCTCGAAGCAGCGCGGCGCCGAGATGTCCTCGAGGTTGATGCCGCCGAAGACCGGCGCGATCGCCTTGACGGTGGCGACGATCTCGTCCGGGTCGAGCGCGGCGAGGCAGATCGGGAAGGCGTCGACGCCGCCGAACTCCTTGAACAGCATCGCCTTGCCCTCCATCACCGGCAGCGCCGCCTCGGGCCCGATGTCGCCGAGGCCGAGCACCGCGGTGCCGTCGCTGACGACCGCCACGGCGTTCTGCTTGATGGTCAGGTTCCAGACCTTCGAGCGATCCTCCGCGATCGCCGACGAGACACGCGCGACGCCGGGCGTGTAGGCCATCGACAGGTCGTCCCGCGTCTTCAGCGGCGTCTTCAGCGCGATCTCGATCTTCCCGCCGAGATGGGTCAGGAACGTCCGGTCGGAGACGTGGACGAGCTCGACGCCCGGGACTCCGCGGACGGCCTCGGCGATCCGCTCCAGGTGCCCGGCGTCGCCCGCGAGCACGGTGACGTCGCGCACCTTGGCCGCTCCCTCGACGCGGACGAGGTCGATCGCGCCGAGCAGGCCGCCCTGGCCCCCGATCGCGTCCGCCAGACGGCCGAACGTCCCCGGCAGGTTCTCGAGCCGGACGCGGAGCGTGGCGCTGAAGGAGGCGGAGGGATGCGCCATGTCAGATCGCCGCCTCGAGCAGCGGCGCAGCCCGGACCTCGAGCTCCAGCCGCACGGGGAAGTCGACGGAGTTGGCGACGAGGCAGCCGCCCTTCGCGGCCTCCGCCGCGTCGCGCGCCTCGTCCTCGAAGCCGGCCTCCGTGTCGACCGTCGCCGTGAGGACGGCCTCGGTGAAGCCGAAGGCGCCGTCGGAGCGCCGGGTCACGTGACCGCTGGCGCCCAGCTCGAGGCCCCGCAGCGGCAGCCTGCGGCGGTCGGCGACGGCGAGCAGCGTCACGGCGTAGCAGGTGCCGATCGACGCGACGAGCAGGTCCTCGGGGCTCCAGACCCCCTCGATCCCGCCCTTGAACTCGGGCGGCGTCGCGACCTCGAGGTCCTTCTTGCCGTGGATGGAGACGAGCGTCCTGCGCCCCGTGAGCCAGCGTGTGCCGACCGGGAAGTCGTACGCCTTCGCGATGGTCGTAGCGGCGGTCATGTCGGTCTCTCCTTCTCGAACTCGAGCTCCACGGTCTCAAGCAGGACCCCCTGTGCACCGGGAGCGGTTGGGTCGGTGTCGAGCTCCGCCTCGATCTCGGCGCCCTCGGCGAGCGTGCCGGCCGCGGCGTCGTCGAAGTGCTCGCGGAAGTGGCCGGGCGTGAAGTGCGAGAGCGCGCCGAGCCGGACCTCGATGCGCCGCACGCGTGCCGCGCCCTCGGCGGCGGCGATCGCCTCGAGCTTGCCGACCAGGTCCTCGGTCAGATGCTTCTCGTGCATCGCTCCACCGCGCTCTCGACCTCGGGGCTGAGCCCGCGGCCGTAGTCGAACCTCGCTCCTTCGATCCCGAGAACCCGGACGCGGGCGGGAAGCCGCCCGAGCGAGCGGGCGATCTCCAGGGCCTCGGAGACTCCGAGGGCATGGGTCGACGACGAGCCGAACAGCGCCGTGGGGAGGCGGTTCACGGCTGCTTCGAACTCGTGGATCGTGCCGGGAGGTGCTCCCGAGAAGACGGCGTCGACGATGATCACGTCGTCGGCGCCGTCGAGCGCGCTCACGAGCCCGATCGGCTCGCCGTCGAGCTGGCGGCCGCCCGTCCTGCGGGCGACCTCGAGGCCGGCGCCGTCGTCGTGGCGCCAGTCGTTGCCGATCCCGATCACCGTCACGACCGGTCCACCTCGAGCTTCAGGAAGTGGGTCGCGCAGGAGATGCAGGGGTCGTAGTTCCGGATCGCCTGCTCGCAGCGCAGCGACAGCTCCTCGTCGGGGAGGTCGGCGTAGCGCTCGACCACGCCGCGGAGGTCCGCCTCGATCGTCTTCTGGTTCTGCGAGGTCGGCGGGACGATCTTGGCGTCGAGGATCGTCCCCTCGTCGTCGATCTCGTAGCGGTGCCAGCAGAGCCCGCGCGGCGCCTCGCTGCAGCCGTAACCGGTGCCGGCCCGCGGCACGACCTCGACGAAGGACGGCTCGGGCGGCTCGTACCCGGCGATCAGCCGCAGCGCCTCGTCGGCGGCGAACACGAGCTCGACCGAGCGCACGAGGATCGTCCGGAACGGGTTCCGCTCGCCGCGCTCGAGCCCCGCGCTCTCGGCGGCCTCGAGCGCGAGCGGCGTCAGCCGGTCGCCGGAGAGCGCCCAGCGGGCGAGCGGCCCGACCAGGTAGTTGCCGCGCTCGATCACGCGCGAGTGCAGCGCGTTCGACCACTCGACGTGCTCCTCGACGAAGTGCTGCTCGTACTCCGAGACCGGGATGTCGAGCCCGCGGTTCGAGACCAGCCGGCCGTCCTCGACCGGGTAGGCGCCCGGTGCAGCGAGCGCGACGAGCTCGTAGTCCTGCTCGAAGTCGGGGAAGTCGAGGCCGGCGGTGAACCGGACGGTCTCGAGCGCGAACTCCCGCGCCCGCTCGAGGTCGTCGACCAGGGTGGCGAGCTCCTGCTTCGTCGGCGCCCGGTAGAAGCCGCCGACGCGGACGTTGACCGGGTGCACCTCGCGGCCGCCGACCACGCGCATCACCTCGTTCCCGGTCTTCTTCATGTGCAGGGCCCGCTCGACGAGCTCGCGGTGCTCCTTCGCGAGGTCGATCGCGCTGGCGTAGCCGAGGAAGTCGGGGGCGTGGAGCATGAAGACGTGCAGCGCGTGGCTCTCGATCCACTCGCCGCAGTAGAGGAGCCGGCGCAGCGCCCGGATCTGCGGCCCGACGTCGACGCCGCAGGCGTCCTCCATCGCGTTCACGCTCGACGTCTGGTACGCGACCGGGCAGATCCCGCAGATGCGGGCGGTGATGTCCGGCGCCTCGGCGAAGTGGCGGCCGCGCAGGAACGCCTCGAAGAACCGCGGCGGCTCGTAGATCCGCAGCTTCACGTCCACCGGCTTCCCGTCGCGGATCTTGACCAGCATCGCCCCCTCGCCCTCCACGCGGGCGAGGTAGTCGGTGCGCAGGGTCTTGGTCCTAGCCACGGGTGCTCGCCTCCTCGAACGCGGGCGCGCCGGCATTGAACGTCCGGAAGACGCGCACGAGGGCGGGATCGCTCATGCCGAGCGTGCGCAGCCGGCGGGAGAGCGCAACCGTGTTCGGGCTCTCCGCGGGCCCGAAGCAGCCGTAGCAGCCGCGGGCGTAGGCCGGGCAGATCGCGCCGCAGCCGGCCTGGGTGACCGGGCCGAGGCAGGGCGTGCCGTGGGCGACGGTCACGCAGGTCGTCCCGCGGCGCTTGCACTCCATGCAGACGGAGTAGCCGGGCACGTTCGGGCGGCGGCCGTGCAGGTACGCGGTGACGACCTCGAGCAGCTGGTGCTTGTCGATCGGGCAGCCGCGCAGCTCGAAGTCGACCGGGACGTGGTCGGCGATCGCCGTCGAGGTGGCGAGGGTCGAGATGTAGCCGGGCGTGGCGTAGACGACCGATACGAACTCGTCGACGTCCGCGAAGTTCCGCAGGGCCTGGATCCCGCCGGCGGTGGCGCACGCGCCGATCGTGATCAGCGCCTTCGACTGCCTGCGCACCGTGCGGATGCGCTCGGCGTCGTGCGGGGTGGTGATCGAGCCTTCGACGAGCGAGACGTCGTATGGGCCGCCGACCGTCCTCGAGGTCGCCTCCAGGAAGTAGGCGATGTCGACCGCGCCGGCGACCTGGAGCAGCTCGTCCTCGCAGTCGAGCAGCGAGAGCTGGCAGCCGTCGCAGGACGAGAACTTCCACACCGCGAGCTTGGGCTTGCGATCCGTCACAGCTCCCTCACCCCCAGGTAGGGCTCGATCGCCGGGTAGGGGTAGACGGCGCCGTCGCGGCAGATCAGCGACGGCCCGAACTGGCAGTGGCCGCACAGGGCGACGCCGCACTTCATCGTCCGCTCCGTCGAGATCCAGATCTGCGACCCGGACAGGCCCTGGTCGACGAGCGCGCGGGCGGTGAACCGCATCATGATCTCCGGGCCGACGACGAACGCCGCGGTCGCGGCCGGATCGAGCGCCGCCCGCGGGATCAGCGTCGTGACCACGCCGACCTTGCCCAGCCATCCCTCGGCGGCGGCGTCGACGGTCACGTCGACCTCCAGGTCCATGCGCGACCGCCAGCGCTCGAGCTCGCGGCGGAAGACGATGTCCGCAGGGGTACGCGCTCCGTAGAGGAGGATCACGCGGCCGTAGTCGGCGCGATGCTCGAGGGCGTGGTAGAGCGCCGGCCGCACGGGCGGCAGGCCGACCCCGCCGGCGACAATCAGCAGGTCGCGGCCCTTCGCCTCCTCGACGGGCCAGCTCGTCCCGTACGGGCCGCGGACGCCGATCACTGTGCCGGGCCGGGATGCGCACAGGGCCCGCGTGACCGGGCCGACGGCGCGGATGGTCTGGAGGAGCGGCGGGCCGCTGACCGAGATCGGCACCTCGCCGACGCCGAAGGCGTAGAGCATCGTGAACTGCCCCGGGGCGACGTCCGGCTGCTCGCCCTGCACCGGGGCGAGCGAGAGCGTCCACGTGTCGTAGGTCTCGCGCCGCCTCCGCTCGACGCGGAAGGGCCGCGGCGTCATCGCTCCGGGTTCAGGCAGCGCCGCCATAGACGTCCAGAAGCTGCATCCGGGTTGCCTGGAGCCGCTCGAGCATGAGCGGAGAGAAGCGGCCGAGCAGCTCGTAGCCGAGCGTGTGGTCGGCCTCGCACTTGCCGCGCAGGCAGGCGCCGTCGAAGGCGACTGCGCGGACGGCGTCGAGAGCGCGCGCGTCGAAGTGCCAGCGGTAGGGCGGGAACAGCCACGACCAGCCGATCACGTCGCCCGGGTCGACCGTCTGGATCGCCAGGGCGCCGCGGCCGGGGACGAAAATCTCGATCGTCACTCGCCCCTGGCGGACGAGGTAGAAGGTGTCGGCCTGGGCGCCCTCGCGGAAGAGGTAGTCCCCCGCCTCGAAGCCGGTCGTGCGGGCGCAGCCGGCGACCAGCCCGAGCCGGGCGTCGTCCAGCCCCGCGAAGACCGGGCTCTCGGCGAGCAGCGTGTCGAGCGTCTTCATGATTCCTCCCCCGGGGTCGCGCGGATCGCGGCGACCTCCTCGGTGATGTCGATTCCGACCGGGCACCAGGTGATGCAGCGGCCGCAGCCCACGCACCCCGAGCTGCCGAACTGGTCGTGCCAGGTGCCGAGCTTGTGGGTGAGCCACTGGCGGTAGCGCGCGCGCGGCGTCTGCCTGACGGCGCCGCCGTGGATGTAGGAGTAGTCGACCGAGTAGCAGGAGTCCCAGACGCGCGAGCGGGCCGCCTCGCCGTCGAGGTCGTTGGCGTCCTCGACCGCCGAGCAGAAGCACGTCGGGCACGCGAGCGTGCAGTTGCCGCAGGTCAGGCACCGCTCGGCGACCTCGTCCCAGCGCGGGTGCTCGAGGTTGTCGCGGAGGAGGTCGCGGATCCCCTCGGTGTCGAGCTGCCGCCCCATCCGCCCGGCCGCGTCCTCCGCCTGCCGGGCCGCGGCCTCGAGGTCGGCCTCGGAGACCTCTGTGCCGCCCAGGCCGGCCAGGATCTCCTCGCCGCGCCGGCTGCCCGACTCGACGATGAAGCGGTGGCCGCCCTCCAGCAGCTCCGTCAGCACGAGGTCGTAGCCGTCCCGGGCCGTGGGGCCGGTGTCCATCGAGACGCAGAAGCAGGTCCCGCCGGGCTCGTGGCAGTTGACCGCGACGAGGAAGGCGTGCTCGCGGCGCGCGGCGTAGTCGCGGTCGGCGTAGCGGCCGCCGAGGAACACCCGGTCCTGGATCGCGATCGCCGCCAGCTCGCAAGGACGGACGCCGACGAACGCGAACGGGCCGGCCTCGACCGGCTCTTCCTCCACCCGGAAGCCGTCGTCCGCCTGCCGCGCCTTCCAGAGCGTCACGCGCGGCGGGAAGAGGAACCGCTTCCAGGACGTCGGGCCGGCGGCGTAGCCGAACAGCGCGTCGTCGTCGCGGCGCTCGAGCCGGTAGCTGCCGCCGTCCTGGACGTCGGTCCAGCCGGCGGGCAGGGCGGAGGCGGAGTCGAGCTCGTCGTAGACGACCGCGCCGTCGCGCACCTGCGGGCCGATCACGGTGAAGCCGCGCTCCCGGAGCGCTGTGATCAGGCGGTCGACGCCGTCGGCTGAGAGCAGGCATCTCATCGCACCCACAGCCTCGTGGGACTGCACCGCCGCGCCATCGGGACCCGGCCTGACGGCCGCTGCGGCTTTTCCGCGCGTGGCTCCGGATCCGCACCGATGTGACAGAGCGGCCGCTCGCCCACGCTGGGGCCGTGGCAGCAACCGCTCCATCCGTGTCGCGGCGCCGGATCCGCGCCCGGGGCGTGGTGCAGGGCGTCGGGTTCCGGCCGTTCGTCTACCGGCTCGCCCGCGAGCACGGCCTGGCCGGCTACGTCCTCAACGACGGCGACGGCGTGCTGATCGAGGTCGAGGGAACGGAGCTGGACGGGTTCGCGGCCGAGCTCGTCTCCCGTGCGCCGGCGATCGCCGCGGTCGACTCGGTCACAGCCGAGGCCCTTGCGCTCCTCGGCGAGACGACGTTCCGGATCGTCGAGAGCGTCCCGCACGGGCGGTCCGCGCTGATCCCGCCCGACCTCGCGACCTGCGACGAGTGCCTGGCCGAGCTCTTCGATCCCGCCGACCGCCGGTACCGCTACCCCTTCGTCAACTGCACGCAGTGCGGCCCGCGGTTCACGATCGTCCGCAGCGTCCCGTACGACCGGCCGAACACGACGATGGCCGGCTTTCCGCTCTGCGCCGACTGCCGGCGCGAGTACGAGGATCCGGTCGACCGTAGGTTCCACGCGGAGCCGATCGCGTGCCCGGCCTGCGGGCCTAGGCTGTCGATGCCGCTCGAGGAGGCGGTCGCGGTGCTCGACGGCGGCGGCATCCTCGCGGTCAAGGGCCTCGGCGGCTACCACCTCGCCTGCGACGCGGCCGACGAGGACGCGGTCGCCCGCCTGCGGGCCCGGAAGCACCGCGAGGCGAAGCCGTTCGCCGTGATGTCGGGACACCCCGAGCTGCTGGCCAGGCTCGACACCGCCGAGCGGGAGCTGCTCGCGTCACGGGAGCGCCCGATCGTCCTGCTCCGCCGCCTCGCCGGCGCGCCGGTCGCCGACTCGGTCGCGCCGGGCTCGCCGTGGCTCGGCGTGATGCTGCCGTACACCCCGCTCCACCACCTTTTGGACGACGACTTCGGCGGGGCGCTGGTGATGACGAGCGGGAACCTGTCCGACGAGCCGATCGCCTTCGAGGACGACGAGGCGCGCCGGCGGCTCGCGGGAGTCGCGGACGCCTTCCTCGGCCACGACCGTCCGATCCACCGCCGCTGCGAGGACTCGGTGCTCCGGAGCGGCTTCCCCGTGCGCCGCTCCCGCGGATTCGCGCCCTCCCCGCTCCCGCTCTCCTCCCCGGTGCCGCTGGTCGCGGCCGGCGCCGAGCTCAAGTCGACCTTCTGCGTCGTCACGCCCGCCGGGGCGTTCCTCTCGCCGCACCTGGGCGATCTCGGCTCCGAGGCCGCGTACCGCGCCTTCGCCGGCGACCTCGAGCTCTACCTGGACATGCTGGGCGTCCGGCCCGAGGCGGTCGCCTGCGACCTCCACCCCGAGTACCTGGCCACGAAGTGGGCGCACGAGCAGGAGCTCCCGCTCGTCGAGGTTCAGCACCACCACGCCCATGCCGCCGCCTGCCTGGCCGAGCACGGCGAGACGGGCCCCGCGCTCGCGCTCGTCTTCGACGGCACCGGCCTGGGCACCGACGGCACGCTCTGGGGCGGCGAGCTCCTCCACTGCGACCTCGCCTCGTTCGAGCGCCTCGCCTGGCTCGAGCCGGTCCCGCTCCCGGGGGGCGAGGCCGCGATCCGGGAGCCCTGGCGCGTGGCCGCGGCCCACCTCGAGCGGGCCGGGCTGCCGGTGCCGTGGCCGCGTTGGAGGAACGTCAGGGAGAGCCTGAAGGCGAACGCGCCGCTCTCGTCCGGGATGGGGCGCCTGTTCGACGCGGTCGCCGCCGTGCTCGGCTTCGAGGGCCAGGCGCTGTACGAGGGCCAGGCGGCCGTCGAGCTGGAGCACCTCGCTGCCGACGTCGAGGCCGACCCGTGGCCGTGGCGGTTCGGCGACGCGACGGCCCTTGTAACACAGTGTTACTTGGCCGCCGCCGAGGGCGCCGATCCCGCTTGGATTGCCGCATCCTTCCACGAGACGGTGGCCGCTTCGGCCGCGGCCGCATGCGTCGATGCGGGCATGTCCGAGACGGTCGTGCTCTCCGGCGGGACGTTCCAGAACCTCCGCCTGGTCGGCTCGACCGCGGAGCGGCTCGAGGCCGCCGGGTTCCGCGTGCTGACGCACCGGCTCGTGCCGCCGAACGACGGCGGGGTCAGCTACGGCCAGGCGGCGGTCGCCGCCGGGAGGCTCGCGTAGATGTGCCTCGGGATCCCCGCCCAGCTGGTCGCCGTCCGGCCCGACGGCCGCGCCACCGCGGAGGTGTCCGGCGTGCGCCGCGAGGTCTCGACCGCCCTCGTCCCCGAGGCGAGAGCCGGCGACTGGGTGCTCGTCCACGTCGGGTTCGCCCTGCACACGATCGACGAGGACGAGGCGGCGCGGACGCTCGCCCTGCTCGACGAGCTGGAATGGTGAGTTCGTGGGCTAGGACGTGCCGGCGAACAGGGCTCGCAGGTCCAACGATCCGACGTTCGTGCTCGCGGCCAGCGACACGTACGTACTCGCGAGAGCGTCCTTGCCGGCGCCGAGGACCGTGGTGATCAGCCCGAGCGCCTCCGCGAGCTCGGAGGCTTCGAGCCGGCTCACCGCGCACGACCAGCTTGCTTCCTCGAGCGCGTTGAAGGCCGTCTGAACCTCCGCGATGTCGTAGCCGTCGTTGAACCGCTCCTCTGCGATGCGTCGGGCATGGTCGACCGACGGCGTCAGGTCGCGTGCGGCGATGCTCTCGACGAGGCGATCGAACAACGATGCGAGCCGCTCCTGGATCGTGTCCGCCCCCGCCCGCTCGTAGTGCGGCATGTGCATCCGCACGAGAGCCGCTTCGGCAGCCGCGATGACGGCCGGACGCTCCTGCTGGAGAAACGCGGCGATATCGGTCACGAACCCTCCTCTCTCGGGCTGCCGGGCGCCCGGAGAGTGTCGCTCAGACCCCGTCGTCGCGCCGGTCGAACCGGCGCGGCCGCGTCGAACCGCAGTCGGCGTCCGGAGTTTTCCGTGTCGGGCATCCGGCGCCGCCCGGATGTGACCGGCCCCCGGCGATGCGCACAGTGGATGAGATGACCGGACATCGCTCGAGCAGGGTCGAACCGTGAGGTTCGTCGACGAGTTCCGCGACCCGCGGCTCGCGCGGAGGCTCGCGGCCGAGATCGCCGCCCTCGCGTCGGAGCCCGTGCGGATCATGGAGGTCTGCGGCGGGCACACGCACGCGATCGCGAGGCACGGGCTCGAGAACCTGCTCCCGCCGGAGGTCGAGTACCTGCACGGGCCCGGCTGCCCCGTCTGCGTGATCCCGATGGGCCGGGTCGACGATGCGATCGCCCTGGCCGGGCAGGGGCTGACGCTGGCGACCTTCGGCGACCTGATGCGGGTGCCCGGCAGGCGCGGATCGCTGCTCGAGGCGAAGGCCCGCGGCGCCGACGTGCGGATGGTCTACTCCCCGCTCGACGCCCTCGACATCGCGAGGGCCGAGCCGGGACGGGAGGTCGTCTTCTTCGCGATCGGCTTCGAGACGACCGCCCCGGCGACCGCGATCACGCTCCTCCGGGCGCGCGAGCAGGGCGTGGCCAACTTCTCCGTCTTCTGCAACCACGTGACGATCGTCCCGCCGCTCCGGGCGATCCTCGACACACCGGGCACGCGGATCGACGCGTTCATCGCGCCCGGGCACGTCTCGACGGTGATCGGGACAGACCCATACCGCTTCATCCCCGAGGAGTACGGCAAGCAGGTGGTCGTCGCGGCGTTCGAGCCGCTCGACCTCCTCGTGTCGACCGCGATGATCCTGCGGCAGCGCGCCGAGGGCCGCTGCGAGGTGGAGAACCAGTACACGCGCGTCGTCCGGCCCGAGGGCAACCCGCGCGCCCTCGCGGCGATCGACGAGACCATGGAGCTCCGCGACACGTTCGAGTGGCGCGGCCTCGGCTGGATCCCCGACAGCGCGCTGCGGCTGCGTCCCGGGTTCGCCTCGTGGGACGCCGAGGAGCGCTTCGAGATCCCCGGCGAGCGCGTTCCCGACCGCAAGGCCTGCCAGTGTGGCCAGGTGCTCGTGGGCGCGATCAAGCCGTGGCAGTGCAAGGTCTTCGGCACCGCCTGCACCCCCGAGCGGCCGCTCGGCACCTGCATGGTCTCGAGCGAGGGCGCCTGCGCCGCCTACTACAGCTACGGA
>Ga0070741_10010901_pt1 | contig 16979 bp, 18 predicted proteins | sample Coa_R1_4_FD_66440 | JGI IMG/M metagenome (GOLD analysis project Ga0070741, IMG submission 66440) | Surface soil microbial communities from Centralia Pennsylvania, which are recovering from an underground coalmine fire - Coalmine... | ecosystem: Environmental > Terrestrial > Soil > Unclassified ...
CAGGCGCGCCGGAAAACCGTCCCTACGATTCGGCATGTTTCTGCTCCCGTGAAGAGTGCCGTGAACCCGGCACAATCGGCCGGTCCGACCCGGTCAGAGCAAGGGAGCGGCCAAACTGGATCGCGAAGTAAAGATTCGGTGGCGGAGTGTTCGGAGCCGTTTGGTGCGGAAAAACACCGAGAGCCCGGAAAATTTCCCCGGGCCCTCGACGTGCGACGCGGCGAATCCGCCGCGTCGCGAACTCACTGAATCGCGTGGCAGGTATCGCACTCCTGCGTGATCTTCTTGCCGTCCTTCGTCTTGTGGCTGTCGTCGTGGCAGCGGAAGCAGCCGGGAAAGTCCATGTGCCCGATGTTGTTCGGGTACGTGCCGAACTGGACGTTCATCTCGGGGAACACGTTGCGCCGGTACACGGCCGTCGTCGCCTGCACCGCCTTTTCGACGTCCTGGCGCTTGGTCATGTAGCTGTCCGGGTACTGCGTCCGATAGAAGTCGCGCAGGGCCCGCGCGATCGCCTGCTCCGCGGCGTCGCGCGTCGGGTAGGTCGCCTTCAGCGCCTTGACGGCTTCGCGACGGACGAACGGCAGTTCCTTCGGGATCTCGCCGTTCGCGATCCGCGTGTTGATCGCCCGCTCGGGCGTCGCGTCCATCGGATGCGCCGGCCGGTTGTGGCAGTCCATGCAGTCCATCCGGCGCCGCTCGCCTTTCTTGAGATCTTCGGGCTTGACGCCGTCGGCGGTGTACTCGCGCACGTTGCCGAAGCGATCCTTCACGCGCACCCAGGGGATCACCTGGCGCTTGTCGTCGGTCGCGATGTACTCGACCTCGTTGGCGACGTTCATGTGCCAGTGGATCCCCTGCGCGATGCCGAGCCGTTCGCTGCCGCCGCCGACGTGCACCTGCAGCGTCGTGACGCTCTCGGTGTTCTTCTCGTCGTCGCCGTATTCGTAGACCCGGCGGATCTTGTCGCCGTGGAACTTCTCGGGCCAGTGGCACTGCTCGCACGTGTCGCGCGCCGGGCGCAGGTTCTCCACCGGCGACGGGATCGGCGTCGAGTAGGTGTGGAACGTGACCGCGAGGATCTGCCGCGTGCCCGAGACCTTGGACTTGGCGAACCACGAGGCGCCCGACCCGATGTGGCACTGCACGCAGGTGACGCGCGAGTGCGCGCCGTCCTGGTACGCCGTGAACTCGGGCTGCATCACCGTGTGGCACACCTGCCCGCAGAACTGCACCGAGTCCATGTACTCGATTCCGCGATACGCCGCCAGCGACACGATGACGACATTCGCCAGCGTGAGGACGAGGACGATGAACGCGCCGCGGCGCTGGACGGGATCGTTGAAATCGAAGCGCGGCCAGTGGTGCGCCGGCGCCTGATGCGCGCGCCGCCGCGTCAGCCACGCGCCGATCGGAATCAGCACGAGGCCGAACAGGAACAGCCCCGGCAGCATCAGGAAGAAGACGATGCCGATGTAGGGGTTCGTGTGGAGCCCGAAGAGATCCGCGAGGAACACGACCAGGAACAGCACGGCGCCGATCGTCGCGAGCGCGACGCCGGCGAGCGAGATGGGATTGCGAATCGATCGGACCGATACCGCCATGGTGCGCAGCCCTCCGCTGCGATGCGCCGACCGCGCACGCGTGGCGCGATGAACGCTTTACCGGATCGTCGCGTAGAGAATCAGCGCGAACAGCGCCAGCCCGAGGCTGAGGCCGATCGTGCCGATCACGTAGCCGCGGCGAACCGAGAACTCCGTCGGCGCGTCGGACGCCAGCGGCGCGAACCCGCCCGTATCGCGCAGCCGTTCGAACTCGGCGGCGCGCTCGTGCTGCAGTTCGCGCGCGGTGACCCTTCCCGTAAAAATCACCAGGTCCATGGGAAATTTCCCCGGACGCAAGTGCCCGTTGAAGAAGTGCACCGCGAAAATGAAACCGATGGCGAGCGCCGCCTCCGCACCATGCACGAAGAGCGCCAGATTGAACATCCACCCGGGCAGGATCCGCGACGCCGTCAGGGGAAACCACAGAATCAGGCCCGCCGCGCCCATCACGCCGGTGCCCCAGAGGACGGCCCAGTAGTCGAACTTCTCCCAGTACGCGAAGTGATCGATCTTCGGCTGCGGACCGAGGCCGGCGAACCACTTCAGCATGCCGAAGAAGTCGACGAAGTCTCTCGGCTGCGGCACCATCGAGGTCGGTCCCCAGAAGAGCCCCCGCTCGCCTCTCACGAACGCCCGCCAGGCGACATCCGCCAGGTGAAACACGATCCCCAGCAACAGCGCGGCGCCGAAGAAGCGGTGCACGTAGCCGGCGGCCCTGAAGCCGAAGAAGATCGTCGCGAGCGCGCGCGCCCACGGCGCGTCGCTGAAGAGCAGCGGCAGCCCGGTGGCCGAGAGGCCGAGGAACGACGTCATGACGACGCCGTGGAGCAGCCGCGTCTTGCGATCGAAGCGCACCACGTGCGACGGCACGTCCGCCGTCGCGCGCAAACCGGCGGCAGGCCGGCCGGCGCGCGGATCGTGCGCGAGGGCGCCGTCTGCCGGACTGGCGGGCGCGAGCGCGGGCGTCATGACTGTTTCCTTCCGCGCCAGAACCACAGCGCGCTGTGCAGACCGAAGAACCCGAAGCAGCCGGGGATGAGCACCCAGTAGAAGCGGTTGGCCCACCACAGCACGGCGCTGCGCCGGTAGTCGGACGGATTGGGGTGCGGGTCGTACTTGACGAACTGCTCGTTCGCGCCCGTGTGGCAGCGGCCGCACGTCTCGACCCGCCGCGCCTTCGAGACCCGCGACGCGCTGTTCGCCGCGGGCAGGATGTCGTGGGCGCCGTGGCAGTCGGAGCACGTCGCCACCGCCGTGAAGCCCATCGACGTCACCTTGCCGTGGAACGTGCGCCGGAACGAGTCGACGACCGGCGCGTGACAGGTGCCGCACTCGGCCGTCACCTTCAGTCGCCACGAATCGGTGTCGACGCGCTGGATCCCGTGCGCCGTGTGGCAGTCGGCGCAGGAGGGCGCGCGCGAATCGCCGATCTTCAGCTTCGCGGCGTGGATGCCGCGGTCGTACTGCTCCTTGATGCCGTCGTGGCACGTGCCGCACGTCACCGGAACCGTCGCGCGGAACACGCGGCTCTGCGCATCGGTCTTCGCGCGGATGTCGTGCTTGCCGTGGCAGTCGGCGCACGCCGGCGCGACGACGAGCCCCGCCTTCTCCTTCGCCCAGGCGTGAATGCTGTCCTTGTACTTGGCGCCGATGTCGTCGTGGCAGCTCGCGCAGCGGACCTTCGCCACTTTGTCGGCGTGCGGAAAGTCGGTGACCTTGGCGAGGTCGGCGTGACAATCGACGCACGCCATCGGACCGTGCGTCGAGGCATCGAACGCCTTCGCGTCGACGTGTTCGCCATGGCAGGCGAGACAGTCGTCGTTCGCGGGCGGCTTGGGGGTCTGGCCCGCCGCCGCCTGGCTGCCGAGCAGCCAGGCGACGGCGACAACACTACCGAACCGAATCCACATAAGGGCTCCTGACGAGCCCGTGCGCTACTTGAGGCTGCTCAAGTACGCGACGAGCGCGTCGACGTCGTCCTTGGACAACGTGTACTGCTTCATCTCGGGCTTCCGCGGCGCCTTGGTCTTCGCGGTCATGCCCTTGGCATCGGTGATCCACTCGCGGATTTCGTCGGCCTTCAGCTTTCCGCCGACGCCGTCGAGCGATCCCTTGGGGTTGCCCTTGCCGGCAATCGAGTGGCACAGCGCGCACTTCTGATCCGCGAACACCTTCTCGCCTTTTGCCTTCGCGTCCTGCGCGGACGCCGACGCCGCCACGCCGAGACAGATCACCGCTGCTGCTATGAATCGCATCACGTTCCCCTCCTGTACACCGAAAGAAGGCCTACTTCGCCGGGACGCCGTGTCCCTCGTTGTCGCCCGCGAACTGGTACTCCACCAGTCTGGGAATGTCGAGCCCGCGGTCCTGAATCGTCAGCTTCGCCGTGGCGCAGACCTCGCGCTTCGCCGGCACGCAGTGGAACGCCACCACCTGCTCGCGCGGGCCCGTCGCGGGGTCGAACCGGTAGATCGACGTGCACGCCTCACCCTTCGCCATCTTCGCGTCGTCGTGGACGATCAGGTATTTCCCCATCAGGAACTGATCGCCGATCTGCACCGGGCTGGCGAAGGTGACGATCGCCCAGCGCCGCGCCGGACCCGCCGCGTCGCCCGACGAGGCGATGCCGCTGATCGCGAACAGGCCGACGAGTGCGAGCGCGCTGACGAAAATCCGTGACTGCATGATGCCCTCCATCCTTTCGTGTTGGATTACCGGGAATCCGGCGGAAATCGACTCCTGGCAGTCGGGAACGCAAGCGATGTGCCGCGGACACGGTTTTGCATTTCGATCGCGCATGACCCTCGCGCCTCTCGGACGGATCGTGTACGGGCCGGTCGCCAGCCGGCGTCTCGGACGCTCGCTCGGGATCAACCTTCTGCCGGCCGGCATGAAGGTGTGCAACATGAACTGCGCGTACTGCCAGTACGGATTCACCCGCGGGGCCGTGATGAAATTCCGCGGACAGGGCGGCGGATGGCCCACCCCGCAGGCCGTCGGGGACGCGCTGGCCGCGCGGCTCGCGCAGGCGGCCGCTTGCGGCGAACTGCTCGACCGACTGACCGTCGCCGGGCACGGCGAGCCGACGCTGCATCCGGACTTCGACGAGGTGACGACGCGCCTGCGCGCCGTGCGCGATCGTGTCGCGCCCGGTCTGCCGCTGGCGATTCTCTCGAACTCCACGACCGCCGGGTGGACGGACGTGCGCGCGGCGCTCGGCCGCTACGACGAGCGCTACATGAAGCTCGATGCGGGCGATCCGCTGGTCTTCGCGCAGGTGAACGACGGCGGCGCGTCATTCCTCGACGTGCTCGACGGCCTGTCGACGCTGCCCTCCGTCGTCGTGCAGGCGATGTTCGTCACCGACGCCAACGGCGCCGTGGACAACACGGGCGACGGCGCCGTCGAGGAATGGCTGCGCGCCCTCGAGCGCGTGCACGCCACGGGCGTACACATCTACACGTTGCAGCGCGAGCCGGCGCTCGGGTCGCTGCGGAAGGTGCCTGCGCGACGGCTGCGCGAGATCGCGGAGCGCGTCCACGCGCTCCGAATCCCGGCGCAGATCTTCTGATCCTCAGCGGACGCCGGCGCGCCGGTAGGCGCCCTGCGCGTCGACAATCAGAAACCCCTCGCGCGCGAGCTGATCGAGCATGTCCTCCGCGTGCTGGAGCCGCACGCCGAGGAGGCGGGCGATCTGCGGCACCGTGACGGAGAGTCCGGGGAGCTCGAGAAACTCGTTGCGCAGACGCAGCGTGTCTCGTTCGATGGGCACACCTTCGATGATGACCATGGTCGTCCCGGGTTTACGGCGATCGTGGGGATTCAGGTGAGGTCGCTGCAAAGGGGCCGCCGGCAGACCGGCGGCGCCGGACCCGTTTCGTCTGCATCGACGCGCCGGCTGTCGGAGGTCGGAGCGATCGCTGGCATTCGCGGGTCGCGACGCCCGCGCGTGCGTCGGCGACCGATCGCAGCGGTGGCCGCCATCGCGCCGGTGGCGACGGGTCCGGCGGACGGGAGACGGCGGCGGCTACGCGCGGTTGCGCGGATCGAGATAGAGCTCGACGAAGGCGTTGCCGCAGGCGCGCTCGTACTCGGGATGCGCCCGTTCGAGCGGCTGCAGACAGACCTCGCCTTCGAGCGCGCATCCGCCCTCGAGACACGGCTCGTGCTGCGCCGTGCACGCTTCGGTATACCGCTTCTCGATGGACGCGCAGAAATCCAGGAACGTCTTGCGCGCGTTCACGTTGAGCAGATCGGCGAGCTGCAGCTTCGGCACCTCTCCGCTGCGCGCCAGCTCGATGACGCGATCCGGGGTGATGGACGCGGTCTGCGCGATGGTCATACGAACCCTCCGCCGCCGGTCATCGCAACCGCCGTGCCCGGCTTTTTACCGGATTGCCGTCAACGCGGCTCCGCTTCGTCGCGCAGGCGTTTTGCAACGGTGATGCGAGAATCTCCCGGACGCCGGATTGCCGGCGCCCTCTGGACGGAGCGCCAGATGATCCATACCAAGAACGCGGCGAGCTGCCGATGGGCGGTGCAGACGCTGCTGCTCGAGACGCCGCTGTGGCTCGATGCGTGGACCTGTCCGTGGAGCTGCGTTCGCGATACCGACGCGCGGCCGGTGACGACGACCGACGAGTGCCGCGCGTGCCCGCGCTGGCAGCCGCGCCAGCCGACGCCGCGGCGGGATCGGCGCGACGCCTGATTCGAGTGACCTACGCGGCGTGCGAGGGCGCCACCAGCGTGCGGCCCTGCGGCCGCAACGCCCACGACGCCAGCACGAGCGCCAGGAAGATCAGCGGCGCGATCACGTCGCCCAGCCCGTCGCCGACCGCCGCGCGCGATGCCGCGGCCGCCGTGAGATCGAACACGAATCCGGCGTACGCCCACTCCTTCACGCGCGGCAGTCCCGGCGCGACGATCGCCGCCGCGCCGAGCAGCTTCCAGACGCCGAGCAGCGTCGCGAAGTACGCCGGATACCCGAGGTGCTGCAGCGTCGCCATCACGTCCGGCCCGTGTGCGAGGTGGAGCACGCCGCCGACGACGAAGCTCGCCGGCCCGAAGATCGTCGCCGCCCAGTAGCCAACCGCTCTCGCCGTCGTTCGATCCATGCCGTCCCCTCCGCCGGGTAGTCGAACGCGGGCGTCGCGGATCGACATGCCGCAAACTCGGCACAATTCCGGGCACCCGGCTTGATATATGGCTCCCTCACTGCTGGAACGCCTCAAGACGTACCTGTTTCCAGACGGCGAAACGGCCGCACGCGCGATCCCGGGGATCCGGACGATTCAGTCCGGCGACATCCGCTCGTCGGAAAAATCGGCGTGGAAGTCCTTCTCGGCCGAAGAAATCGTCGATGCGACGCGGACGACGTTCTGGTGGGACGCGAAGATCGGCAGCGGCCTGGCCTCGGTGGGTGTGACCGACGCGTACGAAGGCGGGCACGGCCGCCTCGCGGTCCGCAAGGGACCGGTGCCGCTCGTCGACATGACGGGACCGCACATCGACCAGGGCGAGCTGCAGCGATACCTCAGCTACGTCAACTACTGTCCGTCGATGATCGTGAACAATCCGTTTCTCGACTTCGCCGCGGTGGGCCTCACCACGTTGCGCATCCGCGATCGCCAGGACGCGACCGGTTCGTTCGTCGATCTCGACATCGCCGACGACGGACGTCCGATCGTCATCCGCGCCGTCCGTCCGATGACGGTCGGCAAGCGCGTCATTCCAACCGAGTGGTCCGCCGTCGGCACGAACGAGCACGTCTGGAACGGCATCCGCCTGTGCCGCCACCTCGAGGCGTCGTGGCATCCGCCCGACGGCCGTTTCGTCTACGTCCGGATCGACGTCCTGTCCCAGTCGGTCATCGCGACGACGCCGATCTCGCTCGCGGCCTGTCCGTAGAAGGTGCGCGCTTCGGGATCGCCGCCGAACCCGAGCAGCACGGGACCAAAGCCGGTGAGCGCGGCCTGCACGATGTCCAGCGCGCGGTGCGTCTTGAAGCTGAGCACGCGCCAGATCCCGCCCGGGTAGTCGGTCATGAGCGACATGCCGAGCACCATCGCGCCGTTGACGAACGCGAGCGTCGACGCGCGGTCGTTCGTGCCGCGGTACCGCATGCCGAGCGTGAAGAAGAACGAGGCGACGCTATAGTCGAGCATCGCGTGCTGCGCGGGGCTGATCATTCGAGTGGCATCCATGTCCGCCGCTCGGTGCAACGCGCCTGCCGACACGGAATTTGCAGCGGGAGAGATCGTGACTCGAACGAGATCGCTTGTCGTGATCGCGATCGTGGCTGGGCTCGCCGCCGTCCTGTGGTGGCGTGTCCGGCGTCCGCAGCCGCCTCGATACACGACGGCCGCCGTGACGCAGGGCGACGTCGCGCGCGCGGTCACCGCGAGCGGAACCGTGAATCCCGTCGTCACCGTCCAGGTCGGCTCGTACGTGTCGGGCGTCGTCACGCAGGTCCTCTGCGACTACAACACGCACGTGACGAAGGGACAGCTGTGCGCCGAAATCGATCCGCGGCCGTATCAGACGGTCGTCGCGCAGGATCAGGCGAACCTCGCGGCGGCGCGGGCGCAGCTGCAGAAAGATCAGACAGCCGAGCAGTACGCCCAGCTGACCTACCAGCGGAACAGCAGCCTTGGCGGCCGCGGCCTCGTCTCGCAGGACGTCGTCGACCAGTCGAAGACGGCGGCGGGCCAGGCGCACGCGCAGGTGCAGGTGGACCAGACCGAAGTGCAGCAGCGGCAGGCGGCGCTGCAGGCGGCGGAGGTCAATCTCGGATACACGAAGATCGTGTCGCCGGTCGACGGCACGGTCGTGTCGCGCAACGTCACGCAGGGGCAGACGGTCGCGGCGAGTTTTCAGACGCCGACGCTGTTCCTCATCGCCACCGACCTGACGAAGATGCAGGTGGACACCAACGTCAGCGAGAGCGACATCGGCGGCATCCACTCGGGCCTCGACGCGACGTTCTCGGTCGAAGCGTTTCCCGATCAGACGTTCCACGGCACGGTGTCGCAGGTGCGGCAGGCGCCGCAGACCGTGCAGAACGTCGTCACGTACGACGTGGTCGTCAGCGCCGACAACCCGGGCGATCGGCTCAAACCCGGGATGACGGCGACGGTGAAGATCATCACCGAGAAACGGCAGAACGTGTTGCGGATCCCCGACCAGGCGCTGCGCTACACGCCGGGCGGGATCGCCGGCACGAGCGGCAGCAGCGGCGACCGCGCGCAGCCGGTCGGCGACGCCGAAGGCGCGAGCGGCTCGGTGTGGGTGCTCCGCGACGGCCGGCCCGTCCGCGTCCCGGTCACCATCGGGATCGACGACGACAGCTTTGCGGAGGTCCTGAAGGGCGATCTCCACCCGAGGGACCAGGTGATCGTGTCCGAACAGGCGCGCGGCGGATCGTCGCGGCAGCAGTCGTCGACGCCGCGCCTGCGGTTCTGACATGTCCGACGTGGTCATCGACGTCCGCGAACTGGTGCGCACGTACCGCGTCGGCGACGTCGACATCCACGCGCTGCGCGGCGTGTCGTTCACGATCGAGCGCGGCGAATTCGTCGCGATCATCGGCTCGTCGGGATCCGGCAAGTCGACGCTGATGTCGATCCTCGGGTGCCTGGATCGTCCGACCTCCGGCCAGTACTTCTTCGAGGGCACCGACATCGCGCGGGCGACCGAGCCGGAGCTGGCGCGTCTGCGCGGCGAGCGCCTCGGTTTCGTGTTTCAGAGCTTCAACCTGCTGGCGCGCACCAGCGCGCTCGAAAACGTGACGCTGCCGCTCTTCTATCGTCCCGAAGGGCCGCCGCCCGCGCCGGAGCGGGCCACGCGCGGACGCGCGCTGCTCGAGGTGGTCGGCCTCGGCGCGCGCGAGGACAACACGCCGGCGCAGCTCTCGGGCGGCCAGCAGCAGCGCGTCGCGATCGCCCGCGCCCTCGTCAACTCGCCGAGCGTGCTGTTCGCGGACGAGCCGACCGGCAACCTCGACACGCGCACCTCGCACGACATCATGAACATGCTGGTGTCGCTCAACCGCGACGAAGGCGTCACGATCGTCCTCGTCACGCACGAGCCGGACATCGCGGCGTATGCCGATCGCGTGCTGACGATCCGCGACGGCGAGCTGGTGTCGGACGAGCACCGGTCGGCGACGATCACTTCGCCGCCGGCCGACGCCGCCGACGCGCATGCGGCGGCGCTCCGCTGGCCGCACGCGATCGCGGCGCGTGACGGCACGGCGCGCCGCACCGACCCGCTCGCATTCGTGCAGATGGTCTCCGCCGCCGCGGTGCAGGCCATCGCGCGCAACAAGCTGCGCTCGGCGTTGACGATGCTCGGCGTCTTCATCGGCGTCGCGGCGCTGATCGCGATGGTCGCCGTCGGCCAGGGCGCGAACGCGGCCGTCCGCCAGCAGATCGAAAGCCTCGGCACGAACCTGCTCGTCGTCCTGCCCGGCGCGACGACGAGCGGCGGCGTCCGCGGCGGATTCGGCAGCGCGCCGACGCTGACGGTCGCCGACGCGCTCGCGGTGCGCCGCGCGAACGGCGCCGTCGGCGACGTGGCGTATCTGAATCGCCAGAGCGGCCAGGTCCAGTACGCGAACCACAACTGGACGACGAGCATTCAGGGCGTGTCGCCGACCTACCCTGCCATCACCAACTGGACGATCGCGGCCGGCCGCGGGATCACGGACCAGGACGACGCGGGGGCGGCGCTGGTGGCGCTGATCGGGCAGACGGTGTCGCGCGAGCTGTTCGGCGACAACGCGAACCCGCTCGGCGCGACGATTCTCGTGAAGGGCTCGCCGATGCGCGTCGTCGGCCTGCTCGGATCGAAGGGTCAGACGGCGTTCGGCCAGGACCAGGACGACATCGTGATGATTCCGTTCACCACGGCGGAGCGCAAAGTGCTGGGCGTCAGCGCGCCGACGCAGGCGAACCCCTCGTCGGCGACGTCGCTGTATCCGCCGCCGCCGAATCCGTTCGGGGTGCAGCCGCGGCTGACCGGCTTCGTCAATTCGATTTACGTCCAGGCGTCGTCGCCCGCGCGCGTCGGCGAAGCGATCGACGAGGTGACGCGCATTCTCGCCGAGCGCCATCACATCAGGCCCGGGCAGACCAACGACTTCTCGGTCCGAAATCTCAGCCAGATTGCAACGGCCGCCGAAGGCAGCAGCCGCGTGATGGCGCTGCTGCTCGCGACCGTGGCGTCGATCTCGCTGCTGGTGGGCGGCATCGGCATCATGAACATCCTGCTCGTGTCGGTGACGGAGCGCACGCGCGAGATCGGCCTCCGCATGGCGATCGGCGCGCGGCGCGTCGACGTGCTGCTGCAGTTCCTCGCCGAGGCGGTGTTCCTCAGCGTCACCGGCGGCATCATCGGCATCGTCATCGGCGTGGTGACGTCGAAGCTGATCTCGGCGATCGCCGCGTGGCCGACGCAGGTGTCCACCGCGGCGATCCTCGGCGGCTTCGGCTTCTCGGCTGCAGTCGGCGTGTTCTTCGGGTACTATCCCGCACGCAAGGCATCGCGGCTCGATCCGATCGAAGCGCTGCGGTACGAATAGCCGCCGATCGCGACTGCGATGTCGCCACGTGCCCGTGCCGACGATTCGAACAGCTGGCGAGGACGATGTCGACGCGGTGCTGCGTCTCGTCCGCGAGTCCGCGGCGAGTCAGGGCGCGCTCGATCGCGTGTGCGTCGACGCGGCGACGCTGCGCGGCGCGATGACCGGTCCCGACCCGCGCGTCCATGCGCTGTTGGCCGACATCGACGGCCGCAGCGTCGGCCTCGCGCTCTACATGTTCACCTTCTCGACGTGGACCAGCGTGAACGGCATCCATCTCGAAGATCTGTACGTCGAGCCGGCGGCGCGCCGCGGCGGCGTCGGCCGCGCGCTGATGTCGGCGCTCGCCGACATCGCACGCGAGCGGGGCTGCGGCCGATTCCAGTGGTACGTGTTGCGGAGCAACGACACCGCGCGCCGCTTCTACGAGTCGCTCGGCGCGGCGATCGAGACCGACTGGGCGATCATGAGCTGGCACTGAACTTGAACTCAGCTGCGGGCATGAAGAGAATTGCCCGGCTGCTGGCGCCGATTGGGTTGCTCGCCGCCATTCATTGTGGTCAATCCAACTCACCCACGAGCCCAAGCTCGAGCGTAGCGGTGTCGTTGGCCAGTACGAGCGCGGTAGCCGGCACGACGGTGCAGGGCACGATTACGCTGAACGCGCCGGCGACGACGGCGGTCAACGTGACGCTGTCGACGAGCAGTCCGTCGGTCGCGACGGTGCCGGCGTCGGTGACGATCGCGTCCGGCGCGTCGAGCAGCGGCTTCACGGTCACCGCGGTCGCGCCGGGGTCGACCACGATCGGCGCATCGATGAACGGGAGCAGCAGCCAGGGCGTCCTGCTCACCGTCACGCCGCGCGCGGTCGCGATCGCGAGCGTGTCGGTGTCAGACACCACGGTGGCCGAAGGCGCGAGCAGCACCGGCACGGTGACGCTCACCGCCGCGGCCCCCGCCGGCGGCGCCAACGTGACGCTGACCGGCGGCGACGGGTTGGTCCTGCCATCGACCGTCGCCGTTCCCTCCGGCGCGACGAGCGCGACGTTCGGGTTCTCGACGAAGGCCGGCGCGGGAGGCGCCTCGGCGACGATCACCGCCTCGTACGCCGGTACGTCCGCGTCGATCACCGTCACCATCGCGAAGCCGAGCGCGGCGACGGCGCGATTCGGCGTCAGCGGTCCGACCGAAACGGAAACGTGCGAAATGGCGAACGGCGGGCAGACGCTCGCGTGCACCTTCAACGCGAGCACCTCGTCGGCGCCCGGCACCATCGTGTCGTACGAGTGGACCTACTCCGTCGCCGGGAAGTTTTCGCAGACGACGACCGGCGCCGTGCTGACCAATCCGCCCGTGGATTGCAGCCTGCTGCCGCCGCCGCCGCTGCCGGCCGGCGCGTCCTCGCTCCCGCTCACCGTGACGCTGCGGATCCGCGACGATCGCGGCAACGTCGCGGATGCGGCGGATACAGGCGCGCGCGTGCTGCCGATGCACAGCTGCGGCTATTGAGGCGGACCGCCGGCGCGGCGGCTGACAAACGTCGCCGCCCACGGCGTCATTTCAGCCCGAAATGACGAAAACGTCAGGCGCGCGCGCCGCCGGCGCTGGTGCCGTTCTTGCCCGAGGTCCTTCGATGCTCCCAATCACAGATCGCGCGAGCACGCGCGCCGAAATCCTGGTCGGACGCACCCTCGCAACTTGCGTGCATCCTTACGCCGCGTGGCGGAGCCGCTCGATCAAGAATCGTGTCCTCTTGATCGGAGGCGTCGTCACGGTCAGCTACATCGCCGGCCTGTGCTGGCTCTTTACGGCCCCCACGCTGTTCCGCTGACGCGGTCGCCTTCGTTCGCGAAGACTGGAGGAACTCGTGAGAGTCATCACCGCCGCGGTCTCGCTCGCGGCAGCGTGCAGCATCCTCTGCGCGGCGCCCTCGTCGGCGCAAACGCCGGCGCCGGAGACGGCGTCGACGCCCGCCGTCGGCAGCGGTCTCGACTGCAACGGCTACAGCTCGGTGTCCACCAACAGCAAGATCAACATGATCTGCGCCGACCGGAAGAACACGAACGGCGGACGCTTCTGGGACAACGGCAACTACGTCGGACACGACGAACCGTCGATCCAGTGGACGTCTCCCGCGGCGGGTTCGGCGAGCCGCATGGCGTGGATCGTGGCGCTGCCGGGACGGGACCCCGTGCCGACGCAGTCGGGCACGTCGGTCGCGAACTTCGAGTTGTACCCGGCGTTCTGGATGAGCCTCGCGCTCTGCGATCCGAACTCGTGGCCGTTCAATCCGTGCACGCCGAACAGCGACGCGAACTCGTCGAACATCCTCACCGGCGCCGGATCGGCGGTGCTGGAGCTGCAGTTCTATCCTCCCGGCTGGCCGCCGTTCAACGGCCAGATCAGCTGCAGCTCGACGCAGTGGTGCGCGGCGCTGAACATCGACAGCGCCACCGTCAACCCCGCGTGCATGGAACCGGTGAACTTCGCGTTTCTCCAGACCGACGGCGTGCCCACCGGTCCGCCGGCGCCCGGGCACCAGACCGCGGCGACGCTGACGCCGAACGGCAGGACGCTGATGATGAATCCCGGCGACGTCCTGCTCGTCCTCGTCGCCGACACGAGCGCGGGTCTGCTGACGTACGTCAACGACCTCACGACCGGGCAGGTCGGCTACATGGTCGCGAGCTCGTCGGTCGGCTTCGCGAACACCAACCCGAACACGTGCCAGACGACGCCATTCAGCTTCCACCCGGAATACAACACCGCGACGCCGACCAACACGGTTCCGTGGGCGGCGCTGCAGCTGAACGTCAACTTCGCGGTCGAGATCGGCCACTTCGAGCTCGGCGCGAACGGCGACAACGATGCCGACGACGCGCCGTGCTTCCCGGGACCGACGATCGCCGGATGCCTGGCGTTTGCGACGTCGGGCGATACGGACTTCGACGGCACCTCGTATCAACCCGACTGGCCCGACGGCACGGGCAACCACCCGCAGCCGCTCGCGCTCGTCGGCGGGCCGATCACATTGACCAACACCGGGTTCGGCGGCCTGTTCCCGTCGATGCAGTTCGAGACCAACGTCGGGTACACGGAAACCGGCTGCAATCCGTTCACGGGCGCGGGCTGCACGGTGCCCCCCGCGGGCGCCGCGTTCTATCCGTTCTACAGCCGTGCCGGCACCGGCTCGACGTGCGTGCTCACGTTCGGCAACGACATCCCGGGCGCGACGTCGAACGACTTCGGCAAGGACGCGCAGTACGGCCCGAACAACGCAAGCCAGCCGGCGCTGCGCACGAGCGGGTTCTTCACCAACGTCTGCATGCCCTGAGCGCGATCGATCCGACGCGAGGGAGGAGACCGGACCGGCCGGTCTCCTCGCCGATCGGAGACGTGGCCAGTTCGCGGCGGCCGAGCTGTTCGAGACCGCGCACGCGGCTCGCGACCGCGATTCGTTTCGGCAACGGTTTCCATATTAACGGCACTCTCCTCGACCGCCTTCCTTCGTTTCGCTCGGCCCACGGCGCAAATCACGCGGAACATCCCGGCACGCTTCACGCACCGCGCGCGGGCGCTTGAGGCTTTCCGAAAGGAGCGTTATGAGACGCGCGCGCCGGATCGTGTCCGTGGCTGTCGTTGGTGTGTCGATAATGGTCGGGCCGCGCGAACCGGCAGTGCGCGCGGCGGGTTCGGCGGCGACGGTCTCCGTCGTACGCCGCCCCGATCTGACGCGGCAGGTCTGGCCGGGCGATTTCAACGGCGACGGCGTGACCGATCTCGCCGGCACCGCCCCCGGGTCGGCGGGAGTGGTCCGCGTGCTGCTCGGCAACGGGAGCGGCGGCTTTCCGACGGCCAGGGACACCGCCTACAAGGGGCACGTGCTCGGCGTCAGCGACTTCAACGGCGACGCCAAGCTGGACCTGATCGTGATGAGCGATCCGGGCCCGGGGCAGAAGATCTCGATCCTGCCCGGCAAAGGCGACGGGACGTTCGGCGCGGCAATCGACATCACCGCGCTCGACATCGTGCCGATCGCCGCCGGCGTCGACATGAACGGCGACGGCAAACGCGATCTGGTCGTCCTCAACCGCGACGGATCGTTCGTCTACATCTATCCGGGCAACGGCGACTTCACGTTCGGCGCGGCGACGAACGTGGAGACGCTGACCGACCCGAGCAACATGTCCATCGCCGATCTGAACGGCGACGGCCGCCCGGACCTCGTCGTGACGACCGACATCGCGCACTCCGTCTCCATTTATCTGAACGAGGGCTCGATGAACTTCACGGCGACCGACATCGCGCTCGATCGGTCGGCGAACGCGGTCGTGGCCCAGGACGTCAACGGCGACGGCAGGCTGGATCTCGTGCTGGCAATGGCGTCACCGACCGAGACGGTGGCGGGACCGATGTACCGGGACGGGTTCGCGTACGTGCTGACCGGAAACGGCAACGGCACATTTTCCGCGCCGGCGAAATATCCGGTCGCGCCCGGCGCGTACGAGATTGCGGTGGGCGACTTCAACCGCGACGGGATCCCCGACATCGCGACGGCGAACCGGTCGACGATTCTCTACGACGACTGCACCGATCCGCGCAAGACATGGGATTCGCTTTCGGTGCTCCCGGGCGTCGGCAACGGGACGTTCGCGCCGCATTCGAGCTTCTCGATCGGGAATCAGCAGAACCTGACCGACATGCGGTACCGCAACACCGTGACGTCGCTGCAGACGGCCGACCTGAACGGCGATCGGCAGGCCGACCTCATCGTCTCGCAGGGCGTGCTGTTCCTGAACCAGCCGACCGATCCGAACTGGCCTCCCAAGGTAACGGCATCGTCCACGACGCCGGCGGGCCCGGGCGACCACTCGATCGTCCTCAGCGCGACCGCGTCGGACGTCGACCAGGACATGCTGACCTACTCGTGGAGCGACAGCGCCGGCACGCCGATTCCGCCCGTTCCCTACTATTGCTTCTCGCCGGGCACGCTCGGCGTCCACACCTTCACCGTCACGGTGAGCGATCGCGATGGCAACACGGCGACGAGTTCGGTGACGGTGGACTTCGGCAGCAGCGGCGGCACGCCGCCGTCGATCGCGATCACGGCGCCGCGCGGCGGCGAAGTGGTTCCGGCGGCCGTTCCGTACACGATCCGGTGGACGGCGACGCCCGGGTCGGCGCCGATCGACGAGATCAACGTCGAGTACTCGACCGACGACGGCGCGCATTACGCGTTCGTGCCGGGGTGCTCGCATCTTCCGGCCACGGCGACGTCGTGCGTCTGGAACGATCCCGATCCGCCGACGCAGACGGCACGCATCTTCATCTCGGCGATCGTCTCCGGCGGTCCGTTCGGCGACGCCACCACGGCGCCCTTCACCATCCGCGCGAACGGCGGCGGCGGATCGCTTCCGTCCGGCTGGACGAGCCGCGACATCGGCGCGGTGTCGGCAGCGGGCAGCGCGACGTACAGCAACGGCGCGTTCACGGTCAAGGGCGACGGCGCCGACATCTGGGGCACCGCCGACGCGTTCCAGTACGTCTACACCGTCGTCGGCGGATCGGCCACCGGCGACTTCGATCTGACGACGCACGTGACGAGCGTGCAGAACGTCGATCCGTGGACGAAAGCGGGCCTGATGGTGCGCGAGAGCGTCGACGCCGCGGCGGCGCAGGCGTCGGTCTTCGTATCGCCAGGCAAGGGGGTCGCCTTCCAGCGGCGCACGACCAACGGAGGCGCGAGCGTCAACACGAGCGTCGCGTCGGTGACCGCGCCGGTCTGGCTGCGGCTG
>Ga0070741_10010902_pt1 | contig 16979 bp, 17 predicted proteins | sample Coa_R1_4_FD_66440 | JGI IMG/M metagenome (GOLD analysis project Ga0070741, IMG submission 66440) | Surface soil microbial communities from Centralia Pennsylvania, which are recovering from an underground coalmine fire - Coalmine... | ecosystem: Environmental > Terrestrial > Soil > Unclassified ...
CGCAGCAGGCGCTCGGCGACGCGCGCAGCGGTCGACGCGTCGGCGGACATCTCGACCGGAAACGCCGTGCGGTCGGGCGCGCCGATGCCGAGCGGCGCCAGGAGATCCCACTGGTTCTCCACCGAGTGCCGCGCGCGCAGCTCGCGCGGGCGCGCGACGCGGTCGGTGTACATCCAGGCCCGCCCGGGAACGGCGTAGCCGATGCGGCGCGGCGCGCCGCTCAGCCACGTCAGCAGCGATGCGCGCGGTCCGCCGTGGAAGTCGATGGCGACGTCATACCCCCGCGCACGCAGCCGTCGGCCGCACGCCACATCGGCCCGCCAACCCGCCACGCCGCGAAGGCGCGGCACCACGAGCAGCTCATCGATGTGCGGATTGTGCTGGACGACCGGCGCCGCGGTCGGCTCGACAACGTAGGTGACGTGAGCGTCGGGAACGTGCGATCGCAGCGCGTGGAGTGCGGGTGTCGTGAAGACGACGTCGCCGATCTCGCGGAGGCGAACGAGGAGGATCTTCAATCTTCGATTGTCGCCTCGTCGATCAGCATGACCGGGATGTCGTCCTTGATCGGATACACACGTTTACACGTCGCGCACTTGAGCGCGGTGCCGTTCTTCACCAGCGCGACCGGCGTCTTGCAGTTCGGGCACGCGAGAATCTCGAGCAGCTCAGGATCGACCGGCATGGTGGGACTATAATTCAAACGTATGCCGATCGCACTTCTTCTGGCGGCGCTTGCCCTGCAGAACACCCCCGCGCCGGCGGCCGCTGCGCCCGAAAAAGTAGCTGAGGCGTACACGCAGTTCCTGCTCGGCCACCATCTCGAAGAGACCGACGACATGGCCGGAGCGATCGCGGCGTTCAAGCGCGCGATGGATCTCGACCCGCGCGCCGCCGACGTGCCCGCGGAGCTCGCCGGCGTCTACCTGCGCCAGGAACACCTCGACGACGCGCGCGCGGCGGCGGAGCAGGCGCTGAAGATCGCGCCCGACAACCGCGAAGCGAACCGCGTGCTCGGGATCGTCTACGCGTCGCGGGTGGAAGAGCGCAGCGACCGCGAATCTGCGGCGCAGCAGAAGGCGGCGGCCGACAACATCCAGCAGGCGATCAAGCACCTCGAGCTGGCGATAGCGGGCGCGCAGGCCGAGTCGGATCCCAACGTGCGCGCGACGCTGGCGCGGCTCTACCTGCGCGCGGAGGAGTACGACAAGGCGATTCCGCTGCTCAGCGATCTCGTGCGGCAGGAGCCGGGATGGTCCGAAGGGCCGCTGCTGCTGACCGAGGCCTACGCGAGCGCGGGGCGCAACGACGACGCGATTGCGTGGCTCGAAACGCACACCGAAGACGATCCGCGGCTGCTGCCCGCGCTCGCCGATTTCTACGAGCGCGAGAAGCGATGGGACGAGGCGGCGAAGACGTACGAGAAGGCGGTGCAGCAGGCGCCGCGCAGCGTCGACCTGCGCACGCGGTACGCGTCGGCGCTGCTGAACGCCGGCGGGCGCGAGAACGCGGCGAAGGCGCGCGACGTGCTGGCGCAGCTCACGTCTGCCCGCGCCGACGCGCGGACCTTGTATCTGCTCGCCCAGGCGCAGCGCCGCGCCGGCGACCTGAAGGCGGCCGAAGAGACGGCCCGCCGGGTGATCACCCAGAACGCGAAGAGCCCGTGGGGCTACTACGCGCTCGCGGAAGCGCTCGAAGAGCGGCACCAGTTTCAGAGCGTCATCGACGAGCTGACGCCGGCGATGAGCGCGGTCGAAGAGCCGTCGATTCTGCTGCCGCACCTGGCGTTCGCCTACCAGGAGCTCGGCAACACCGACAAGGCGATCGCCACTTTCGAGGAGGCGCACCGCCGCTCGCCGAAGGACGCCAACGTCGTCGCGTACCTCGCCGAGGCCGACATGGCGGCGAAGAAGTACGCCGCGGCGCTCGATGCGACCAAGGCGGGCCTGGCCGACCATCCCGACGACGTGCGGCTGATCCGGCTGCAGGCGCAGGCGCTGCGCCACACCGGCAAAGCCGATCAGGGCGTGGCGCTGCTCGAGCGCGCCGTCAAGTCGCACGCCGACGATCCGACCGCGTACATCGCGCTCGCGCAGATGTACGCCGACGCCGATCGCCATGCCGACGCGATCAAGCTGCTCGAGGACGCGAAGCAGAAATTCCCGAAGGACGCGTCGATCCCGTTCGAGCTCGGCACCCAGTTCGACCGGGCCAAGCGGTTCGCCGAGGCGGAGGCGACCTTCAAGCGGATCATCGACGCCGATCCGGAGAACGCCGCCGCGCTCAACTACCTCGGGTACATGCTCGCGGAGCGCGGCGAGCGGCTCGACGAGTCGGTCAGCCTGCTGAAGAAGGCGCTGCAGATCGAGCCGGAGAACGGGTCGTATCTCGACAGCCTCGGCTGGGCGTACTACAAGTCGGACAAGCTCGAGCTCGCCGAAGACAACCTCCACCGCGCGGCCGACCAGCTGCGCACCAACTCGGTGATCCAGGCGCACTACGGCGACGTCCTCCTGAAGCTCGGACGCTACGGCGACGCGATCGCGGCGTTCACGCGCGCCCTCGAGGGCGACGGCACCGAGATCGATCGCGGCGAGATCGACAAGAAGATCAAGGCCGCGAAGCAGCACCTCAAGAAGTGAACGCGCAGAACGGCAGGAGCGCGGACCGCGGCACGGCTGCCGTGCTGCGCGGCTGCATCGCTGTCGCGTGGCTCGTTGCGTCCGCGTGCGGCGCGCCGGCGCTCGTCAAGCTGCCGAGCGGTCCTGCCACGCCGGCGACCGACGCGCGCGAGGCGATCGCGCAGGCCATGTCGGCCTGCGAGCGCGTCGACTCGTTGACCGCCGAAATCGCGGTGAGTGGATCCGTGTCCGGTCAGCGCGTCCGCGGGCGCATGATCGCCGGCGTGGCGAAGCCGGCGTCGGCGCGTCTCGAAGCGGTGGCGCCCTTCGGCGCGCCGCTCTTCGTCTTTGCGGCGCGCGGCACCGAGGCGACGCTGCTGCTGCCTCGCGACGACCGCGTCGTCGAACACGGGCGTCCCGCGGAGGTGCTCGAGGCGGCGACCGGTGTTCCGCTCGATCCGCAGGCGCTGCGCGCGACGCTGACGGCATGCGCAGTCGACCCGTCGGCCGAGGGCGCGCGCGCGATCGGCGACGGCTGGCGCATCGTCCACGACGGCGACGGCGAGGTCTACCTGCGGCGCAGCCCGCCCGCCGCGCCGTGGCGCATCGTTGCGACGGTGCGGCCCGACTGGCGCGCCGACTACGCCGACTTTCAGAACGCGCTGCCGCGCGCGATCCGCTTGAGTGGTGCGGATCGGCGGCGGTTCGATTTGCGGCTGGCGCTGTCGCAGGTCGAGGTCAACCCGGCGCTTGGTGTCGACGCGTTTACGGTGAACGTGCCGCGATCGGCGACGCCGATCACACTCGATGAGCTCCGTCATTCGCGTCCGGGCGTTCGCGAAAATTAACCTGTCGCTGCGCGTCCTGGGGACGCGTGACGATGGGTATCACGAGTTGCGAACGGTGTTCCAGTCGATCGCGCTGCACGACACGCTTGTCGTCAGGCGGACGCGCGGTCCGTTTGCTCTATCGTTGGGTAGATCGTTGGGTCGTGACGCGTTTGGCGGGGACGGAGTTGACTCCGTCCCTACTCCGTCCCCACTCCGTCCCTACTCCGTCCCCGCAGACCGCTCCAACCTCATCTGGCGGGCGGCCGACGCGCTGTGGAAGAGCGCGCAGCGCCGCGGATCCGCGAGCGGCGCGGCCATCCATTTGATCAAGCGGATTCCTGTCCAGGCGGGGTTGGGCGGCGGCAGCAGCGACGCGGCGGCGGCGCTGCGCGCGCTCGCGCGCATCTGGCACGCGAAGGATCAATGCGTGCGCGAAGCGGCGGTCCGAATCGGCGCCGATGTGCCGTTTTTTCTTCAAGGCGGGACGGTCTTGGGTCTGGAGCGCGGCGATGTGCTGTTTCCGCTGATCGATCGTCCTCGCGCGTGGGTGGTTTTGGTCGTTCCCCCGTTCGGGATCAGCACGCCTGACGCGTACCGCTGGTGGGATGAACTGGGGACGGAGTGGGGACGGAGTGGGGACGGAGTGGGGACGGAGTCGACTCCGTCCCCGATTGGGGCGAACGACCTCCAGGCGCCCGTCTGCCGCCACCACCCCGAGATCTCCCGCGCCATCCGCGCCCTGACCCGCGCCGGCGCCGACTGCGCCGCGATGTCGGGCAGCGGCTCGGCGGTTTTTGGCCTGTTCCCCTCCCAGACCGCCGCGCGGCGGGCCGCCCGCGCCCTCGGATCGCGCTTCGGCCGCACCATCGTGACGCGCACGCTCTCCAGCGCCGCATACCGGCGACTTGCCGGCAACTGAGCCTATCGGATACACTTACCGTTTGCGCCACGTAATCCGGGCCACTCCTGTCAGGTCAGCTTCCTGTCATTGATTCGGCGACGTTGGGGCGTGGCCAAGCGGTAAGGCGCGGGACTTTGGATCCCGTATTCGAAGGTTCGAATCCTTCCGCCCCAGCCACCACTTTCGGAGGCGGACGGTTCATGGGCGACCCGTTCACGATGACGGCCATCGGTTTCGGCGAACTGAAAGTGTTCTCGGGCAGCGCGCACCCGGAGCTGACCCGCGAGATTGCGTCGTTTCTCGGCGTCACCGTCGGTCAGGCGCGGCTGCGGCGCTTTCCCGACTCGGAAGTCTCGTTCCAGATCGACGAGAACATCCGCGGAACCGACGTGTTCGTCGTGCAGCCGACGTGCGCGCCGGCCGATCAGCACATCATGGAGCTGCTGATCATGATCGATGCGTTCCGCCGTTCGTCGGCGGCGCGCATCACCGCCGTGCTCCCGTACTTCGGCTACGCGCGCCAGGACCGCAAGGACAAGCCGCGCGTGCCGATTTCGGCCAAGCTGGTCGCCAACATCCTCAGCGCCGCGGGGACCAACCGCGTGCTGACGATGGACCTGCACAAGGCGCAGATCCAGGGGTTCTTTGACATTCCGGTCGACCACCTGTTCGCCGCGCCGGTGATCATCGACTACCTGTCGAAGCTCGATCACCCGAACCTGACGCTCGTCTCGCCCGACGCGGGCGGCGCCGAGCGCGCGCGGGCGTACGCGAAGCGCCTCGGCGGCGAGCTGGCGGTGATCGACAAGCGGCGCACCGACGACGGCACCGCCGAGGTGATGAACGTGATCGGCGACGTCGAAGGGCGCACCTGCATCCTGCAGGACGACATCATCGACACCGCCGGCACGATCACGAAGGGCGCGACGGCGCTCAAGGAAAACGGCGCCGCCAAGGTGTTCGCGTGCGCGGTGCACGGCGTGCTCTCCGGGCCGGCGATCGAACGCATCGAGAAGTCGCCGATCGACAAGCTGATCGTGACCAACACGATCCCGCTGCCGTCGGCCGCCTCGGCGTCGAGCAAAGTGGTGGTGCTCTCGGTCGCCCGGCTGCTCGGCCAGGCGATCAAGTCGATCCACGAGGAGACGTCGGTCTCGTCGTTGTTCGTGTAGTCGACCGTGCGCGGTCGACCGTCGACGGCCGGCCGTCGACAGGCCGTCAACCGTCGACGGCCGAACCGTTAACCGTTCGTTGAGGAAGATATGGAAGCGATACTCGAAGCCACGGCGCGCGAGACATTCGGGAAGAACGAGGCGCGGCGCACGCGCCGCGACGGCAAGGTGCCCGCCGTCCTGTACGGCGGCGACAAGAAGAACGCGACGCCGATTGCCGTCGACCCGAAGGCGCTGCTGAAGATCCTGCACTCGGAGTCGGGCGCGAACACGCTGATCGCGCTGAAGCTGACGGGCGCCGGCGACACGCGCGTGCTGGTGAAGGACTTCCAGCTCGATCCGATCACCCACGCGGTGCTGCACGCCGACTTCTACCAGGTCGCCATGGACCGCGCGATCGAAGTGACGATCCCGGTGCTGGTCAGGGGCGAGCCGAAGGGCGTCAAGCAGCAGGGCGGCATCCTCGAGTTCGTCCGCCGCGAGATCCGCATCTCGTGCCTGCCGGCCGACATCCCCGAGCACATCGACGTCGACGTCAGCGAGCTGATGCTCAACCAGGGCGTGCGCGTGCGCGACGTCGCGACCAACCCGAAGTGGAAGTCGATCACCGAGGGCGAAGCGATGCTCGTCCACGTGATCATGCCGAAGGCCGAAGAGACGCCGACGCCGGAAGCGACGGCCGCCGCCGCCACGGCCACGCCGGCCGAACCCGAGGTCATCAAGAAGGGGAAGAAGGAAGAGACGGAGGAGGCCGCCGAGGAGAAGAAGAAGTGACGGCGGATCCGCACGCTCAGTGAAGCTGATCGCGGGGCTCGGGAACCCCGGCCCGAAGTACCGGGGCACGCGCCACAACGTCGGGTTCGAGGTGATCGATCGGCTCGCCGAGCACGCGTCGCTCGCGTTCGAGTCGGCGCCGGCCGAGGCGCTGATGGCGCGGTGGCGGGCGCGCGACACGCTGCTCGTCAAGCCGCTCACCTTCATGAACCACAGCGGCCAGGCGATCGGCGAGCTGACGCGGTACTTCAAAGTGGAGATCGACGACGTGCTGGTGGTCGTCGACGAGGTGCAGCTGCCGCTCGGGAAGCTGCGCGCGCGGGCGCGCGGATCGGCGGGCGGCCACAACGGATTGAAGAGCGTCATCGCGCACCTGGGCGACCAGTTCGCGCGGTTGCGGCTCGGCGTCGGACGCGGCGACCAGCGGCGCGATCTCGCGGATCACGTGCTGTCGCGCTTCGACGCCGACGAAGCGGCGGAGGTCGAGCGCATGATCGCGCGCGCGGCCGACGCCGGCGGCGTATTCATCACCGACGGGATCGCCGCGGTGATGAATCAGTTCAACGGCGGCGATCCGGCAACGACGGAGTAGCCCCGCACGGGGCACCTTGCGAGCCCGCGGGCTCGCCCCGCCGGACGCGGCGACGCCGCGGAGGCGGGTCCAGAAGGAGCAGTGAATGGCAGCAGCAGTCGCGGAACGTCAGTACGAGCTCGTCTACATCCTTCCCGCCGACACGACCGACCAGCAGGTCACCGAGCTGCACGAGCAGGTCGAGGGCGTCGTGTCGCGCATGAGCGGCACCATCGAGAAGACCGAGAACTGGGGCCGCAAGCGTCTCGCCTACGAGATCGCGCACCAGAAAGAGGGCGTGTACGTCCTCGAGGTCATCAACGGCAGCGGCGAGCTGATGAAGGAGCTCGATCGCCGGCTGCGCGTCATGGACCAGGTGATCCGCCACATGATCGTCCGCGTCGACGAGGAGAAGAAAGTCGTCGACCGCACGCGCACCAAGCGCCAGTCCGATTCGGAGCGCCGGCGCGTCAAGCGCGGGCTGCCGCCCGTGCGCCAGCCGGGCGAGGGGCGCTCCATCGACACCGACGATCTGGACGACGACCACTTCGAGGCGGAGGTTTAAATGGCTTTCGGACAGGGCCGCTCCGGCGGACGCGGGAAGAGCGACAAGAAGAGCGGCGACAAGGGACAGGGGCAGCGCCGCACGCTGTTCCGCCGCCGGAAGGTCTGCAAGTTCTGCGCGGACAAGATCGACGACATCAACTACAAGGACGTGAAGCTGATCATGCCGTTCGTCCCGGAACGCGGCAAGATCCTGCCGCGCCGCATCTCGGGCACGTGCGCGATGCACCAGCGCAAGCTGCAGACGGCGATCAAGCGCGCGCGGCAGATCGCGCTCGTCCCCTACGTCACCGACTAGCCGCCGGCCCGCGGTCGACGGTCCACGGGCCGTCGACCGGCGGCTGTCGGCTGTGAACTTCGAGGTTACATATGGAAGTCATTCTTCGAGAGCACGTGGACAACCTCGGGCGCCGCGGCGAGATCGTGAAGGTCGCCGACGGCTACGCCCGCAACTATCTGCTGCCGCGCAAGCTGGCGCTGCTCGCCACCGACGGCAACAAGAAGGTGATCGAACGCGAGCGCGCGAAGTTCGACGCGCAGGAAGCGGAAGAGAAGAAGATCGCCGAGGCGATCGCGGATCGGATCAACAACGTCGACATCGAGGTGTCCCGCAAGGTCGGCGAAACCGAGGCGCTGTACGGGTCGGTCACGACCGCCGACATCGCCGAGGCGCTGCACGCCAAGGGGCTCGACGTCGACAAGCGCAAGATCGGGCTGCAGGAGCCGATCAAGAAACTCGGCGAGTACGATGTGCCCGTCAAGCTGCACCGCGACGTCGTCTCGCACGTGAAGGTGCGCGTCGTCGCCGAAGGGCAGTCGGAGAAGACCGCAGAGAAATAGTGCGTGGGGCCGGGCGTAGGGAGTAGAATTCAACACTCTAATCCCTACACCCGAATCCCTGCACGATGGCCGACGTCGCCGTAGCCGAACGCACCCTTCCGCACAATCTCGAAGCCGAGCGATCCGTGCTCGGCGCGATCCTCATCCACAACGACGCCTTCAATCTCGCCGCCGAAGTGATCGACGCGCAGGATTTCTTCCGCGACGCGCACCGCCGCATCTTCGACAAGATGGTGACGCTCGCCGAACGCGGCAACGCGATCGATCTCGTCACGCTGAAGGAGGAGTTGAACCGCTCGGGCGAGCTCGACGAGGTCGGCGGCCCGGCCTACATCGCGGCGCTGGTCGACGGCGTGCCGCGCTCGACCAACGTCGAGCACTACGCGCGGATCATCAAGGAGAAGGCGACCCTCCGGAGCCTCATCTACTCCGCCAACAAGATCGTCGCCTCCGCCTACGACGCGGAGGAGGAGGCCGACGTCATCCTCGACCAGGCCGAGCACGCGATCTTCGCCATCGCCGACGACAAGGTGCGCGACGGGTTCGTGTCGCTCAAGGACCTGGCGCAGTCGAGCCTCGACACGATCGAGAAGCTGCACGCGCGCAAGGAACTCATCACCGGCGTGCCGACCGGGTTCACCGATCTCGACGAGATGACCTCGGGGCTGCAGTCCTCGGATCTGGTCATCGTCGCCGCCCGCCCGTCGATGGGGAAGACGTCGCTCGTCCTCAACATGGCGCAGCACGTCGGGACGAAGACCGACATGTCGGTCGGCATCTTCAGCCTCGAGATGTCGAAGGAGCAGCTGTTCCTGCGCATGCTGACCGGCGAGGCGCGCATCGACGCGCACCGGCTGCGCGGCGGCTTCCTCGGCGAGCGCGACTGGGGGCGGCTGTCGCAGGCGATCGGCACGCTCAGCGACGCGAAGATCTTCATCGACGACACGCCGTCGATTGGCGTGCTCGAGATGCGCGCGAAATGCCGGCGCCTCGCCTCGGAGCACGGACTGAACCTCGTGATCATCGACTACGTGCAGCTGATGCAGGGGCGCGGCCGGTTCGAGAACCGCACCCTCGAGCTCGCGTCGATCTCGCGCTCGTTGAAGGGGCTGGCGAAGGAGCTGAACGTCCCGATCGTCCTCCTGTCGCAGTTGAGCCGCGCGCCCGAATCACGTTCCGATCACCGCCCGCAGCTCTCGGACCTGCGCGAATCGGGGGCCCTCGAGCAGGACGCGGACGTGGTCGTCTTCATCTACCGCGAGGACATGTACCTCGACAAGAGCCAGCCGCCGACCGATTCGCAGGGAGTGGCGGAGCTGATCATCGCCAAGCAGCGCAACGGCCCGACCGGCGTCGTGAAGCTGGCCTTCATCCGCGAGTACACGCGCTTCGAGAATCTGGCGGTCGGAACCGCCTGACGTGATCCGGCCGACCGTCGCACGGATCGATCTCGCGGCGCTGCAATCCAACTACCGCCGCATCGTCACGCACCTGCGGTCGGAGCCACACCGCCACCCGGGCGTCATCGCCGTCGTCAAGGCGAATGCGTACGGCCACGGCGCCGCGCAGGTGGCGCGGGCGCTCGAGGAGGCCGGCGCCGATCTCGTGGCGTGCGCCGACATCGAGGAAGGCGCGGCGCTGCGCGCCGCCGGCGTCCGCGCGCAGATTCTCGTCTTCGGCGCGCTCAGCGTCAGCGATCTCGATGGACTCTTCGACGGCCGGCTGACGCCGACGATCTCGACGCCCGGCGCCGCGCGCGCCGTGCAGGCGGCGGCCGCGCGCTACAAGCAGCGGCTGCCGTATCACCTCAAGATCGACACCGGCATGAACCGCCTCGGCTTCCGCTGGGACAACCTCGCGCGCACGCTGCCGGACCTGCTGGCGAGCGCGAACCTCGATCTCGAAGCGGTCTACACGCATTTCGCGACCGCCGACGATCCGGAGTCGCCGCTGTTCGGCGACCAGCGCCTGCGATTCGATCGGGCGCTGACGGCGCTCCCGAAAGCGCCGGCGTACGTCCACGCGGCGAACAGCGCCGCGCTGCTGCGCGACTCGCGCGTGTGGTACGACCGCGTGCGGCCGGGGCTGCTGCTGTACGGCCTCGTGCCGCCGCCGCTCGCGTCGACCCTCGACCTGACGCCCGTGATGACGCTCACCAGCCGCGTCGTCGCCGTCAAAGGCGTGCGGCCGGGCGAGGGTGTCGGCTACGGATCGCGTTTCCGCCCCGACGCGCCGGCGCGGATCGCCATCGTGCCGGCCGGCTACGCCGACGGCCTCGACGTGCGGCTCGGCGGCCGCGGCGCCGTGTTGATCCGCGGGCGCCGCGCGCCGATCGTCGGCGCGGTGTCGATGGACATGATGACCGTCGACGTCACCGGCCTCGACGCGGATACCGGCGACGAGGTGGTCATCGTCGGCGCCCAGGGCGGCGATCGCATCGACGTGCGCGAGATGGCCGCACGGATTGGCACGATCCCCTACGAAATGCTGTGCCGCGTCGGCAGCCGAATAGAGCGGGTGTACTCGTAGTTGGAGAATTGGAGAATTGGAGAATTGGAGAGTTGGAGAGTTGGAGAGTTGGAGAGTTGGCGATTGACGATGCGATAATCGCATTGATTCACCAACTCACGAATTCACCAATTCACCAACTGCGCTGATCAACAAATGGCGAAGCGCCCCTCCACCGTTTTTGTTTGCGAGCAGTGCGGCAGCCAGTCGCCGAAGTGGCTCGGCCGGTGCCCCGACTGCAACGCGTGGAATTCGTTCGTCGAGGAACGCGCGGCCGAGAGCGGCGGCGCGCCGCCGGCGACGCATCGCTACGCGCTCGCGGGCGCCGCGGGCACGGCGCAGTTGTACCGCGACGTCGAACTCCGGCAGCATGCGCGCCTCACGACGGGGATCGACGAATTCGATCGCGTGCTGGGCGGCGGCATCGTGCCCGGATCGCTGGTGCTGCTCGGCGGCGAGCCGGGCATCGGCAAGTCGACGCTGCTGCTGCAGGCCGCCGCCAACGTGGCGCGCGCCGTCGGTCCGGTCCTCTACAGCTCGGGCGAAGAGTCGGAGCACCAGATCAAGTCGCGCGGCGAGCGGCTGTCGGTCGGCGACGCGCCGCTCTACCTGCTCGCGGAGACGTGCCTCGAGCGCATCGTCGACGAGGTGGCGCGCCTGCGCCCGGCGCTCGTCATCGTCGATTCCGTCCAGACGATCTTCTCGCTGAAGTTCCAGTCGGCGCCCGGCAGCATCGGTCAGGTGCGCGAGGCGGCAACGCAGCTGCTCTTCACCGCGAAGGGCCAGAACATCCCGACGTTCCTCGTCGGCCACGTCACCAAGGAAGGCAGCCTCGCCGGACCGAAGGCGCTCGAACACGTCGTCGACACCGTCCTCTACTTCGAGGGCGAGCGGCATCACTCGCATCGCGTCGTGCGCGCCGTGAAGAACCGCTTCGGGGCGATCAGCGAGCTCGGCGTGTTCGAGATGACGTCGGCGGGCCTGAAGGCGATCCCCAACCCGTCCAAGATGTTCCTGGCCGAACGGCCCGCCAACGCGCCGGGATCGGCCGTGCTGTGCTCGGTCGAAGGATCGCGACCCATCCTCGTCGAAGTGCAGGCGCTCGTGAGCTCGAGCACCTACGGCACCGCCCGGCGCATGGCGAGCGGGATCGACGCGCAGCGGCTCCCGCTGCTGCTCGCGGTCCTCGAAAAACGCGCCGGGCTCAACCTGATCGGCGACGATGTGTTCGTCAACGTGGCGGGCGGGATGACGGTGGACGAGCCCGCCTCGGACCTCGGCATCCTCGCCGCGATCGCCTCGAGCGTCCGCAACCGCCCGATTCCGCAGACCACCGCGATGTTCGGCGAGGTCGGGCTCGCCGGCGAGGTGCGCGGCATCGCGCAGGCGTCGCTCAGAATCCGTGAAGCGGCGCAGATGGGGTTTTCGCGCTGCATCCTGCCCGAAGCCAACATCGACCCCAAGGAAGCGGCCGCCTGCGAGCTGGTGGGGGTTCGAACCATCGGCGAAGCGCTCGACGCCGCGTTCGGTTAAAACTCGTCACAATCGGATACAAATGGTGATATAACAACCCCTCTTTCATAACGGCGCTCATAGCGAGGGGTTCGCCATGGCCTGGTTCGCGTTCGGTCGTGTCCTGTTCGTGGGGACGGTCGCTTACACCGCGGCGCTTCTTCAGCCGTTTCCGTTCGGTCCCGCGGTCAACCTCGGCGTCGCGCTCGCGCTCGCCGCCGCGGTGGTCGTCTTCGAGAGCCGCCTGCGCGAAACCGCGGTCACCCGCATTCTCGGCGCGATGCTCGGCTGCGCCATCGGGCTCACGATCGCCCGGACGATCGTCAGCGGTCTGTTCTGGGCGAACAACGGCGACTCGCGCGTCGAGTTCCTGCACAGTTTCACGCTGATCGTGCTGCCGTACCTCGGCCTGGTTCTCGGCGCCAAGCACGGCGAGTGGCTCGAGCCGTCGCGCCTCGTCAGCCTGTTCCGCGCCTCCGGGCCGCAGCGCCGCTACAAGATTCTCGACACCAGCGTCATCATCGACGGCCGCATCGCCGACGTCTGCGAGACCGGCTTCATCGACGGGACGCTGGTCGTCCCGCAGTTCGTCCTGAAGGAGCTGCAGCTCGTCGCCGATTCGGGCGACTCGATGAAGCGCAACCGCGGACGCCGCGGCCTCGACATCCTGCAGAAGATTCAGAAGATGTCGGGGATCGACGTCACGATCTCCGATCTCGACTTCCCCGACGTGCGCGAGGTGGACCTGAAGCTGATCGAGCTCGCGCGGACGATGCACGGCAAGATCGTCACCAACGATTTCAATCTGAACAAGGTGGCGCAGCTGCGCGGCGTCGAAGTCCTCAACGTCAACGAGCTCGCGAACTCGCTCAAGCCGGTCGTCCTGCCGGGCGAGATCATGAAGGTGTTCATCCTCAAGGAAGGCAAGGAGTACAACCAGGGCGTCGCCTACCTGGACGACGGGACGATGGTCGTCGTCGACAACGCGCGGAAGATGATCAGCAAGACGATCGACGTGGTCGTCACCAGCGTGCTTCAGACGACGGCGGGCAAGATGATCTTCGGCCGCTACCTCGAGGCCGGAATGCCGGCGCCGGTGGCGATCCAGGCGCCGCGCGCGGCCGCTGCGCAGACCTAGATGCAAATGACGAATGCGGATTGCTGACATTCAGCAGTTTGCATTTACCATTTAGCATTTCCGCGTGCGCATCCCCCCGTATCACTGGTGGCGGACGGTGTTCTTTCTGATTCCCGCCATCAGTGTCTACACGGTCGTCCTGGGGACGGCGTCGATCGTGTCCAGCCTCTTCGATCCGCGCGGCCACTTCGCGCACCGGTGCGCACGCGCCTGGTCGTGGCTGATCCTGAGGACGACCGGCGTCCGCGTCAGCCTCGAGGGCCTCGATCGGATCGAGCCGGGCAAGACCTACATCTTCGTCTCGAACCACCAGAGCATCTACGACATCCCCGTGATCTTCGCGTCGCTGCCCTATCAGCTGCGGATCATCGCGAAGCAGTCGCTCGCGCGTTTCCCCGTGCTCGGGTGGCATCTCGCACGGGGCGGACACCTGTTCGTCGATCGCCGGAATCCCGATCGCAGCGGCATCCTCCGGCGATGGCGCGCGCTGGTGTCGGACGGCCTGTCGCTCATCATCTTCGCGGAGGGGACGCGCAGCTCGGACGGCCGCGTCGCCCGGTTCAAGGGGGGGAGCTTCATGCTGGCGATCGAAGCCGGCCTGCCGATCGTCCCGCTTGCGGTGATCAACACGCGGGCGGTGATGCCGAAAGGACGCCTGCGCACCGAACCGGCGGACGTCCGCCTCGTCGTCCACGATCCGATCGCGCCGCCGCCGCTCGAGGCGCCCACCGGCGCCGATGCGAAGGCGCTCGCCGATGCCGTGCATGCCGTCGTTGCGAAGACGGTGGAGACATTGCAGAATGGCAGGATTGCGGACGTGCGCCACCGACAGGTGTGATCCGCAGCCCTGCTGCCATGTTTGTCACAGCGATCATCGCCGCCGGCGGCCGGGGACAGCGGTTCGGCAGCGCGCAGCCCAAGCAGCTGGCGGTGATCGGCGGCGAGCCGATGCTCGCGCGGAGCGTGCGCGCGTTTGCCGCGCATCCGGCGGTCGGCGAGGTGATCGTCGCGCTGCCCGACGATCTCGCCGCCGACCCTCCCGCCTACCTGCGCGCGCCGCGCGTCCGCGTCGTGGCCGGCGGCCCGCGGCGGCAGGATTCGGTCGCGAACGCCTTCCAGGCGGCCTCGGCGTCGAGCGACGTCATCGTGATCCACGATGCCGCGCGGCCGTTCGCGAGCGACGATCTCATCGCCCGGACGATCGCCGCGGCGGCGGAATCGGGCGCCGCGGTCGCGGCGGTGGCGTCGCGGGACACCGTCAAGCGTGCGGCCGACCCTGTTGAAGGCGCGGACGCGGCCGAGGCTCGACACTACGTGCTCGAAACGATCCCGCGCGAGCGCGTGTTCCTCGCGCAGACGCCGCAGGCGTTCCGGCGCGAGATCCTCGCCGACGCGCTGCGGCTGACCGGCGAGGCCACCGACGAAGCCGCGCTCGCCGAGCGCGCCGGGCACGCGGTGCGCATCGTCGAGGGCGAGGCGACGAACATCAAAATCACCACGCAGGACGATCTCGTGATGGCCGAGGCACTCGCCAGGAAGCCGGCGCGGACCGGCCGCGCCGGCACCGGGTACGATCTGCACCGGCTCGTCGACGGCCGTCCGCTGATCCTCGGCGGCGTCGCGATTCCGTCCGATCGCGGCGCGCTCGGCCACTCCGACGCGGATGTCGTCTGCCACGCGATCACCGACGCCATCCTCGGCGCGCTGTCGCTCGGCGACATCGGCCGGCACTTTCCCGACACCGACGCGCGATGGAAGGACGCCAGCAGCCTCGACCTCCTCGCGCGCGCCGTGGCCATGGCCGCCGAGTGCGGGTACGAGATCGGCAACGTCGACGTCACGGTGGTTCTCGAGGCGCCGAAGATCAAGGGCCATATCGACGCGATCCGCGCGAACCTCGCGCGGACGATCGGGATCGACGTCGCGCGCGTGAGCGTCAAGGGCAAGACCAACGAAGGCGTCGACGCCGTCGGCCGAGGGGAGGCGATCGCGGCGCACGCGATCGCGTTGACGCGTGCGCGTTAGATTCGCGCCGAGTCCGACCGGCTCCCTGCACGTCGGCAACGCGCGCACCGCGCTCTTCAACTGGCTGCTGGCGCGCGGCCGCCACGGGACGTTCATCCTGCGGATCGAGGACACCGACGCGGCGCGATCGACGCGCGAGTCGGAAGCGTCGATGCTGCGCGATCTGCGCTGGCTCGGCCTCGACTGGGACGAGGGTCCCGATATCGGCGGGCCGCGCGGTCCGTACCGGCAGACCGAGCGGATGCACCTGTACCGCTCGTACGCGCAGGAGCTGCTGGCCGCGGGGCACGCGTACTACTGCTTCTGCAGCAGCGCGCAGCTCGAGGCCGACCGGCAGGAGGCGGCCGCCCTCGGCCGGCCGATTCAGTATCCGGGCACCTGCCGCCGCTTGACGCGCGAGCAGGCGGAGCAGCGGCTCGCCGCCGGCGAGCACCCGGCGATCCGCTTTCGCGTGCCGGAGCACCGCGACGTCGTCTTCACCGACGAAGTCCGCGGCGACGTGCGCTTCCAGACCGACGTCATCGGCGATCCGATCATCGTCCGCGCCGACGGCATGCCCGCCTACAACTTCGCCGTCGTCGTCGACGATGCGCTGATGGAGGTGACGCATGTGATTCGCGGCGAGGATCACATCTCGAACACGCCGCGCCAGATCCTGCTCTACGAGGCGCTCGGCTTCACGCCGCCGGCGTTCGCCCACCTCTCGCTCGTGATGGGACCGGATCACACGCCGCTCTCGAAGCGCCACGGCGCGACGTCGGTGTCGGAGTTCCGGGCGAAGGGCTACCTGCCCGAGGCGCTCGTGAACTATCTCGCGCTGATCGGCTGGTCGCCGGGCCACGACGAGGAGCTGCTGCCGATCGACGAGCTGGCGCGCCGCTTCTCGCTGCGCGCCGTCGGCCACAGCGCCGGCGTGTTCGACGAGGAGAAGCTCGCGTGGGCCAACCGGCACTACCTGAAGATGGCGGATCCGCTGCGCCTGGCGCAGCTGTCGGTGCCGTTCTTCGAGCAGGCGGGCGTCGCGATGGCGCCGCAGGCGTCGGGCCTCGAGTTCCTCGCCTCGGCGATGGCGATGGCGAGCGCGAGCGTCGATCGGCTCAACCAGGTGCCGGCGCGGCTCGCGCTGCTGTTCGATTTCTCGGCCGACCGCGCGCTCGAGGACGCGCACATCCGCGAGGAGCTGTCGACCGCCGGCGCGCGAGCCGTCGTGACGGCGCTGGCGGGAACGCTGGCCAACGCGCCGCGGCTCGATCGCGAACGGTTCCGCGCCGCCGCCGATCAGGTGAAGGCGGCGACGGGGCAGAAGGGCAAGGCGCTGTTCCACCCGATCCGCATCGCGCTGACCGGGCGCGCCGAGGGACCCGAGCTCGATCTGGCGGTGCCGGCGATCGACCGCGGGGCGGAGCTCCCGCGCGACAGCGGCGTCCCGCCGATCGTCGGGTGCCGGGAACGGGCGATCGCTTTCGCGAGGTGCTTAGGTGTTTGAGGTGCGTGGGTGCGTAGGTGCGTGGGTGCGTAGGTGC
>Ga0070741_10010903_pt1 | contig 16978 bp, 10 predicted proteins | sample Coa_R1_4_FD_66440 | JGI IMG/M metagenome (GOLD analysis project Ga0070741, IMG submission 66440) | Surface soil microbial communities from Centralia Pennsylvania, which are recovering from an underground coalmine fire - Coalmine... | ecosystem: Environmental > Terrestrial > Soil > Unclassified ...
TCCGACAACGTCGAAGTCTCGCTCGACCGCATCACCTCGGTCCGCTTCGGCGACTACATGAACTCGATCCCGCTGCCGGCCGTGATCAGCGTGTTCAAGGCGGAGGAGTGGGACAATTTTGGCTTGGCCACCGTCGACTCCAACCTGATCTATTCCATCATCGACGTGCTGCTCGGCGGCCGGCGCGGCAATTCCGCGCTGCGCATCGAGGGCAGGCCCTACACCACGATCGAGACCAGCCTGGTCAAGCGGCTGGTGGAGGTGGTGCTGTCCGACGCCGAGCAGGCGTTCCGGCCGCTGTCGCCGGTGAAATTCTCGATCGACCGGCTCGAGACCAATCCGCGCTTTGCCGCGATCAGCCGGCCCGCCAACGCGGCGATCCTGGTGCGGCTGCGCATCGACATGGAAGACCGCGGCGGCAATGTCGAGCTGCTGTTGCCCTATGCGACCATCGAGCCGATCCGCAGCGTGCTGCTGCAGATGTTCATGGGCGAGAAATTCGGCCGCGATCCGGTCTGGGAAGGCCATTTCGCCACCGAGATCGGCGGCGCCGAGATCGCGGTCGACGCCGTGCTCTACGAATCCGACATCCCGCTGAAGCAGCTGATGCAGCTCAAGGTCGGCGACACCCTGCCGCTGGAGATGCGCGCCGACGCGCTGGTGTCGGTACGCTGCGGCAGCGTCACGCTGACCGAGGGGCGGATGGGCCGGGTCGGCGACCGCGTCGCGATCCGCGTCACCAAGCCGTTGCGCAAGCCGAAGACCACGCTCGCGATGTTCGAGAAGACGGACGAGCAGAACAAGATGCTGGAGGCCCCATGAACCATTCGATAGGTGTGGCCATCGAAACCCTGGTCGCGATCCTGCTCGTGCTGACAATCGGTTACTGCATGCTGCTGAACCGGCGGCTGAAGCGGCTGAAGGCCGATGAGCACTCGCTGAAGGCGACGATTGCCGAACTGATCACCGCGACCGAGATCGCCGAGCGCGCGATCGGCGGACTCAAGCACACCGTGCGCGACGTCAACGAGAACCTCGGCAGCCAACTTGCGGCGGCAACGCAGATGGCCGAGAACCTCAAGCGCCAGCTCGCCGAGGGCGACCACGTCGTTCGCCGCCTGACCAAGATCGCGATCGCCGCGCGCCCGCCGCAGGCGGAAGCCGAGATCAGAGAGCCCGCGCCGCGTGATTTTGCCTCGAAGGGGCTCGCCGCGCGTGACGCCGCGGCAAAACCTTCTGATACCAAGGCGTTGGCGGCGGCGGCTCAGGCATTCTCCGAACGTAGAAGGTCCGGTGGCCTCGCTGCATGAAGTCGTTTCGTAACATCCGCGTCATCCCTGTTGTCCTGGTTGCAGTCGCGGCCCTTGCGGTGCTGAAGATCGCAGGCCTCGTTATCGACGGCGGATATGTGTTCGACTATGCGCCGCAGCGGACGCAGCCCTCCTGGGCGCAATCGATGCTGAACTTCCCGGGCGCGCCGAAAGTCGATCCCAACGACGTCACGGGATCGGTGCACGGCGCGCCGAAGGAGGCGAAGAAGGAGGAGGCGCCGAAGCCTGCCGCGTCCGACGCCAAGCCGGAAGGCATCGTGATCCATCCCGAAGAGAACCAGAATCCGGTCTCGCCGTCGGAGCGCGCGATCCTGGAGCGGTTGCAGGCGCGGCGTCAGGAGCTCGAGGCGCGCCAGCGCGAGATCGACATCCGCGAGAGCCTGCTCAAGGCCGCCGAGAAGCGGATCGAGTCCAAAGTCGAAGAGATGAAGGGGCTGGAGACGCGCGCCGCCGCCGCCAACGAGCAGAAAGCCGAGGCCGAGAACGCCCGCTTCAAGGGCATCGTGACGATGTATGAGGCCATGAAGCCGAAGGACGCCGCAAAAGTCTTCGACCGGCTCGACATGGCGGTGCTGATCGAGATTGCCTCGCAGATCGCGCCGCGCAAGATGTCCGACATCATGGGCCTGATGCAGACCGACGCCGCCGAGCGGCTGACGGTGGAGCTGGCGCGCCGCGCGGGCGGCGACAAGTCCACGCCGGGCGCCGACCTGCCCAAGATCGAAGGCAAGATCATCTCGCAAAAGGGGGGGTGAGGGCGCCCTGGCTGTATCGAGCCTTAAAGAGCTTCGGCCCGCGCGTTTCTAACCCGATATAGATGACTCTCGCCGTCGAAAGCATTAACGGCCATAAGGCGGGCATGCTTGATCAGCGCGCGCCAGTTCGCTCAACCGTATATGTGCCCTCTCGATAGCGCCTACTTCTCGGGAGAATGTCGCCAAATTTCAACTGTCGGACTTTCTGTCTTCCGGCGCTGGTACAAAGAAGCAGCCATCTCGGAGCACGCCTACAAAGTCATCGGATAGGTCTTCTGCATCAACACCCCTCGCCTCGAGGAAGTGGGCAATGGCATCGTCCGATCTCAATTGGTGCGAGACAATCGTCAAGTCGGCCTCAACATTCCGTTAGGTCCAATCGTGTCCGTTTTGCGAGGCTTTCTCACATCGTTCCATAGTCTAGACAACAAGCTTGATAAAAGTCTAGATCACCCCCACAATGGATTATGGAGTTCGGATGGAACCCGGCCAAATGTGCGAAGAATATTGCCGAGCGCGGCATCGATTTCACCGACGTTGTGGTGGGTTTCGCAGACCCCTCGAAGAAGGTGGCGCGCGACGACCGCAAGGACTATGGCGAGGAGCGTTTCAACATGCTTGCCCAGGTCGAAGGTCGGGTGTTTCACATCACGTTCACGGAACGCGGCCGGATCACGTGGATCATCTCCGCGCGAAAGGCCAACAAACGGGAGCAGCGGCGTTATGAGACAAGCTAAAGCACGCGCCATCCTGGTCGGTGGCAAGGCCTATCGAAGGAAGGCGGATGGCACGCTAGTGCCTCTGAAGGGAAAAACGGACTGGAAAGGCTTGGATCGCCAGACATCCGCTCAGGTGGAAGATATCGCAGGCAGGGATCGCCAGGGCGCGCCGATGTCCGACGCCGAATGGGCGCGAGCGGAGATCGTGCGGCCGGAAAAGGTTGCCATTGGCATCAAGCTCGATAGCGATGTCCTGGACTGGTTCAAAGATCAGGGTAGGGGCTATCAGACCCGCATCAATTCGGTTCTACGCCGCTTTTATGAGGTGCATACGGCGGGTTCCGGCGGCCGTCATCGAGATCGGCGTGGCGCGATCCGTCAAAAACGAGGTGCGTCCGCCTCACCGCGAAGAGCGAAATCGGCGACCTGAAGTGTCGACACGAGGACCGCGCTACGGACAGCGATGGCGCAGGCCGTCCTTGCCGAGCCAGGTCCCCGTCGACGGATCGTACGACCGATAGCGCTGCGCGCAGAGAGGCGGCTGCGGCGGCGCGCCGAACACCACCTGAGACGGATAGGGGTACGGCGAGCGCCGCGAGTTGCCGGCGAACACGCCGGCTACTCCCAGCCACGCCGTCGAAGGTTGGGCGGCAAAGTTGCCGGGGAAGCCGCCGTTGTTGGCGAAGTCGCGATCGTCATCGCGGCCATCGAACGACCAGGGGCTGGTGTTGCCGTAACGCAGGACCCGATAGTCCTGCGCCTGTGCCGTGGTCGCAGCGACGAGCACGGCGGCCAGGATCGCGACAACAACTCTCACATCGATCGTTCTCATTCTGCTCATCGCATCACGGCCTGATCGTTCCCCAATCGCCCTTCCAGCCTGCCAGCCGGCCTCTCCGGAACTGAAGGTACAGCCCATCGCTCCGCTTCGACAAGGTTGCGCCTTTGACATTTGGCAATGCCACAAAAAGCTCTTCGCCCGGCCGGCCGCTGACATAGTTCAGGGGCACGCCAAGCGCCTGCGACGCCTGCTCGGCATTCATCCCGAACATCAGCGGCGCGTTGTTCGGGGCCTGGGCGCGCGCGTTTCCCGCGGCCGTCAGCATCAAGGCGGCGCAAATCAGGAATTTCGTGATCATGCGCATCCTCATGGTTGCAGCGCCGCCAGCGTCCCTGCCGGCGTCCAGCCGCCGCCGAGCGCCTGGAACAGGCTGCTTGCGGCCAGAAGTTTTGAAAGTCGAACCTGCACCAGGGTGTTCTCCGCGGTGAAGAGCGTTTGCTGGGCCTGCAGCACCGTGATCAGGTTGACGGTGCCGCCGCGCAACTGGGTCTCGGCGACGTCGAACGCCTTGCGCGAGGCCGCGACCACGTCCTTTTGCAGCCTCTCCTGCAGCGTGAACTTCTGCAACGCGATGAGCGCCTTCTCGACGTCGGCGAATGCGGATAGCACCGCCTTGCGGTAAGCCTGCAGATCCTGCAACTGCACGCCCTTGGCCTGCTTCAACTGGCTTTCGAGCAGGAAGCCGTCGAAGATCGGCTGCGTCAGGCTGGCGGTCAGCGTGTAGAACCACGCGCCCGGCGTGAACAGCGATGCAAGCGCCTGGCTCTGGAAACCGGTCGTGCCGGTCAGTTGTATCTGCGGGAAAAACGCCGCGCGCGCGGCCTCGACGCTGAAGTTCGACGAGGCGAGCAGCGCCTCGGCCTGACGGATGTCGGGCCGCTGGTAAAGCAATTCGGATGGCAGGCCGGGTGTCACACGAGGCACGGCGATCCTGGCGGTCGACCCGCCGCGAACCGTGAAATTGGCCGGCGCGCGCGCGACCAGCACTGCCAGCGCGGCGATGTTCTGGCCGAGCGTCACTTCGAGCGGCGGGATCGCCGCGCGCTCGGTCGCCACCAGCGCCTCCTGCTGCGAGACGTCGAGCTGGGAGGCCGTGCCGCCGGCAAACTGCTTCTTGATGAGATCGAGGATCCGCTGTGCCGCCGCCAGATTCTGCCGCGTGACGCGGATCTGGTCCTGGGCCGCAAGGACCTGGAAATAGGTGTTGGCCACGGTCACGATCGTGGTCAGGGTGACGACTTCGCGGTTATAGCGCGAGACCGTGGCATTCTCTTCCGCAGCATGGAGCGTCGCCCGGTTCTTGCCCCAGAAGTCCAGCATGTAGCTGGCGGTTACGCTCGTCGAGAACTGCGAGAAGGTCGAGCCCCCGCCGCCGCCCAACCCGCCGCCGCTGGTCGCCAGCGGTCCGAAATGCTCACGCTCGGCGCTGGCGTTTCCAGTCAGGCTCGGCAACAAGGGCGCGCCGGATACCCCGACCTGGGCGTCGGCCTGGATGATCTGGGCGATCGCAACCGCGATATCCAGATTATAGATCTGCGCCGCGTCCATCAGCGACGTCAATTCGTCGGACCGAAATCCGCGCCACCAGTCCACCGCGGGAAGCGCAGCATCTGCGTCACCCCTGGGCGCCGCGCGATAGCTCGCGGACATGTCCAGATTGAGATCCGGCCGTTCCGTTCCGAGGATACATCCCGACAAGCCGGGGCTGACGGCGAGCGCGACGAGGGCGCAGGCGGCGCGGCGCGCGAGGCCGTTCTGGAAGCGGCTCCGCGCCGGTTCTTGGACTGGTGGTGACAGATCGTCTTGCATTTATTCGCCCGGCTGCAGCGAAGGTCCGGGTGTGTGAGATGCCGCGCCGCCCCGCCGACGTTGGCTCCAGAGGCGGAACCTGTCCAGATACAAATAGATCACAGGCGTAGAATAAAGCGTCAGCGCCTGGCTCAGGATGAGACCGCCGACGATTGCAATGCCGAGCGGCTGACGCAGCTCGCCCCCGTCGCCCATGCCGACGGCCAGCGGAACCGCGCCGAGCATCGCGGCCATCGTCGTCATCATGATCGGACGAAAGCGCAAGAGGCAGGCTTCGCGGATCGCGTCGAACGGGCTCAATCCGTGCTTGCGCTCGGCTTCGAGCGCAAAATCGATCATCATGATCGCGTTCTTCTTCACGATGCCGATCAGCAGGATGACGCCGATCAACGCCATGATGCTGAACTCGGTCCTGAACAACATCAGCGCCAGCAGCGCGCCGACGCCGGCGGAGGGCAGCGTCGACAGGATCGTCAACGGATGAATGTAGCTTTCATAGAGAACGCCAAGCACGATGTAGATCGTGACGAGGGCCGCGAGGATCAGGAACGGCTGGTTGGCGAGCGAATCCTGAAACACCTTGGCCGTGCCCTGGAACGTGCCGCGAATGGTGGCGGGCACGCCGAGCCGGTTCATGGTGGCCTCGATGGTCGCAATCGCGGTGCTCAGGGACACGCCGGGCGGCAGGTTGAATGAAATGGTGTTGGCGACCAACAGCCCCTGGTGATTGACGGCGAGCGGAGTTGCGCCCTGCGCGAAATGCGCGACCGCGGACAGGGGGATCATGGTCTCCTGTTTGGTGCTGACGGCCGAACCGGTCGAGGCCACGCCCTTGCCGGTTGCGCCGATCGAATTGGTCGCGAGGTTACGCGCGGCCTGCGCATTGGCGGCTGCGGCGGCCGACGAGGTGCTTGACGAAACCACCGTTCCCGCCACCGCATTGGTCGCCTGCGATCCCCCGACCGAGCCGCCGGAGGTCGAGATATAGACGTCTTTCAGCGTCTCGGGATTCTGCCAGTAGCGCGGCGCCACTTCCATGATCACGTGGTACTGATTGCGCGCCACGTAAATCGTCGAAACCTGACGCTGGCCGAAGGCGTCATAGAGCGTGTTGTCGATCTGGCTGACGGTGATCCCCAGCCGCGCCGCGGAGTCCCGGTCGATGGTCAGGTTGGATTCCAGCCCCTTGTTCTGCTGATCGCTGTTGACGTCGGCGAGATCCGGTTCGCGCTGCAAGGCGGCAGCGATCTTCGGCGACCATTCGTTCAGCTCTTCCAGCGACGCGCCCTGCAGCGTGTACTGGTATTGTGCATTGCTGGCGCGGCCGCCGGCGCGGATATCCTGCACCGCCTGCAGAAACAGCGTCGCGCCCGGCACCACCGCCATCGCGCGCCGCAGCCGGCCGATCACCTCGTCGACGCCGGCCTTGCGTTCGCCCAGCGGCAGCAGCGACACGAACATGAAGCCGGAATTGGTCTGGCCGCCGCCCGTGAAGCCGACCGCGGCGTCGACCGCGGGGTCCTTCTTGATGATGGTGACGAACTGAGCGAGCTTTTGCTGCATCAGCTGGAACGAGATGCTCTGGTCGGCCTGGATGATGCCGATGATCCGCCCGGTATCCTGCTGCGGAAAGAAGCCCTTCGGCACGATGTCGTAGAGATAGAAGTTGAGGCCGAGCACCGCCGCCAGAATCAGCATCACGAAGCGGGGATGATCGAGCGCCGAGGTCAGCGTCCGCCGGTAGAAATCCAGCATCGCCTCGAAGAAGCGTTCGCTGGTGCGATAGACCCAGCCGTGCTCGCGGGTCTGGCGGCGCAGCAGCACGGCGCACATCATCGGCGTGGTCGCGAGCGAAATCGCAAGCGAGATCAGGATCGAGATCGAGATCACCATCGCGAATTCGCGGAACAGGCGGCCGATGATGCCGCCCATCAGCAGGATCGGTATGAAGACGGCGATCAGCGATATGCTCATCGACAGCACGGTGAAGCCGACCTCATTGGCGCCCTTGAGCGCCGCCTGGAGCGGCGACATTCCTTCTTCGATGTAGCGGGTGACGTTCTCCAGCACCACGATGGCGTCGTCGACGACAAATCCGGTCGCGACCGTCAGCGCCATCAGCGAGAGGTTATCCAGACTGTAGCCCAACAGGTACATGGCGCCGAAGGTGGCGACCAGGGACACCGAGACCGCGACCACGGGGATGAAGGTCGCGCGGAGATTTCTCAGGAAAGCGAACACCACGAGGATGACCAGCAGCACGGCGAGCACCAGCGTGCGCTCGACGTCGTGCAGCGAGGTGCGGATCGTGGTGGAGCGGTCGACCGCGAGACCGACGTCGATCGCGGGCGAAATCGACGCCTTCAGGATCGGCAGCAGGCCCTTCACCAGGTCGACTGTCGAGATGATGTTGGCGCCGGGCTGGCGGTAGAGAATGATCAGCACCGCCGGCTTGCCATTGGCGAGGCCGGCATTGCGGAGATTTTCCACGCCATCCGCGATCTCGCCGACATCGGACAGGCGCACGGGTGAGCCGTTGCGATACGCCACGATCAGGGATTTGTAGGCGTCGGCGTTGTTGGCCTGGTCGTTGGCGTAGATCTGATAGCGCTTGTCGCCGACGTCGATACCGCCCTTGGGACTGTGCGCATTGGCGCTCGAGAGCGCGGCCCGCACGTCTTCGAGCCCGATGCCGTATTTATAGAGTGCTTGCGGGATCAGATCGACGCGCACGGCAGGTAACGAGCTGCCTCCGACGACGACCTCGCCGATGCCTTCGACCTGCGACAGCTTCTGCGCCAGCACGGTCGACGCCGCGTCGTAGAGTTCGCCGCGGGTGGCGGTATCGGAGGTGAGGGTGAGGACCAGGATCGGCGCATCCGCCGGGTTGACCTTGCGGTAGGTGGGATTGGTGCGCAGGCTGGTCGGCAGGTCGGCGCGCGCCGCGTTGATCGCGGCCTGCACGTCGCGGGCGGCGCCGTTGATGTCGCGGTTCAGGCCGAACTGCAGCGTGATGCGCGTGCTGCCGACCGTGCTTTGCGATGTCATCTCGGTCACGTCGGCGATCTGGCCGAGATGGCGCTCCAACGGGCTTGCGACCGTGGTCGCAACGTCCTGCGGGCTTGCGCCCGGCAGCGTCGCCTGCACCGAGATGGTGGGGAAGTCGACCTGCGGCAGCGGCGAGACGGGCAGCTTGAAAAACGCCACCGCGCCGGCCGCGGCGAGCCCGAAGGTCAGCAAGGTCGTTGCCACCGGGCGGCGAATGAAGGGCGTTGAGGGGTCCATTTAGCGCGACCCGCTTGGCTGGCCGGCGCCTTCGGAGCGTCCGGCAAAGCGGATCGCGAGGCGGTCGAACCAGAGATAGATCACCGGTGTCGTGAACAGCGTCAGCAGCTGGCTCACAAGCAGGCCGCCGACGATGGAAATGCCGAGCGGATGGCGCAATTCCGATCCGGCGCCGGTGCCGACCATCAGTGGCAGGGCGCCGAGCACGGCGGCCATGGTGGTCATGATGATCGGCCTGAACCGCAACAGGCAGGCCTGATAGATCGCCTCGCGCGGCGCCTTGCCTTCGTTGCGTTCGGCGTCGAGCGCGAAGTCGATCATCATGATCGCGTTCTTCTTGACGATGCCGATCAGCAGAATGATGCCGATGATCGCGACGATGGTGAGGTCCTGGCCTGCGACCATCAGCGCGAGCAGGGCGCCGATGCCAGCCGACGGCAGCGTCGAGAGGATGGTGATGGGGTGGATGAAGCTTTCATAGAGCACGCCCAGCACGATGTAGACGGTGACGATCGCGGCCATGATCAGGAAGAGCTGGTTGGAGAGCGAGGACTGGAATGCAAGCGCTGCGCCCTGGAAGCTGGTGATGAGGCCGAGCGGCTCGCCGATATCGATCTGCGCCTGCTTGATCGCGGTGACCGCCTCGCCGAGAGAGGCGCCCGGCGCCAGATTGAACGACACGGTGGCCGACGGGAACTGACCGAGATGGGACACCAGCAGCGGCGCGGTCTCCTCGCGCATCTTCGCCAGGACGTCGAGCCTGACCGGCGAGCTGCCGACCGAGGACGGCAGATAGATATCGGAAAGCGATTGCAGCGACGTCTGCAACGCCGGATCCGCCTCGAGGATCACGCGATACTGGTTCGAGTTGGTGAAGATCGTCGACACGATGCGCTGACCGTAGGAATCGTAGAGCGCGTTGTCGATGGTCGCCGGGGTGATGCCGAAGCGGGCGGCCTGGTCGCGGTCGATTTCGACGAAGACCGACAAGCCCTGCGCCGAGATGTCGCTTGCGACGTCGCCGAGCTGCGGCAAGGTTTTCAATTTATCGACCAGCTTCGGCGTCCATTCGGCGAGCTGGGCCGGATCGGCGTCCTGCAGAATGAACTGATATTGCGTCTTGCTGACGGTGCCTTCGATGGTCAGATCCTGCACCGGCTGCATGTAGAGCGTGATGCCGGTCAGCGACGAGGTCGCGTCCTTGATCCGCCGCATCACGGTCGCAATGTCGGACGTGCGCTTATTGTGCGGCTTCAGGTTGATCAGGATGCGGCCGCTGTTCAGCGTCGTGTTGGTGCCGTCGACGCCGATAAAGGACGACAGGCTCTCGACCTCGGGATCCCTGAGGATGACGCTGGCGAGCTGTTGCTGCCGCTCCGCCATCGCGGCGTAGGATACCGATTGCGGCGCCTCCGAAATCGCCTGGATCACGCCGGAGTCCTGCAGCGGAAAGAAGCCCTTGGGGATCGCGACGTAGAGATAGGCGGTCAGTCCGAAGGTCGCGAGCGCAATCAGCAGCACGAAGGTCTGGCGGTCGAGCACCCAGTTGAGCAGCTGCCCGTAGATCTCGATGACCCGGTCGAAGCCCGCGCGGCTCAGGCGCTGCAACGCGTTCTCGTGGTCCTCGGTCTCGGGTTTCAGGAGCTTGGCGCAGGCCATCGGCACCAGCGTCAGCGACACCACCGCCGAGATCATGATGGTCACCGCCAGCGTGATCGCGAATTCGCGGAACAGGCGGCCGACGACGTCTCCCATGAACAGCAGGGGAATCAGCACCGCGATCAGCGACACCGTCAGCGAGATGATGGTGAAACCGATCTGCTCGGAGCCGCGAAGTGCCGCCTGCAACGGCGAGTCACCCTCCTCGATGTAGCGCGAGATGTTCTCGATTACGACGATGGCATCGTCGACCACGAAGCCGGTGGCGATCGTGAGCGCCATCAGTGAAAGATTGTTGAGGCTGAAGCCGAACAGGTACATGGCCCCCAGCGTGCCGACCAGGGAGAGCGGCACGGAAAGGCTCGGGATCAGCGTGGCGCGCGCGCTGCGCAGGAACACGAAGATGACGAGCACGACGAGGATCACGGCAAGCGACAGCTCGTACTCGACGTCGCGGACCGAGGCGCGGATGGTCACCGTTCGATCGGTGAGGATGTTGACGTCGATGGCGGCGGGCAGCGTCGCCTGCAGTTGCGGCAGCAGTGCCTTGATGCCTTCGACCACCGATATGACGTTGGCCCCGGGCTGGCGCTGGATGTTGAGAATGATCGCCGGCGTTTCGTTCATCCAGGCGCCGAGCTTGTCGTTCTGGGCGCCGTCGATGACGTCGCCGACGTCGGAGAGCCGCACCGGCGAGCCGTTCTTGTAGGCGACGACCAGCGTCCGGTAGTCGACGGCGTTGCGGATCTGGTCGTTGGCATTGATGGTGTAGGAGCGCATCGACCCGTCGAAATTGCCCTTCGGCGTGTTGACATTGGCGTTGCTGAGCGTGGTGCGCAGGTCGTCGATATTGAGTCCGTAGGCGGCGAGCTTGCGGATATCGGCGCGGATGCGGACCGCCGGACGCTGTCCGCCGCTGATGCTGACGAGACCGACGCCGGAAAGCTGCGAGATCTTCTGGGCCAGCCTCGTGTCGACGAAATCCTCGACCTTCGTCAGCGGCATGGTTTTCGAGGTCACGCCGAGCGTGAGGATCGGCGCGTCGGCCGGATTGACCTTGGCGTAGATCGGCGGGGCAGGCAGGTCGGACGGCAGCAGGTTTCCGGCGGCGTTGATGGCGGCCTGCACTTCCTGTTCTGCGACGTCGAGAGAGATGGCGAGGCCGAATTGCAGCGTGATGACGGAAGCGCCCGCGGAGCTCACCGAGCTCATCTGGTTGAGATTCGGCATCTGGCCGAATTGCACCTCGAGCGGTGCGGTGACCGAGGAGGTCATCACGTCGGGGCTGGCGCCGGGATAGAAGGTCTGGACCTGGATGGTCGGGTAGTCGACTTCAGGCAGGGCGGCGACGGGAAGGAATCGGAACGCCAGCATGCCCGACAGCATGATGGCGATCATCAACAGCGTGGTCGCCACCGGTCGCAGGATGAAGGGCCGCGACGGGTTCATTTTTTCTGCTCGCCCCCGGAGCGCTTCGTGCCGCCGCCTTTGCCGGGCCCTTCCTTGCCGGCGCCCTGGTTCGGCGCGCGGCCACTTGCGGCGGCGCTGGCGTCGGTCGGGGCGCGCACGATGATCTTTGCGCCGTCCCGCAACTTGTCGGCGCCGTCGATCACGATGCGATCGCCCGGCTCGATTCCCGAGAGGACCTCGACGCGATCGCCGTCGGTCACGCCGAGTTTGACCGGTCGGACCGAGACGGTGTTGTCGGCGTTGACGAGGTAGACGAATGTGCCGGGCACGCCGCGCTGGATGCCGGCGGTCGACATCGTCGTCACGTCCTTGTGGGTGTCCAGCAGCAATCGGATGTTGACGAACTGGTTCGGATAGAGCGTCCGCGCCTCGTTGTCGAATTGCGCGCGCAGCTTGATGGTGCCGGTGGTGGGGTCGATCTGGCTGTCGAAGGTCTGCAGCGTGCCCTCGGCAAGCCTGGTTGCGCCGGTGCGGTCATAGGCCGCCGTCGGCAGCGCCGCACCTTCCCGGATCCGCTTGGCGATTGCCTGAAGATTGTCTTCCGGCAGCGTGAACAGCACGCTGATGGGCTGCAACTGCGTGATCACCACGATGCCGGTGGCATCGCCGGGGGTGACGTAGTTGCCCTGGTCGACCTGCCGCAACCCGACGCGTCCGTTGAGCGGGGAGAGGATGTGGCAGTATTGCAGGTTCACTTCGGCGGCTTTCACCGCCGCGCGGTCGGCCTCGACGATGCCCTGATCCTGCGCGACGAGGGCGACTTGCGTGTCGAGCTGCTGATGCGGCACCGCGTTCTGCGCGGCGAGGTTCTGGTAGCGGGTGAGGTCGACCTGGGCGCCTTTCAGCATGGCCTCGTCGCGGGCGAGCTGTCCCTTGGCCTGCGCCAGCGTCGCCTCATAGGGGCGCGAGTCGATCTCGGCGATCAAATCGCCCTTCTTGACCTCGTCGCCCTCCTTGAAGGCGACGCGGGTCAGATAACCGCTGATCTGGCTCTTGATGGTGACGGTCCCGAGCGAGGTGACGGTGCCGAGCGCGTTGAGATTGACCCCGATATCGCCCTTGCCGACGGTTTCCGGGACGATCGACATCGGCGCCGCGCCTTTTCTGGCATTTCCCTCCTGCGGCGCGGTGTCGTGCCGGGTCCACCAGACGATACCGGCGATGATCGCGAGCAACAAAAGGGTTCCCAGCACGCGCCCGCCCGGAGGGCGTTTGCTGGTCTGCGCAGGCCCGATCGCTGGGGCTTCGGCGGGTGTCCTCAGCTGTTGATCCATTTGAGCTATCCAAAAAGTGCACGAACAGATCGTTGAGCGTGCGCGGCCATACGCGCCGGGTCCTGCACTGTGCAAGGCCGCATTTTGGACCGTTCCAGCGCAGAAAACCCATTAACATTCCGCAAGGTAGAAGCGTACAGGAAAGTGAACTGTCAACCGGCCGAATGTGACGCCTTGCGATCGGTGGCCGCTTTAGGCGGAGGAGGCAGCTGGCGGAGCAATTGTGCCATGGCCACGCAATTCCTTGCGATCGCTTGCGTGATGCGCCGCCGGAGGCGCCGGCTCCCCGTTTCCAAAGCCTTGACGTTAACAAGTCCTTAATTCGCCAACCCTAGGATTCGCTAAGGGGTTGTGTGGGCGCTCGCGGCGCCTGGTACCGCATCGGAACATCTCTCGTCATGGCGCGCATGGCTGCCGAAGGATTTTGGTCGCAAATCCGCGCCCGCGCGCGGGCCGTGCAACTGTGTCTTGCCGCCGTCGTCCTGCTCGCAAGCGGCGGCCTCGCGCATGCCCAGACGGTCAAGGGCGAGGCGGCGTTCTCCGCCAGCGGCGGCTTTGCCCGGCTGCTGTTCAAGCTCGCCGAGGACGTGCCGGTCGAGGTCACCACCGCCGGCTCCATCGTCATCATCCGCTTCGCTACTCCCGTCGACATTCCCATGGACCGCTGGGTCGAGGGCGCGCCCGACTATGTCTCGTCCGCGCGCCGCGATCCCGACGGCAGTGCGATCCGCCTGTCGCTGGCGCGCCGCGTGCGGATCAACACCATGGCCGCGGGCGAGCGCACCTTCATCGACTTTTTGCCCGATAGCTGGAGCGGACCGCCGCCGAGCCTGCCGATCGAGGTGGTGCGGGAGCTGGCCGAACGCGCGCGCGCCGCGGAGAAGGCGCTGCGGCTGCAGCGCGCCGAGGCGATCGCGAAGAAGCGTCCGCCGATCCGCGTGCGCGCGCTGGTGCAGCCCACCTTCGTGCGTTTCGTGTTCGAGTTGCCCGACGGCGTCGGCGCCTCCTCGGTGCTCAACGACGGCAAGCTGGCGTTGCAGTTCGGCGGGCTTTTGACCTTCGACCTCGCCGACGCCAGGATCGCCGCGCCGCCCAACATCGCCGCGATCGACCAGAAGGTCGAGGGCGACTCGACGCAGGTCGAGATCGCCCTGATCGGTGACGTCGACGTGCACTCCTTCCGCGAGGAGAAGAACTACATCGTCGATGTCGGCTTCCAGTCCGAAAAGCCAAAGGAGTCGCCGCTCGCCGAAGCCGTGCGCGCCGCCGAGAAGCCCGCGAAGGGGGGCGGCGATTCCAGGGAGATTAAGCCGCCGACCTCAGACGCCATCGCCAAACAGATGAAGGCGGAGGCGAAGCCCGAGGTTGCCGCGCCCGCCGTCAAGGAAGCCGCGAAATCGCCGCCGCCGTCTGCAGAGCCCACCAAGGACGCGCGGCCCGTGGAAGGCGCGAAGCCGGCCGAGATGGCGAAACCCGTTGCCGCCGATGTAACGCCGGCTGCGGTTGACGAGCACAAGGAAGCCAGGGCACCTCCTGCGGAAGAACCCAAGGCGCCAGTTGCGGAGGCGCCGAAGCCTGGGGCCGAGGCGCCGAAACCGCCGCCCGCCGCGGAAGCGCCGAAGAAGATGGCTGCAGCGCCGCTACCGGATGCGAAGGCAGCCGAATCCACGGGTGTCGACGTCTGGCGCGACAGCGAGGGCGTGCGCCTGACGTTCTCCTTTGCCGCACCGACGCCGGCGGCATCCTTCCGCCGCGGCGACACGGTGTGGCTGATCTTCGATTCTGCAAAACCCTTCGACATCGAGCCGATCCGCGCCAAGGGCGGCGCCATCATCGGCGAGGTGACCCGCCAGCCGCTGGACAAGGGGCAGGCGATCCGCATCCGCCTCAACCGTCCGCAGATGCATTCGCTGACCAGCGACGAGCGCTCGAACGGGGCAAGCTGGACCTTGACCTTCGCCGACAGGATGGATGCGCCGCCGCAGCCGCTCAATGTGATGCGCAACATCACCGATCCCGCGCTTGCCAATGTCGCGGTGCCCTATGTTTCGCCGGGCCTCGCACATCGGATCGTCGATCCCGATGCCGGCGATGCGCTCGTGGTAATCACCGCGCTGCCGCCGGTGCGCGGCTTCATCAAGCGGCAGGACTTCGTCGACTTCTCGCTGCTCGATTCCGCGCACGGCATCGCCATCCGCCCCAATTCCGACGATGTCGGCGTCGAGGTCGGGCCCGGCAAGGTCATCATCGGCAGGCCCGGTGGGCTGACGCTGTCGTCGGCCAGCATCTCGGCCGAGCGCGCGCCGATAGCCGTGCGCCCGCTGTTCGACATCGAGGAATGGCACAAGAACCAGCAGGAGCGCTTCCTCAAGCGCGAAAACGAGCTGATCGTGGTCGCCGCCGCTGCGGCGCCGGAGAAGCGCTTCGATGCGAGGCTGGCGCTCGCCCGCTTCTACATGGCACGCGGCTTCTACCCCGAGGCCAAGGGCGAGACCGAATTCCTTCTCACAGATCCCGGGCCGAGGAGCGACGAGCCGGTGGCCGTGATGGTGCACGCGGTCGCAAGCATCCTGTGCGACCGGCCCGGTCTGGCGCTCAGGGATCTCGCCAGCCCCGCGATCGGCAACAATTACGACTCGCAATTGTGGAAAGCTGTCGCCTTTGCCCGCCAGGGCAAATGGACCGACGCGCGCGAAAAATTCAAGAACGTCGAGTTCGCGATCGCCTCGCTGCCGCTGGAGCTGCAACGCATCGTCACCGCGGATGCGATGCGCGCCGAGCTCGAGATCAAGGATTATGCCGGGGCCGCCAGGCGCCGCGCCGACTTCGATGTCATCGGCGTGCCGCCGGATTTCCAGCCAACCGTCGCGGTGTTACGCGGACGGCTTGCGGAGGCTTTCGGCAACGAGCGCGATGCGCTCGACGATTACAAGCTTGCGGCCGACTCACCCGACCGCAGATCGGCGGCCGAGGCCAAGCAGCGCGAGGTCGCGCTCAAGCAGAAGCGGGGCGAGATCACCCCGCCGGATGCGCTGAAGGAGCTGGAAACGCTGTCCGCGGTCTGGCGCGGCGACTCCACCGAGGTCAAGACGCTGCAGATGCTGTCGGTGATCTACAACGAGAACGGCCGCTATTCCGACTCGCTGACGGCCGCGCGGACCGCGACCCGGCTCGAGCCCAATTCGGAACTGTCGCGGTCGGCGCAGGACAATGCGTCGGCGCTGTTCTCGCAGATTTTCCTGACGTCGAAGGGCGACGACCTGCCGCCGATCGACGCGCTCGGCATGTTCTTCGAGTTCCGCGAGCTGACGCCGATCGGCCGCCGCGGCGACGAGATGATCCGCCGGCTCGCCGACCGCCTGGTTGCCGTCGACCTGCTCGACCAGGCCGCCGAGCTCTTGCAATACCAGGTCGACAAGCGTCTGGAAGGTTCGGCGCGGGCGCAGGTCGCGGCGCGGCTCGCGATGGTCTATCTCGCCAACCACAAGCCTGATCTGGCGCTGAGGGCGCTGCACGCGACGCGCATCGCCGATCTCGCCGGCGAGCTGCGCCAGCAACGGCTCTTGCTGGAGGCCCGCGCGCAGAGCGATATCGGCCGGCACGATCTCGCGCTCGACATCGTCTCGAAGCTGAGCGGACGCGAGGCGATCCGGCTGCGCTCCGATATCTACTGGGCGGCGCGGCGCTGGCGCGAATCCTCCGAGCAGATCGAGCTCTATTACGGCGAGCGCTGGCGCGACTTCAAACCATTGAGCTCGACCGAGAAGAGCGACGTGATCCGCGCCGTGGTCGGCTATGCGCTGGCCGACGACACGATCGGGCTGGCGCGGTTCCG
>Ga0070741_10010904_pt1 | contig 16977 bp, 18 predicted proteins | sample Coa_R1_4_FD_66440 | JGI IMG/M metagenome (GOLD analysis project Ga0070741, IMG submission 66440) | Surface soil microbial communities from Centralia Pennsylvania, which are recovering from an underground coalmine fire - Coalmine... | ecosystem: Environmental > Terrestrial > Soil > Unclassified ...
TGTGACCAGATTTGTGCCCACCCTTTGCTGCCCATGCCAGGACGGCCGCCTTGGTATGATGCCGGTAGGGCGGGGACGCCATGAGCGGAATAGAGATCCCAATCCCGAACGAGCGCCTTGCGGACTTCTGCCGCCGCTGGAAAATCTCGGAACTGCGGCTGTTTGGCTCAGCCTTGCGAGCGGACTTCCGGCCTGATAGCGACCTGGACCTGCTTGTGAGCTTCGCTTCGGACGCCGACTGGAGTCTTCTGGATCACGTGGCGATGGAAGAAGAGCTCTCCGGCATCCTCGGCCGAAAGGTGGACCTCGTCTCTCGCCGGGCGATTGAGCGAAGCTCCAACTGGATCCGGCGCAAGGCCATTTTGGAGAGCGCGGAGCCCTACTTTGTCGCGCGATGAAGGCAACCTTCTGGACATCCTGAAAGCTGCCCGTTTGGCCATCGAGTTCAAAGGCCAAACGGACAAGGACGAGTTTCTCGCCGACTTGAAGACCCAGTCCGCGGTCTTGCATCAGCTCTTGATCATCGGCGAAGCCGTGAAGCGGCTGTCTCCCGAGTTCCGTGGGGCTCATCCGGAAGTACCGTGGAAACTGATCGCCGGAACGCGCGACAAACTGATTCACTTTTATGAAGGTGTGGACCTCGATGAGGTTTGGAAAATGGTGACGGCGGATCTGCCCAGTTAACTCAGTGAATTGAGCCACTGGTTCCCCGTGGTTTCTAAAGGAGCACGCGCTGTTAGCCCTCCCTCCACTTGCGACCGGGCGCGCTCAAAGGCAGCGCAAACCGCGTCCGCTTGCGGATGCACATACCTCCGCTTCGTAGTTCCGAAACAACTATGGCGGGCTAACTGCGCCAGTGGCCTGGATGTGGGCGGACCACCCGTGAGGCATGTGCGGCTGCTCGCCTCTCCGCTGCTGGGATACAATGGGCAGAAACGACACCATGATGACGAGAAGAAAGGCCGTACTTGCTCTTGGCGCCGCATTCACCGGTTTGGCGGCTGAAAAGGACGCTGATCGAATCCGGTTTTGTCGCGTTCCCAACGGCGGCATCCAGCCGCAGGTGGCGCTCGACGACAGCGGCACGCTCCACCTTGTTTATTACTCCGGCGATACCCATCACGGAGACATATTCTATGCGCGTTCGAAGAATGGCGGCGCGAGCTTTTCACCTGCTCTGAGAGTCAATGCAGGTGGCTCCGCCATCGCAGCGGGCACGATCCGCGGAGCCCAGTTCGCGCTCGGTAAATCAGGCCGCGTGCACGTCGCATGGAACGGCTCCACCCACACCGGCCCTGTCAATCCGGATTCCGGAACGCCGGGCGCACCCATGCTCTACACGCGCTTAAATGATGCGGGAGATGAGTTCGAGCCAGAGCGGAACCTCATGCTCCGCTCGTTTGGCCTCGACGGCGGCGGCTCAATAGGCGCCGACAAGAATGGAAACGTCTACGTCACTTGGCACGGGATTGGACAATCGGAAGCGAAAGGCGCCGGCAAAGAGGGAGAGGCCAGACGGCGCGTTTGGGTGACGACGTCAGCGGATAGCGGGAAGACGTTCTCTGGAGAGGCGAAAGCTTGGGCGCAGGAGACGGGCGCGTGCGGATGCTGTGGAATGAAAACTTTCGTCGATCGAAAGGGTGATGTATACGCACTCTACCGCTCGGCAACGGAGTCCGTGCACCGCGATATTTACCTTTTGCATTCAAAGGATCGTGGCAGGACCTTTCAAGGCAAGCTGCTCCACAAATGGAATATCAACGCTTGTCCGATGAGCAGCATGGATTTTGCCGAGAACGCAGATACGCTCGTCTGTGCCTGGGAGACCGCGGGCCAGGTCTACTGGACCCGCATCAACGGAGAAAGGACCGGCGATCCGGCCGCCGCCCCAGGGGAGGGAAAGGGCCGCAAACACCCTCGTCTGGCTGTGAATGAAAGGGGCGAAATCCTACTCGTTTGGACCGAAGGCACGGGTTGGCAGAAGGGCGGCTCATTCGCGTATCAAGTTTACGACCCCGCAGGCAGGCCCAGCGGCGAAACCAGACTGGTTCCCGGTATTCCGACCTGGAGTTTTGCCGCAGCCATAGGTATGCCGGACGGCGGGTTTTCCATCCTATATTGACACTGCTATTCGAAACTGCGATTAGCTTCATTTCTCCGGGGCCGCTGAGGGCTGCGGTTCGCAATTTCCAACCAATCGGGGAGGTAGCCTGGCAGTGGAACCTCGATTGCTCACGTTCCCGCGCGGACAGTCACCGTATTTCGAATGTCCCACGGTAGAACTCGCGATCACCACGTCGGCCCCGGACGCTAGGATGAGCGCACATCCGCCTGGCGACTATGCCGTGAACCTTTGGCTGATACAGCATTGCGTTCGACAGCACAAGAGTTTTCCGTCTTGATTTGAGCGGCTCGATGATGACTTCCACGGCGTTCTCGGCGCCTCGCAGGTCATTGATAACGGAATCTTCCGGCGCGTGATTGCCGCGATTGACCGGGCGTGCCCATCTTCCCGCCGCGATCCTGCGCGCCCAACTGCGACCGGTTTTGCGCTCGCCCCATGCTCTCGGCGTTGCTGCCTTTGGCTCGCACTGCCCGAGAAAGCAGCCCAGCCTTTGTTTCCCCGGCAGACGCGAGCAAGGGCGAGCAAGATGAAGGGCTGATCCCTGATAGCTGACGGCTGATCGCTGCCATTTCCCTTTTTCAGATTTCAATGCCCAGATCCCGGCCCATCGTAAATGTCGGCTTCCACCGGCTGCGAATCAAATCTACCTGCTGTGCCATCGCGGAGACCAGGATGGGCATGGCAATCGTGGAATCGCAGTGGCAGTCGACCATCTGCGCATCTTTGGAGATCTTGCCCCAGCTTTGCGCTTCTTCGAACGTGCAGCCGGAAAGGCCGCCCCAGTGGGGGGCGTCGGTCACGACCTGAATGGCGTATTTGTGGCCCTCTTTACCGGTATTCATGATGATGGCCACCACCTCGGTCTGCTGCACGAAATTCTTGGGTGTACCGCCGCCGAAGTAAATCACTCCGGTTTCCGGCGATTCGGCCACGATGCGGGTAATCTCCAGCACGTCCCCGATCACGTCAAACATCAGGCGGTTGTTGCCGTGGTAGCGGTTGACAGCTACCCCAATGCCGATCGAGCTGTCTCCGACAGCCGGGCAAAACAGCGGTACGCTGGCCTTAGCCGCCGCTGAGACAATGCCGTCCTCTTTGGCCGTCTTGGCCAGCTCGCGGCCCAGCAGGTAAAGGAACTCTCGCGTGGTGTACGGACGCGACGGGTCCAGCCGCGCGGCGAAGTCGCCGATCCACCGGTCGTGCTCGCGGAATTTCGCCTCGTCGGCCAGCACGTCGTACATGCGGTCAATCAGGTTCTCGGCCAGGGCCACATCGTCGATCGCCGGAGAGCTTTGGTAGTGGTAATACCCTAACGTCTCATGGATGTCGTGAAAGAAGTTCGCGCCGGTGGAAACTAGGCAATCAATCAGCCGGTTCTGGATCATGTAGACGACCAGGCGCCGCATGCCCGCCGGCACCATGGCGCCGGACATGCCCATTAGGATCGAGCAGCGGTCCCGAAGCATACTTTTCCACACGCGGAAGGCCTGGCCTAATTGCCGGCCTTGGAAAGCGGTCCCCTCCATTCGCTCGAGTATTGAGGCGGCGGAGGGATCGGCTCCGATGGTGAAGGGCCGCGTGGGCTGAGATAGCAGTTCTTCCTTGCTGGGAGGATGTGGCATATTGGAAAACCCTCTGGGGAATACGATTTACACCGGCCGGAAGACCCCGTTTCACCTGCCGGCCGCGGCGCCCCTTTGGCCAGGCGTCTGATTAACAATTTATTCGAAAATGGCGATGCCGGCGGCGATGACCGTGGTCCACCATCCGCGCTTGTCGCCTATCGCCGACTGGGTGACGTTAAGCGTGCGGACGATTTTGTTGGAAATGCGGTAAATCTCTTTCTTCTCGTCCCAACTGCGGTCGGGATCAAACTCTACATTCAGCGTGGTGGCCAGCATTTCGGCGGCGAGCTCCTCGGCGTATTCCCCGGCCGTTTCTTCGGTTTCACCGAAGGAATGGTGCTCGGAAAGGTAGCCGTACATTCCTTTGTCGGTGGGCAGAGCGAGGCCGATGCTGGCGGCGATCAGCCGGTGCGGCTCCCGGGTGGCGTTTTCGCTCATCACCGCAAACACAACCTGCCCCGGCTCCAGATACTTTTGGCCCTCCTTGCGGGAAATGAGTTTGCAGCGGGGAGGAAAGATGCTGGAAACCCGGACGAGGTTGGTAGCCGCTATGCCGGCGTCCCGCAGCGCCAGCTCGAAACTCGTGAGCCGCTCTTTGTGCTTGCCCACTCCTTTTGTCAGAAAGATCTTCTTCGCGACCAGCATTGATCCCAGGGAGTCCTCCTTCACGGAGTCAGATTCGGAATTTTTCAAGCTAACAGAAATGGGCAGGAGGGTCAACGAATTTCACGGACGACCATTTCGCGGCGGCCGCGCGGCCGGCTGGCGCCAGGGCGCGCTGCCCGCCCCCGCAGCGCAGGGCGATTGTTTTGGCGGGCCCGAGTGGCATTCACGCCGCCGTGACGGCCCGGCTCCGGAATAGGACGCCCGGCGCTGCGTGCTACACTCGGGCCATGGGCGATGGGATTTTGCCCCCGGTTCTAGGTTCCACGCCTCGTATCCAATCCTTGCTGATCAAGCCGGTTTCGGCGGTTTGCAATCTGGATTGCGAGTATTGCTTTTATCTGGACCGGGAAGCCGACCCCTACAAAGAGCTGCCGGGCCGGCGCATGAACGAGGAAACGCTCGAACGCCTGGTGAGCGGCTTCCTTTTTTACTCCTCTCCGCACAGCGTCTTCGCGTGGCAAGGCGGCGAACCCACGCTGGCCGGAGCGGCTTTCTTCGAGCGCGCCGTAGAGTTGCAGAAACAGCACGGACGCGGCGGCCAGTCGGTGACAAACGCTCTGCAAACCAACGCCACGCTGCTCGATGACCGCTGGTGCAGCCTTTTTCGGGAATATCGCTTTCTGCTTGGCGTGAGCCTGGACGGCCCGGAGCCGCTGCATGACCGCTATCGCTTCAACAAGCAGCGCAAAGCGACCTGGAAAAAGGTCATGGAGGGCGTCGCGCTGCTCCAGAAAAACGGGGTCGAGTTCAACATCCTCTGCGTCCTGAGCTCGGCCAACGTGGAACGCCCCGCCGAGTTGTACCGCTTTTTCCGCGGCCTGGGCATCCAGCATATTCAATACATACCGCTTGCGGAGTTCGATGGCCTGGGCCTGCCGCGGCCGTGGACGATTACACCGGAACAATACGGCCGCTTTTTGTGCGAAACCTTCGACCTCTGGTGGCCTGACCGGAAGAAAATCCGGATCCGGTTTTTCGACAACATCGCGGAAGCGCTGGCGGGCATAAAGCCGGGCAACTGCACCCTGCATGAAACCTGCGACAGTTATTGCGTGGTGGAATATAACGGCGACGTGTATCCCTGTGATTTTTTTGTGGAGCGAAATTGGAAGCTGGGCAACATCAATGTGGATTCGTTCGCCGAGATCGCGCGCCGGCAGCGCCGCTATGCGTTCGCCGCCAAAAAGACGGTTCCCCATCCGGAGTGCCTGGTTTGCGAATTCGCCCAGGTCTGCCACAGCGGCTGTCCCAAGCTCCGGCACGGCCGAAATAAACGCTTCGAGGACCTGGATTATTTTTGCGCTTCTTACAAAGCGATTTATGCGAAAGCCATCCCCAAACTGAAACCGGAGATCGCAAAGATTCTCTCGCGGGGCGTGGCTTGCGGAACCGGTCCCGCATGATCGGCTCTACCTGGGATTTTCCGAAAAGGGAGGATGCGGCGCGGTTACCAATCCATCCGCGCGCCGGCGGAGGCCATGGGGCGCACTTCCAGGCATCCTTTGCCCGTGGGAAGCAGCTTGCCAGGGTTGAGGCGGCCATCCGGGTTGAATACGGATTTCAGGCGGGCGATCATTTCCAGGGTTTCTGGCGGAAACAGAAGCGGCATCATCTCGTTCTTTTCCATCCCGACTCCGTGTTCGCCGGTGATCGATCCGCCGACCGAGATGCAATACTCCAGGATCTCCGCGCCCGCCTGCTTGGTCCGCTCAAATTCTTCCGGTTTGTGGTGATTGAACAGAATGATCGGGTGCATGTTGCCGTCGCCCGCATGGAAGATATTGCTGATCGTGAGATCATACTTAGCGGCCACGCGGTAGATGAACCGCAGCGTGTCCGCGATGCGGGTGCGCGGCACGACGCCGTCCTGGACATAATAGCTCGGACTCACGCGGCCGACAGCGCCAAAGGCGTTCTTCCGGCCCTTCCATAGCAGATCGCGCTCTTCGGCGCTTCGCGCCACACGGACCTCCCGCGCGCGGTTCAGCCGGCATACCTCCTCGATATCGATGGTTTGAGCCTCGACTGCTTCCCGCAAGCCCTCCAGTTCGATCAACAGCACGGCGCTCGCATCCATCGGATAGCCGGCGTGGGTTGCTTCTTCGACCATGCGCAGCATCACCCCGTCCAGCATCTCGATGGCTACGGGCGTGATCTGGCGGGCGGTGATGTCGGCCACAGTGGCCGCCGCGTCGTCCGGCTCGTCATAAATCGCCAGCAAAGTTTTCACCAGCTCCGGCTTGCGCATGAGCCGCACGATCACTTTCGTCACCAGCACCATCGTTCCTTCCGAACCGGTAAGCAATCCGGTCAGGTCATAACCGGCGCGGTCAATCTCCTTGCCGCCGGTCTGGACGACGGTTCCGTCGGGAAGCACGATCTCGAGACCCAGCACATGATTGGTTGTGACGCCGTAAGCGAGCGTGTGCGGCCCGCCCGCATTTTCGCTGACGTTGCCGCCGATGGTGCAAGCGCGCTGGCTCGACGGATCAGGCGCATAGAAGTAACCCTGCCCCTGGACTGCCAGGGTGAGATCCAGATTTACCACCCCGGGTTGCACGACGGCGCGCTCGTTTTCCAGATCGATCTCCAGGATTCGATTCATGCGCGCAAAGCCGATCATGATGCCGCCGGAGCGCGCGATAGCGCCGCCGCTCAAGCCGGTGCCCGCCCCGCGCCCCACGAGCGGCAGTTCGAATTCTTTCGCCAGCTTCACGATCGCCGCCACCTGCTCGGTGGTGCGCGGCAGCACGACGCAGTCGGGCGTGGATTTTTCTACGCTGCCGTCGTACTCATACAACATCAGGTCCTGCGGCTGGTGCAGCACCGCATCGTCGCCGGCGATTTTGCGCAGCTTCTGAATGGCTTCGGCGGGAAGCATCGTCGCTCCACTCCGATGATATACTGAAAAGCCACGCATGGAAAAGGTTGTTGTCCTCGATTCCGGCGGCCAATATTGTCATCTCATCGCCCGGAAAATCCGCGAACTGGGGGTCTATGCGGAAATCCGGCCGCTCGGCACGCGAGCGCAGAGGCTGTCGCGCTACCGCGGCGTGGTCATTTCCGGAGGTCCGGCGAGCGTCTTTGACCCGGGCAGCCCGCAGCCGGATCCCGGTTTGTTCAAGCTCCACTTGCCTGTTCTCGGCATCTGCTACGGACAGCACCTCCTGGCCCAGCATCTCGGCGGCAAAGTCGAGGCGGGGAAGCGGAGCGATTCGGCCGGCGGAGGAGCCCGCGAATTCGGCGAAGCGGAAATCGTCATAAAATCCCGCAAATCCATATTCGCCGGCTTGAACGGCCGCGAGCGGATTTGGATGAGTCATGGCGATTACGTTTCCAAGCTGCCGCCCGGCTTTAAGGTTCTCGGCAGCACGCGCGATTGCCGCATCGCCGCTATGGGGGACGACTCCCGCCGCCTGATCGGCATCCAGTTTCATCCCGAAGTCACCCACACCGAGCACGGCCTGCAAATTCTGCGCAATTTCTTGTTTCGGGTCTGCGGGTGCCGCGGCGACTGGCATCCCGCCGACCAGATCTCGGATCTCGAAGCCGCTATTCGCCGCCACGCGGGCGGGCGCAGAGTGCTCTTTTTCTTGAGTGGAGGTGTTGATTCGACTGTCGCTTTCACCCTGGCGGAGCGCGCCCTCGGTCCTGGCCGCGTCCACGGCGTTTATGTGGACACCGGTTTCATGCGCCACGGCGAAACTCAGGAAATTCGCGGCCTGTTCCAGCAGCTCAGACTGGACGGCCTGGAGGTAATCGACGCCCGCCAATCGTTTTTTCAGGCCTTGCGCGGGGTGACCGATCCGGAAGAAAAACGCAAAATCATCGGCCGGCTGTTTGTGGATATTCAGGATCAAGTGCTGTCGAGACCGTCCTACCGCAGCGGCCAGTGGATGCTCGGCCAAGGGACCATCTATCCCGATACGATTGAATCGGGGGGCAGCAAGCATGCCGCTGTCATCAAGACGCACCACAACCGCGTTGATCGCATCCAGCAATTGATCGCCGAGAAGCGAATCCTCGAGCCCCTGGCGCATTTTTACAAAGATGAGGTCCGCCAGCTTGGCCGCGCGCTGGGCGTGCCCGATTCCGTGCTGCGGCGGCACCCCTTCCCCGGCCCTGGTCTGGCCATTCGCTGCGTCTGCTCGCCGCGTCCTGCACGCCCCGAGCCGGAACCGGCGATTGCGGAGCTCGCCGAAGAAGCAGGTTACGAGGCCTTTTTGTTGCCGCTCAACAGCGTGGGCGTCCAGGGCGACAGCCGCACGTACCGAAAGCTGACCGTGCTTCACGGGGCTCCTATTCACCATGAAGCGCTGGCGCGCCTCACCACTCGGATTACAAACAGCTTTCCTCAAACGAACCGCGTGGCCGCCGCTGTCTGGCCCCAAAATCTGATTCCCGGCGAGTGGCGCATCCGGCGGACTTCACTCACGCCTGCTCGAATCCGCCTGCTGCGCCAGGCCGATCACATCGTGACCAGGTTTTTGCAGGAACAGTTTCTGTACGATTTAATCTGGCAGTGCCCTGTGGTTCTGGTCCCCTTCTCGCGCAATGACGGCGAGACCATCGCGCTCCGGCCTATCTCCTCCGTGGATGGAATGACCGCCGAGGTGGTTCACATCCCGGTTCCGCAGTTGAAGCAGCTGGCGGCCGAACTGGTGGAGTCAGGCGGAATCGATGCGGTGCTGCTGGACATTTCCAATAAGCCCCCTTCCACCATCGAGTGGGAGTAGGCGCAATCCACACGAGGAGAAAACGAAAATCATGGCAGCAAGCCACCCTACCTATGACGATGTGAATCTCATTTTGCGGCTGTTTGAACTCCGCCGGGAAGAAAAAATGAGGCAGGCCCGCGATTGGTTCGGCAAGTCGTTCAAAGCGCGTACGCTGGAAGATTTTCAGGCTCTTTGCCCGCCCGGATCCGACCCGAATGCCTATTACCGCATGGTAGTGAGCTACTGGGACATGGCTGCTTCCTTCGTCACCAGCGGAGTGCTCAACGAAGACCTTTTCTATCAAAGCGGCCGCGAACTGCTGTTCGTTTGGGAAAGGATTCGCGAACTCATCCCGGAGATGCGTAAAACTTTTAAAAATCCCACTCTTCTCAAAAATATGGAGACGGTGGCCAACTCGTTTATCGAGCGCATGAACCGGGAAGCTCCGGAAGCGTACCCGGCCTTTTCCGCCATGGTTCGCGGAAATTAGGTCGCGGCGGCTAGGTTTGGAAGAACCGTTCCTTCGAGCAGGAACCGTTTGCAGCCGGAGATTTCAGTATGCGCCGGGAGCATGCCTGCGCTGCTCCCGGTTGGACCCGGCAAACTGACTCGCGGGCCCGAACAATATCTTTTCGAGATCTGGGCCGTCGCGTTCTGCTCAGGGTTTCGGCCCTCTGGCATGAGCACGAGCCGGATGCTTCTCCGATGGAAAATTTGATTTCCTGTACCGGCGTCGTCTCAAGCTGTGGAAAATGGAAGTTTTTGGAAATTTGATTTGGGCGCCGGGGAGGATTGCTTCAGGGGTCTTTTTTATCGAGGTTAGTCTCGCTTTGGTGGGAGTTGCCTCCCCGGCTTGTTTTCAGTATAACACTTCCCGCTGCCAGCGCAAGTGCAAAAATTTAGTTTTTGGTAGAGCCCTACCGAACTACGTATTTTTCTTAGCCTTAACCTGCACCCCCGCCCAATCCTCTAAAAGGGTTACGGCGGAGCAAAAGTCCTCATCGGCATGGCCCCGGGCGATGCTGGCGCCAAACAACTCATGGACCAGGGCCGTGGAGGGCAACGGGACATTCAGTTCCCGGCCGGTCTCCAGCATTAAACCGATGTCTTTGTGCATCCAGCGGAGAGAGAAGTTCGTCGTAAAATCCCGGCGGAAAATGAACGGCGCTTTGGCGCTGATCAAACCCGCTTTAGCGGCGCTGTTATCGAGGATCTGAAACATCAGTTCCGGATCCACGCCCGCTTTCGTGGCCAAAACCATTCCTTCGATAAATCCCTGCATCACGTTGCTCAAAACCAGGTTCTGCGAGAGCTTGGCGTGCAGGCCCATGCCCGCTCCGCCGCAATAAAACAAGTTCTTCCCCATGATGAGGAAATATTCCCGGGCGCGCTCGAAAACTTCTTTCGAGCCGCCGATCATGAACGTCAGAGTTCCGCCTTGCGCGCCGCTGGTCGAGCCGGTGCAGGGCGCATCCAGAAAATGGATGCCCTTCGCCGCAAAGGTCTGGCCAATTCTGCGGCTCGCGGTAGGCGCGATCGTGCTGCAATCGGCCACCACCGTTCCCGGTTTCGCTCCCTGAATGACGCCGTCGGGTCCGACCATGACGTTCTCGGACATGGCCGAATCTCCGACGCAGGCAAAAATGTAATCCGCCGCCGCTCCGACGTCGCGCGGCTTGGCGCAGAAAGTCCCTTTCTCCTCCTGCGCCAGCTTGCGGGCTTTGGCTTCTGTGTGGCTCCACAGCGCTACTTCATGGCCGGCGCGCAACAGGTTGCGCGCCATCGGATATCCCATTAGTCCCAGACCCAAGAATCCCAGCTTGGCCATTCATCTTCTCCTTTTGTGCGGAATGAAAAACGGAATCCCCGATTGTACGACTCCGCGGGGCTGTGCGACAATACCCAGTTTATGAAATCGAGGGTGCTCGTCAGCAAGCGCGTGTACCCTCCGGCGATTGAATACCTCCGGCAGCGCGTAGAGCTGGAGTACAACGACAGCAACGAGAGCTACTCTCCGCACAAACTGATTGAGAAGCTCAAAGGCAAGCAGGGCGTTGTCTGCCAGGTCACCGATAAATTCACGCCGGGCGTGATGGATCAGTTGCCGGATCTCAAAATCATCTCCAATATCGCCGTGGGAGTCGATAATATTGACTTGCGTGCGGCGACCGCGCGGAAGATTCTCGTCACCAACACGCCCGACGTGCTCACCGATACGACCGCCGATTTCGCCTTCGCGCTGCTGCTGGCGGCGGCGCGGCGCGTTGTGGAAGGCGACGCCTTCATACGCTCCGGCCAATATAAGCAATGGCTGATGGACCTGCTGGTCGGCCACGACGTCCACCATCGGACTCTTGGCCTCGTGGGAATGGGCCGGATCGGCCAGGCCATGGCGCGGCGCGCCCGCGGCTTCTCCATGCGGATCTTGTACTACGATTCTTCGCGCCGCCCCGCCGAACTGGAGCGGGAACTCGGACTGGAATACACGCCGTTCGATCAGCTTCTGTCCGAAAGCGATTTCGTGAGCCTGCACGTCCCCCTGGCGCCGGAGACGCGGCACATGATCGGGGGCCCGCAATTTGCGATCATGAAAAGGACAGCCATTTTGATTAACACCGCTCGGGGCCCTGTGGTGGATGAAGCCGCTCTGGCCGCAGCGCTCGCGGACGGGCGCATCGCGGGGGCGGGCCTCGATGTTTACGAGGAAGAACCCAAGCTGCATCCCGGCCTGCAAGGGCTCAAGAATGTCGTTCTCGCGCCGCACATCGCCAGCGGCTCGCATGACACGCGCATCCGCATGTGTATGCTGGCTGCGGAAAACCTTGTGGCCGGCCTCAGCGGCAAACTTCCGCCCAATTTGGTGAACCGAGAGTTGATGCCCGCATGAAGGACCGCCTTCGCCGGCTCTTTCTGGAAACCCTGGACAGGCTGTCCCTGGAGCGGATCATTCCGCATCGCGTCAGCGTCCGGGATGGCGTCATGGAGATCGGCGGCGACAGAATAGAGCTGCGCGCCTATAAAAAGATCATCATCGTGGCGATCGGCAAGGCCGCCTTTCAGATGGCGCGGTCTGTGAAGGCGCTGCTTGAGCCGGCCGTGGCTTCCGGCGTCGTGGCGAGCTCCGAGCCGGCCGAAGTTCCCCTGCCTTTCCTGTTGCACTACCGCGGCGGCCATCCCTATCCGAACGCCGAAAGTCTGCGCGCTGCTGAAGTGATTCTGGAACTGTTGCGCCAGCTCAATCAGGACCACCTCGTGATCTATCTGCTGTCGGGCGGGGGATCGGCCGTCGTGGAAAAGCCGGTCGACCCTTCTATTTCTCTCGAAGATATGCGCGCCTTCTACCGCGTTCTGGTAACCTGCGGCGCCAATATCGTCGAGATGAATACGCTGCGGAAACACTTTTCCGCCACCAAGGGCGGCAGAATGGCGTACGCGGCCCACCCTGCGCGTCAGGTTACCCTGTACGTTTCGGATGTGCCTGTGGACCGCCCTTCCGCGGTGGCTTCGGGCCCCACCATGCCCGATGAATCGACCGTCGCTGATTGCTGGGAGATCGTCAAGCGGCTCGATCTGCTCCCGCGGTTTCCAGCTTCTATCCGCAGGATGTTCGAAGCGGGAACCATTCCGGAAACTCCCAAGCCAGGCAGCTCTCGTTTCAAACGCTCGACCTGGCATGCCCTGCTCACGACCGAACAGGGGACCGAGCAGCTCGCCGCCGCGGCGCGCGAGCAAGGCTGGATCGTGGATCAAGATCTCTCGGTCGATGATTGGCCCTTGATCCCGGCCGCCGAGCACCTGCTCGAGAGACTCCTCCGATTGCGTGCCGAGAATCCAAGGCGCACCGTGGCCATTGTGTCCGGGGGCGAGCTGAGTTCGCCCGTGACTGGGGATGGCGTCGGGGGCCGCAACCAGGCCTTTGTCCTGGCCTGCGCCCAGCGTATTGCAAAGAAAAATATCGCTGTGTTGAGCGCCGGTACGGACGGCATTGACGGGAATTCGCCTGCGTCCGGGGCCGTCGCCGATGGTGAGACGCTGGACCGCGCGGCGCAGCTCGGACTCTCGCCGGAAGATTATTTCCAGCGCTCGGATTCTTTTGGATTTTTTTCGCGGCTGGATGACCTGGTGGTGACAGGCCCGACCGGAAATAACATTCGCGATCTGCGCTTGCTGGTCGCCTGGTAGCTATTCGATGGCCTGGCCCCGGCCCAGCATCCCTAAAAGCAGCAAGTCGGAAGGCCGGAAGCGCATCGCGCCGACATTCCCGAGCGCTTCTTCTTTTTCCAAAACGTGCTTGAGAAGCAGGGACCGGAATTGGTCCGGAGAAACGCCCAACGCCCGGGCTGCCTCCGTTTCCGTATATTCTGTCTTGCCTGGCTGCAATCGAATGTTCATGGCGGCCCGTCCTTAGGCCTAACCTTATTGTTTCTCGGGCAATTGTAAGTGGCCGCCGCACCGGCTCGAAATTAGGGAAAGTTCCTACACCCGCGGCATTGTTGCCCGATTCACCTTAGGCCACTGGTTCCATTGCCTGGTACTTTCTTCTTTATTCGTTAACCGGGGGGCGGTTTGTGGCCGGCGGAGGGCGACTGCTTGTGCGCCAGGCGGCCCTCCACCAGCATGCTCAACAGCAGCAAGTCCGACGGACGAAACCGCATGATCGCGACATTCACCAGGCTTTCCTCTTCCTCGACAACATGTCGCAGCAACAACGATCGAAACTGGGCCTGCGAAATACCCAAGGCGCGGGCTGCCTCCGTCTCCGTATATTCGCTCTTGCCTGGTTCCAATCGGATGTTCATAGGTTGTCCGGGTTCCGGTCCGATTGTAGCCAGAGCCGGGCTTCGGGCCATATTGGGCAAAGCTCTTATATGCGCCCGGCGTTGTTGCGGGATACTTACCGGATGTTGGTACTTTTCCTGTAAGACTAATGATCTAGACCGGGAGTCGTAACCGAGGCAAGCGCGCGCTCGCTTTCCGTTTCCCTTCTCGCCCCCGGCCGCGACGCCGCTTCCTGCTGAAAGCGATGCGGCTTCCTGCTAAGCGGAGAAAAGCAGCCGCCAGGCGGAAATGGCCAGCGCATGAGTGAGGCTGGAGGCCACAACGCTGCGGGTTTCCCGGTACGCCTGCCCGCAAAACCATCCAAGCAGCGCCCCGAGCGCGGCAAAACGCCAGTTGGGAAACTCCCGAAAGGGCAGATGGCAGAGGCCGAAGATTATGCTCGTGGCAGCTTGCGCCGCCGTGGCGCCGCCTAGATTCGCTGCGCTCAGGTTTTGTAATACCCCTCGAAAGAAAAGTTCTTCGGAGAGGGCGACCACGGCGTACATCCCGAGAAAAGTTCCAGCCGCCTGCAACGGATAGAGCCATGGCTCCGTACGCAAGGGTTGAAAATGCGCCGCACCTGTCAGTAAGGCGAGCGGCGCGCCCGGAATCAAGAAAAGAAGTAATTGCTTGATTCCGGTTTTCCATTCCTCCCGGGACGTCTGGAACCGAAAGCCTGTTCCTTCCACCTGCCGCAGGCACAAAAAAGCCATCGCGCCCAGCCCGATGATCATCACGTGGCCCATCGATTCTAACCGCAGCCCCGGTATCGGACTCAGATATACCTGCCGCAGTACCCGGCTCAGCAGCGCCGCCGCTATCGTTCCGGCCGCCAGCACATCGGGCCAGGTCAGCCGGGAGCCTTTGACCGGAAAAACAACGAAAATGAAACCCAGAGTCCCCGCGAGGCCGCCCAGCTTCGCCAGCGCAGAAAATTGAAAGACGCCGGCCGGAAGACTGTAAATCAGATATGGTGTTATCGCCCACACAACCGCAATGGCGGCCAGCCGGGGAGGGGAAAAACGGCGCGCCAGCCAGCCTCTCATCTCGGGGAAGCCGAGTGCGAGATAGAATGAAATTTGCATTAAGAATGCGGCAACAATGGGAACAACCATTGCCCCGGGTAAGTGGCGAGATGCCGCATAGACCGCCGCGCCCAGCGCCAGTAAGGCATCCACGATCAGCCAGGTTCGGAGAAATGCGCGGGGCATCGCACCATCTTAACCAAGTTTGCCGCGCCGCCCTCTGGGCGGCAGCTTGCGCTCTGGCGGTCTCAAGCGCCGTCTCGCCGCTCCACGGGCAGGAGCCGGAGGAAAGCCTGATCCGGGAGATCGCCGCGAAAGCAAGTCAGGCGGAAGCCGCGCGAGCCCACTATACCTACCGCCAGACGATGATCTTTCAGGAGCTCGATGCGCACGGGGCCGAGGTGGGCAGGTACCAGGAAGTCCGAGACGTCATTTTTTCTCCCGGCCAGAAGCGCAGTGAAGTCCTGGTGGGCCGCCCGCACAGGGACCTGAAACGATTGAAATTGACCGACGAAGACTTCCGCGACGTGCGCGAGGTCAACCCGTTCGTGCTGACCCGCGACGAATTGTTCTACTACCAATCGAAATTCCAGGGGCGGGAAGCGATGGACGGCGTTGCCTGTATGGTCTATCGCATCTCGCCCCGGCAGATCCTGGACGGGCAGCGGCTCTTCGACGGTTTGATCTGGGTCAGCGAGAAAGACCGGCAAATTGTCCGCGCCGAAGGCCGCCCTGTGCCGCAAATTTACCGCAGCACCGGCGAAAACCTGTTCCCGCGCTTCACGACGATTTACCGCCCGGTTGACGGCCAGCACTGGTTCCCTGTGCGCACCCTGGCGGATGACACGCTGTATTTCCGCAGCGGCCCGCAGCGCGTGCGGATCACCATCCGCTACGACGAATACAAGCGGTTCAGCTCCGACACGACGATCGAATACGAAAAGTAGGGCGGCGCGGCGCCTGATCATAACTGGCTCGCGCGGCGGAAGCGGTAGGTCACCGAGACAGTCGCGTAAGACTTGAGGCGAAAGCCGGAGATGCGCTCGAAGGGCTCTGCTTCGCCCGGCAGGGCCAGCGTCTCGAGGGTTTGCCCGGCAAACCCGCGCACGAGGAAAAGGTTGATTCCAACGTCGATCCCCTTGCTATCGAACGGGCGAATCATCGCGCCTCGAAACTCCTGTACGGGCACGGCAGCGAAGCCGTCGCCCAGGGGCTTGCGTCCCACGTACTCGTACTCGCCCCGTGCGCGCAGCTTGAACGGCAAACGTTCCACCGTTCCCAGCACATCGCCGATCAAACGCGGGGCCTCGGGGGTGGGTTCGCCGGTCAGGCGATCCCTGGCGTCCGCTTTGGCGAACAGCACCTGGAGCGAACCCAGCCCGAAGTCCCGCCTCGCCGAGACGGTCATGGAGCGGATCAAGGCCGGCCCGACGTCCTCTTGCAGGCCGGTGTCGTTATCGATCCGCGCCAGTTGCTGCGCGGTTGTTACATGGGCAAGCGTCACCTTGAATTCCGTGTGCGCGGCGGTTTTTCTAATCACCAATTGGTAGGCGCGAGCCTTGCTAACAACAGTTCCTCCAGCGATCGCTGTGGTTCCAATGCGCGGGTCGTCTACGTGAAACGACTGGCCGTAACTCAAGGCGATCCGGGGCAGCCAGGCGGCTCCCTCCGGTGAAAAAGAAATGGTCCCCTTGGGTGAGGTCACCCCTTGTTCCCGCTGAAAGGACTGCACCGGCGCCAGCCGGTCGCGGTTGTCGAAAGCAACCTCATCGCGGCGTGAGTGCGCCGTCAAGCGCCGCATAAGGCGTGTAGAATTGGATCGTGATGTCATTCGAGGTCAGGGGATAGAACGCCGCGGCTGCTTCATTGAACTTGTCCAGATCGAGATTGCGGGGCGCCTCCCGGCGATAGTCGGCTCCGAGCAAAAGCGAAAAGAATCGGGCAATCCGGTAGGCGTAATTCACGCTTTGGGACGTTGCTGTCCGGTTCTCGCTCTGCCG
>Ga0070741_10010905_pt1 | contig 16976 bp, 11 predicted proteins | sample Coa_R1_4_FD_66440 | JGI IMG/M metagenome (GOLD analysis project Ga0070741, IMG submission 66440) | Surface soil microbial communities from Centralia Pennsylvania, which are recovering from an underground coalmine fire - Coalmine... | ecosystem: Environmental > Terrestrial > Soil > Unclassified ...
GCGATGAGACGTAAATCGTATCGAAGAGCCCCGACTTAGCCAGCCTTCTCGTAAAAAGCTGCTGAAGTCCCGTGCCCAGCGAAAGCATTGCAACGAGTGAAGCTACGCCTACAGAAATGCCGATCGTTGTCAGCGAGTTCCGGAGAAGCGACTCGCGCAGATTTCGGAAGGCCAGCTCAGTCAGATCAGGAAGCTTCACGCTCGACCTCCGAGAGCCGCAGCACTATTCGGCCGATCGTCAATCAATTTCCCATCGGCAAGAGAAATCAGCCGCTGTGCATAGCGCTCCGCCAGAGCGCGCTCGTGCGTCACCATGACAACCGTCATACCCAATTCCCGATTGAAGTCGCGCAACATGTTCATGATTTCGGTGCCGGTATGGCTGTCGAGGTTCCCCGTCGGTTCGTCCGCGAGAAGAAGCTTTGGTTGGTTGATCAACGCTCGCGCCAGCGCAGCCCGCTGTTGCTCTCCGCCGGAAAGCTCGCTTGGCCGGTGATGCACGCGCCCCTTCAGCCCAACCCGCTCCAACGCTTCTCGTGCCACCGCATCACGGCTTCCTCGTTCGACCTCGGCAAAACGCAACGGCAGTTCCACATTCTCGAGAAGCGTCATGCTCGGAATCAGGTTGAACGATTGAAATACCATGCCCACAACCTGCAACCGGTATTTCGCCAGCTCCTCGCGCGAAAGCCGTGCCAGGTCGCGGTTTTGCACGATAACACTCCCCGACGTCGGACGATCCAATCCTGCGATCAGATTCAGCAGCGACGATTTCCCGGAACCAGAGCTCCCCAGCAGTGCTACAAACTCTCCCGCCGCTACCTCAAGCGTGATGCCGTCCACTGCACGGATAGTCGTTTCTCCCATCCGGTAGTGCCGGCAAACATTCTCACTACGGATCGCTGCTGCGGCTTTGTCAGAAGAGATTGCAGGAATAGCATTCATCGCCTAGCGGATCGCACCTCGCAGCACGCTCAGCGCGTCTCCGGTCTTCGCTTCAGCGCTCTTAGTCCCATTTACAGTCGAATCGCCCACCAGTGCGTCTCCTTCACCAGGAGCTAAGAACAGATTCTCCTCCACGCCGTGCTGCCGTGTGTACAGGTCGTAGTAGCGTCCCCGCGCGGCATACAGCTGTGCGTGCGTCCCCCGTTCTACGATGCGCCCCTGCTCCATCACCATAATTTGATCGGCTCGCCGGATGGTCGAAAGTCTATGCGCAATCACGAAGGTCGTTCGGCCCTGCATCAGATACGACAGTCCTTGCTGAATCATTTGTTCCGATTCGGAGTCCAAGCTTGACGTTGCCTCATCGAGGATCAGAATCCGCGGCTCCGCTAAAATCGCCCGGGCAATAGAGATCCGTTGCCGCTGCCCTCCCGATAGCTTCACTCCCCGCTCGCCGACAATCGTGTCGTACTTCTGCTCGAATGTCTCCGCGAACTCGTCGACGCGCGCAATGCGGCATGCCCGCAGGATCTCCTCTTCCGTAGCTTCCGGACGCGAAAATGCCACGTTCTCTCGAATTGTCCCGTCGAACAGAAAAGACTCCTGCAACACGACTCCCAGGCGGGTCCGAAATGTATCCAGCCGCACCGTGCTCAAATCGATGCCATCCACGCGAACGGTTCCCTTCGTCGGTACATAGAATGCCGAAACCAACCCAATCGTCGTCGACTTCCCCGAGCCGGACGAACCTACCAGCGCCGTGACCGTCCCTGGCTCTGAGCGGAACGAAATGTCGTGAAGGACTTCGTGGGTGCCGTCATAGCTGAAGTTGACTTCCTCGAATTCGACTAACCCAACAATGTCATCCAGTCGCGTCGTGCGGTTCGGGTCGCGATCCTCCGGTCGCTCGCCCATGATTTCCTGTGTCCGCTCCAGTCCCGCCAGTGCTTCCGTCAGCTGGGTGCCGATTGAAACAATTTGCATGATTGGCGCGACGAGAAATACCAGAAGGAAGTTATACGAGAAGTAGCTGCCGGCTGTGAGACGGTGCGCCACCATCTGCCGGCCGCCTACATACATCGTCGCCGCGCCCACCACGCCCAGTAAGACACTGGCGGAAAGGCTCATCAGCGATGTTGCCGTCAACGTGCGCATCACGTTATCCAGCAGCCGCCGCACTCCGCCCGAGAAGATCTTTTCTTCCCGCTCTTCCGCGTGATAACCCTTCACCACGCGCACTCCACCCAGCGACTCAGTCAGCCTTCCTGTTACCTCTGCGTTGATTTTTCCGCGTTCCCGGAAAATCGGACGAATGGTCGCGAATGCCTTGTTCAGGGCAAAAGCGAAGCATCCCAGTGATCCCACGGCAATCAACGTCAACGGAGCGCTGATCCGGATCAATAGAACCAGCGCAATTCCTGCGGCAACCAGCCCTCCGACGAATTCAACCAATCCGGTGCCGAGCAGGTTTCGCACACCCTCCACGTCCGACATGATCCGCGAAACCAGCGCGCCGGTCTTGTTCGCGTCGTAGTAGGAAACAGGCAGCCGCGAGATGTGCGCCTGCACCTGCTCGCGCAAGTCTGCAATCAGGCGTTGTGCCGCCTTCGAAAGAAGCTGGGTCAAAGAGAAAGAAGTGACGCCCTGCACCACCGTCGCAGCCAGCACAGCCACTACCAGCGGCCGTAGCAGCCCCGTCTGATGCCGGCTGACCACATTGTCAATCAGGAATTTCGAAGAGTAGGGAAGCACGAACCCGGCAAGCTTGTTCACCACCATCAAAACAAAACCCACCCCAAGCAGCCCGCGTCGCGGACGCATGAGCTTCCAGACTTCAGGCCACACCGCCTTCAGTCGTTCCATCTTTCGAGGCTTAACGGGTTCTTTCGCCGGAGAACTCAATCTCCTCTTTGACTCCATTTCGCCCCTTCCGGCTTCATTATTACTGCATTGTCACACAACTCGCGCAGCCCCGTACGCTTACGCCCGCCTGTGACACATGCCCTGATCTCGTTGTATGCTCGGGACGTGTCTCACCCGTCGTCGACGGAGCGTTCGCCCACGATAGGCCTTGTCCTGGGCCTGCTCATCACTCTGTCAGTTGTTATCGCCTATTCCGCGTATATGACGTGGCAAGTCACCGGCCTTCGTAAACTCCAGACCGAACTTGTCGACCGCAACCGCAAAGATTCCCTTCAGCTTCTCCGCATCCAGAATGACCTTAATCTTCTCGCCGTCGCCATGCGCGACATGGTCAGCAGCGATGAGCCTTATCCCCTGACCGCCTGGTCCGCGCAGTTTCAGCGCATTCGCACCGATCTTGAGGATGCCATGCGCCTCGAATCCGGTTTCGCCGCCGCCAGCCGCACTCCTGAGCAGAGTGCGTTCCTCTCCAGTTCCGTGGTTCAGTTCTGGGATGCGGTCGACCGCGTCTTCGCTCTGGCTGGCGAGGGAAAAGACAAAGAAGCCCGTGCCCAGATTCAATTGTCTTTACAGGAACGCCAGGCCGCGCTGAGTACCGCGGTCGCCCGCCTGCTCGTCCAAAATAGTGAGAACGAAGAGCAGGCCGGACAACGCATCGTCCAGATTTACGATCGTGTCCAAAGACAGGTATATTTCTTTCTCGGCGCAACGCTGCTCGCCATCCTGCTGAATGGCCTTTCTCTCATTCGCTGGAACCGCCGCCTCTTCGCGCGTCTCGCCGAAATTTCGGAGCGCCGCAGCGAACTCGCCCAGAAACTGATTTCCACCCAGGAATCTACTCTTCGCTACATCTCTCGTGAACTCCACGATGAGTTCGGACAGATCCTTACTGCGATTGGATCGATGCTGCGCCGCGCCGGATCTCATGCCCCCGAGGGCTCTACACTGCGCGCCGATTTACAGGAAGTTCTTCAGACCGTCCAGACCACTCTTGAGAGCGTCCGCAGCCTCTCGCAGGCGCTTCATCCTGTCATGCTCGACGAAGCCGGTCTTGAAAGCACGTTGGATTGGTACATTCCCACCGTGGAAAGACAAAACGGAATTACCATATCCTATGAGAAGCAGGGTGAGCCGTTTCCCGTGGACCGTAGTGCCGGAGTGCATATTTACCGCATTCTGCAGGAAGCGCTAAATAATGTTGCGCGGCATTCCGGGGCAAAGCAGGCTTCTGTGTGCTTGCGTTTCGGGCCTTCCACCCTCGAACTCGAGGTCCAGGATCACGGTATGGGCTTTTCGGAAAAGCCGGGCCGGCGGGGAATTGGCTTGGTCGCCATGCGCGAGCGTTCGGAACTCATGGGTGGTCAACTCGTCATTTCACATCCGGCGGCCGGCGGTACGTTGGTGCACCTCGTCGTCCCTAGAGAGAAAGCGGAGTCTTATGCAAAAGAAGATCACAGTCTTGCTCGTGGATGACCATAGCCTGGTCCGCCGTGGCTTCCGCCGCATGCTGGAAGATGAACCCGATATGGAAGTCGTCGGTGAGGCTGGCGACGGTGAAGAATCCGTCAAACTCGCCCGGCAGCTCCATCCCCAGGTCGTTGTGATGGACTGCGCTCTGCCCGGAATGAACGGGCTACAAGCTACGCGTCAAATTATTGAGGAATCGCCCGAAACCGCCGTCCTCATGCTCAGCATGCATAGCGAGAGCACCTGGGTTCGCCAGGCCATCGAAGCCGGCGCCAAAGGATACGTCCTCAAAAATGCTTTGGACCTCGAGCTGGGTACCGCAATTCGCAAAGTTGCAGACGGCGAAACTGTTTTCGATCCCAAGGTCGAACAGAAAACCACCTTGCGCGGCGAGCGCAGCTCGGCCCTCACTCCCCGGGAACTCGAAGTCCTCCAGATGATCGTCGACGGTAAATCAAACAAGGAAATTGCCACCGCCTTGGATCTCAGCGCCAATACCGTCGCCGTTCATCGTGCCAACATCATGAATAGTCTCGGCATTCACAAAACTGCGGAACTCGTTGTCTATGCCATTCGCGCCGGGTTGGTGAACGTTCCGTGAATCGCAGGTCTTTTCTTGGAGGAATGGCTGGCCTCCTTTCCTTGTCCGAATTCGCGCGTCTGCCGGCCCTTTCTGTGCAGGCGCCCAACGCGAACTCACTCGGCTTTCGCTTCGCCGACATCACTTCTCAATCCGGCATCCAGTTCCGTCACAATAGCGGCGCATTTGGCGGAAAATTCCTGCCGGAAACCATGGGCTCCGGTTGCGCCTTCCTCGACTATGATGGCGATGGCTGGCAAGACATTCTGCTCATCAACGGTTCCGATTGGCCCGGACACAAGAAAAGCCGTACCACTCTCCGCCTTTACCACAACAATGGCAACGGGACTTTCACGGATGTCACATCCCGCGCTGGCTTGGATATCGAGATGTATGGCATGGGCGTCGCCGTCGGCGACTATAACAACGACGGCTTCCCCGACATTCTCGTAACCTGCGTCGGACAGAACCGCTTGTTCCGCAACACCGGCAAGGGCACCTTCGTCGACGTAACGAATTCCGCCGGGCTCGGTAAACGCGAAGGCTTCAGCACCTCCGCTCTTTGGTTCGATTACGACCGCGACGGCTTACTTGACCTTTTCGTCTGCAACTACGTGAAATGGTCCATCGAGACCGATATCTTTTGCAGTCTCGACGGCAAGCATAAGTCCTATTGCACCCCCGAAGCCTATCGGGGCGCCACCTGCTGGCTCTTCCATAATCGCGGAGATGGCACCTTCGAAGATGTCACCGCCACCAGCGGGATCTTCGACAGCAGTTCCAAATCCCTTGGCGTGGCATTGCTGGATGAAGATCATGACGGTTGGCCCGACCTTCTGGTCGCCAACGATACGCAGCCCAACAAGCTATACCGCAATCAGCGCAATGGAACCTTCAAAGATTCCGCGGTGGAGACAGGCATCGCCTTCAGCACCGATGGGAAAGCGCGCGCAGGGATGGGTGTCGACGTCGCCGACTTCGACAATTCCGGAAATCCCGGTGTCGGCATTACGAACTTCGACAACGAGATGATCGGCTTGTATCGCCTGAACGGGAAAGAATTCGAAGACATTGCGCCGCAATCCGGTGTCGGCATCGCTTCCAGAAACAGCCTGGGATTTGGCTGTTCGTTCCTCGATTTGAACCTCGATGGCTGGCTCGACTTCGCCGTCGCTAACGGCCATATCGATGAAACCGTTCGTAACATTCGCGGTAATGTCGGATACGCCCAGCCGCCTCAGTTGTTTCTGAACAACGGCAAAGCCAACTTCCGTGATGTTGCCGCTCAGGTCGGGGGAGGTTTCGATCATCCAAAAGTTGGACGCGGCCTAGCCTACTGCGACTTCGATCGCGATGGCGACGTCGATCTCTTGATTACGACCAACAATGGTCCCGCATATCTCTACCGCAACGACCAACTCAGCGGAAACCGCAGCATCCGCTTTCATCTGACGGGCACAAAATCGAATCGCGACGCCATTGGCGCCGTTCTGCACGTCCATTCCGGCGGCATGGTGCAGTCTCGCATGGTAAAAGGCGGCTCCAGTTATCTCTCTCAGTCGGAGCTTCCTCTCACATTTGGATTAGAAAAACGGGACCGGGTGGAACGAATCGTGATCGAATGGCCCAGCGGAGAAACCGAGGAGTATAAGAACCTCACCTCGGGCCGCTCTTATCGCTGCGTTGAGAAAAAAGGGATCACTGCCCAGACCGGTTACTGAGCCCCTGTTGCCGAGCGTGTGATCATTGCACCCGCCGCCGCAAGATCAATCTCAACGGTGTCGCTGACCCGCAGGAACAGAGTGCTGGGATTTTTCATCCCCCATTTCTGGTAGGGCACTGTAAAGTGAACGGTCGCATTCCAATGGTCTGCATTCATCGTAAGTTGTGCCGGAACCGTAATCTCGCGGCTTACTCCGTGAATACTGAACATGCCATGAACATTGATCGAGGAACTGCCCGCGCCCGGAACGGCGCCTTCAATGCGGTCCGGCCGAAACGAAATTTCAGGATAGCGGTCGCTCTCCAGTACTTCCTTGCCCATCTTGTGGTCGCGCATCCCGCTTCCACTGTCTCCACTCTTTGCATCCACTACGATTTCGCCCGAGAGTCGTCCCGCGGAATCCATCTGCAGGTCGCCGCGCATTACTTTAAAAGTGCCGCGCACCGTGTGCAGCACGTCGCCTAATGTGAATTTCACCGAACTCTGTGCGGGATCGACTTGGAACTCCCGCTGTTGGGCCCATGCGGGAAGGGCCAACGCCATCAGAGTTCCGGCCAAGAATATTGAATGGAGTTTGTGATCCGTGCGAGCCAAGCTCATGTTATGCGGTTAGAATTCCCCAACCCAAAGTCAGACTATCCCAGACAAGCTTAGTCGGAGGCAGTACTCCCACGTGCAAGGCCAGCAGACGCTGGAAAATCTCCGGCCGCTTTTTGAAAACTTGCAGAGTACGATCCTGAAGCCACGGTCGTCCGTCCAACAAGAGCATGAATCTCGCCATCAGTAACGGACGCAACGCTAACTGATCGTGAGTCTGCTGATACCGGGCCAAATCACCGCTCTCGATGCACGCCGCCAGCGCCACAGCCTGGCTGAACGCCAGGCCCAAACCGTCGCCGGTAATCGCATCGACCGTGCCTGCAGCATCCCCGATAAGGGCCACATTCCCGCGCCAAACACGCTTGAGTCGGCGGTTCCCGGTCACAGCTCCGCGTTCGGGCGTTGATACCTCTGCTCCCCTCAAACGCGCGCTCAGCGACGGCAGTTCCTGCAATGCTTCATCCAACCGCAGATTTTGATCGTGCGACGCGACAGCAACACACACCTCTTCTTCACCGACCGCCGTAGCATAACCTTGGCATCGTCTGCCCCAATGGATCTCCATGTGATCGGTCCATGGAGCCACGCGATAATGCCTCCGAAAAGCATACCTTAATCGCGGACGACAACTCTTATCTAGCCCTGCGCACCGTCTCACTCGCGAGTTCGATCCATCTGCGCCGATGACAAACTTCGCTTGCACGAAGTCCTTGCCTGCATACACTCCATCGTTCGAAATTCCATTTACCGGACGTCCCCATAGCAAGTCGACACCGACCTGTTCCGCGCGTTCCACCATGACGCGGTGCAGCACCGGTCGCCGCGCTGCCAGCCCGCAAGCGCCATCCGGAAAGACCGCATCTGCCGACATCTTTTGATTGAGAAAACGAATTCCGCGAAACCGGCGCCCCTCTGAAACCGGCAACTGAAGTCCCAGCCGCTCAAACGCCGCCAGGCCATCCGGCATCAATCCTTCACCGCAAGTCTTGTCGATCGGCGGTCGGCTTCCATCCGCGACAATCACCCGAAAGCCACGTTGCCGCGCTGCGATGGCAGCCGCCAGTCCCGCTGGTCCGCCGCCAATTACAAAAATATCCGTTGACCTTACCAATGCATCCTCACCACTTCAGCAGCACTAGCTCCGAGCAAAATCCCGGTCCCATGGCCGCCAGAATTCCCCACGTCCCCGGTTCGGGGCGCCGGTTTCTCATCACGTCCTCGAGCACCACCAGGACCGAAGCCGAAGATAAATTTCCCACTCTCTTCAGGCAGTTCCACGAAGCCTCGAGTTCTCCATCGTGCAATCCCAGCGCGTCCGCGGTCGCTTCCAGCACCTTCGGTCCCCCTGTATGCAAAACCCAACTCTGTATGTCTGCACGTCGAAGGCCGTGTTCAGCAAGAAATGCGTCGACATCCCGCCCGAGATTCTCTCGTATCAGCACCGGGACTTCCGGCGAGAGCACAATCTGAAACCCTTTCTCGCTGATCTTCCATCCCATCATTCGCTCCGTGTCTGGATAAAACACCGAACGCGTCGCGACAATCTCTGGACCATTCGCATTGATTTCATCGCCGGTCACCACAACCGCCGCCGAGCCATCCGCAAACAGCCCCGAGGAAATCAAATTCGCCACCGACAAGTCTTCTTTCTGGATCGTCAACGAACAAAGCTCCACCGCCACCAGAGCGGCCGCCTGCTTCGGATACGCGCGCACATAATCGGCAGCGCGCGCAATCCCTGCCGCACCGGCCACGCAACCAAGCCCGAATATCGGAATTCGCTTGATGTTCGCAGGAAGCCCCATGCGATTGATCAGCAGCGCATCAATCGATGGACTTGAGATTCCCGTGACCGAAGTGAAGAACAGTGCGCCTAGAGCCTTCGCTTCCAGACCAGCGTGATGCAGCGCCCGGCACAATGCCTGCTCTCCCAACTCCTGCGCTACCTGGATCCATGCATTGTTCGCGCAGCCCCAGTTTTTCAGCTCAAAGTATTGTTCCGGCGTGAGCGCGAGATGCCTGCCTTCGACCGCCACATTCTTGTGCAGTCGCGCCAGCATCTGCGGATTTCGCAGCTGGTCTCCCCAATATTCCTGCAGTTTTTCGAGTAGAACTTTTTGTGAGTAGTAGTGCTTCGGAAACGCGCTTGCGGCGCTGGCAATTTGCATTGTGTGCTTTCTTCGTCCTGGTAAGGAGGCAGCGCCATCACCCGGCGGAACGGGGTATGAGACGTTAGATGGCCTTGTTTAAACGATGGGTTGTACCCAACCTTACCCTGCCTGCCTCATATCTTCCCAACCAAAGGCGACCTTGATTGTCATGGAGCAGTCAAAAAATTTGTCGGATTGTAAAAAAAATAATTGGACATTTCCGCAAGTCAGGAGCGAAAAGCGCGCCGCGCCAATCCCAGGGCTTCGGACCAGAAGGCTCCTGGGGAGTTTGCCAGTTCCACCACGCGCTGCACGGCGCCGACAAATGCATCCATTTCTGCGTCTTGAATCACTAGCGGCGGCGCAACTTTCAGCACCATGAAATTGTTGCCGCACACTTGTGTTAAGAATCCGAAGTCGCGGAACAGTCGCATCACGACAATCTGCCCAAACATCCCTGCATGCACCGCGCCGAATGCCTCGTACGGCAAGCGCAGCCGGAGTTGCTTCGGCGCCTGGAACTCGATTCCCATCAGCAGTCCCACGCCTCGTACTTCCTTCACCATCTCAAACTCGCCAAGCGCAGCCCGCAACCGGTTGCCCAGATACTCTCCTGCTTCCATCGAGCGGCGTCCCAGATTATCGTTTTCAAGCACATCAAGAGTCGCAAGCCCCGCTCGCATCGCGAGGCTGTTCTCGCTGAATGTCGATGTATGTACGAAAGCGCGTGGCAGCGATGAATACACGGAATCGCAAATCTCTTCGCTCATCAGCACCGCGCCTACCGGAACAAGTCCCCCGCTGAGTGCCTTCGCAAGAATCACCATGTCGGGTTCGACGTCGAAATGATGCGCCGCCAGGAATCTCCCGGTCCGATACATCCCGGTCTGCACTTCGTCGAGCACGAACAACGTGCCGTAGCGTCGGCACAATGCCTGGGCGTCACGCAGATACCCCGCAGCCGGAACGCAAACACCTGCTTCCGATTGAATTGGCTCCACAATGTACGCTGCAAATTTCTTGCTCTTGAGTTCCCGCTCCAGCGCGTCGAGTGATCCGAATGGGACGGTCTTAGTTTCGGGCAATAGAGGACCGAATCCCTGCCGCCAGAAATCATCGCTCATCAATGACAGCGCGCCGCAGGTCAATCCATGAAACGCGTGATCTGCCGCGAGAATGCCCGCCCGTCGCGTGTATGCCCGGGCAAATTTGATAGAAGCCTCGACACCTTCGCTCCCCGACGATGCAAAGAACGCTCTGCGCAAGCGTCCACCCGCCCGCTGGCATAGCCGATCGGCGAGTTCGCCCGCCAGGTCGGCAACATGTGTCTGTATCATCGCCGGACCGCTGCGCTGCAGTTCCTCTTGCAGCGCGCGCACTACATACGGATGGTTGTGTCCCACGTTGTGAACGCAATATCCCGACAGGAAATCGACGACGCGCTTGCCCTCCGACGTCAACAACTCCGCCCCGGTACAGCGTTCGTACCGCACATTCATCTCCAGCAACTCGAGAAGCCGCACCCATTGCGGATTGACCCGCGCCGCGTAACGTTCCGAGCCGCTCTGCAACTCTGCAAACTGTGTTGCTGTACTCATAACATGTCCCTGCTGAACATCTCCTCTAATGGCTCACGACGATCGATGTCGGTGTTGCCGGGACCGAATAGGTGGAAACCGAAGTTAACGTTCCCGTGCTGGTCGCCAGGCTGAAAGACTGAATGACTGGAGACGATTGGTTCCCCACAAACAAATAATTCCCCGTCGAATCCCCTGCGATAAAGCTTGGTTGGGAGCCGGTCGCGAATGGAGAGCTCGCCAGCAATGTGATGCTGCCATCCGTTCCAATCGAAAAGGCGGACAAGTTGCCGCTGCTTTGCGAGTTCGCCACGTAGAGATATTTCCCGGACTTATCGATAAACAACGAAACCGGCCCAGTCGATGTATCGGCTGTGGTGGAAATCAGCGTCAAAGAATTATCTGCGTTGATCGTGAATGCCGAAATGCTGTTGTCGATCTTGTTCGCCGTATACAAATGCGCTCCCGTAGAATCGATCGCCAATCCATACGGCGTATTTCCCGTCGCGCTAACCACCGGAGCGCCGAGCTGTCCTCCGGTGACGGGAAATGCTTCAATCGTTCCCTCTCCAACAGTAGCTTGGCCGGTAATAAAAAGAGTTTTTCCGGACGGCGAAAGCGCCATGTTCAACGGAGACATGCCAATCGGCGCGCTCGTTCCTCCTCCAGACTGATTCACCGGCGCAAGCGTGCCGCTCGAATCGATCGATAAAACCGACACGTCAAACGACCCTGCATTTCCCACGTATAAAAAACTTCCACTCGGATCCATTGCCAGTAATGTCGGCGCCGTTCCCACATTTACGGTCGTAGCCTGCGTTATATTGCCTTGGCTTGCGACCAAGAACTTTGACACGGTCCCGGTCGGCGCAGCCCCCGAATTCGCCGCGTACAAGTACTTGCCTGAGGGATGCAGCGCCAGTGCCTGCACCGCCTGGCCCGCCGTGATTGGGCTGCCCACCAATTGCGTCAGCGCACCCGAATTCGGGTCTTCTCGGTATGCAACGATTTCGTTCGACCCCGGAATTGCCGCGTACAAAAATTTGCTGGTCGTCGTCCCACAGCCCACTCCTGCGACCATGCCTGCGCAAACAAGCAACAGAGCCGCTGCTTTCTTTAGCATCGTCACTCCTCTTGGATTTGATCGAAACAGTCGAATCGCCCCGCCAGCTCTGAAGAATTCGGATCAACCGAGCCTTAATCGAGCAGCTTTATGCGTGCCCCTATCATACGGGACTGGCGGTGCTTTGCGCAGCCAGTGGGCTTGTATCTGCGATGCGAAACCTCTCCGTGACGGTTGTACCCGCCCTCCGCCGTTCTTCGAACTTTCACCGGTGCATCAATCATAGTGTGCCGGCGTTGGACTGATTGGAGGCGACATTCGCGGCACTGCATCACCCTCTCCGCCGCGCAAGGCGAGTCGCAGGCGGTCGAGGTATACATAAACCACCGGAGTCGTAAATAATGTCAAAGCCTGGCTTACAATCAAGCCGCCAACAATCGTGATACCGAGCGGCCGGTGCAACTCCGAGCCCGTCCCGTGTCCTAACGCGAGTGGTAATCCACCCAGCAGCGCCGCCATCGTGGTCATCATGATCGGACGGAAACGCAAAATGCACGCGTCGTAAATCGCTTCCACCGGTTTCTTTCCTTGATTCCGTTCCACCTCAAGTGCCACGTCGATCATCATGATTGCGTTCTTTTTCACCAGCCCGATGAGGAGAATGATCCCGATCATCCCGATGACATTCAGCTCGTTGTGCGTCAGCAATAACGCCAGCAACGCTCCGACACCTGCTGACGGAATCGTCGACAAAATCGTGATCGGGTGGATGTAACTCTCGTAGAGCATCCCCAGCACGATGTACACGGCGCCTAGCGCGGCGATAATCAGCAGGCCCATATTCGATCGCGAGTCCTGGAAAGCCGCCGCCGTCCCTTGGAAACTCGCGGTAATCGATGGCGGGAACCCGATCGTCCGCTCGGCCCTCTCGATCGAATCCGTAGCCTGTCCCAGCGAAATTCCAGGAGCCAGATTGAATGAGATCGTCACCGAAGGCACCTGGCCTTGGTGATTCACAGCCAATGGTGTGTTCGAAGGCTCGAACCGCGTGAACGTAGCCAGCGGAATCGCAGCTCCATTGGCGGCCTTCAGATAAATGTTCTGCAACGCCTCCGGAGTCTGCTGGAACTGTGGCGCTACTTCCATCACCACGTGATACTGATTCAGAGGCCGGTACATCGTCGACACCTGCCGCTGCCCGAACGCATCGTAGAGCGCGTTGTCCAGAGTCTGCGGCGTGATGCCCATCCGGCTCGCCGTGTCACGATCGATAACCAGCTTGGCCTGCAGCCCTTTGTCCTGCTGATCGGAGTTTTGATCTCGCAGTTCCGGCAGCGTCCTTAGTTTCTGCAGAAGTCGCGGAGCCCAGTCGTTCAATTCCTGCAAATCCGCGCTCTGCAGCGTGTATTGATATTGCGCATTGCCGTATCGGCCGCCGATCGACAGTTCCTGTTGTGACTGCAAAATAAGTGTCGCGCCGGGAACCACTGCCAGCTTGCCCCGCAATCGGTTGATCACATCATCGGCGCTGGGATAATGGCACGTCTGCCAGAAGTGCTCTTTTTGGCACGCTCCGCGTTCTTCCAGCGGCTTTAGCGATAGGAAAAATCGGCCCTGATTCAGGGCGCTGTTGCCCCCCGTGAATGCGGCCGTGCTGTCCACCGCCGGGTCTTTCATCACGATCCCGATGTAGCGCCGCATCTTTTCGGCCATCGACTGGAACGAGATATCCTGCGCTCCGATCACCGAGCCCTGGATGCGCCCCGTATCCTGCTGCGGGAAAAATCCCGTAGGCACCAGGGTGTACAAATAAATGCTGAACGCCGCGATCGCGATGGTCAGGATCAGTACCGGCAACTGGTGCGCCAGCACCCGCTCGAGCGCATATCGGTAACCGATCAGCAGGCGCTCAAAAAACCATTCGCTGGTCCGGTAAAAAAGATTGTGCTTCTCGCTTTTAGATTGCCGCAGGAACTTTGCGCACATCGTTGGGGTCGTCGTCAGTGAAACGATCAGCGAAACGCCAATGGCAACGCTTAGCGTCACCGCAAATTCGCGAAACAGCCGCCCCACGATCCCGCCCATCAGCAGCAGGGGAATGAACACTGCCACCAGCGATGTGCTCATCGAAAGCACGGTGAACCCGATTTCCGACGCACCTTTGAAAGTGGCCGCTACAGGCGCCATCCCGCGCTCGATGTATCGCGTGATGTTTTCCAGTACCACGATGGCGTCGTCCACCACAAATCCCGCGGAGATCGCCAACGCCATCAGCGACAAATTGTCCAGGCTATATCCCAGCAGGTACATCACTCCAAACGTTCCCACCAGCGAGAGCGGCACCGCAATGCTCGGAATGATCGTGGCCCGCACGGTTCGCAGGAACACGAATACGACCATGATCACCAGGAAAACTGAAATCAGCAGCGTTCTTTCAATATCCTTCACCGACGCTCGGACAGAAGTCGTTCTATCCGACACGATCGAGAGCTGCATCGCAGGAGGAATCGACGATTGCAAATACGGAATGATCGCCCGCACTCGGTCGACCGTGTCGATGATGTTGGCCGAGGGTTGCCGGAAGATCGGCAGGATGATCCCGCTCTTGCCATCGATCAGGCCCAGATTCCGCGTGTCGGCCACCGAATCCTCGACGTCCGCCACGTCACCGAGCCGTACCACACCTCCATTGTTCGACGCCACAATCAACGGCCTGTATTGATCTGCCGTGAAAAGCTGGTCGGTATCGTCGAAACTGTAGGAAATACTGCCACTCGCGACTTTTCCTTTCGGGCGATTCGCATTTGCGGCATTCAGCGCGTTCCGCACTGTGTCGAGCCCGATCCCCAGCTTGTTCAGAAGCGTCGGATTGACCTCGGCCCGCACCGCGGGTTGCGACGATCCCCACACGAACACCTGCCCCACACCCTCGACCTGCGACAGTTTCTGCGCCAGGATCGAGTCCGACACGTCATACATCTGCGGCACCGTCGCCGTGTCAGAAGTCAGTCCCAGCAACAGGATCGGCGCGTCCGCTGGGTTCACTTTGCGATAACTGGGATTGCTCGGCAGGTTTGCTGGTAACTGGCTTCTCGCCGCATTGATCGACGCCTGCACATCGCGCGCCGCCGCATCGATGTTCCGATTTAAATCGAACTGCAGCGCTATACCCGTGCTTCCCAGCTGACTCGATGATGTCATCTGGTTCACGCCGGAAATTCGCCCGAATTGCCGCTCCAGCGGCGTCGCTACCGCCGAGGCCATCGTCTGCGGATCTGCCCCCGGCAGCCCCGCTCCTACGCTGATGACCGGAAAATCCATCTTCGGCAGGGAAGCAACCGGCAAAAAATTAAATGCCAGGATGCCCGATAGAAGCAGTGCCGCCGCCAGCAATGACGTGCCAATCGGTCGCCGGATAAATGGGCTGGAGATATTCATCGCTTAATCCGCTGTCATTGGCTCCGGCGGAATTTCGTTTCCGATCCGGTACTTCGAAAATCTCTGTGCCAACCGGTCGAACCACAGGTACACCACCGGCGTCGTATAGAGGGTCAGCAATTGGCTCAGGATTAGCCCGCCCACAATCGTGATGCCTAGCGGCCGGCGTAACTCCGCGCCCGTGCCGGTTCCCAGCGCCAGCGGCAATCCGCCCAGCAGCGCCGCCATTGTTGTCATCATGATCGGACGGAACCGCAGCAGGCACGCCTGGTAAATCGCCTCCTCCGGCTCCTTGTGCTCCACCCGCTCGGCTTCCAGCGCGAAATCGATCATCATGATGGCGTTCTTCTTCACAATGCCGATCAATAGAATGATGCCAATTAACGCCACCACCGTCAGGTCGTTCCCGGTGATCATTAATGCCAGAATCGCACCCACTCCGGCCGACGGCAACGTCGACAAAATCGTGATGGGATGGATATAACTCTCGTACAAAACTCCCAGCACGATGTAGACCGTGATCACCGCCGCCAAGATCAGATAAGGTTCCGAAGCCAGCGAGTTTTGAAATGCCGCCGCCGTTCCCTGGAACGAAGCGTGAATGCTTGGCGGCAGCTCAATGTCTTTTTCCGCCTGTTGGATTGCTTTTGTCGCCTGTCCTAGCGACGCCCCCGGAGCAAGATTGAACGACAGCGTCACCACCGGAAATTGTCCCTGGTGATTGACTGCCAGCGAGGTGCTCGACGAACTCAGGTGCGTAAAAGTTGAGATCGGTACCGGCGCGCCGCTCGTGGTCACCGCCGCTCCATTCGCGGACGGAGCCCCGGTATTCTGCGTCACCACGCTCGGCCGGATGTAAATGTCCCTCACGTTCTGCGGGTCTTGCGCAAAGTTCGGCAGCACTTCCAGCACGACGTGATATTGGTTCAGCTGCGTGAAGATCGTCGAGACCTGTCGTTGCCCGTAGGCATCGTAAAGCGTGTTATCAATTGCCTGCGGAAAGATTCCTAGTCGCGATGCCGTATCGCGATCAATCGTGATGTTGGTCGCCAGTCCGCCATTCAGTTGATCGGTCGCCACGTCTCGCAGTTCCGGAAACGTCTGCAGCTTCGCTACCAGCTTCGGCGTCCACTGCGCCAGTTCCTTCGCATCCGCGTCTTCAATCGAATATTGAAACTGCGTTCGGCTGACACGATCTTCCACCGTCAGGTCCTGCACCGGCTGCATATACAAGGTGATTCCCTGGACTTTCGCAAGTTCCGGTTGCAACCGCCGGATGATTCCCGACGCATCGCTCGAGCGCTCATCTCGCGCCTTCAAATTGATTTGGATGCGCCCGGAATTCGGAGTCGCATTCGTCCCATCGACTCCTATAAAGGATGACAGGCTGTCCACGTCCGGGTCTTTCAATATCACTTTCGCCAGTTCCTGCTGGCGGTTGGACATCGCATCGAACGACACGTCATCGGGAGCCTGCGAAATCCCAAGTATGACTCCCGTATCCTGCACC